>VFQP010000428.1_pt1 | contig 86343 bp, 144 predicted proteins | sample 3512351 | NCBI WGS metagenome assembly VFQP01 (sample SAMN10412372, study PRJNA504923) | tailings metagenome | isolation source: Relicate 1 Philex TSF1 revegetated site | place: Philippines: Tuba, Benguet | collected 2017-08-29
ACACACACACACACACACACACACACACACACACACACACACACACACACACACAAACAAAGACACACACACATACACACACACACACACATCATACACATTTAAACCCATGTATGTGCGTGCCATAATAATGGTGATGTAAAGGCTGATACCTCCAGCATACATACACACACCAAACACAACATCAGAATGTACCATCAAACCTTCTTGCACACACCCCCCAGCAATCCCCCAACGTTTCCTCATCCACATCGGCTCCACAACACACCATTGTACAACACAACGCCACTGTACAACACGCCACTGTACAAAAAACCTCGCAATTATTTCCAACCCCGATATTCATCCCATCGTTGTTTTTCCAACAGAAACAGCACATCACTCTCCAAAAAAGACACGTTACCCTTCCCAGATGTGGATCGTGACCTTTGGGATGTGTTGGAACTTGCCACTGATGACGAGCTTGACTCCATCTACTTGACCTTGCACCGTCCAAGCCTCCTCTCACCTGCAGTGAAGAATGTTGTAGCCAACACAGAACCTGCCTCTGTTGCCATCTGTGGGCGTACTGCACTTATGCTCCGCATCGAGCAGCGTTTCCGTTTCTTGGCGGTACAGGGGTGCCACGACACACACTTGTTGACCGTCACACATTCACATACGCCTGAACACCACAGGCTGATTCAATGACTGTCTTGCGTGGCAAGCGTCCTAGCTATCGCGATGCCCTGCTCATGCTCCGTGATCGACTGCAGGTCACCTGTGGCAGCACCATTCCAACACCAGACCTTGAAACCGAAGTATTCCTTGCCATTGTACAGGTACTATGATGCATGTTCCATAAAGTATTGGCAAAATGTATACTGATAATGCAGTATGGTGAATGTGTACTGATAATGCAGTATTGTGCATGTACTTGCGGTGTTTTGTCGATGTTGATTTCCTGGGTGTTTTGGGGGTGAAATACATGCTCATCATCCACACAGCAACATGTGGATTTGGTAGACGGGTTGGACCCAGACACAACCACTACTGCTGCATCCTATGTAGTAAGTGGTGATGGCATGGCAGGCATACGGTATGATGATGTGTTTATGTGAGGAATCAGTGTGATTATTTTGATTATTGTGTTTATGTGAGGAATCAGTGTGTATTGCTTGGTGTCTTGTGCTGTGTGAATACTGTTTTTCCTTGGGTGTGGGGTTGCACCAATACCCACCTCTGTATGGACACATACCCACCTCTGTATGGACACCCACCCACCTCTGTATGGACAAATACCCACCTCTGTATGGAGTGTATTGATGTCCACAACAAGGATTCGCAACCAATATCCACTGCAACAGTATCCAATGTGCATTATTTATTATCCACCACATCATGTCTACTCCTCAGGGAAGCGACCAAAACACGTAGCAAGGGGCGCAAGGGTGTGTTGGGCGCATTGCAGGGGCGTGTACGGTTGTGTGCACCTGACATTGCACAAGCAGCTGCCAAACTGTTTGGGGCAACCACTGCATCCAAGGTGTGTTGTGAGTATCATTGTATTAATCATTGAGTATCATTAGTGTGTGATCTGTATTGTTGTCATGTGCTCAACTGACACACAACATGTCTGCTGCAAAATTTCCTCGCTACACCTCTCCCACCACATCCCCCCTCTCCAACACATCCCCTCTCTCTAAACCTAGGTGAGTGTGCAAGCTCTGAAGCAGCTCGCTACACAGTACTTGCAACATCATGCACGCTATGAAGCCACGCTGGGTGTGTTGTGTCAGGTGGGGAGCAAGGGAGCCGCGAGTGCTGTCAGGAACAAGGCAGCTGTGCAAGCAGCACAAACAGCACTGACACGTTCAGCAGCACAATACACGGCACTGCGGGGTGCTGCATCAGTGGTTAATCCGTTGTTATGGGCATGGTATGTCGGCGTGTGGTGTGTGTGTCTTGGTATTGTTCGTGTGGTACCTACCGTTGCCACACGCAGGTGTGGTGTAGATCTGCTTATGCTGTCGCTCGGGAGTGATTATCAGCGCGTGGTGCAGGCGGTGTTTGAAATTGCACAGGTCCGTCTGCTGCGTACGTATGGTTTTGTGGATGCAGAGTATGGGGGCGAACTAACACCGAATCAACAGTTGTAATCCGGGTGCCAGCTTGTTTTTTCAAGAGCTCTGATTTTTTGTCTGTTCTGTATTCCTGTACCGCATAATCATACGCTGTAATACGAACAACATAGTATACGTTTTGCACACATTAAGAAAGCGTGGTACTGAGCTCCCAATCCATTCACAAGTGTCCCAATGTTCAAGCGACTTGGACGTTCGTGATATACTAGCTGCAAGTCAAGTTGTTGTTATATACGTGTGATATACGTGTTGTATTACAAGCAGCACAGCGTTCACCCACTTTTGGCATGCTTCAACCAACATATCGAGAATGAATCGACTTGCGACAAGACGTTCACCATGTCAGCGTACACACTAAATACAGCGACGCAGTTGTTGCGACCAGCGTGGCTGCAGAGCGGATGCAGCAGGCAGACTTTCGCCGTTCGATTGGGTTGGTGTCTGGTGCTGCTGTCCCTCCTGCAAACCTGTACGCCATACAAGGTATGCAGATGCTGATCTGTAGATGAACACTATGCCAGCGAGACTGCCCATCATTTCCCCAACCATCTGCAGACGTGCAACCAAACACTGTGGGACGCGCTGGTTGCCAATACCAACACCTATGGTGCACTGCTGCAGCTGAAAAACGATGATTATGCCACAGTGCAATACTTGAACAACACTGACAATGTTGCCACTGTACTGGCACCCACCGATACTGCCTTGCTCAATGCTTTGCGCAACCTATCCGGTGTGTCATTTCTGGGGGGGCTCTGATGCATATGGAAAAATGATACAATTGTTGACAATACAATATGTGGAGACCAACAGCATACCCTCTTTGACCCCCTCTCACACGCGCTAGGTTCACCAGAGGATAGTGCTGCCCTGTTGCGTGTCTTGTCTGCCAATTCCAGCACCTTCAATGCAGTAGCACTGTTTAATGTGCTCCCTGGTGGTGCATGGAGCAAGGAATGGCTTGTGAATCTCGGATATGATCGTACTGGCTTGCAGGTGGCTACTGGGGACAATTACACCATGCGCTTTGGGAAAACCAACAACAGGGTATGTGGTAGTGTGATTGGACAAGGGGAAGCATATTTGGGGAAGCATATTTGGTAATGAGCAGCAGCAGGAGTCACGATGATGTTGTTCCAACAGTACCATTCGTGATGCACACCTCATACCACAGACATGGGCACTGACACCCTGGGGCAAGCGTGGACGCATCATCAACAGGTATACTGCTGTGCAGTGCATGTGCATGCACGTACCAAATATCCAGCAAGCGATATTCGCAACAGACAAAATAAATGAATACCTCACATTTACCTCCCCCGTACACATAGTATACCTACCTGCAATGGGTATGTGCACATTATGGACACATTGCTGCTGCCTGCGTTGTCACCGCAGCTGGTGCCCCAAATTGATGCTGTGTGGACTGAATACCTGCCAGATGCACTTGATGTATGTTGGGGTGGGTTCTGTTGCATTGGGCTGTATGTGTGTTTATGCAGTTACAGATCGTGTAGTTTCCATGGAGGAGGGTGTTGCTGAATATACAATTCCCACCTGCTCTCCATAGGATGATTGTGAACCAGACTGGCTATCACGCCTGGTGTCAATTCCCAGTATTGCTCGATCAGTAGAAGCATTGTCAATTCTAGCCCCCAGCATCAATGCAGTGCTCAATGCTACACCTGCTGGACGTACCATTTTCCTTCCAGACCCTGATTCTGCTGAAAAATTGCTCACCTCTCCTGATGGTAGGACTGCTGTTTGTGGTGTCATGAATTAAAAACTACTATACACACCTCATGCATCTGGATGCTTTGCACAGACAGCATTGTATGCATAACCCCCCCCCCATTACAGGTAAATCTTTGTCAACGGATCCGTCCATGTTTCTTGCCCATAGCGAGCTTGCCAATCCCTTGTGTGCTCGGGAGCTGGTTGCATTATCACCAATACAAACAGTGTTGGGTTCTCAATTGAACAGTTCACTTCCCTTGTTCTTTTATCTCAACGCCAATGGCACGGTAGGTATTGTGTATTCTGAAATGGTGGCCCCCTGTGTATGGTGCAAACATGTTTCCATCATGTATACCACTATTCCGTTTCTGTACTTTTACACACAATATAGTCATCCAACTCATCTAGGTGGACATTGCAGCACCAGATGTGGAGGCCTGGACGGCCAATATTCTCGAAAGCTTTCAAGTGTGCACCACCGTGGTCTACCTGTACAAGGGTGTCCCAAAGGTGCACACTGCAGCACAGCATATGCATGGGTATCATCTCCCCGAGCGGACCACCATGACCGTATTACCTGCATACAATGCAAGCAAAGCATGGCAGGATGTGTCCTGTGCCTATCCTCTGTCTCCAGCAAACATGCCTGGGTTTTCCACCTATTTGAATGCAGAGGTGTGTGGTGGGTGGGTGTTAATACATGTCATTGCGTGTTTGTATGCTCCCATATACCATTTCTCTGTCCGTCTGTACAGCGTGTTGTTGCAGTGCTCAAGGCGCAGGCCCCCTCCATGGCCCCTTCAAGCAACACGGGTACACTGTTGGCCATTCTCCTTCCCTCCATTTTAGGTGCAGCGCTGCTCACTGCCATCATTGTGGGTGCTGTGATGTATTGGCACGCGCGTCGGCGGCGACAACGGGAACGCGCCCTGCAGGTTGCTGCGTACAAGGTATGGATGGTGTATGACGATTGATATGGGGGTCGTGGATACGCAGTTTTTTCGTGTTTGTATTGCAATGCATGTATACATCCTGCAGCGGCTACACATACAAGCCATTACCCGCAACCCATTACCCATCCCCTACCAAAACACAGTATAATGATCAAGATGGTGCCAATACAGAGGACCTCATGAATCGCATAGCAGAGGCAGCCAGTGGACATGATTTCCTCAAACTTGCTTCATGGAGGGAGCACAAGGAGACCAAAAAGACTGGTGTGGCCAAAAATGGACAACAGGTGTGTTGGTATATACATTGTGTACGTATGAGTAAATTGTAGGCAAATAATGTATGTCCACCATGCCACCATACAGGCTGTTGTTCGTGGCTCTGAAACCCCTTCGACCGACACCTGTGGTATGGACACCCCCAATCTCACCCCCGTGTCTTCCTGGCAGCAAAACCAACAACAACAACAACACGGTGGCAGCACAAGTGGCAGCGGCCAAACAACAACGCCCATGCACCCAACAGAGCCATGGGCAATTGATCCAGATGAACTGGAGATAGTGCATGATGTGGAAAACCAGCCCATCGTCCTTGGCACGGGTGGCTGTGGGGAGGTGTTGCGTGGCGTACGTGGGGGTGTGCAGGACGTGGCGGTCAAAGTTCTTGCGGCAAGCGCCACGCAGGGGCCGAGGGATGCATTGGTCAAAGAGGTGCAGCTTCTCAAGGACCTGCGGGATCGCAATGTGGTGCAGTTTTATGGTGCTGCAATACGAGAGGGACAGGTCATGCTGGTGACTGAATACATGCCTGGAGGTAGGAAGACTGGGAGGGGGAGGGGGTAGAGGGGTGCATGATGTGTTGCAGATATGAAGCAACCAGGTATACAATCGAACGTGCGCTTCCATCTCCAGGTGATTTGTTGCGGGCGCTCAAAGCAGCACGGGAGCGTGGTGATATGCCAGCAACCAGCAGCCTGGGGTGGTATGCTCGTGGACAACACATTGCATTGGACATTGCTCGAGGACTCGCCTATTTGCATTCAAGACGAGTTGTGCACCTGGTATGTGTGCTGGGATGATGATGATCAACCATAGCTGAGCACCAACTGGTACCAGAGCACAATCACAACCTCATTCCACAGGACTTGAAATCTGCCAACATATTGCTCTCAGAGGATGGCAGTGTTGCCAAAATTGGTGACATGGGCCTTGCGCAAGTCGCCCAGGCTGGTGGTGTGGAGCAGGAGGTGAGCACCTGCAGTGGGCAGGGGACGTATGCATGGGCAGCCCCTGAGCTGTTGGCCAATACACGCCTGACGAGCAAGGCAGACATGTACAGTTTTGGTGTGATATGCTACGAATTGGTGACTTTGGAATTTCCTGCTCGTGGGCGCATGCGCAGCGTGCGGTATGTTGTGGTGTTGTGGGGTTGGGCGGGCACCTGCAGCGTTGAATGAAAAACATCCTCGACACACAGGGCACCAGAGGAGTGCCCGGAATTGATACGTGATTTGATATGTGCGTGCCTCAAGATATCTGCCAGTGATCGACCAACCGCCAAGCAGGCGTTTGCGGTGATCAAGCAAACATTGACTTTGAGCGCGTTTTGATTTTGTTTTCCCAATTTTTTCCCAATATTGCGTACTCTATTATTGTCCGTATTCTTTCAACTTGTTTAAGCTTGGTACACCTTGTTGCTGCTGTTGTTGTCGTCATCACCAGCCACACACACTCCAGCCATCCTGCACATCATCAGGCGCCATTGCAAGAGATTGCTTGTGCAGCGAGCGCCCTCAAACACACCTCGACACTCTTGTGTAGCTGTGCTGCACACGATCAAAGCAACACCTGTTCGATTGAACCGTCCTAGGCTAAGAAACACAAGGCCCATCAGGCATTGGGACACTGTTGTTTTGCGAGGTATGCACCCTCAGCAACCATACCATGTAGCATGTGTCGAGTGCTTACTAGGTGCTCTATGTTGTTTGTTGTGTCGTGCACGTCAGAAGCCTCCCATCACCCATCCTGCAGGCACCTCGCCATGAGGACGCTCACGCCACTTGGACCCACACGCCTCGTGCAGAGTGAGCCATGCAGCCCAGCAAGGTATGGAGTGGATTGGTGGTGGTGGAATGGGGCATATTCATTCATTGGTGATAGTACGTCCCTCGACACCCATGTCACAGTAGGTCGCCCCAAAACAGCCCAGACAATGCAGATCATGCAGACAGCCTCCAACTACTAGCTGACGTATGTTTTGCCTGTTGTGTGCATGCTACACGTCCCAATGTGCTGTATGTACAACCCATCCCATGCCACCCACCCCCTCCCATGACGCACTCCTACACCTACAACATAGACACCCACACCACACCCACAGGCTGCTTTACAATTGAGCAGTATCCCTGAGGGCCCCTGCCTCTCCTCCACACCACCCATTCCCACAGCAACCGCCACTGGATTCCTCTCCATGCCAGGCAGTCCCACCCGCATGGGGGGCCCCATCATGTACAGTGGGCCCCCCCCTCGCAACACAATACAGCGAGGGGCACGGCTGCGGAGTAAGCGGCAGTGTAGCTCAGAATTCAAAGGGGTGACACTGCATCGGTATGTATTGGTGTGCATCGGTGATTACCTCTCATTAAAGAGTGGTGCTGTTGCGTTGTGGATGTTGTGGTTTTGTATACGAATCTGTGTACCTCGTGGGAGGGTGTGCATGCAGGTGACGTATGGTTCTGCATGATGTACTGTGAGCATTGACGCATGCATCGCACAACCCCATGCATCACATCATCCTCCACCCTACAACACACTCCACACCAACACCCCAATACAACACACCACGCACACAACACATCACCTTCTATCCCACCGCGCTCTCTCCCCCCTTCGAACACACACAGTCGCTCCAAGCGCTGGGAGTCTCACATATGGGAACAGGCACGTCAGATGTACCTAGGGAGCTTCCTCGTGGAGGGCCAAGCAGCACGTGCCCATGACATCATGAGTATCAAAGCCAAGGGGTTGGATGGGGGGCAGTTGAATTTTTTACAATCTGACTACAAGGTGCTGGTGCAAGTGCTGCCCCTAGTGTCCAAGGTGAGAGGGTGTGGGTGGTGGGGGGGATGATGTGGGGTCGTGGGGATGGTGGTGCTGTATGTCTGTGTGTGTGCACACCATGACACCTTTGAACCCTTGGACGTGTGCATGCCATGACGAGTACACATGCAATACATCCACTGCATTGAACACACACACACACACACACACACACACACATACGCACATTCAATTACCCACACCCACCCATTACACCCACCCACCACACTCACCCATCACACCCACCCACACCACTCTACACACGCAGGAGGATGTGCTCATTGCCCTGCGTCACTCTGTGCATGTTCGAGATGCAGAACGCTTTCTCAAGAGTGCCCTAGGCAGTGACATACAACGCACAGCTGACCGCTTTCTAGAGCAAACATGTTTACTGCTTGCTGGTGAACACATGCTGCTTGCTGGTGAACACATGCAGCAACACCTTGCACATGACACACATGACACACATGACACACTGTGTATGCTACATAATAGCACCCAGCCTAATCATGATGACACCACCCACCCAGAATGCAAACCTGTGCATGTGCTGCGTAGAAGTGGTGTGCATGGTCATGCTGCTGTGACAGGGAATGTGGGTGTGCAGGGGTACACAGCAGGGGGTGTGGACAATGGTGGCAACAACACACCATCACCACTGCAACAACAACCGTACGGGTTTTCACAACAACAACAACAACAACAAGAACAACAACAACAACAAGAGGACTACATGGATCACGACAAACACATTAGAGATGAGGACAAGCAATACAATATACAACAATACATGGACCATGATGATGACATGCCACCGGCCAAGTCAGCTAGGGCATCCCCTGACAGCCACACCAGTGGTCGTGGTGCTGGTGGTACTGCTGGTGGTAGTGCTGCTGCTGGTGGTGCTGGTGGTGCTGGTGATGGAATCACTGGGGCTGCTGGTAGCTATGGTAGTTGTGGTAGCACAATGATGACCACACGTCGTGGGCGTAGCACTCGCAGCACAACACAAGCCACCACCACCATTCCCACCGCCATGCTGTCACCGTCACCACCATCCTTGTCCTCTCTGCCTGCACACCACACGCCGTACTACGCACCACATCGTATGCGCACCCCCTACACAACACCGTCAACCCCCTACACAACACCGTCGCCATCCTCATCGCCTGCTGCCCATTGCACGGGTTCGTCACCTACGACCATGGTACACCCCGCCCCTGCTGGTGGTGCTGCCTCACCCTTTTCCACCCACCTTGCTGGGCCCCTACAGCCTGTAGCTGGCATCCCACCTGTACCTGGCCTCTCAGGTGGGCCTATACCTACTGCATGGCCTATCAAAGCGCAGCACGCCCATCTAAAACCCACCAATACAAAACCCACCCATGATGCTGATGTGCATGAGGACATCCATATGTACACGAGTGCTGATAGTGTATGGGGTCATGTGCTGTCTGCACTCCCACTCGCACCACCACCACCACCGCTGTCTCCCAATACCAGCACCATCAACACCATCAACACTGGCAACAGCACACCAGCAGTACCAATTGCCATGTCAGCACATGCCGACACACCAACACACCCAATGAGCGCCCAACCACCACAGCTACCAGGCATCCAGTCACTGATACTCCCCACCACCACTGCTACCACCACCCCCACTACTGTCCCCATGAAGGCGTCTCATGGCGTTTCTACACACAATACAGATGTCATGTCCATTGCTCGTCTTTCTGTGGCACCCACGTGTACAACAGGACTGTCACTGCCTCCAGCACCACGCAAGCGCTCACTCGATGAAGCACGTCTGTCCAATGGCAGTGCTATGGGAGGGACCGTTGACCAATACCCACATGCATCGCTCGTTCCGCTGGCACCAATTGCACCTTTACCTCGTGTACAACAGCAATCGCATGCAGGTGCACATGGAGGTGCACATGGAGGTGTACATGCACAGCAGGCAGCCTCACAGGAGCAGGGCGTGTGGATGGCACAGGGTACTCATACACTACAGGGCAGCCCCAATTGGAAAACAGTGCATGAATGAACAGTGCATGAAGCATGGAGCAACATAACACATCCAACCCACTACCCAATGTCATTATAAACAGTGTTGAAGCCCGCCTCATGTTGTACACCATGGTGCTGCTGTTGTTGTTGTTGTTGTTGTTGTTGTACTGCATGCAAGTGTGTTTGCTGTGCATCCTCTTGTTGCTATGCATGCCTTTTTTTGTGCACAAAAGTTGCAGTTTTTATTCTTTTGACATACCAAGTTTTGTTACACACACACACACATGTCATCACTCAAGTCAACGCTCATCAATAAATATCACACACCTCACCGCTGCACGTGCACCCATCGTGTACCCCCAGCACTCTCCCAGCACACCCTCACAGCCGCCCCACGTACCCACTCCCTGTGCATTTTTTGCATCGAAGCAACCCCGATCCATAGCACACAGAGCACGTGCGGGGATCCTTGCGTGAACCTGGAAGAGGGAACAACATGGTTGTTGTTGAGGGAGAACACACTTGTGGGATGTACCAAACATCATCAATGACGACATGCGAATATCATCAGCCACGATGTGTGCATGTGGCACATACAAAGCACCACGAACCGACAAGGGGCTGCCTGGATGCAGTCAAGGGGACCGACATCATCTTGCCCGTGCCTTCGCATGCAAAACATTTGATGCCGCCAGAGCCTTGACATGATGGACATATTTGTGGCTCCCCCTGGGGATGGTACAGGAGCATGGTGGTGCGGTTGACAGAGGAGGTTTGCATCCCATTTTGAAGCAAACCATCCCATCGATGAGTTGATCCTCAAACACCCACCTTGAGGCCGTTGTACAGGGAAAATCCCACTGCAGAAACTATGGCACTGCCTATGATGATGTCCTGCAGCAGTGCTGGATCAGCAGCAACATCTGCAAGGGGCTGTGTGTGACGGGGTGCAATCGTGTTGAGAAACACCATGATGGTGTTGGATGCGATCATGCATGGCTACAGTACATGAACACACACACCTGCAATGCTCTTGGGCACACATTCGTGCGCTGTGAAGGCCTACATCGGGGCTGTAAGTGCGGGGCATGCTGCTGAAAGGCATGTGGTAGTGGTCGACTACGCACCATCGTTGTTGCCCAGCTATTCTCTATTTGCTCAGCTATTCTCTAATTGTTAAAGTATTCTGAAATCCCACACGATGTGTAATTCTACAGTCCCTGAGAGTACTCTCAAATGACCACCTTGTACAATCATTGATACCTCGATTAATGTTCACATTTTGCCTAGTTTTGCCATGCACAGTGTGTTGCAAGATCCATTCAACGTCTCCTTTCTGTGTCAAACAACAACCAATGGCTGATGTTGATCATGTGTGGCAGCAGCTCAAAGCAGCAGCATCGTTGCCACGTACATCATCCATCACCAAACGCAGCACCAAAACCCCCAACAACAAACCTTGCCCCAACCCTGCACCTGCAACAGAATCAACAGAATCAACAGAATCAGATGCCAATGTTGAACAGCTTATGCACACCATTCTGCACTCTGCACGTGCAAAACAGCGCGAGGACGCATGCCGCACACTGCAAAAGCACCTTGAGTGCATTGCAGCTTCCAAAGCTGACACGGCGTTGATCACGCCAGCGTTCCTGCACAGCAGCTTTTCCCAACTCAACACCCACTTGATCCAGTGTGTAGCCCAGTACCCAGCTCACCCCACTGATGAAGAGTGTCTCCTTGCTCAGCTGCAGCTCATGAACGAGCTTGCTGTGTGGATGTGCGGCCAAGGGCACCAGGCCTGTGTGATTGTTGCAGACACAAGACACACCCATGAGCACTCACATGTCCTTGGCATGCTGCAGAGTATGCTCCCCTTGATGCAACACAGCAATGCACACATTGTCAGGGTATGTATAGTGAAGGGTGAAGTAATTGTGGTCAGCAGTGTTGTTGGTCGGGCCCCCATTAACTGTTGTTCGCAAGTAGCCATTTCTACATCATCATCATAACAGGCATTCTTGCAACTGTTCTGTACCATGATGAAAGCTGTACAACCTATCCCTACAACCCACCCCCTTGATGAATGTGTTTCATCAAACACCACATTGCGGTCCATTATGCGCACACTTGTACACCATGGGTTGTGTCATCGACGTGCACCTGTTCGCGCAGCAGCTGTGCAGGCAGTGGAGAGGTTGTTGATGCTTGACAATGCCTGGCTGTGGGATACTGCTGTATGGCATGATGACTGTAGGACGGTGTTGTTCATGGTAGGTGTTTTTTGTTGTTGTACATGAAATACATTGTAGACACCGTGTGAGATTTCCCCTGTCATACATCCCCTGGTAGTGTTGCACATATTGATACAGCATACAACCCTTGCCCACCATGATCATGCTTCCACTCTTTATTATTGATTGAGATAATTATAAGTTTGATAATTTCATCATACATACAAAACCACCATAACACAGGAAGCGCACAGCAGCACACACCAGCAGCCCCCCCCTGCACACTATCATCCCCTGCCTCTCAACGCACACCTCACACAAGCTCTGCTTGCCTGTGCCACAGACACGCATGACAGTGTACAGCACGCAACACAATCACTCGTCCTCCGTGTGCTCCAGGGTGTCTTTGAGGGGTGGTGGAGGGGGGAGGCCAATGCCTCAGCACCCACACACCACATAGCACCCAGCAACGCTCGTGCAAGCAGGGTAGTACCAGACCATGCTGTGGATGCACCACAGCAGCATGGTACAGCCACCCATGCATCCAAGACGTCCCCTACTGATACACCCCAACTACAACACCCTACAAACCATATGCCCAACGCAGTACTAATAGACATACTTGTACTGGCAGCAACCATTGTTGGCAAGCATGGAACCTGTGTCAATACAGCACAGCATGTGTGCAACAGTGCAGCAGCGTGCAGCCCAGGAGCAACACAGCATCATGTGACAGACAAGGAAAACATTGCTCCTCCTCCTACTAGTACATGTATTGCTGACCTCCTGGTGGAGGGTATGATTGCATGGCTGTGCATGCCTGCAGCAGACACCACTGAGGGTGACACAGTGACTGTGGATACCACTGAAAGATGTGACAACACAAGGGCAGCAGAAACCATTCAGGGGGACAATGTAGTGTCTCCCCCTCAAGTCACATGTGTGGCAGGCAGCAGCAATGCGGAGCACAGCATGAATTTACTGTTTTCATACATACACCACGGTATGTCAGCCTTGATTATTGTACATACTTGAATACTGTATGTACATGGCACAGTTAAGCAACATATTTTATGTGCATTGTGCATTGACATCAACAACGCAGCCTACCTCCACAATAAACAACACCACTACAACATGTCTCATGTGTACACCACTACACCATGGCTCATGTGTACACCACTACACCATGACTCATGTGTACACCACTACGCCACACCACTACACCACACCAACATGACAACACCACACAATTGCCTACAGGGCTCCGTACCAGTACCAGTCAGCAAGCACATCTTGCGGCACTATCACTCAAGGGGTTGTTGTTTGCCCTCCACTGGGGCCTGTATAATCATAACCAGTACAACCATAGCCTGTACAGCCATACCCTGTACAAGCACGACTTGTACAACCACCACACATGTGTGTTTCGACTGTGGGAAGCACTGATGCCACATGCTGTTGATGTGCTTTGCAGGTAGGCTGGTGTAGGGTGGTTGGTGTGGGGTTTGATGGTTTGATAGGGTGTGATTGGTGTCGTGTTTGTATGTCCAGTATGGTTGGCATGGTATGCGTGCAGTGCACTACCTTGCATGTGTGTGCCTCACCAACCATGCTCGATGCACCCCCCCCCCCTCGTCCTGGTCATCACAGCACCTTGCATGACCAAGACCGCCCTGTTGCTTGTATACTCGTGCAGCAACTACTCCCACTGCTGCTCATGGGACCTGGTAGAAATGGACTGACGAACACAGGCAGCTACACAGGTGCAGGAACCACAGGCAGTCCCACCTTGCAGTGCATGCACACCAGAGTACATCATCTGCTTTCCGGCATACTGATCAACTGTGCATTGGAGCCCCTGGGGCCCTTGGGGCCCTTGGAGCCCTCGTCTGATGGGACCATTGCATTGGAGCCCTTGGCTTGCACACCACATAGTCCCTTGGTGATGTCGTCCACAGCCACAGCCACAGCTACTACAGCCACAGCTACACCTTCACATGCAGCAGCAGTGGAATTACCATCAATACAGTCAGTAACAGCAGTGGACTTACCAACAATACAGTCAGCAGCAGTGGCCTCTACATCCCCCCCCCCTGACCACACTCGTGCACATAATGCTATGGTTGTACTCGCCACATTGTGTACCCATGTTGCTGCTGCTTCTGTACATCAAAATAATAAGAGCACAGCACGAGCACATACCACAGCAATGTATACCCCCTCTTCTCCCTCCTCATCTACAACAACCCTTCAACCATGGATGCATGCCATTCTGCGAGTCATACAGACCATCCTGTATCCTAGCTCATATCCCACGCAGCACCCTACAACACACCCTACAACACACACCACTCAGCACACTAGTCAGTACCCTGCACACAACCATTCCCCCAGCACCTCTTCACACACTCCTCGCATCCACATGCCCCCATTACCACCTCGAGGCTTGCACATGCTTGCACATGCTGCAGTGCTTCTTGCTGCTGCAGGGGCACATGTGCCAGCCAATTTCAGTACGTGTGCAGCACTCGTAGCACATGCATGGTGCTTGTTGTGTGTGGTGCAGCAAGGACAGCCGCCACCCCACGCGGAACAGAACAGAAAAAAAGGACAGACTGTACATCACAGCAGGACGTATAGCCCAAGTACAGCCCACTCTGCAGCCCACTCTACAGCCCGCTGTGATGTATACAAACAGCCCACAGTACAACACACCTGGCAGCAGTGGCACAAGGCAACTGCATTGTTGCCAGTCACACTTGTACAGCAAGCACAGGAAGCATGTATATCATGCATTTTGTCACACATGACAGCAATGACATCATCACCAGCAGCAGCACTGTCATCATCCATAGTGCAGGAGGTATGCAGCATTGCTGTGACAACATTGTGTGACATTGCTTGTACCTGTGTGCTTGTACCTGTTCATCACGTGTGACCATTGTGCCATGTTCATCAACCAAGATTGTACAATGATAAGGGGTATCTTCTACATGTACAGCATATCATCACCCCAAAACACACACACACACACACTCTACACATACAGCATGCCCTCACACTGCTCGAGTGCATACTGGCGTCCCCTCTCGTTGATGCCCCATCACCCACCCTCCCCACGGCACACCAGCTGCATGCCTTGCTCAACACGATACACCACACACCCTACACCATACACCATACGCAACACCATAGTGAGTCAACCCAGCCACAGGGCAACCATGTACTAGCTGCACGCTGCTGTATGCTCCTTCGTGATTGGTTTCTGCTGCAGCACACTTCCATCTCCACACCACGCAATGCACACCCTGACAAGGAACAGCAGCAGCAGCAGCAACAACAACATGCCCCCGACTACACGGTGCTTTTTGAAACCATGTGGAAATACGTCACACCACTGCTCACATGGCAATCTGGGCATGCTGCAGCTGCAGTGCGTGTTGCAGCGCTGTGCATGCTACACCAAGCGCTACAATGCATTTCCACACCAAGCACGTACGCAGTGATACCCATTGATGGCATGTGTGTACGTCCAGCGGTGTATGTTCATTTGTCACGTTGCTTTGGCCAATGCAGCTATATCTGTATGCATGCTGTGTATATATATATACATACATACATACATACATACATACATACATACATATGCTATACCTACACACAAAAAGCGTATGATCACACACAAATTCACAGGGCTCCTCTTCCAGACATACGCACACTAATTTCATGTGCCAGTGATGACAACTTGCTTGTACGACAGACAGCATGCTCGTGTATCCAGGTGTTGTGCTGCCAAGGGCATAATGCACTCATGAACGACCATGAGGTGACCTCAGAGGTGCTGCGGGTCATGGTGAACCTCATGGATGATGAAGACGCATGCACGAGGCACACTGCAGTCAACGTGTTTGAGGAACTGCTGCAACGACAAGGCAGCAGGGAAGAGGAGCAGGGCAGCAGGGAAGAGGAGCAGGGCAGCAGGGAAGAGGAGCAGGGCAGCAGGGAAGAGGAGCAGGGCAGCAGGGAAGAGGAGCAGGGCAGCAGGGAAGAGGAGCAGGGCAGCAGGGAAGAGGAGCAAGGCAGCACAGTCTTTCAAGCAAGCATTGTTGCCAAGGGGCGGGCAAAAGCTTCGCTGCTGCGTGCTGCAGAGGTGCGCGAGTGCTTTCCTACACAATAAGCTGCTGCAGCTGTGCTGTTGTATCAAGTTTGCACACGGAATGAGGATGTTGTTACATGAAGGAAAAATTGGCTGTGCATGATTACGAAAACATGGCATCACACGTGGTCAGGGAACATGCACTGCGACCAGAAACAGCTGCAACAAAAAGAAAACGCGCAGGGTTGGTGTACCACACAACAGTGTTGGTGTACCACACACACCACTGACAACTGCATATTCAATCTGAAAAGGGAGATGGATCCCTTCCTCTGGAAAGAGGATGGGGATATGGAAAGACAGCTATTTCAAACAGATTGCAAATGCCCAAAATACATGTGAATAGAGATTACCAGCTGATGAGGAATGTGAAACTGATGGGAAAGTGATATGAATGGAATGTGGACATTCTGTATATGCACACGACATCTGTCAAGCAACAGCACATGTGTTATTGCGGATGTTGCTGTCGACATACTTGTGTGTTGTATGTCTGTGTCTCATTGTGCATGTGCAAGCACACACCACAAAAATCACCTACATGTATCAACCTCTCTTGTATACACAACAGCATGGGGGCATATTTTTCTGACTTTCTTTTGAATTTTGACTTTTCATAAGTTGACTTGATACACCACGGGCATGACCAACACAGCAACATGTTGACCAACACAGCCCATGGGGGTATTGTTGGTGGCGTTGACCATGTGGCAGGGTTGACCATGTGGCAGGGTTGACCATGTGGCAGGGTTGACCATGCAATTGTGGGAGGTACCCCAACATGACAACCTCATGCACTTTTCCCCTGTGCACTACGGGCCATCCCCGCTGTGGTCACTTGTCCTTCTGGTGTCACCACAGGTGTGATGCCCCTTATCCCACCACATGTCCCCCCGGTTGTACCCCCATGTGTGCAAAACAAGCACGCTCCTCATGTTCAATCCGCCTCGCAACATGCAGGGTACCCCAGGTCGTGGCCAGCAGGGACCCCAGTGTAAACACCAGTGTAATGGGTCGCTGGGCACCCAGGGAGGGCAGGGTTGGGATGCATATGACCAGCAGAGAGAGCAGTGCTAGTTGACGGCACCACACATGGCGCACCCCTTGAAAGATGCCACAGCTTGTTGCGCACATGAACACCAACAACAAGAGGGAAAAGGTCGCTGTGCAGGAGTCGACTGGGGTCTTGTTCATTGCTTCCATGGTATACCTGAGGAGATGGTGGTGGTGGTGTTGCGAAGTGGGGGTTGTTATTATTGAGGTGTGGTTGTTGGGGTGTGGCGTAATGGTGAACACATACATGGTTGTTGTACACATGGTTGATGACCCTTGTTGACCACCAACTACATCCCAAAACCACTACCAACAAGAACCCAACAACCACACACCCCAATCAACACCCCGTGCATCAACATACCGTGCAGTGCGAGGCAATTAGCTCCAGCCAAACATCATAGTACATGCAACATGCAGCACTTCACGTGTTTCAGGTGTCCTGTGTTGTGATGTCGCGCAAGGTGTGTGTTAGTAGAGTATCAAAACATATCACAATAAGGATGATGTTGACAATGTTGTTGACGTATTAGCAACATACACACACACACACACACACACACACACACACACACAACAACACCCACCCACATTCAAGTATTAGCAACACACAAAAAAAAACCTCCACGCACACACCGCAGCACGTTTGTTGGGGCAGCAGAAATAAGCAACATGAGCAGGCGATGCAACAACATGCAATATGCAAATGAAGCATAGGAAGCAGGATCAGAGCCATGAGCAGTGTATGAGATCTGCACAGACAGTATTGCACACAACAGCAGACCAAGTTGGTTGCAGCACAGCACCTGTGTGTAGATTTCGGCATGTGGTGTCGATGATGACAATGAGGGATCACAGGAAAGATAACCCCATCAAACCCGCAATCAAGCACCATTTCTATTTAAACACTTCACCTACCTCTCTGTTCCACACTAGTCGCTGTGTCATAAAACATCGCTCCGTTGCAGTTTCCACAAACAGCATGGATCCGGGATGCTGGGCAAACTGATCATGCAACAGCAACGCATTCCCCATCTTGCCTGAGCTGTCCTCCTCCTCCTCCTCACATGACACAACATCAGCTGCCTCTGTCAGTGTACCACCAGCTTGTTCCAAAATATGCGGCATGCGATCCCCATCCACCACAGGTGGGGGTGCTGCACATTTACCTGGCAACGTTGCAGCAGCTGCTGCTTGTGAGGCTGCTTGCTGTGTACCCAACCACGTGCTACCCATGTTGGTGGCCTCTTGTCCTGCAGGGCGGTTGGGGTTATCCTCATGGGAAGCATGTGCAGCAGATGTGGTTTCATCAGATTGAATGTACATGGACTGACCACTTTCACTGTCGTCGTCCTCACTGTTGCTGCTGCTGTGGTCATCTGCGTGTTGGGGTGGAGTATTGTGTTGTGGTGTCATGGCAAACATGTTTCCCAATCAAAAACACCATACCATCAGGGTCGCGACACGAAAAACGCGCATCCCGTCCTGAACATCCCGTTCTCTTTTGCTGCTGCTGCATGACCTGTCCCTGTGGGGCCTGCCCATCCACACGCTGCATTGTAGTGACAGCAGGGGTGATCATGCGAAGGGCTGTCAATGCCACATCAATCGCCTCGGAGGGCAATGCTGCAAGCTCTTCTGGGGTCATTTGTGTAACACTGACAAGGAAATCGACCAGGGACTCTGTGGATTCTACAGACACATCCGATGCAGTATCATCTTCCTCCATGTCGCCGTCATCCTCATCGCTTGCATCCCCCTCACACGACACATTCTGCAACCCACTGCCAAGCACGTAGCACAGGCGATGGTGGTCAGCTTTGACAATGCCAGCGTTGACCGCTGCGTTGGTAAACCATGGCAGCCCACGGGCGAGCAGCATCGGTGCCACCAGGGAGCTGATGAGCAATGTGTTGTCCACAACCACATCTTTGACAGCGTGTGACTCGGGATCCACAGAGAGCAGCAGCGCACCCACCACGTGGGCCTTGGTGCTGTACCGGTACCATACCGATGCCAAGTCCGGGTTGGGACGGCTGCACTCCACAAACATGGCTGCCACTGTTTCTGCATGCTTGTCTGCAAGCAATGGCAAGCATAGGAATGCTGGGCCACCAGGATAGCACCTGTTGTTGTGGGTATGTGGTGGTGACTTTCTGAACTAACACATGCTGGTTCACCATGCCGACAAGACGCACCGGAAGCATCGAGGCGCCTCTTTAGCCCTGGAATCACTCAACGCAGAGGAATGAAGGGGCAACGACGTGTGCTGGATGCCCACTTTTTCAACGCGTGAGATCTCCAAGCAGCATTCGTCGTTGGCTTGAAACTGTAGCCTGTGTGGACGCACAATCGATAGTTGAGTAGATATACAACTCGTGGCGACGGCGGGCCAATGTAACGTACCCGGCCAGTCTGCAAGAGGGCAGCACCAATTGTAAAAGGGATTGCAGCTGCTGCCAGCACTCTTCGTCCGCCATGGCAGACACAATGCATTGTGCTAGGGCTCTTGCAACAGCTTGCTCCTCGGGCAATGACACTGGTGTTGTTGCCACTGCCACATGAGCGACCGCATCCTCATTTTGTGGCCCGAGCAGTCGTGTCATGCTAGTCATGGGTTGTGAATGTCAAAATGGTAAATGGTAAACATATGGTGAATTGCGGAAACGGTGGTGGGGTCATCGGGTGGTGGGGTCATCAGGTAACAGTGCAATGAGCCAAGAATAAAACAGGTGTCCGTTCAGTTGGACCTCCAGAGATCTGGCAACCTCATGTGCATGGCATTTTTGTGTGTATCCTGCCATATGCAAAATTTTTGTGTGTATCTTTATTTTCCTTATATTTCCCCTGCGACTGCAATTTCCCAAGCACTGGTTTCTCATCACAAACAACATGCACGCCTCCACTAGCGGAGGCAATTCCTCCTTGGAACCACAACACACACCAAAATATCAGCCAACACAACCTGCACCAAGACATCAACGTTTGGCGCAGAGAGCAGCAAGCGTTGAAAGTGGTGCTCGACACCTGTTTGTGGTATTGCGTGGATTCTTCACGGTGTTGTGGCTGCTTTTTCTATTACGATGTGTTCACAGGCTACTGGGGCCTTTGACAAGCCTATCGACATTACCTACCCATACAAAGTATGTTGTGCTCTGTTTTTTGCTCAGCACTATGGGAGCGCCAACACCACAACACACGATGCTCTGATTCACAGGGATAGCAGTGTGACACTCTTGGCACAGCTCGTATGCGCATTTATAAGTGCGACTGGAGGAATTGTGGTTGAGTTGTGGGGACTGCATCAGTGCCAACGCCTGCCCCTCGTGCCACGGTACGGATGTTGGGGTGTGGGTTTTTGCATGTATGGGTTTTCGTGTATACTTGCGCATATCATCCACAGAGTTAATGCAACACACCACATCCACCATCACCACAGGGATCTGCTGCATCCATCACGATTGCTCTCCTACCAATACCTGGCATTTGCAGGTGCAGCAGTCTACTCCATAGTGGACAAATCCGTCTTTGTCCTGCCAGTGCATGTGGGCCTGTCACTCGTCGCCGTCTGCTGTGTGTTTGATGGGGTACGTGTACCCCATGCCTGATGCATTGCGATGTGTGCATAGTAAGCGTGTGTGACACCAAATGTGTCACAAACAGTGGCACCAATGTACATGTATATATTGGTATATATATATATATATATATATATAGTATATAGTATATAGTATACTATATATTACACCAGTGTATAAAAGGACACCCATCCACCGCCATCATCACACAGTTGCCAATGAAGATGTTTTTGTATGAGGTGGTGCCCCACTTGTCTGCTGGGCTTGCAGCCACCTGGGTGTTCAAGTGCAAGGCATCTACGTGCAATCTGTGGAATGTCTCTGTGTCGTGTGCAATTTTCTGCATGTGCGGCATTTTACTACCCGTGTGTACCATGTTGTTGAGCTCGCGGTATGTGAGGCCTGCATAGGGTATGGTGGGGCACAAGCCTATGGTAGGCATAAGCATTTTTTCTTTCTTTTTTTTGCTGCAGTGGGTTTTTGGCACATTTTCTTTCTTTTTTGCCCGGTGTGGGTTTTTGCACAAGCAGCTGTATGAATTGAGCTTGGTAAGAACTGCATGATCGAATGCTCCTTTGTTTTACTTGTTGTACCATGTGGTTATATGTGGTACCCATGTGCACTTGAACTCTGCAGTTATGATGCTGAGATGAGGAGGCAACACCTGTTTTTGTTCCAAGCTGATGGTCTTCTCGTGTTGACTGTGTGCTATATCATTGTGTTGCACTATTAGTGTGAATGTTTCCCTCGAACACATCCCAACTCTTGTAAACTCTCTAAATCCTACAACAACTATTATTCTGCACAAAACACAGTGAGCGCATTGTACACAAATTCAGACGCCATCCACGCCCTCAACTCAAGCAAAAAGCGACGCCGTGACTCGGCATTGACCTTGGGCCCCCCTCCTTCCCCCACCCACTTTTTCACCACTGTATCCAGCCGCGAGCGTGAGAGTCGCTTTGGATCAAGAATTCTACTCCTGTGCATGCACACCTCTAGACAATCAACAAAGCCACCCTTGCTGCGAGCATGCCCGCGCTCTGCTGCTGTATGCAAGTCCCCCCATACATCTGACAGACATCCCTTGGCCCATTGTTCGGCAAGGGATGTTGTGTCGTTGCTTGCACCACCCAGGACCTTGGCAGCTGCGGAAATAGTCTCCTGCTGGCGATCCTGTATAAAACCAAGTCGTTCCTCTGTCGACCATGAATCCCATGATGCGGTGATGACCCCTGTGATGGTGGGTGGTGGGGGTAAATAGCTGTGGGTGATGGACAACAGCAATGAACAACAGATTGTTGTGTGGAAGGGAGATGTAGACTCGGGGGGATGTGCGGTGAATCGGGAATATAGAATTACTATAGCCCATACCAGCCAGTGTGGCACCCCCGTTGCTGGAGGACCCCTTCGCTGCCCACGTAGCAGCGGCACTGTTGCGCTTGGCCTCTCCTGCTGCGCGTAACCGTGCCTCGTTATTTGCAAGCTGTCCCAGGAATGCTTGACGTTGGTAGCTCGCCAACCGGCGACGCTGTTCCTCAGAGAGCAATGCCAGCCGAAGCCTGGGTGCGAGACGACGACCTACTAGTGTGATGAGAACGATTATACCAACAATTCCTGCTGCTATTGCTACTATGTATTGCCAAGGCCACATTTGAGATCATGCGATGTTGTTGTTGATCTAGTTCTCTTTGTCCCAACACATCATCTTATCTGTTTGTGTATCGTTCACTGTTCCTACTAAGATTCTCTTTTCATCATCAAAACCCCAGGTAAAACGTGTGTGAGAAAAACAACACTCCCATCATCGCTCGAGCAGCATCACAGCTTCACAGTGCTTGGTGTGTGGAAACAAATCCACTGCCATTGCTTTAACGGGGACAAACGGCTTCCAATTATCTCTTGGACCACTGGGAGCAGGTCCACACAGCACGGCACAGTTTGCCGCCATGCTCTCCGGGTTGCACGAGACGTAGACTATGCGCTGCAGGCGTTCACATCGCAGCAGGGCCTAGGTGGAGGGGGCAGTTTGTGTGTGAGGGGACAATTTGTGTGTGAGGGGACAATTTGTGTGTGAGGGGACAAATTGTGTGTATTGTGGGTGTTATGGTGTATGTAAGGAATGGGTTTATGATCACTGTGTGTGTACTGAGGTATGGATGCAATGTGTGTACTGATGAACACAGATGCAATGACACACTGTTGGCGATAAGTGCAGCCCACCCACTAACACCACACCAAAACACACCTTGAGTACTTTGGGGTGGAGCCCTGCACGTGGGGGATCCACTATAGCCACCAGCTCTGTGTGATCATCAAATTGTGTGCTAATGCCACCCGAGAGCATACCAGGTAATACATCTTCCGCTTTGCCACACACAAACGTGCAATTAGTAATGTTGTTATCGGCAGCGTTGACCCGGGCATCGATGATAGCTTGTTCCACCATTTCCACACCAACGACCTCTCGTACCTGGTGGTGATGGTGGGTAATGATGGAGGTGATGGTGGGTGATGATGGAGGTGATGGTGGTTGAATACATGGTGAATTATTGTTAAACCCACACATGGTTGTGCATCACACCTATGCATTCACTCTCCCTCCCCCCCACACACACGTCCATATCCACACTCCCATACATACACACACACACACACACACATGCATACAAATGATATGAATACCCAACCCGATACCCCATACCCTGTGTGCCAATCACATACACATACACACACACACAACCTCATACCCTGTGTGCCAATGATAAGCCAATGGTTCCAGTACCACAACACACATCAAGAAGCAGTGCACGTCCATCAGCACTGATCCAGTCACCTGCCAGTGCATACAACACAGCAGCAGCACCATTGTTCACCTACAGAAGTGTTGAGGTACAGGTTGAGGTACAGGTGGGAGGGGGAGATGAATGGGGGTTGGTGTATGTTTTGCATGGTGTTGGTTTATACACAGGCATGTTGCTGTGTGTTGATCTATGTACAATTCTAACATGATACAGAATAATGCGTACACAACAACACAGAATACAATGAGTATACAACAACAACAGTGGTGCTACTATACACACATCACATACAATGTTGCTAACACACACACATCACATACAATGGTATCAATAAATAAACACACCTGAAAGAATGCCCCCGATGACACTCGAAAGCTCAAATCACACAATGCATCATTCACATATGCCGCCCTCGGTGGTGTGCAATCCTCTTGCTCTACTTGGATTTGTTGTTGTTCTCCTTGTACGAGTTGTTTTTCTTGTGCTACTTGTTGCTGTTGAGCAGCACCTTGCTGTGCCCCATCCCCACCCACACCATCCCCACCGACACCATCCTCACCCACACCATCCCCACCCACACCAGCAGCCAGCACATGTCCAGTCAGCATATCCATCACTGGGGCATCAGGTTGAGCTGCATTACTAATACCAGCATGCTCTTGTACAAGCAGGGCAGTGATTTTGGGAAATTGAGGGGAATTGGGGTGTTGTTGGTTGGCTGTGGGGGGGATGGGTTGGAGGGGGTGGGGGGGATGGGAGCGCATGGTGGTTGTGGTATATAGGGGTTTTACATATACATACACATGTCTATACCATGTCTATGCCAAGTCTATACATGTCACTATGTATACATATACATATCACACGCATAAGCATCACTACCTGTATTACTGTGTTCAGCTGCACGTTGCAACAGGTATTGACCCAGGGCTGCACACTCAGCAGCAGCAGCTTCAGGGGAAGGTGCCGCAGTGGGGTTGACTTGAATCATGACTAACAGCTGTGTGGGGGTGGGTGGGTGGTGGTGGTGTGTGGTGGTGGTGGTGAGGGTACACTCATGTAAGAAAAGACACAAGCGTACACATAGTACACCACAGCAACAACAACACCATACAACAACAACAACAACAACAACAACAGAAACAATAGATATAATAACAACAACCTACCTCATCACAGGGGGGTGCAGCAGGCTCCTGTATGTCAGACATGGAAGCCCATGCAAGGGTACCACCTGGCTGTACCACACCCGCTGTTACTGCTGTATTCCTTGCAGCACCAGCACCACCAGCAGCAGCACCAGCAGCAGCATCACCATTGTTCTGTGTGCTCCCAAGTGCACCACCCTCCGTGTCCCCTGTACCCCCCTTCACATTACCCCCCTTCATGTAGCCATCATGTGGTCGAGGTGCAGCACTGGTGTCCACCCACCATGGCCCCCAGGAGAGGGTTGAAAATGCAAGGGGAGCGGGGGGGGAAGGGGCCCCCGGGGGTGTGGGGAGCCATGTGCTGTGTCGCCCCTCTCTTACAATGAGCAGTCGCCAAAAACCTGGGGGGGGGGATATGAGAGAGGGGTATGATGTATGATGGGGGAGGCATGACAGGGTTTTCATGTATGATGGGGCAGGTGTGGGAGGTGGGGGAGTTGGGGGAGGTGTGCAGAGGTAGGTGTGTCACAGGATGCACATGTATGCACTTGTGTGATACAGAACACATGCCACATGCTTTTTGACACATACAAGTAATACACACAACAACAAACAACCAAACAACATACCAAACACAAGGAACAAAACAAACCAAAATACCAATCTCTCTCTCACACACACAATCTCACAATAACACCCACCAACACAACAGCAGCACACCTGCATTGCATCGTTTATCCCACACAGGGAGTGTGCTCTCCCTGATGTAGTCTTGTGTCCATGATGCAACAGTGATGGTGGTGGGGGGTATGTGACGACACTCAAGGGGGGGGGCGACCTGTGATGGGGGTGGGTGCTGTGGGTGATGGGGGGGGGGGAGGGATGTGTGTGCACATGTATATACATAGGGTGTTGGTGTGTATGCAGGGTGTGTAGCGTGCAGACATATTCGATGCATGAAGTGTACACGAGTGCCACACGTAATAATGTATGCAATAAACCCAAAGCAATACACAAATACATCCCCCTCCCCTCCACACACACACACAGCATATCCCCATCCCCTCCACACACCCACAACCCTCTCCCCCACAACCCTCTCCCCCACAACCCTCTCCCCCATACATGCCTCTATGTACCCATCCCTGTATGCCCCCAGCAGAAACCCAACTGTGGGCAACCCATCCACACCCAATGCTATCGAAAACTCACACTTGTTGCGATACCCATCCACCTGAGGGGAGCGCACTATGCCCAGTAGGGGGCATGCCAGGGGGGTGGGGGCTGCTGCAGCTGTGGTGACCCAGGGGGGGGGGGTGCCGTGGGAGGAATCTGAGAGCCACTGCCCTCGGACCTGGTTGGGTGTGTGAGGGGTGTGTGAGGGAGGGGTGTGAGAGGTGCATGTATGGAACAACCACAAAAACAACCACAAAAACAACTACAAAAAACAACAACAAAAGACAACCCCCACTACCTTTTTGGTCAACATGGTCAACGCATCGATCACTTTTTCTTGTTTGACCAGCAGTTGTTGACTGTAAGGCACATCACGCAGGGGACACACCACATCCGCTATGTTGAGGTCTGCAGCAGGAATTTTGGGGGTGCGCAAAAATGTGCTTTCTCTGTGACGAAAGCGTTTCTTCTTGCCACCACGTGCTGTGTGTGTTGGGTGGAGGGTGGTGGGTGGGGGTGTCTTTGGGTGCTCAAGCTCCTTGTTGGCAAATAACAATACTGCACCAACACACATACACGTACATACACATACACATGCAGGCACACACACACATACACAACCCACCTTTCTTTTTCTGCGCACTCCCCTCTTGTTTCACACCACCATCCTCCCCAGCCTGTGAGGATCCTTCATCGCTTGCCTCCTCTGCTCCCCTCGTTGGGATGCCTCCCTCTGCTCCAGGGTGTGCTTCTGCTGCTCCAGGGTGTGCCTCTTCTGCCATGGCAGCACGTTCAAAGGCAGCTGCGGCCAGATGGCTGTCCCGGTAGTCACGCAAACTGACGAGTGCCCATGACGCATGCGGTACTGGGCGGGTAATGCTAGTGCATGGCACGTGGGCAGCCTTGAGAATGTTGGTCAACCTGGCAGACAGCGAAAAGGAGCCTGTGAGCAAGGCATTGATTATGATGCACACACCACAAGGCTCACACACAATGGCAAAACAAGATTGCTGTTTTCAAGTCAATTTGTTGAGCAATGTGTTTACAGAAACAGCACGTACTTGTCAATGTCCCACTCACTGGGCAAGTCTTCGAAAACATAATCCCCGGTGTGCGCTGCACGTTTCTTGCCCATTCAACAGGTGTTTGTATTGATAAATTGTGTGTACGTGTGTTGCACAATAAATGAGCGATGCTAGTGATGGTTTTGCGCTTGTTTGGTGGGAAAAACACGACAGTCAAACTTGGTTGCGGCAGACTATCTCGCTCAATGTGGCCTCAGTGTGCCCATCCTCTGCACGTTCCAGCAGTGCCCTTTTCAGCTCTTCCACAGCGTCCCTATCCACCCCTTGCACACCCAGCACAGCCCACCCACACAACACAGCTGCTGCATGTCCCCCAGGCATGCACGTCGCTGCTTGTGGTGTTGACTGCAGCAATGCTAATGCTGCGCTGTGCAGGGCTGTAGTGGTGCGAGTGCTTTCCACAGGCACCACACCAGGCAATTGCCAGGCAATACCACCACCCTGCTGCTTCTGGGTGCCCTCCTGGTGCTGCTGTGTGTTCTGTTTGAGAAAAACACCTTGATGAGCACCTGTGCACGCATGCGGCTCTTGCTTGTGTGTATGCTTTCTCTCATGAGAGGTGCTCAATTGTTCTTTGTCATGGCAGGTCCTCAATTGTTCCTTGTCATGAGAGGTCCTCAATGCAATGGTTGCCAGCACATCATACATCAATGCCAATGCACATACAAGCTCCTGCACTAGCTGCTGTTCTTGCATGACAGTGGCGCCTACAACCCCCCCACTGGTGGTGGTGTTTTCATACCCACTGGTGGTGTTTCTGTGCTGCACACAAACCGTCCTCCCTCGAATCATACTTGCCTCATGTTGTATCGCACGCGCAGCATTATGTATGATCGTGTGTACATCATACATGGGCAGCACCAGGCCCCCCCTATGAACCAGTGCATGTGTGACGAGGGTGTGGAGGGTTGAGGCTGCTGACAGCGGGGGGAGGCGGGGTGATTCAGCTGCTACCAGTGCAAGGTGGTGTATGAGTTGATTCTCAGGTATAGCCTGTGTGGAAAGAGGGGAATGGGGTAGTGTGTGGAAAGAGGGAAAGGGAGGGAAGGGACAGGGGGGTTGAGGTCAGGTGCACATGAAGTGCAGTGTGCGAGTATTGTATGTACAGTATTTGTGTGTGACACATGCATGCAGTATTTGTGTGTGACAGGTATGCAGATAACAGTACAATATCATATGCATACTCCCAGTGCCACCAACATCCCATTACAAGCACCCACCACATGCTTTCAATAGTACAAGGGTATAGTACAAGGTTATAGTACAAGGTTGTAGTACATTTCAATAGCACATACCCCATTAGGCTGCATGCTGATTGCATGGGCAAGCATTGGTATGGAATCAGGTGGGAGTAGCTTCACCCTATGCATAGCATACAATAACCAATGTGTCATATCCACCCCCACTGGTTGTTGTGACACAGGAGCACCCCCTTGTGATACACCAGTGCTTTCGCAGTGATCCACATCAGCACTGTTGCTCTCCTCCACATCACCATCTTGAACATACGTAGTACCCCCACCACCACGTGTACTGCTGTGTGTTTCACCACCCATCACCACACCACTCCTCCCCCTGCTCCCCACCAACACACCCAGTGACTGTGGCCTAAACTTGGCTGTAGTGTACTGTTTTCCATTATACCCTGTCCAGGTAGCCAACACCCGTACAAGGGGCTCCAGGGGTACATCTGTTCCCTGACACTGCTGTAGGACTACTTGACTGAGTGTAAGGATGAGGGACCCTGCTGCTGTATAGGGGAGGGGCCCTGTTGCTTCATGAGGGAGGGTACGCCCATCATGTTGTATACTGCCATCATGTTGTATACTGCCATCATGTTGTATACTGCCATTCTGTTGTATACGCCCATTATGTTGTATACTCGTATCATTCATGTATTCTTGTGGTTTGAATAATTCAAGCAATGTAATCATGTTGGCAAGCAGGGGTAGCTTCACTAGTAGGGTGGAGGGCTGCTGGGAGTGATAGTGTAACAAGTGCTGGGCATAGGATGTGAGAAACTGGCCAAAGAGGGCCACCTGAGGGGGTTGTACATGTAGGAGGGAGTGTACTTTGGGGATGGGCGTGTGTGCAGGAGGGGTGCATGTAGGAGGGTGTGCATGTAGGTGTGTGTGTGTAGGAGGGGGGGGGGAGTACAGGTGGAGATGTGCAAGCATCGTGAAGTATGCAATACATCGTCAATACATGAATGGCACAACAACAACAACAACAGTAACACATACAACACATACGACACACACACCACAACATACACACCACAACACATACAACCCGCATCATCCCCAAAGCACATCATACATGAGCAGGGGCAAGTGGTGTGGATGTATTGACCACCACAGTCAACATTTTTACAACTTGGTCAAACAATGGGGAACGTATACCCCCCTGAAAGCTGGAAGCAGCAGTCAACAGGGGACGTCTGTGAAGGCGAAGCAGGCAGTCGAGTGCACTGTGCATGCTGTGCTGTGCTGCGTCATGAAGCTGGGGGATGGGTAGCAGCAGCCCTGTGATGAGGAGAGGGGGAGGGGGTGTGGGGTAGAGGGTGTAATGAAGGAGGAGCATGAAATACGAGGAGAGGGGATTGTGAAGCACATCGCATCGACACATACACAAACACCAAAGAAATAGAATGAAAATACACACACATACACATGCACACACACATAATATAAATTAAATAAAAAAAACACACACAAAAGAAATAGAATGAAAATACACACACATGCACATGCACACACACATAATACAAACTAAATAAACACACACACACACACATAATAGAAATAAAACCCACACACACACCTGCAGCCCAAATCACATCCAACAGCCCAGTCACATGCGCAGTGGGCACTTGACCCTGGGCCACCCTCAGTGCCTCTTTCACGTTGTCCTTTGACTTCAATGGTAATACAAGCCACTGGTGATGGGCTACACGTGCCATACGTAGTAGGTTGACCTGCCATTGAAGGCGTTGTGGTGAGGAAGGGGCTGTTGGGGGGGGGAGCGTGTGTGTGTGTGTGCGTGGATGATATATATAAAGAGAGAGAGAGAGAGAGAGAGAGAGAGAGAGAGAGAGAGAGAGAGAGAGAGAGAGTGCACTGCCACCACAAAACAACATTTGTCACCACAATGCATACCAGTCAAGTGTTTTGACAGGGATGCTCTTCTTGCTGCATCACGTCGTGCCTTTCTAGACCTGCTGTGTGTCTTCCCACTCCTCTTGTGTCTATTACCATCACCACCATCATCACCACTACCACTACCATCAATATCACCATCATGTACATTTTGTGAGTCCACAGTAGCACAAGGGGACGTGATATCACCCTCATCTTGCTGCTGCTGCTGCTGCTGCTGCACATGTTGATTGTTGGCTGCTGCCTGCGGCACCCCCTGCCACCTTGTGTGTTGTTGCTTGTGTGTTGTGTTTCCCCCCTTTATTTTCCTCCCTGCCCCTGTTGGGGCCCTGTGTGTACCCCCCTTGTCCTGCTGCTGCTTGCCTTTTCTTTTATCAAACAGGGATGCAAAAACAGGCTCCCTGAAGAGGGGTGCTGTTGTATCTCCAGTGTGTGGTGTATCGATGGGAGGAATGGGTGTGTGTGTTGAGGATGGCATGTTGGCACGGGCACCACCCTTGCGCTTGTTGGTGAAGGAGGTACTGGATGGTTGGTTGGTGCCGTGACGAGGTGGACGACGATTGGGTGTGGCTGCTGCTGCTGCTGGGTGTGCGGTGCTTGTGTGTAGGAGGCTGGTTTGAGGTGCAAGCATGTGCAATGCTGTAGGCAGATGCCATGGGTGCCATGGGTGATGTGGTTTGGAAGCCTGTGGTGATGTGTATGCTGTGATGTGTCCTTTGAGAGTATGCTCACCAATTCACCAAGAGCCAACCTTGAGCCTTGTGATTATGCAGGATGCACTCCACATCATGATTGAGGTGGTTGGTGGCGCTTTCTATCGTCCTATCTTGTGGTACGATAGACTAGCATTGTGTTATTTAGGGTGAAATGATAATTTAAGTTTGTTTGTGAAAATAATGTTGAGTTGTGGTCGGTCAAACTTTCGCAGTGGCACAAATAAAAAACCACCATACGCATCATTGAAAACACAGACATACTAAACATACCAAACAACACAACCACGTACAAAAGCACCATCAAGACTCCCGCCGTCGTTTGCCAACCAATCTCCCATTGTTATCTTCTAAAAGGCCATTCACCTGCACTCTGTGGCACCCCGCACACATCACAACCATGTTGATACCTCGTCTATGCACTCTAAGTCGGATACATCGATCATGGAGTGTAGCACAACGTGCTCTGGGTGGTCAACGTTCTGTTTCATTGTGGCGAGCTCCTACTCGTCACGTGCAGCCCCTATTCCATTCATACCCAACCTTGTCACATACATCACGAGGGTTTGCAGCGTACTCATTGAGAGAGGTATGCTTCCAATCGGTTGCACATCAACTGCGCCATCAACCGCCCTGGTGTTGATACACCCACACCATCAACAACCTACTAGCAATAGCAACGACCGCTGGCACCCAACACTGATATCAACACCATCAGCACCTACTAGCATGCCCTCCGTACATCCCTCACCCAACATCCCTCACAACCCCACAACTACAGGCGGTCAACGATGTGGAGGGCACTGATGATGAAGACAACAACTATGAAGACCAGCCACAGCTTTTACCAGATCGAATTGGGTTTATTGGGGCAGGGCAGATGGGGGAGGCGCTGATCAAGGGGTTTACAGCAGCGGGGGTGACCATCCCTGAGCACCTGTGTGCGAGTGTGAGGTCAGAGGAACGAAGGCAAGCCATGCAAGACCTGGGACTCACGGTATGTTGATGATTGTTTTGTGTGTAGTAGGCTGTGGTGAAGCTTATAATGTGTGTTGCAGGCTTTGTTGAGGCTCTTATTGTGTCGCAGTTTACTCAAGAAACGTTTCTCGAGGTTTTTGAACAGACGACACATGGCAATCTCATCTCACAACACACGCATCCCCCCCCCTCTCCCACAAACAGGTATACGACTGTGCACTCCAAGGTGGTGCCCAAGCAGTAGCAGAACACAGTGATGTACTCATTCTCGCAATCAAGCCCCAATACATGCCCGGCGTGCTGGATGCCCTCGCCCCACATGTGGGATCCCATCATCTCATCATCTCCATTGCGGCGGGCATCTCCTTGACGACACTTGAACATGCCCTCCCCGCCAGTGTGCGTGTTGTACGTGCCATGCCCAATACACCTTGTACCATACGAGCAGCAGCATCTGCGTATGTGTTGGGGAGGCATGCCACACCGAGGGATGGGCGTGTGACACATGCGCTGCTGTCATCAGTGGGGCTTGCGATGCCTGTGGAGGAGCGCATGATGGACGCAGGTGGGATGTGGGTGTGGCTGATGGGGACACACACACTCAAAACACACACACACTCAAAACACACACACACTCAAAACACACACACACACTCAAAACACCCCCCCCCTCACATCACCCTCCCCCTCACAACACCCTCCCCCTCACAGTCACTGCATTGAGTGGAAGTGGTCCAGCATATGTATTCCTGGCTATAGAAGCACTGGCTGATGGTGGTGTGGCTGCTGGGCTGCCAAGAGACAAGGCGCTGGCACTGGCTGCACAGACTGTGATTGGTGCAGGACGCATGGTATGGTAGTGGGTTGTGTGGGTCAAGTTGTGTGGGTGAATGTGGCTGACTGTGCGGCATGCACTCTTGAATGTGTGTGTGTGTATGTATATGTGTCAAAACACCATGTGCATGCAAGTGTGTCTGTGTGTGTTTGTGTGCTGGAGTGTATAGAAGTTAAAAAACAACACCAAGAAGGACACCCTCCCAACCACACCTTGTCTGCACCGCACCCCTCAGATTTTTGAGCAAGCAGGGGATCTCGCTGCATCACCCTCATCAGCAGCAGCAGTGCTCAGTCACCCAGCCACTCTGAAGGATCGAGTGACATCCCCTGCAGGCACCACCATTGCAGGGCTCACCGTGCTGGAAACAGCAGGGGTGCGAGGGGCCCTCATCAGTGCGGTCAAGGCAGCAGCGGATCGTGCGGCGCTGTTGAACAAGGGAAATTGATGATGGTAGGTGATGATGTTTAATATGATATGCACGAGACCTGCATGTGCATCTTCCAACCGGTGATGTTCGATACAACTCTGATGTAACTCAACGTAAATTATAACCTAAATTATACTGCTATTGATGTACCGGCACACATGTTGCGCTTCTTGTTGCTGCTGGTTGTCGCTGCAGTGTGCGTCCAATGCCACGATGCTGCAATCATCCCGTTCAGAAGTAGCTCCACATGTCACCATGACACCCATCATACTCGTTCGCATTGCATATTCAATAATTTGGTCTACTTTCGGGGTCGGTTGATGCTCGTTGTCGACCACGATGAAGCTGCGGCATCGCATGCTGAGCATGCACGCGCAGTTTCGACTTCAGAATACGGCGACACCATCCTGAAACCCAACGGGTCGTATGACAATGTGGCGCAATTCGTTGAAGCCGTCACAGTGGTGTGTGTAGTGGCGTAGTCTTGTTTTGATCATCAACTTGCAACATCATCCATACCACCACACCGCCCTTGTACCAGAATCAACTCATGCAGCGTTTGGAAAACATCCCTTGGGAGATCAAACACATGAAACAAGCATTATTGGTGCAAGAACCAATAACCATCGACAATTGGTGGCATCGCATGGAGGAAGCAAGTACGGGGTTGCTTGTTGTACACAGCATGCACACCACTGATGCACACAACACACCCAACACACCCAACACACCCAACACATCCAACACAGTGAGCTGGGGATTGCGATGGTGCTGGATGTTGGGCAGGTGCACGTACGATGCAGACGCCCCACACCAAGCTGCGCTCATCTCCCACGGCCCAGAACGCTATGGCATGCAATCCCTCGACGAATGGAAACAGCGTGGTCTTGGTGGTCCTGCAAGCCTCTTTGAGTGCTGGGCACAAACACAGCTGCACGCCAACGGTCCCACGGATGCTGACCTGCAGGACCTCCCACCAACCCTCTATGTGTTTGCCACAGCCGCTGCAGGACCCGGCAATGCCACGATGCACCCATTCCTCAACTATTCCCTCTACCAGGACGAGGCACCACCATTTGCGCGACAACAAGTCATGGGCTACATGCGCGCGTGTGCTGGGTTGCCTTCCGTTCCGCTACCACGCCCCACTGGGCATGTACCCCGCATAGTACTGCTCAACAGGCGATACACATCTGGTCGTGGGATGTTGAGGCTGGACGAGGTGTTTGTACGGCTCCGTCGGCGGATGGGGGGGGCTGCCCATGTGGACATGCAGATGCTCGAGGGGCTGACCTTTGCAGGTGTGTGAGTGGGTGTGTTTGCACACACCTCTGTCTCATGTTGTCTTCACGGTTTACGTCCATGTGCAATGCAATTATGATTACCTTTATATCCCTGTATACCGACACCCCTGTACACCTGTGGACACCCCTAAGCACCCCCTCATACACACAGAGCAAGCAACAATATTCGACTCCACAGACATACTCCTCATGTCACATGGAGCAGCAGCCATGAACCTGCACTTTCTCCCACTGGTGTCTGTTGTAATTGACATCAACTCATGGTATTATGGCAGCCACCAGGCGTCAATAGTAGCACACATGCCACCTCCCTATCGTATACAGCAGTTTACCCTGAATAAATTTAATGTGCGCGACACAGAACCAGTGGTAGGTGTTTTGGGAGGGATGTGCGTTTTCAGGGGGAGTTGTTGTGGCCTCATCAGCACCACCACCAACCCATGCACACACATACAAATTCGTACACATACCCAACTCCCCCGTAGGTGTCTCGAATACGAGAGTATTTGAGTTGGAATACTGACAGATACCCTACCTGTAATGATAGGCTAGCAATGTATGAAGCAGAGCAGGACACAGGCTACCATGACCAATCAGTGACCAATCACAAGTTTCTCAATGTACGACGGTGTGGTACAGAGTGTTCATGATGTGGTGTATTTTATTGTCATGTTGGGTATTTTATGTTTAATGGTACCCTCCCTTATACACTCTCCCACACACAGATCGTCCTCAATGTTACAGAGACAGTACACACCATGAAACGCGCACTGCAAGCATGGCAGCACATGCAAGACAACCCCATACTCCCAAACGACCCCAAAATATTTATTTCACAACACAACAACACCATGCCACAGCACACCCCGGCAACACAACCATCCTCGTCTGGGGTGTTTGGTGGGTGCCGCACATGGTGTGGTGATGTGTGTGTTGACACAGAAACGCACCCAGAACACTGTGGTTCATGTGGGTATGCCTGTGATGCAGGGGTATCGTGTCGTATGGGGTTTTGCTGTAATTTGATGCCTGCTGTGTTTATGCGGGAGGCATGTCTTGCTGGTGTGTTGTAGGACAATGCATGGTGGGTTGGTGTTGCTCTGATGTGTGTATGTTGCTGTTCAAGTTGGTTGGTGTCATGACAGGGTCTGTGGTGTATATTGTGTACGTTACCATTATTGATGTGTTATTGAACCATTCACTGATAGTAGTAGAGTGTTATGTGTGTTTGTGTTTATTGTGCGTCGTTTTGTAGGCATTTGAGCTTGAACGTATTTCAAGATGCTGGATCTGACAACAAGATGGAGGCTGTGTGGCGCCTGTACGTTGTACTTTGCGGATGCCTTGGACTTGTACTAAACAATGATCTTGTGGATGATTTGGTCGAAAAGGGGTGTTTGCAGTATGCAGCGTGACACACAGCCGGAGCTGTAGAGCGTGGGACTGGGGGAGCGAGTGGGCTGTATGCTCGATGTATGCTCGATATCCTTTTGTAATTGCATCCCTTGTCTATTACAGCGCATCATACTGCTATATATTGTCACTTACTGTGTGTTTTGTTGATCAATTGATGTTAATGAACTGTAATACATGCATCACATAATTAAATTACTGCTAGCAGCTGAACATCTATGCATATAAACATATAACTTCTTCTTTCTTCTGTTGTAGTCTGTGGATACGTCACATCAACTTGGGATTTGTCCATTACGTTGTTGCAACCATTTCCGCCTCAACTGCTTTGAGAGTTCCTCAGCGTTTGCAAAAGTCGCAGCACAATATTCTTAATGCGATTGCTGCACTAGAACGGAAGGTGTTCGCCAAGCATGTCTCGTGGGCTGATGAAGTGCACAATGCAGCACAACGCCGCAACACTGTCATGTGGTACATGTGTGATGGTGACACCCTCGTTGTAGCATACGTTGCTGCAACCGTGTCGGCGCTGTGTGTTACCATACATCGACTGGCGGTGCTGCCAGAGTTTCGACGGCAGGGGCTTGCCTCACAACTCATCAAGGTGTGTGGGGAAAGGTGTGCGAGGAAACGTGTGCACCACCCACTGTGTTTGCACCAGTGTGTGTGCACCAATGCACACCTCTCCTCACAGGCTGCTGTGCACGATATCCTGAAACAGCGCAGCATCATTACCGTGGCGCTCCATGTGGATCCGGACAACACACCTGCAGTGACATTGTATTGCGACAAGCTTGGGTTTGTGCGTGATGGGGTGGTGGAGGATTACTATGGGCCTGGCCGACCTGCATGGCGGTTGATGGTTGAGGTGGACAGGAAGACATGGAGCTGAAAGGATTTTGATGCCCGTTTAGTTCACATCATCATCGTGTACATCATTGTTATTATTCTACCACCATCAATATGGTCACATGCAACAAATTATGCAGTTGTGTACGTATTGGTCCACCACACACATCACTGCCACGTGGCAGGGTCACCGTCGTCGTCCTCAAACACCATAATGTCATCATACCCATCCATCTGTGAGAAAAAGCCAACCTCCTGTGGGGAGTCACGTGTGTAATGCATGGAGAATCCTGCATAAAAATATAGGACTTGCAGCAACATGCGTCACAACACACCGTCGGTGCCTGTTGGACTGTGCCAGCCGGTTGTTGTGACAGCACCCCTCCTCCCTGGGTGTTGTAGGCAAACGCAGCAAACTGTGGGGCTGCACTGGGAGGTTTGGCGTGCTTGGGGCGTGGTGCTGGTGAAAAATCGTCATCGTCCCATCCTGTGATGTTTGTGTTGCTCCATCAAGCACGTTTGTGTACAATAAAACACACAACCACACCAACACACCATCAAATGCCAAGGCAGGCCTATTCCCACCACCCTGTTGTTGTTGTGTTGCGTGTTCCTGCTCAGCCTCGTTCCCTCGTCGGCGTTTTGCAGCAGCCTTGACAGTGCTCGGCAGTTGACTGACATCAAGTTCAAAGGTGGCGGTTGCATTGGAGCCATGCGCAGCCACCCATGTACGGGCAGCAGCCAATGCATGCACAATATCCGCACCATAGGCACTTCGATGTCGATTGGACAAACCGGGGATGGTCATGGATTGCAGTGCCTGCTCACTTATGGGGTTGCGCTTGGCAATCTGCGTTTTTTGAAAATGGTTTTGGTACAAGCCCATGTGTATCCCACCTATGTAGTGCCCCTGACATACCTCACGGAGCACGTGTCCATGCAAAATGGTAGCACGGTTGCCCCTGCGACGACTGAGCTCCAGGGTGAGCTGTTCCAATGCAAGCACACGTACAGCAAATTCTGCCTTTTGCTTTGGATTCATGGCCGCATCCTGTCCGTCCTCATCATCGCTATCCTCAATAACATCTGGTGCCCCGGCAGGTGCCTGGGTGGTATTTTTCATGGCCTTGCGTGATTGCTCCACTTGGACCTGCACATGCAGCCGCCCCTGCTGCAGCTGTGCCGCAGAGGGTTCATGGACACGTATGGCCGACTGAACGGCTGCAAATTCATTGGCCTGTCGAAAGGTTTCTTCCACAAGGAGGCCCAGGACCACCATGCGCCGTAACAGTCTCTCTATCTCCGTTTTGCTGTGTATTTGTTTTTTTGTGTGTGATTTTTTTTTGTGATTGGCATGGGTGTATTTGCTGTGTTTCTTGTTTGCATGTCTGCAAAACACCTTAAACAGCTACACATATGTATACCTCATGTCACCGCAGCACTTCCAGTGTGGAAACCCATCAGCATGTCCATTTTTGCGCAGTGGCATCGTGTTGCTTCCTTTAAGCACCTCCACAAGGTAGTGCAGACTGAAGCCTTGACGCAGGGCACGCACTGTAGCAACCACTGTGTGTGTGTCATCATGAAGGGTGTGTTGCGTACCTGTTTGGTGATACTTGGTAATGTATGACGCACTGGTTGGCACGCACTTGTTTTAGGAAAAAACAGCAGTACATCTTGTATCCATTGCAAAGCCATTTCATTCCCCACCCACACACTGCACAGCGCACCTTGCATGGCTTTGCTTGACATGTCTTGCATAACAAAGCGCTTGCCCTGATTATTGTGGCAGTTGTCACAGGTACCCTTGCATGCTGCTGGGTCGAATCGTTCAGCAAAGTGCTGCAACATCAAGACACGGCGACATTCAACAGCCTCTTCACAGTAGGCCACCTGAGGAATGTATAGTGGAATGGATGTTGGCATGGATGCTGTATGTACATGGTACATGGTGATTTTGTGAGCTGCAAGTGTTTGTGTACAGACCAACACACGTGCCATCACCCACAGCCACCATCACTAAACAACCTCCTCTTGCCGACAACCTCTTACCATGGCATTCAGTGACTCCATGTTGCACTGGAGCACATCAGCAGGGGTACCACTCTCTTCTGCAGTTTTACGAAGCATGTGACGTGCCTTTATGGCATCCTGGTAGCTGTAGAATAAAATTGCTTCTGCTGAACGACCATCACGACCTGCACGACCTGTTTCCTGGTGGTAGCCCTCGAGGGACTTTGGAAGGGCATAGTGGAGGACAAAACGCACGTCGGGCTTGTTGATTCCTGTGTGTGTTGGGTGTTTGGTTTCCATTTGTCCAAGGGTACACAACATGGGTATACACAGGATACACCGGGGTTATAAGGCGTCAAGGTAATGCCATGTTGTAAAGAGGATGGTTTGACACCATGGTCAACACATTCACATGGTCAACACATTCAGCAACCCAGGTATACACCCTCATGCAGACATACCCATGCCAAATGCAATGGTCGCAACAATAATTTGTACTTGATTGCGTGTCCAGCTGGTTTGCACAGCTTCTCTTTCAGTAGCACTCAGTGCAGCATGATAATGACTGTGTGTGTGAGTGTGTGTGGGTGTATGAGAGGAGCAGATGTTGGAGCACAGGTTGGAGCAAAGGTTGTATATCAGCACCCAACCGGGTGTGTTGCCAAAATGCATGTACACACAACACTGGTGCAAATTCCCTGCATATGTCACACCTGCACCGCACTTGCTTCCCTCGTGTGCGTAGTGCATCTTGCAATTCCTGTGCGACACGTTCACAGTCGTTGCGCGACATGCAGTACACAATGCCACACTGCACCTGTGGGGATGTGGGGGGGGTGTTAGGTTGTACAAAGTGGTGGTACAGTATATGCTTGCACTCGGTGGTGGTACAGGTACCATGCAGTTGTACATGTAGTTGCAGGCGTTTTACATCACACATGCACAGCAGTATGTGACACAGTGCAACAACAACACACAAAAACCCTCCCAGCAAGTCCACCTTGTTTTTGTTGATGTTCTCTTTACCACAAAATCGGCGTACTATAAGTTCAGCCATATCCTCTACCATACTCTTGGGCTTTTTCTTAAGAACCCAATACCTGGGGTTTGTAGTATGATGTGGGGTGATGCATGATGTGCACCAGGGGTCCACTTGCTACAACAAGTATGTGTGCACAGTAATGGAAAGCAGGTATTGACAAACATACAATCACATGCATTGTCCCCACACACACATGTTTGCCACCCATAACCCCCCTCCCCCCCTTACACATACTTCAAGTTGGCACGATTAAAGCTTGAACGAAACACCAAACATCGTGGTATTGCAAGTTGCTGTACCACGTCATGCTGCACACGTGGTGTTGCAGTGGCAGTGAGCGCCATCATGGGTACACTTGGGAATCGGCGTTTGAAGACACCCAGGCCCTTGTAATCAGGGCGGAAATCGTGACCCCAGCTGGAAACACAATGCGCCTGAGCGGGTGGTGGGTTTGGTGTCATGAACAGAGTATATGTTGATGAGGGTATGTGGGTTGATGAGGGTACGTGTTGGTCAAGCAGGGACATACAGGATGTTGTTGCTCATATTGGCTTGCTCATATGCGCGTGATCCAATGAGAATCAAGTGGTATTCGTACAAGATACACTCATCCCCACGCCACCAAGTAGTACACATGCATAGCACAAAGCAACACGCCCTCACAACACCACCATCCTACACACAACCATCCTACAGACAAAATCCAACACCTACTTCATCCACAACCACACGGGAGAGCTGTGCACGTGCATGCAGCTGATCAAAAATGCGCATGAGGGAATCACTTGCTGCTATCTTTTCAGGTGTGACAAATAGGATTTTGAATTCAGGTGGGTTGGCAGCCAGGGCAGACAGTGTGGCACGATATTCACCAGGGTCTTGTACTGCAGACGTGAGGTTGGCACAGGGGACACCTGCTTCCTGGAGGTGGTAGACCTGGGAGTAGAGGTGGGGTGCAATGATAGTTGGGGTGGATGGAGGTGGATAGAGGTGTGCAAGTGGTGGAATGCAGTGGCAATGGATGCAACACACAGCAAAACACATGACAAATACAAAAAACACCATGCTCATGTGTGCAACAAGGATACCTGATAACACCGCATGCGCACACACACACATTCTATAACACACCTGGTCCTGAATCAATGACACCAAGGGGGATATCACCACTGTTATACCTGGGCTACATAGTGCTGGGAGTTGATAGCACATGCTCTTCCCCCCACCTGTGGGCATGAGCACAAATACATCTTTGCCTGCCATGCTTGCATTGATGACCTGTGATGGTGTGTGAGAGAGGTGATTGGGGGCTGGTTAACATGGATACACAGACATAAACAGGTGCTGCATACACACAATATTGAGACAACACACAGAACCCCCTATATCCCCCCCCCCCACACACACCTGTTCCTGAAGTGGTCGAAAAGATGCAGTACCAAAGAATGCCGACATTTTTTGCAGCAATTCGTCACTCCAGGCAAAACGCCCACTCCATGTAGTGTCCTGTTTGTTGAGAGTATCAGTGGGTGTGAACCCTTGGGAGGTTTAGAGATATTGCGGGTAGAGATATTACAGGTAGAGTTAGTGCACCTATCCCTGTATATACATATATACCCAATTGCTGGGATTGCTTGGCACACACAGCCCAGCAGCCCACACACAGTATCACCTGGTTGGCATCCACACGATCACAATTTGTGACTGGTTGGTAATTAGGTGCAGGTGCTCGTAGTGAGGGATCTGGGGCTGGTGGTGGGCCATCTGCAAAACCATGATCTGCAAAACCGTGATCTGCAAAACCACCATATGGGCCTCCTTGCCCAGAAAAGCCACCATGATGCTCCACCCCCATTCCTCCACTCTGACGATCAAACCCAGCACCATGCTTTGCATTGTACCTACCACCACCTCCTGCCATCATCCCATGACCACCACCATCACCCCATGCATTGGCTGTGCTGGGCATGGTTGTGGATGCACTCGGCTGCTCCCGTAACTGCCCTGTTGCGTGAGTTGACACACCACGCTCTGTAGCACCAACCACACCACCCTGTCCGCTCGCTAATGCATGACCTTCGCTCCCTATTGCATGACCATTGACCATGCCCCCCTCGAGGCGTTTTTTGATAGAAGTCAGGCGCTGTAGTTCAGCCATGGCCTGTGGATCAGTGCCCAAGCGATCAGCAGCAGCAAGAATAGCAAGCTTGATGGAATTGAGGTCATGGTTGGCATCATTGTGAAGGTTGTGGGTGGGTGGGTGGGTGGATTGATGTGTTGGCGGGGGGAGGGGGTGCTGTGTTGGTACGTGGGTGGGTTGATGTGTTGGTACGTGGGTGACTGGGTGTATAGGTTGGTGTGTGGGATAGTTCCTTGTGGGTTGCGTGAGGGTTGGTTCACTCGGTGATGGATGGTTGGGTCCAGTAGGTGGGAGGGGTGCTGTATTGTGGGTACTCACTGTGCCATGCTGCTGTGTTGTGTTTGCCATTGCAACAGGGTGGTGGTGTTTTGTGTGTTGGGTTGCTGCCGCTGTTGATGTACCTTGGGTGTCTGCAGCATTCTGCAACATCAAGGCTGCACGGCTGCTGCGTATGGGCTGGAGCCCCACCTGCTGCTGTCTATGCTGGGCGACAATGCTGTCCACATCAATACTGTCGTCCAAATCATCATCTGCAAACCATGCTTGGGGAGTAAGTTGCGAGGGAGGTGGCTGTGCGTGGTTGGTGTTGCGGAGCGTGCACAGCGCTGTCAGTGCACGCGCAGCTATGTCTGCAGGAGTGGGGGTGGGGGGTGGTGGAGGGCGCCATCCTGGTCTGTGATAGTGTACAGGTTGGTGTGGAGACCAAACACCTCGTGGTGGTTGCCCGTGGTGCCATCGTACGTGCAAGTGGCAAATCGGTGTGGGTTGGTGGTGCCGTATAAGAATCCATAACACAGTGACTGCTGCTGGGTGAATGCCTGGTCGAGATGCTGGGCGAGGTTGGTTTTTGGTTTGCTGGATGCCATGGAATCTACTCGCAATCTCTGTTGAATTACTCCACCGTCATCGGGTTGTCATGCTGCTGTTGATCTACAGTTATTCGTGGTGGTTGTTTCTGTGTTTTGAGCACGATAGGAGTTGTAGTAGATGGGGGAATTGACAGATGATCATCATGGTACAATATACAAGTGTGTTGTTTGTTTCGTGTGCTGTTGTGGCATCTTTGTTGTAGCATCAGCAGGGTATGTTGCACAAACATACATACATCATGCATATGCATGGAAAATGAACATATGTCGGGGCATTCAAGTGTGTTGTCCAAGACGAGCTCCAGCGCACTCCAGCAGCTGTTGAAATGGATGGATACCCAGCCCTTTGTTACCAACACATTGTATAGAGGCTGTTCATCATCAAGCATGTCCTCACTGTGGCAATGTCATCAGACTTGGTCAAAACGGTGGTTCACGTTTTGTGTGCAAACCACACAAACCACCTGGTTTTCATCCATTTCACACAAAAAATTGCTACAGCAGTTTGTCACAGCATATGTACTTTTTCACGGTACAGCAACCGTACCACATCACCAATCCTGTTGGGATTGCACATCCACCATCCGCACCCATCCCACAACCATGCCTGTTGTCTACGCAGCAGCAGCCAGCGCACAAGGTACCTCAAGCTGCCGTGATCATCACAACGACACCATCACGGTCAAAAGCACACCAGCACAGGGCCTCGTGAGTACAATGAAGACCGCTGCAAGATCATCCTTGATCACACACATACATGTGTGGAAGTGTTTGACGGGCATGCAGGTCATCGTGCTGCAACCATTGCTGCACAGAGGCTCTATGACCACGTCGACTTGCCATCACCCACCACTGACAAGAGTGGGGATGGCGTGCCCACAGAGCGTGAGGTCGCATCAGCCTTGCGCAGGGCCTTTGTTCGCACAGACGCTGATATTTTAGCAGCTGGAACAGATGCAGGGTGCACCGCTAATGTGGTGTTGCACACAGGAGGGTACGCAGCGTGTGTGTAGGGGCTTTTACGCAATGGCTTGTGAACAACCTTCCCCGTGCATGCCAACAGCGATCAATTGTATGTGGCACATGTTGGTGACAGCCGTGCAATCCTCTGCACTGCATCTACAGTGGAACAGCTCACCTTGGATCACAAACCAGACGTGCCACGAGAGCGGGCCCGGTGCGTTGTATGGGGAGAGGGCTGTTGGATGAGTGCGTATACCAAACCCATCACACATGGGTTTACCCATACCCAAACCCATCACACATGGGTTTACCCATACCCAAACCCATCACACATGGGTTTACCCATACCCAAACCCATCACACATGGGTTTACCCATACCCAAACCCATCACACACAGGGTTGAGGAACGAGGTGGTACAATTCGAGACCATCGTGTGGTGAGTGACACAACAGCACTGGCCATGACGCGTGCACTGGGGGATGTTTCTCACAAACAACCCCTGCCTGTTGTGGAATCACGTCCTGACGTCGGTGTCATCACGCTGCAGGTGAGTGGGTGATTGCTATTGTGTATGTTACTACCACTATTGTGAGTTGAAACCATCAGAAGAATAACAAGTACAAAAAAAACACTACGCCCCCATCTGACTACCACCACCATCCACACAGCCAAGTGACGTGTGTGTGATTGTGGCTACAGATGGGCTGTGGGACTATGTCAGCAATGAGGATGCACACACACTTGCCCTGGCAACGCTGCAACGGCACCACGATGCACGGTCAACAACCGGCGCTGCTGCCATTGCACGGGCACTGGTGGACGCTGCACTGGCACGTCACACCCATGACAATGTCACTGTTGCTGTGATGCTGCTGGACAAATAAACTGCTCACCACACAACCAGCCCCTATCAACTATGCCCACCATGTGTGTTGCCCTTGCCATGCTCCTTTTCCAGTTTTTCTTGTTGCCGTGCAATCATGTTGGCCCTTGTAAACTCCTTTTTGTGGTGCAAGCACTCTGTGTAATCATCTCGAAAGTCCTTGCACAAGTTGGGCTCGTCTGTTTCTGCAATGCACTTTTGGAAATCCACCCAAATAGGAAAGCAACGTCCTTGCCCTCCCCGGGCACCAAAACCACTTGCCATGATGATGTTTGGGTGGGATGGAAAGATGAGTGCAGAACACAAGAGGGAAGAGAAAAATGCTGTTTTTCTCTAGGGTGGTGAGATCACTGGGGGGCATTGTTGAACCACTGCTGGCCAATCCACCTCATCCAGCACCACCCAGCACCACCCAGACCATCACACACATACCAACCATGCAAAAAGACAGCACCCAATGGGCACATCCAGGCAACAAAAACACTAAATGCTCCAGATCAGACTCGAACTGACGATCTTCCGCTTACTAAACGGATGCGTAACCAACCACGCCCCTGGAGCAGAACATGTTTTTCTACAGTCAAACGTGTACAAGTTGGCACTGAACGGATCTTGCACATGCGGCACATGCAGCACCAGTGGCTTGATCAAGGGTGATCACGTCTGAGCACTGTTTATATTGCTATGCAAAGCTCTGCACATGTGCCATGCAGCTGCATGTTGTGGTGAGACATGGTCAACCCACCAAGTGGTGACAAGATGATGTACACTGCACAAGTCTTCAGCGATACAATTCAGGGTGGGTGGTTTCTTGATGATGGCTGGTTTCATAATGCTGATCAACCAGTGCTTTGCCAGGTCTGTAGTGTTGTGTGGGTATTGACTGGTGTGGCGGTGGTGGGTGCTGCTGTGAGTGTGTTTGCTGCTTTGATCGCCACCTCTGATAGCCCATATGCAGTCCTTGATGGATGTGTACTGTTGACGACTGCCATCACCCATGCGTAGCGATCACAGTGCTTGGTCAAACTTCTTTTGCTTCTTTCTCATACAACAACAAGCACCCTTCTCACCTCATTACACGATAGTGCTGCACACCACACCAACACACAATGCCACACACAACAATGCCGTGGCACACACCACCACCACTGCAGCAGCAGCAGCAATACAATCATCCTCATCTCTACACGTCCTTGCCTAAACTAGCATCCTTTACACCAACACGAATAACATCACCACGTACATGTATACGCGTGCAATGTAAAGCAAACACCCCAGCAACCCCACCAAGCACACACGACCAACGACATGCAGCAACAATTCGTGTATTGAAAACCGTGGCTGCACGACTCTTTGGCGCCGCCTCCTTGACAGCAACATGGTTAGGTATCTTTGCCAATCCAGCAGCAGCAAGGTGAGCTGGTGGTGGTGGACTATGGTGGTGGTCAACACATTTCACTATGACGGTATCATGATATACACACACAGGGTGGTGCCACCAGTCACACATTCCATTGTCATCGGGGACATTAGCGCCGCAGCAACAGGTACAATGGTGTTGTCCCTATACAGTGCGTGTTAATACATATACACACACACCATCCCCCACCCTCCCAACAATCCCAGAAATCCCACCATCCGTCGTACAAAATCCCGACATTGTCCCCAATGAACTCACCCAAGAAATGTCCGATGAGCTGGGCACCTTGTGGCGTGTGGAAAAATACAAAGACCTCACATACACCCAATTTTGGAACCTGGTCTCTGAGCACCAAGTGGAGCAGGTGGAGTTTACTGGGGATCGACGTGCCATGGTCGTCACCACCAAGGACACTGCACCTGGTGGCCGCCGCAAGCATCGTCTGGGTGTTCCGTTTGACCCCAACTTGTATGACCATTTGGTAGTGCATGGGGTGTATGTGAAGGCACCAGAGCCATCGGTGCTGCAGGATGCGTTTCAAGCAATTTTCCGCACTGTGTTTCCCATTTGGCTTGCATGGATGCTCATTCGTTTGTCGTTTCGGTATGACGGAGTGGTGTGGTGACTGGGGGTTGTGGTGTGTATATGTGGCCATTGAGCTGCTTGTTGTACCGAAATACTGTATCATGTTGTTTCTTGCATCATGACATGTTGTTTCTACACACACACATCATTCACCACCACGTCACAGTCTTGGTGGCTCCTCTGATCGCATACAAGACCTGTTTATGGGCATGCAGCTAGAACGTGTAGATGGCTCCAAAATTGGTGTCACCTTTGATGATATTGCTGGCATTGACCAGGTCAAAGAGGAAATCTTGGAAATTGTCACATTTCTACAGCAGCCAGCCACATTTTTGGAAATGGGAGCACGCTCCCCTGCAGGTGTACTCATGGTGGGTCCCCCTGGGACAGGGAAAACCTTGCTGGCCAAGGCCATTGCGGGGGAGGCTGGGGTGCCGTTTTTCTCAGTGGCTGGTACCGAGTTTCAAGAGGTGTACAGTGGCGTGGGGGCATCCAGGGTGCGCGACATGTTTGAGAAAGCACGCAAAGCGGTACGTGAATGTGGTTGGGCATTGTTATTCGTGTGGGTGTTGTTGTTTGTGCATGATGGCTGTACAACAGTGTGGTTGATCATTTCATCATTGCTCTACGTCATGATTTGCTCCCTCCACAATCATTCCACACACTCCATCAGGCACCATGCATTTTGTTTATTGATGAATTCGATGGTCTGGGCAAGTCGCGTTCCTACAGCAGCGTGGGTGACGACGAGTCCGTCCACACCATCAACCAGTTGCTCACAGAAATGGACGGCTTTGAGGACAACACAGGTGTGGTGGTCATGGCTGCCACCAACCGCCCATCTTCCCTGGACAAGGCCCTCATCCGCCCGGGCCGTTTTGATCGCATCATCCACCTGCCGCTGCCCAACTTGGACGGCCGAGTGGGGATTTTGCAAGTCCATTCTAAAGGAAAGAAATTGGCCCCTGATGCGGATTTGAGAAAAATTGCACGGGCAGCAGCTGGATTTACAGGGGCAGAGCTCATGAATGTGATGAACATTGCTGCCATTGTTTCTGTTCGCCAGGGGCATTCTGCAATTACCGATGCGGATTTGTTTGAAGCCCTGGAAACACAACAAGAGGAAAAGTTGACCAAGGCTGGTGGTGGTCGGCAGCAAGTGTATGAAGATGACATCGTACCGCCCGCCATGCGACGCAGCATTGCTGTGTATGAAGCTGCCAAAGTGCTGGTGGCCTACCTCACCCCACACTTTGATGAAGTGGCCAAGGTGACAATCTGCCCGGGGGGGGCACCCACTGGGTATTCCTACTTTGTGCCTTCTGAGGAACGACTGGAGGCAGGGGTGGTGACACGTGGGTTTATGGAGGCCAAGCTGGTGGTGTGCATGGCGGGGCGATGTGCGGAACGGTTGGTGTTGGGTGATGCGTATATTTCCACCATGGGTGCGGCAGATTTGGAAGTGGCCAACAACATCGCCCGTGAAATGGTGTATAGGTACGTGCTTTTTATGTGGTGGGTGTGTGGTGGGTGCAATGTCACCCATGTGTTACACACCAAAACATTATCCACATGATTGCCACAATTTCATCCGCCCTTCTCCCACCTATCCCACAAACGCCAGGTATGGTTTCAACAAGCGATTAGGTCCAGTCAACTTGATGGACGATGAGGAGGAGTACTTGCAAACAGGGCGTACACGTACTGTGGCTGACTTGGGTACAGAGCTTGCACGCATTGCCTTGGGAGAAGTGACAGAGGTAGGGGGTTAGCCACATACATGATGGGGTTATGTGTGTGGTGATGTGTGTGGTGATGGGTATTGTTGACAAGCGGTGTGTTTAGTGTAGCCACACATACACACACTCTGCATACACACACTCTCTCTTCATACACACACAGTTGATTGAGGGTGCAGAGGCCAAGGCGTATTATGGGCTTGCAGTCAATTATCAAGCGTTGGAGGCACTGTACAATGCATTGCTGGAAAAGGAAGTGATGACAGGGAAAGAGGTACGATGTGTGTATGTTGATGTTCACGGCAATCGGTGTGTATGTTGATGTGCGTATATCTCCCATGTACTGTTTGTACTGCACATGCACTCTTGCCGGCGTATTTGCACGTACACCACGGATCACCACGGGCAGCAAAATGCAAACACCCCTCACCAACACAGCTTCACGAGTTGTTCCAGAGCATGCCACTGCATCGCTTCCCCGACCCCTTTGTGGATGGCTTTGGCTGGGACACTGCCAATGGCACAGTGGTGTACCCAGGGTCTGACACTGCTGAGCAACAGACAAAGGAGCTTTTGGAGGCAGCCCGGCCAAGTAATGGTGCACCCCCTCGTGTACTGGACAACCCCAAGCGCACATGGCACCCTGCCAATCCCTATCAGATACGCAGCGACTTGGCAGACGTGTTGTCTCCTGCGCTATATAATGACAACTAATTGCGGTGGTGGGTACAACTGTGGTACAACTGATCGTCGTCACAGAGAGTGTTTGTTTTTTGTTCTGGTGTGTGTGCAAGGACGAGTGGTGTTTTTTACCGTTAGTACTACCCCTTATGTGGTAAATTGTGCTCATGATGACACGGATGGTACACCAAGAAAACAAATCACCTTAATGATGATACACCAACAAAAAAAAACACAATGTCCTCCACCTCAATTTGAATTGCATATGAGAATACTACTACATTTGAGCACTATTTGAGCCCCTTCATCTTGCGCTGCATAGCCTTCATATCCCCATCAATCACTTCATTTCGCACTGCAATGCGGTCAATCTTGGTATCTGACTGCACAAGTTGTTGATTCATCTCCTGTGCCATGTCCATGATGCGGTCCAAGTGGTCACCAATGGCGTCCAGTGCATCATCTTGTTTTTTAATTTCAGATTGAATCTCCAATCGATCTTGTTCTGTGCAGAGATGGAGAAAATTTGTGGTGGGTATTTGCGGAGAGCATGTGCGGATGGGTGTTGTATAGGTGATGCATTCTCTGGATACTGTATACAGGTTATGCACACACTGGGGAGAACAGCACGTCAAACAGGTGCTTGCATGACGCATGACATCTGAACAACACCACAAAATGCAAAAACAACACAGTACCCAAGGCAGTACCCATCATACATACCTTCCAGCCCCTCACCAATGTGAGTAGATGGGTTGGTCGCCTGCTTCAATCTCTGTTCAGCACCCAGCAGCTGATCACGCTGAGCTGCAGCAGCTGCCTCTTCAGGCGACAGGGGCACTGCCACACCCCCCTCTGCACCACCATTGGTGTTTTGGGCAGACGAGGGGGCACGAGCGATGGCCTTGTTGGCCTTGTCTTGGGCCACTAGGTCGGCATGCTTTTTCTCAGCAGCGACGAGTTCACTGCGCCTGTGTGTGTGAAGAGTTGGGATGATGTGGGTTGGAAATGGGGTGATCAAAGGGTGCAATGTGAGGACAGCATGAAAGCACAACATGATGTACAACTGCTCTCGTTGTCTAACCCCGGATTTCCAATAAAGCACCCAGTACGTACGCGGCGATGCGTTGCTTTCGTGTCTTGTCACGATTCTTGTCTGCATCAAAGTCACAGCAGCATGCACAGCAGAACAACAAACAGCAGCGGTCCATGTATGACAATGCACGTTTGCTCTCCTTGATATCCTCTTCAATCTTGGTGTGAGAGATGGTTGTGTGATGCACCATGGTGATGATGATGGTTGTGATATCGCACATCTAAACCCTGCAACATACCGCATCATAGTCCTTTTCAACCTTGTCTAGCTGTGCGTCTTGCCGATGCAACTCTGCCAGTGTATGTGCAGCAGTATCTGTCGTTTGCTCTACCACCTGCGTATATGTTGCACATGGGGGAGTGTCGTACATAACAATACACAGGAGCTGGTGCACCCTCCCCCAAAACAGCATCAACCCCACCTTGAGTGCCTCGTGTGCCAAGCATGTGGTTTCAACGTTTTTCTGCTTGGCTTGCTGCAGCATCTGACGCTCCTGGGCAGTGTACCCATCGTCGCCACTGCTGCTGGCTGGTTGTGTTGCAGCTGCTTGTAGTTCCTTGCTTGCACCAAATAGTTCATTGCGATCTGCTTCCTCGTCCCCATACATTTTGCTGCAAGGGTTTTGTGTGTGGAGAGATGTGTAGGGATTGTGGGACTGGCTGTCTTTGTGGGGCTTGTGGGGCTTGTGGGCCTTGCACACCTTGGATGATTGCGATCTTGGCAACGTTGTGCATATGGATGGCGATTTATTGGCAAGCAAAATGATGCAAGGGTCATTGAAGCTGCTGCTTTTTGTGCACCTGTTCACCAGAAACCAGGAACGCAGCAACTTTTTCCTATTGGGCAACTCCAATACTACCCTAACACAGCCAGCCATGGCAACCAAACATCGTGATGATCTGGAAGGTACATTCCACAAGGCTGTGTGGCTCATTCGCAACGGTCCACCCGCCCAGAGCTCCAATGACAAAAAACTAGCATTTTACAAGTATTTCAAGCAAGCCACAGAGGGCAACGTCAAGGGGGATCGTCCAGGCATCCTTTCCTTTGAGGCACGTGCCAAGTGGGATGCATGGGCCTCAGTCAAGGACATGCCTATGGAGGAAGCAATGGAGCTGTACATTGGGTTGCTGGAAGCGGACGATCCCAATTGGGAGCAGCACCCCGCACTTGCTGGGTACACGCCAGCAGCAGCATAGGCGAAATGATATTTCATAAAAGGAGGTGTTACACACACACGCAAAACAACATGTCTTATATAGGATTGTGTGGTACAGCATGCTGCCATCATAGGTGGTTGTTGTACATGTGGTGGCTGCTGCTACTGCTGCGGATCGACTGCTGCACGAATCCAGCATCTAGCAGCATCCACTACCTTCCTTTTTGCCCGCCGCTCCTGGATTGATGGTATTGCTTGCCCCTGCACCATATCCAACCTTGATTCCATATGTCTGTGTGTGATTGTGGTAATGCGAATTCATTTGGCAAGTATTTGTGTTGGCAGGAACAAACGCGCTCTTTCTCCTGTCACAAGTCACAAACAGCAAAAACCACTCTTTCCCAGTCACACACACTCTTTCCCAGTCACACACACTCTTTCCCAGTCACACACACTCTTTCCCAGTCACACACACTCTTTCCCAGTCACACACACTCTTTCCCAGTCACACACACTCTTTCCCAGTCACACACACTCTTCCCAACCACACCCACCAACCCAAAAGCACCAATACCTCATTTGTCACATCTATCACGCCTTCCTGGATCTTGTCATAAATCGCTCGTGCTGTGTTGACAAATGCCTCCTCAACATTGTGTGCAGTCTTGGCACTGGTTTCAAGAAAGATCAACCCATGCTCCTTGGCAAATTGCTCACCCTCTTCTGTTGACACTGCCCTCCGATGCTGAGGGTGGTGATGTACATATATAAGGGTGGTGATGTACATACAATACAAGGGTGGTGATGTACATATAATATAAGGGTGGTGATGGACAAAAGTGATGATGCTGGCAGAAATTTATCTTTCTCTCCATAACCGAGCACGACTTGGTACATCATTAGCATACTATAGAGCAAAACCACATATGTTGCTGCACAACACATCCATCACCCAACACACCGTGAGATCCTGCTTGTTGCCAATGAGCATGATGGTCATGTTGGGGTTGGCGTTTTGTCGCGCATCCTCAAGCCAGCTGGCAAGGTGGTTGAATGTTTCACGACGGGTAATGTCATACACCAACAAGGCACCAGCAGCACCACGGTAGTAGGAACGGGTGATGGATCGAAACGACTCTTGCCCAGCCTGATGAGTGTGGTTTGTGTGTGTGTGCAACTGGACTGCATCAGGGTGTGCATCTCTCTCAATCCTATCACATACCGTGTCCCAAATCTGCAACTTGATTTGCTTGCCATCAATGTTGATCATGCGTGCACCAAACTCCACGCCAATGGTCAAATCATGCACTGGCTGGAAACGCTTGTCTGTAAACTGCAAGAGCAAGCATGACTTGCCCACGCCTGTGTGAGAAACCACCAATCACAGTGAGAGCATTTCCACACCCATCACCCTGGTTTGCACACCAATACCTGTATCACCGATAATGATGTACTTGAACAAATACCTGTGTGCAAGCGTGCAGGATGCGTTGTGTACGAAATTGATCGTGTTTACTGTATCGTTTTGGACACCCTGCACGTACGCGTACGACATAATGGGCAGCGCTGCTTGTCTAATACACAGAGCTGCCTGCTTTGAGCTGCCTGCTTTCCTGTGATAGTCACAACCCTCTCAACCAAGGCTTCCCTTGATGCAGCCCTAAAATACTGGTTGCCAAGCAATAACGCTGATGATGTGGTGGATGTTTTTGCCAGACTTGTTTTGCACTAGAATTTTTCCCACGACATTTTTCAAGAGTTGTCCTCACTAGCTTCTTCCACTCCACCACTGTTCCACTCCGCCATATAATGATGCACGCCATGATGGTGGTGATCAAAAGCACCACCAGGAGCATCACAATGCCTCCAAGGGATAGAGTACCCATGCACCCATGCCGACATGCACCACCATCATCTTGCACCTCCAAACTAGCAGCCTTGCCACATCCATATCTGCACGTCCTAGCATCCATAGACGCAGCTGGTATGCATACATCCATGCACACACGTCCATGTACACACATCCATGTCCATACATTCATGGACATACATCCTTAAACACGCACATCCATACACATAGGAGAGGCATTTGGGCCACAGCTCAACCCAGCCATTGCAGTAGCAGCTGCAGTAGCAGCGATACCACCATTGGTCTTTTGGGGCCGTGTGTTTCTCAACGCACGCAAGCGGGTGATGGAGGATGAACAGCGTGAACAAGAGCGCTTGGTACGTGGTACATGTCCTTGTGGGGGGTATGGGGGTATTGTACACAAGCAGTGTATGTGTGGGCTGCTTCATGTAGGATTTTACTGAATGAGATGTCGCATGGAGAGTGCATGCTCCTTGTGCACACAGTATTCGCCCCTTTGTACACACTCTTGGTCTCTCCCTCTACACACCACACACACCACAGGCCCTCAAGCGTAAGATTACTGGTCAAGATCAGTAACCTTGTTTGAGGCTACCGAGAGAGAGGTTGTTCGTTGATGACTGGGCGTTCAACAGCGTCTCATGATGCTATTTAATAGTGTGCAGTGTTGTGTGTTTGTTGTTGCTGCACTGTGTTGTTGTTGTGAGAGGAGTATCACGCGTATTCATTGCAACCACATTGTTGTTTTAGACATGATGCTTTCACATGACACATGTTGCTTTCGCATGTGTATTTGTACACCTAGTACTTGAATCAATAGTCGTTTTATGATGTGTGCATGATGTCCTTATACACACACAAGTAATACATAACAAACCATCAAAAATACAGTAATTCATCCATCAACCATAGGCATCAACAACAGGTATCCCCTGTCAACACACATGCATCACTCATTGACCATTGATTATCCTCTTTCACCACAAATGCATTGATCATTGACCATTGATCATTGACCATTGATCATTGACCATTCCTCATGAAGTACTGCTCCTACTTGAATGTTGCTTTGTGCATACATCTTGTAATAAATGCAGAACTTGGCTTTTTGTTTCCTCCAAGCTGCACCCCTGTGGTGTGTGATGTACAGGGTGGTGTGTGATGTACAGGGTGGAGTGTGATGTACAGGGTGGTGTGTCATACAAGGATGGTGTACACATGGATACACACAACATAATGCAGTAACACAGATCATGCACGAATGTGCATGTATACCCACAACCCACCAATAAAGCTCTCACCCTACCGTGTTGATGATGTAATCAGCACGTTGACGCTTTTCATCATCCGGGATCTGTCTTGATAACAGTGCATGAAATTTATCTGTGTTTGTTGGGCGTGGGTATGAGAGCATGTATGTGTAGGAAAGCATGTATGTGTTGGAATGTACACAAGACGAGCCAAATGAGGACACACAAAACACATACAAACAAACAGACACAAGCAAACAGCTACACAAAACACAGACACACTGCACATGCACAAGAACACAAACAGGCATGTACCAAGTGTCATTCCTGGTCGAGCGAGCACCCTGTCACGTTGTACATCAGCAGGAGCACTCACCACGACAACAATATCCACCTGTGCGTGTTTGTGTGTTTGTATAGATGTGTGTGCAAGGGGCACGAGTGTCTGTTTGAAAAAGGGTAGACGTGCAACGGGTGTCTGGGTTTGAGGGACCATATAAAAACACAGTGTGACAATCCATGCCACAAACACGCATCCTGTATGTAGTACCTCTTTTTGTGCATTGGTTTCGAAAAGCAGTGGGATGTCAAAGACAATGACGTCTGATTGGCATGATGCAACCACGGCAGCCCGAGCCTTGGTGACCAATGGGTGCACAATGCCCTCCAATGTGCGCAATTTGTCCTGTAGTAGTATGTTTGTGTGATGCATATTTGTCGATGCATGTAAATGACAACGCACAAAGACAAACACCCCTATTTGCACGAGTATATACATCACCATGTACCCAATGCTCAAGTCAAGCACACACACACATGCAATGCACACCTGATCACCGACAACATAGGAGGCAAGTGCTGTCCTGCTAATGCCTGTATGAGGAGAGATGACAACAAGTTGTGCACCCCCACAATGCCATACATCCATCAACACACACACCTACCGCCATCATCACCAACCACCCCAGGAAAGACGTCGGCAAGCAGCTGCACAGCTGCACCTCCTGGTTGATACAGATCTCGTACAGTGGCATCTGCATCAAAGACAGCCGCTCCAGCATCCTGAAACATGGACGCAACTGTGCTCTTGCCCATGCCTGATGTGTAATGTGTTATTCATCGCACAAGTGTGCTTGAATATGTTTTTCATTATATTACTAGTCTATTATTGTACTAGTCATTACCTATAGACCCTGTGAGGCCCAGTTTCAACGGCATTGCATGGCATGTGAGGGTTGATGATGATAGTTCACGCTGTCTTAATGCATGCCCCCACAAGCTGTGCTTACAGTGCTGCTGTGTATGATTCTGCTGCTGTGTCAAAACCCATGGTGGCATGTGTGATGTGTGCTATTCATGTGTTGTTGACTGTTCCCACTCGAGCGTGCATAAAGTATTTTGTGTTTTCATTGCACTGGCAATTCACTCTCAAACCACATACATACAAACGCAACCAAACACATAACCAACACAAGCCCTCCAAACAACAACCAAGTAAAGCAACCAGTCGAGATCGTCTTCCAGCACACGAATTCAACCCATACAACAACACAGCCCACACAATCAATACATATGGAGCCAGGTATGGAGTAGTTTGTAAAGCAGAGTGTACCTTGTGTACGACGCTTGCATGCTAGACTAAAACACCCTCGAGCACACCCTGTTGTTCAAAATATACCCAGTTCTTGCGTGATATATCATCAAAACGGACATCGTGTTATTGTTTGATAGTGCCCTCGTTTGACTACACCAGCGTACGGATCGTGTGGATCCCCAAGCAATGCCCTCCCGGTGTTGTGCACGGGCCCACAACTCCCCACAACCACAACCCACACACACAGGCACTGTGCAGCACACAGAGCATGATGTACTGGAACAGTCATCAGCAGCAGTGGCAGCACAAGAAGCGGCACGGTTGCTCGAGGCCAAGCGTCGCCATGATGACTTGTGGAAGCGGGTTCAACGAGATGCCAGTGATTTTGGGAGCTGGACAGCACTCATTGATACCGTACTGAAAATGGTATGTTGTTTACGTGGTGGTTTTGTAGTATGTTGTGAGGTGGACGACTTGAGCATGTCTGTATACATTGCATGGTGATGCATAATCATGGTATCAGGGACCATCATCAGCGTCACCAGCAACAACTGGCACCTCGACCAACATCACATTCACACACCACTCATATCCATACACACCCATCACATCCCCACCACATCCCCATACCCATCACATCCCCATCACATCCCCATCGCATCCCCAGGATGACATTGAAGCAGCACGAGAAGTCTTTGATGCATTTCTCACACGCTACCCACTCTGCTATGCATACTGGAAAAAGTATGCCGATTTCGAAAAGAGAAAAGGTGGCATTCCAGAGGTGGTGTATCAGCGGGGTGTGCAGGCATTTCCCTATTCACCTGAGTTGTGGTCGTATTATGCGGGACTGCTTACATCTCAGGGTGCCAGTGAAGATGATGTGCGCAGGTGAACTACTGTGTGTGTGTTGGTGTGGTGGGGGGTTGTTCGGTGTGTGTGTTGGTGGGGTGGGGATGTGTTCGGGGTGTGTATTGGGGTGGGGTGGGGGTTATGGTTTTGCTTGTTGGGGGGAAAAACCATCACATGCTCACATCACACACACACTCACATCACACATGCACTCATACCACACACAAACTCCACATCACATACAGTATATACGAGCATGGCTTGCAGTATGTCAGTCATGACTACCAATCCACAGTGCTATGGTCAAAATACATAGCATATGAAATGGCACGAGGGAATACACAACATGCAGCACGCTTGTATGAACGGGTGATGCAGGTGCCACTCAAGGACTTGCAATCCCTGTTTAAAGGGTATGTGTTGTATCATGTGTACCTATGTGGGGGTGGTGTAATGCCGGGGTGGTATCATGACTCATATCATGTTTGAGTGTTGATGCATGATGGATGGGTGATGTGGGTGGTGGCTTGGTGGGGGTGCTTTGTACAAGCATATGTGATGATCGGAAATGTGCATGTTGACCACCACAAGCATGTGTGTTGACCAGCCGCATACTGTATCATCGTCAATATATACATCATCAAGCATATAGAAGCACATCCAAACACTATCACACCCAAACAATATCACATCCAAACAATATCACATTATAAAAACACACCATTCTCTATAGGTTGGAGGGTGCCATCAACAGTCGCCCATTGACAGACATGCTACCAGATGAAGTCATCGTGCGTTTGCGCAATGCGGCAGCAAATAGATTACAGCAGCAACATCTGCATCAGCAACAACAGGAAGCAGATGATCTTGCTGCAGCAGTTGCAGCGGCTGCCCCTGGTATTGGGGATGATGGCATGGGGGATGGGGGGATGGGGGATCATGCAATGGGCACGGGGGATATGAGTATTATGGACCCTGCAGCCATTGATGCACAGGTGTGTGTGGGGGGGGGCGAGGGTTGTACGTTGACGTTGTTGTGTTTCCCAAGAGAGTATGCAATGTTTTCACCTCGGTTCCCACCCACCAAACACCAAATCCCACCCATCCCCCCACCACATCCCACCCATCCCCCCACCACATCCCACCCATCATCCCACCACATCCCACCAATCATCCCACCACATCCCAGGCCAAGGCCCTCTACCTCGAAGAGCAACGTGCTGTCATGCAAGCCTCCCAAGTGTATTATGCAGCAACACTGGAGAGATATGAATCCCGTATAAAACGTCCCTATTTCCATGTCAAGCCCCTCGACACCGCACAGCTGGGGGTGTGGTCTCGGTATACAGAGCATGTGAGAGCGACTGGGACGAGGGGGGATGGTATTCGTGTGTATGAGCGGTGTTTGGTGCCCTGTGCCGCATATCCAGGTGTGAGTGTGGGTGAGGTGTTGTACTGTGTGTTGAGTGAGGTGGTGTATTGTGTGTTGAGTGAGGTGGTGTATTGTGTGCAAGTGTGGGTGTTGTATTGTGTGCAAGTGTGGTTGAGGTGTTGTACTGTGTGTCGTGTGGTAATGTGCATGCATACCAGTATTACACGTAGCATTATCGTCACCACAGTACATACACACCATCTTTCACACCCAACACCATCACACACACCATCATACACACCCAACACCATCATGCATACACACACACACAACACACACTATACACAATACAGCACACACTATACACAATACTACCACCATCATACACACACCAAACACCCAACAGATTTCTGGATGAGCTACGTCTCATTCCTACAAGCCCCCAACACTGATGAGGACACACAAGCAGCACGTGCAGCCCTGCAACGAGGCCTCATACACTGCATAAATAAACCAGAGCTACTTTTATTCGCTGCCCGCTGGGAAGAGCAACATGGTGGTGTGGATGCTGCGCGTGCTCATTATCGCATGCTGTTGGATGTTGCGTTGGTGTCTGACCAGCAGCTGCTGGAGGTATAGACTGTGTGGGGGGTGTGGGTGTTGTGGGGGGGGCAATTGCTCAAGGTAGATTGTGGGTGTGTGGGGGGGTGGATCGGAGAAGTGGAAGGGAGAAGTGGAAGGGAGAAGTGGAAGGGCGTGGGATGTGGTGGATGGTGGGTGATGATGTGTATGAGAGAGGTGTGCATGTGCCTTGAACACACACAACACACACCAACCAACACACACACACAAAAATCCCCCCACAACCTACAACACCCAGGCAACAATTGCAGCAGCCAATTTTGAGCGTCGGCATCAAAACCTAACAGCAGCAGAGGAATTGTATCAGAAACACCTACAACAAGCAAGACAGGGTGGATCTGCACAGGCACACACAGTGGTGTTTTTGACGACACGTCTTGCCCAGCTGTTGTTGGTGCATGGGGGTGGTGTGGCGGCGTTGCCGAGGGTGAGAGAGTTGCTGGATGGAGCGCTTGTGGACTATGCAAACAACACGTATGGAAATGTGGGGGGTTGAGGGGCTGGGGGGATGGTGTGGGCTGGGTGTGGTCAGAGGGACGTGTTTGGGAGAAAGTGTAGGGTGTGTCTGTGTGTGGCATGGGATTTGGTGAGATGAGGTTGAATGGATGCATGTGGTGGTATATGTTGATGTATACCCATGTATACACCCAAATACACACACCCAAATACACACACGCAAATACACACACATGTGTAGACACACACCCCTATACATCCACAATCCTCCCCAACCACTCACGATCCTCTCTCCCCCACCCCATCAGGTCATTGTGGGAGGGTGCCATTCAACTGGAGCAGACAGTGCATGCCGATGATATGGTACCACGTGTGTTGGACCTATACACACGTGCCCTTGCTGTGGGAACTGCAGAGACTGCTGGTGGTGATGATGATGCTGACAAAACCACTAGTACTGGTGGTGGTAATGATGCTGGTGGTGACAAGACCACTGCTGCTGCTGCTGGTGGTGATACAACAAATGTCACCACCAACACACCCGAGGCCAATGGACACCCCCCCGCAACAGACACAACCACCACATCCACAGACCAAAAACCATCATCAAAACCCTCCTCCTCTAAGACACCCTTGCCATTGACCGACCGCCTCTCCCTTGCAGAGCGTGCCATCGCCTTTGCAGATGCCCATGGATCCACCAGCGACATGCAACACATCATGGCATCCATCGACCGCATATTCCCACTGTCTCAGCGAATAGGGAGCAGCAAGGATGCAGGAAAACGTGCTGCAGGAGAGCAACCACAGGGGGCAGCACAGGTAGCCAAGCAGCCGGCGGTGGCTACGGGTGGGTATGCAGGGATGCCACCAGCGCAGGGGGTGGGGATGGTGGGTGGGTATGACCCTGCAGCGGCGGCGTATTGGCAGCAGCAGCAGCAGTATGCGGGGTATTATGGTGGGGCACCAGCATATGCTGGGGGGTATCAGTATGGTGGGTATTGAGGAGCGCGTGTTGAGGACTTACTGGGAATGTGCCTGAGAGCGTGTTCGAGGAGGGTATTGGAAAAAAAGGATTGAGGGTAATTTTTTGCACTGCATCTTACATTGTTGTAAATATTCCACGCAAAAACAAGACAGTGATCACAAATACACGACAACGTGGGCAGCAAGATGCCGATGATGCGTCTGTTATTCGCCCTCTCTGTTGTCATATCGACCCTCAATGCCGCCTCAGGAGTTCCATACGATTATCAACGCTATTTCAGGGCGCTCACGTGCCCATTGAGTGGAGCCAACACTGCATACGTCACCATCACCCTCCCAGTCGTGGCCCAGGGGGGGCTGCAGAATGAACAATTCCCCACTGTCCTGTTCCTCAACGGCTTTGTCCTGCGCAGCTGTGTGTATGCACCCTATGCAAATGCACTGGCGGCACGTGGGTATGCTGTTATTCAGTTTGACGACGCCAAAAACCCACGTTCGGACTTTGAGGTGCTGGGGGGGGGGGGGGGGGGAGGGGTGGGGGGGACTGTGGTGGGTGGTGGACATTTCCTATACCACAGATGTGCATTGCATTTCTATGTGTCCATCAACAGCACTGCATTAGTACACACGGATTCCACTTGTTCACGAATGTCAACGTTGATGGATGTCAATGTTGATGGATGTCAATGGTGACCATCGGATGTGCCCCACCACACACACAGGCTGCCTACAATGACGTAACACGCCTGCAGTGGATTGATGAGGTGTTGGCATGCACCAAGGCAGCAGCAGTGTTTGCTGACCACTTTGACTGGGACTCATTGTCACTGGTGGGGCATTCAAGAGGTGGGTGTGATGTTTTGTGGTGTGCGAGGGTTTCTGGTGTGCGAGGGTTTGTGGTGTGTGATGTTTTGTGGTGTGTATATGATGTTTGTGCTGTGTATATGATGTTTATGGTTGGGAAACACTCCCCCCCTACTGGTTGCATCCTCTCGTTTTGTATTGCATTGCACTCATTGTATACTCCTCCCCTTGACACAACCCTCCTTCCCTCACAATCGCCCTTCCCCTCACAACCCCCCTTCCCCTTGAGAGATTCCCCCCACCCCCCAAAGTACCCCCTCACTCCTCTCACGCAGGTGCCAAGCTCGCAGGGTTGTATTTTGCCCACAACACCCACCGCCCTGATGTGCGCACAGCCTACCTCATTGATCCCATTGATGCTCCTGTATCTGCTGCTGACAAGTGTATTGCATTCTACCCAAGTGCTAATGAAAGCAGCTATCCCAGCCTGAAGAGGGCCCTGGGGGGGATGGGGAGTGGTGGAGTGGGGGGTGATGGTGTTGGCGTGGGTGGTGCAGTGGGGAGTGGTGATGGTGGTGTGCAGGGTGAGACAAGCACAAGCATGACATCACACACCACCAGCAGCACCAGCAGCAGCAGCAGCAACAAACACAATGTCAAGGCATCACCACCTGCCATTGCAATAGTTGGTGCGAATGTGACAAGTGTATGTAATTGTAATACGAGTAATTTTGAGTCATTGTGGCCGGTTGTGAAAGGAGAGGGGAGCTGGTTGGTGGTGGTACATGAAGCTGGGCACTTGCAGGTGTGGTGTGGTGTTGATACTGTGGTTTTTTGGGTGTTGATAATGTGTGTTGTATAAGGATGTGTTGTGATATATGCTGTGATATGTGATATGTGCTGCCACTATGTATTGTATATGTATGTATGTATGTATGTTTGTATAATAACCACCCATCTTCCCGACACCTCCATGTTCATATCCCCCCACCACAACCCACCCTCACAACCCACCCACCACAACCCACCCCATTCCTCACCCCATTCCTCACACAGCTCGCCGATGACTCACTTGAATTTTGTAATGTAGAGGGCCTCATCACCCGTTGGGTGTTGCGTGCAGTGTTTACAGACCCCAGCAAGGTACCCTTGGTGGGGAGGTATTTGGCTGGGTGGAGTTGTACCAAGGGGAAGCTGGGGACTGGGGAGGCTATGGAGTTGGTGAGTAGGCCTATGGGGGCGTGGTTGGATATACATGCCAAGGTATGTTGGAGGGGGGATGATGCGGGGGTTGATGAAGGGGGTGATGAGGGGGTGATGAGGGGGTGATGAGGGGGTTGTGTTGATGTGTTTGTAGAGGGTTTACATGCTGGGGGAAGATTCACAAAGAAATGATACCCAAATCATATGCCCTCATAAAAATGTGTATGTATCAAACACACACTCTTGGGATATCAACAGGGTAATGCTCCCGATCCTGACTTTGTGTCTTGGATACATGCACGTGTGGAGGATGGGAGTGTGTCCTTTGCAGTTCGTGGGGGGGAGGGTCTTCATGATGCTGTCAACACAGTATAAGATGGGTGGTATAGGATGGGCAGTGATGTTGGTAGGAGTTGCTGTGGGGCAGCGTTGCGATATCATACAAGAAGGAGTGGTGAGTGATTTTCAGGAGGAATGATGGACAGGGGAAGACATCATATTGCATGCATCTCATTTGCCCATGTATCTCATTTGCGCATGTTTTCATTTGCCCATGTCTATCATTTGGTCATGTCTGTCTGTTTGTCATTTGTATGTTTCTTTACATGGTTGTCAACGCAGTGCACCAGCAGATTCGTGTTACGCACCATATTCTCGCACCCACAACTAGCAGTACAACTGGATGGTATATCTCAACAAGTGTACATATCACACCCAGCATGCATCACACCAATCACACCAACAGCACATCATCCACCTCAGCATCCGCAGGCCCATACACCGCCAAATACGTCCTCCCATATTTTCTGTCCTTGATCTTCTTCAACGGCTTCATCTCATCCCTCACCTCATGTGCCAACTGTTTAGGGTATTCCACCAGCACAATAGAACCTTCATGAAGCAGGGGGGAACCAGAGAGCAGGTCATAGAGTTCTGGGTAGGATACGAGTAAATAGGGAGGGCACACTGAGATGAAGTCAAAGGCCCCACCAACAGATCGGGGGGACGTGCGACCACGAGCGAGGAAATCCTCTGCACGCTGTGTGTTTTGAGTTTTGGTGATACATATTATGTGTGGGTGGGTTGTATGTGTGTGGGTAATGTGTGTTGTGTGTGTGTCGTGAGAGGGGCAGGTGTGTGCATGGTGTATGGAAGTGGATCCCTGTACTTATATCCCCTCCTCATCCACCTACCAATTCTCCACTCCCCTCTCCACTCCCACCTCACTCCCCCACGTACCCTCCCACCTTCCCATTCCCCACCACCCCCGCCACTTCCACCCTACCCCCCACCTACCCCTGTATGCAGCACTGCACTGCTAGACATTCTACATGCATCCACATTAGGCTTGAGGCACTTGTCCACCACCCAGGGGTCAAGCTCCACAAAGTGTGCCTGACCACACCCACGTGACAGGGCCTCCAATCCAACAGCACCAGTGCCTGTAGGTGGGGGGAGGAGGAAGAGGGAGTGTGTGTTAAAGGGGGGGGAGGAAGAGGGAGTGTGTGTTAAAGGGGAGTGTGGATGTGTGGATGTGTTTATACTGTACACATGTATGTTTCATGTTGAATACACCATGATAAAAATATGCGCATTCACAATCTCTCACACACACACATGCATACATACATATACACAGATGTCCACATGTCCACACAAACAAACAAACAAACAAACACTCCCACGCATACCAGCAAACAAATCAAGCCACCGTGATTCTGCAGGTAACCTACTCACTCCCCCCAACTGTGCATGTATCATGCTGAACACAGCTGCCCTCACTTTCTCCATCATGGGCCGTGTTTGTAAACCACGAGCAGAAACCAGCATACGCCCTGTACGAGTGTGGAGTGTTGCGTGTGTGCTCAGGGTCTGATGCAGTGCGTTTTGTGAGGTTGTGTGTGTGTGTGTGTAATTTTAGTGTGTTTTTGAGTGTGTGGTGGGTGTGTGATACAAAATGTATGTGTTACATATGTGTGGTTAACATATGTGTGGTTGACAAGATCAACAAGCACAAACAAGACCCACAAACAATACCCATAAACAACACCCACAAACACCCATGTTCACCCCCCCCCCCCTCCCCCTCCCCATCCCCCATCCCACCTGCAGCACTCCCAGCAATGATTTTCAGTTTCCTATGTAACTTCCTGGTATTAGCTGCAGCTTTGAGTGCAGCTGGGCGCAGCTCTTTATTCAACACCTCTGACTCATGTTGTGCTTGTTCAAGTGCATCAATCATGTGCTGGGGGAGCGATTGCAGTGCTTTGACCTGGAGTGTGTGTGTGGTGGGGGAGCGGTGTTGGTGGGGGAGCGGTGTTGAGGGGGAGCAAGAGTGTGTGGTGCTGTATGCATGTAGATGTATGATATGGCATGCCAATCATCATTTGGTATATATTCACACATTATCATATGTAGTGTATTGTGTATAGTGTACTGTATATATATTCACATGGCATATACAACCACATGGTATACTGCAATCAAGTGGCATGTACATCCTCGTGGTATGTGTCACACATACAGCATCATACCTTGCCCAGCACCACTCGCCCATGTTCATCCACAATACCCTCATCCTCCTCATCAACATCCTGCTGCTGCTGTTCATCTGCTGCACTCATAAGCTGATCAAGCTCCTGTGTGGGGGTATGGTGGGGATGTGGTGGGGAAGTGTGGTGGGATGCATACATATGTGCATGTGCATACAGTCCAAGTGGAATCTGCATGTGGAATGTGCATGTGCAAGAAAACGTGTATAGACGTGTGTGGGTGTGACATGCATGCATGCATAAGTATGCATGGTCAACTGTATACACATGGTCAACTGTATACACATGGTCGACTGTATACACATGGTCAACACACGCATGCGCAGAACCCAGAGACATCAAATTACACACCTCTGGGGAGAGGGCATCAAGGGACCATCCCTCATTGATGTCAAACACCGACTCCTCATATGTCATGCCCTCCATATTATCTGTGTACCATGAGAGAGAGTGCGTACAACCTGGTACTGGTCCCCAGTACAACCCACCATCCACATACCATCATCATCGTCCACATCCAACCAATCTTCTTCGTCGCCCAAACCCAAGTCCAGCATGAGTACATCATCATCTCCTTGCTTGTTCTCATCATCACCTCCAGCAACTGGTGGCTTTTGCTTCTGCAACACGCGCAATTCCTCCAGCCCAAGGTTGTCTCGGCGGCCACGTGGCTTGAATGCAGCTGTGTGCACAACTCCACGTTGCGCTCGTCGAGTCCATGGTCGAGCAATGGACCCGAATTTGTTTGCAGAACCATGTGCACTGTGTTTGAGAACAAACAAGGAGTCGTATCGATTGCTGTGCTCGGTCAAACACAACCGCTTTTGATGGGATTGCCGCCACAGACCTCGTGCTGCAGTGCATCCAGCTGTCGGTTCGTAGCATATTCATAGCAGTCGATTCTTACGATTGTTGCGTTGGGTATACGAGTTTATGGCTGGCAAAGCAAACAAAAAAAAACACCTCCTCACAAGCCCTCACTTACCCCTCTCATCACGCACCCCTCTCAGGTCCACGCTGCGGTCGTGTGCAATGGCATGTCGCTCCAGTATCCTCCCACTCGCCTCGAGCACCTTGGTTCGCTCCAGTATCAACACCCGACCCCGCCCCAACCCAAAGCGCATGTATGTGTCTTCACAGGCATCCACCATGTCAGCCAGGTGCGTCAAACTATTCACCTCTTGCTCATTAAATGTAAAAATCCGTCCCTCTAGCCCCCTACGATACCCAATAGTGAGATCATCCGCAAACACCTCACAGAGCATGACGAGTTGCTGATCGGGGGATGTGCGGTAGTGATGGACATCAGCGATGAGGTCACTCGGTGTTGCACGACGCCACTTGTCTGTGTGTTTGTGAGTGAGTGGGGGGGGGGGGGGGATTATATACCATGAATATGTGTCAGTGTGTGTGTATTGCCCACAAGTATCGTACCTGTACCATACAAAAACCACACATTGTACCATACAAAAACCACGCATACATACACCACACTATGTTGACCCCCCCCCCCAAAAAAAAAAGTCACAAACATGCTTTCATAAAACCACCCCCATCCAAAACCATACTTCCATAAAACTGCTCCAAAAACGGAAACGACACTGGTGCAAACACCAGCCCTCCCACTATAAAGTAACTACACACAGCATCGACACCATGAAGGGCAGGCACCAGCATTTGACCAGGGGCCATTGTCCACTCCACTGCCATCTCTTGGGCATCCCTTTGTTTTGGGTGGGTGGGTGTGGGAGAAGGGGAAGGGACAGTATGGTGGGTGGGTGGGTGGGTACATACACAACAACACATACACAATACAGTATCAAGAGCGTACGGCCATATTTTCACTTGTACATCCCCACAATACAACATCCCCACAATACAACATCCCCCAATACAACATGCACCACAACCTACCGCCATATTTTCACTTGTACCACATCCCCAAAGTGTTTTGACCTGAAAACATGAACGAACGGAACACGCTCCTCATCCCTAAACTGCACAGTGCCATCATCTGCTACTGGTACACCATCCACCTGGTTGGGGGTGAAGGTGATGAGGGTGATGAAGGTGATGAAGGTGGTGGGTTGATGAGGGTGATGAAGGTGATGAGGTTGGTGTGGGTGATGAGGGAGTGGTGTGGAGGTTGTTTTTGCATGGTAGCATAGTTGTATGTAGTTTATGTATAGTGCTTTTGGTGCTCCATGCATCCTGTGTACACAATCCACACACATCACTGTACATCAACACAAACACCTTTATACGCACATATACATACACGTACAGCAACCATCAATATCATCATCACCATTATGCATACATATACACACATACATCCTCCTCACCACCACCACCACCACCATCACCATCATCATCATCACGCACCTCCAGCAATATATCCCCCTCCTGTAGGACATCATTTGCTGGGAGCAGTGGTGCCACTTCATTAATCAACACACCTGACTTGTCTTCAGGCATCTGTGTGATGATGAATGATGTGTGATGATGAATGATGTGTGATGGTGCTGTTGATGATGAATGATGTGTGATGGTGCTGTTGATGATGGGTCGATGGGGATGTAGGAAAAGGGAACATGAGTGAGTGAGCGCCATACCACAAGTGGACACACACACACACACAAACACAAACATACACACACACACACAAACATACACACATACCCCCCCAAACTCACTCACTCACCTTGTAATAGTCCCTCAATTGTGGGTTTTCCAAATCTTGACATCGAAACCCCACTGTGCCATTCCCTCTAAACACGTTAAAGGTGTTGTATTCATGCATAAAGTGTGCTATGACTACACTGGGAATGATGAATCCTATCAACTCTGTGTTATTAGGTGTGTGTGTGTGATTGAGAGAGAGAGAGACAGAGAGAGTCAGTGTGTGTGTGTGTGTGGATGTGTTTATAGGTGTGTGTGTGTGTGTGTGTGGATGTGTTGAGAGGTTGTGGGAGGTAGAACAGCTGTATAGAGAGGGTACACTACACACAAGCATATACAACACGTGCTCAACACACATCCACACACACAAATACACATACAACACAAGACACACATCCACACACACATCCACACACACACATACACCCACACACAACACACAACACACCCACCTGCTTTACTTAAACTGGAAAATGCAACACCAGCTACAAGCCCCTTTGATATGTCTAGGAATGCTGGACCACCACTGTTACCCTGTGTGATGTGGTGTATGGGGGATGGGTGGTGTATGGGGGGTGGGTGGGGGGTTCACCCTACCGAATACACGGCCACACCCCACCCCACCACCAAACCACCATACCGGGTTGATGGCAGCATCGATTTGCACACTCAGCACATCACAATCCCACCCACGGGGAAACCCAGACATCGTCAATCGGCTCACTATGCCACTTGTGATAGACAAGCTGTCCCCACCTGTGGGGTAGCCCGCCACGCTGATGGCGTCCTGGAGGTGGGGGACGTCTACGACTTGCAGGGGCATGAATTCGGTGTCCCAAAACTTGGGGTCTTCTACTGTGAGCAATGCTAGGTCACATGCCTGTGGGGGGATGTTGGGGGGGGGGGTGTATGGGTGTGAATGGGTTGAATGTGGGGGGGGGGATGGGAGGAGTGGTTGGGGATGGTGAGGATGGTGTATTGTGTGGTGGAAGGTGCATGCTGCCATCACACACACACACACACACACACACACACACACACACACACACACAATGGTCCATGCCACACAATGGTACTATGCACATCATATCGACACATACTGCAGCACATCGTTACCCTCAACACACCATCACATACTACAACCCTGTGTACCCCCCTCAACCCTGGTTACCCTCAACACAGGACATACATACCCTGCCAATACACAGCATGGTCGCCTTCCATTTCTTTGGGTTGCCTGGTCTCCTCACATGTATGGTGGTGGCACAATCAACCTGAGGGGGGGTCATGTGAGGGTGTGTCATGTACAAACAAGTACAACACATACAGCAAATACAACACATACAGCAAATACAACACATACAGCAAATACAACACATACAGCAAATACAACACATACAGCAAATACAACACATACAGCAAATACAACACATACAGCAAATACAACACATACAACAAAACTGCTCCCCCAACTCCTCCTACCACATGAGCATTGGTCATGATGAGTCGTTTGCTAGTATCAGTGACAAACGCACTCCCAGTGCTTGACCGTTGATTGCGCATTTGCCATGGACGGGCGTAATTGGGTTCAGTACATACTACAAACACTGTGTGTGTGTGTGTAAGGTGGTGTGGGTGCAAGGTGGTGTGTTGGGTTGCGTGGTTGTATGCGACTGTGGTTGTATGGGGGTGGTTGTATGTGGTGGGTTGTATGGGACTGTGGTTGTATGAGAGTGCTACATACACCAATTACGGGGCACCATGCACCTGACAACAGCATATTGCAGTACATATACACAACACCCACCTCCCCACAACACCCACCCAAAAAAAACACCTTTGAGGACAGACAGCAGTGCTTTTGTGGTGGGGCTGCGTGTTGCAAGTGAAATGGTGCGTGTTGCAAGTTGTCGAGGTGATCTTGTACCATCAGCAGCTGTGCAGCATGGGACGAGTGGTATGGTCAAGTGCGATCAGCGATTGCCCCCCAAACACACTCACCTGCATTGTCATTGTCAGATCCTGGATATACAGTATCATCTACGCTTGCAAACTCATTCATTGCAGAGTGTGTGTCAGCAGACAAGGGGCGACGATGGTGCCTGTGATTTGATGGATCCATAACCGTGTACAATCATGATTGGATCTTATTCGTGATAGTACATACAAACACGAATACACCTGTTCCAATACACCTGTTGTAGTGGCAAATAGGGGCTGCAAAGGGAGGTGAAAGTGCAATTGGTGGGATGGAAGCATGCACAGCTGCGTGCCTGGTCAACACAGAGCGAAGCAGCAACATACATGCCACAGGATGCCTAGCTGTGTTGATATTTGTAGAGCACGTGGTGGTGAAATCGTTGTATGCCGAAATGTTTTTTGTTCGTGTCGTATGTACACCTAGGCTTTCATTGGATGGCATTATGCCGCGCGTGTGTGCAGTGTGGTGGCAAGTAGGCGCGTCGTGCGAATGTCGTGATTCAGCACAACGTTGACCATCAATCATTTCCTGAATCGGAACAGTAACACCTGTGTCCGAATCTTGCACCGGCAACTTGTTGTATCCCACGCCCTGCATAAGAATTGATTGCACACATCTTGAAATACAGTACGAGCAATGCCACGACCATCAACTACATCCAAACATCAAGATGGAAGCGCCAAGGCTGGCAAACTGTATGTATTTGGGGTTGTAACAATGTAGTAGTGCGTATGAAGTGATGCACATATGCAGTGATGCACGTATGCAGTGATGCACTTTTCATTGTCACAGGGCGGCGTTGCAGCACCAGGTGTCGCTGCTCACCCAGCAGCATACAGAATCCACAGTGCAACTCCAACTTGCCACAGCACACCTAAAGCAACGTGAGCAGGCATTACAGCAGGTGCAACAGCAGCTGCAACAGGCACATGAGGAACTACAAAGCAAGGTTGTGCGTGTGTTTTTACATTGTGGTGTTGACCGCAGCGTTGACCGTACGGTTGACCATCCTCATCTCGAAATGCCTATGTACACACCAGCACATTGTACACGTTAGCACATTGTACACGCCAGCACATTGTACACACTAGCACACCGACACATACAAAAGCACCATACCACCCCCACAACCACAGGCACATGATGCATCAACATACAAGCAGCAATACATGCAGGTCAAAGCAGAGGTTACGCAGTTGACCAACATGTTGACCGCAGCACACACCGCTGCGGATGGTGCCCATGACACTGCTGCAGCTGCACTGGTATGGGTGTGGGTGTGGGTGTGGGTGTGGGTTTGGGTGTTTCATGTTGCTCTTGCTCTGGTGTGTGTGTTTGTGTGTGTGTCAAAAGGTGCTGATACACACTCAAAATCAATCTGCCAAAAATACACCCTTAACAAACCTACAACAAATCCATAATACACCCATAGCAAACCTACAACAATGATTAAGCTAAAACAAATTCATAACACATCCACAATAAATCCATAATAACCCCCCCTCTTACACACAAATGCCCCCCCCCCCATGCAGACAAGGCTCAGTTGGAAGCTACCCTAGCAGCTACAGCAGGTGATGTGGCTACACATGCTGCACTACAAGCCACTGTCATTGATCAGGTAGTGTGTATAGAGTGTTATATATGTAGTGTATAGAGTGTTATATATGTAGTTTATAGAGTGTATATATGTGTGTATAGTGTATAGTGTGTATAGTGTATGTATATAGACTCCCACGCACCTCCAAACCCCCACCCCCCCCACCACCAACAGCAAGCCAAACACGCACACCAAGCAGACACCATACACAACCTCACCACCCAACTACACACCACCCGCACCACCCTCCGCACCACCCACCACGCACTGGTTGCATGCACAGCTCGCGCACAGCATAGCACACGTGTTGTTGCATGCTGTGGGGAACTGTGGCTGACCGAAACGCAGGTGACCTGGTTGGGGGAGGTGCAGGGACTGGGTGGTGGGGGTAGTGGGGATGATGAGGGGGGGGTGATGATGGTGTGTCCACCAGTGGAGAATGTGGTGGGGAGTGGCCAGGGTGGTGTGGGTGGGTCGGTGGGAGGTCATGGTGGTGTGGGGTGTGCAAGGGACACATGGACACTTGCAGGTAGGATGCGTATCATCGATTCTGTTGTTCATATGTGTTTGTATATATTGTATTTACACACCACTTGTTCATGCCTCCCGTACAATCCCCCCCCACCCTTCCCTCTCTCTCACCCTCTCCATCCTTTATATCACACACACTCCAACCCTAGGTAACACAGCCCTCCTCATGCCCCACTGCTGCAGCCTTCACCTCTCCACCATGAAATGGCACATGCCCCCACCTGCATGGTCAACACCAGGGTTGACCGTTGACCATGCAGCGGTGGGGATGGGGCAGCGACGGGTGTTGTTGACTGGGTATGGATCTGTGTTGACCACCTTTGAATGTTATTGACTGTCATTTACTGTGCATATGCATGTACTCTCGTGTGCACTTGAATGCTATACAATGTTGGATACTGGTCAATGAATCAATTTCCTTCACAGAGTCATGTCAATTACCTACACAGGGGGCATGCATTGCCACTGCAGCACAGCACAACCAACACAGACGACACACAACATACAACCAAATCACAAGCAGCAGCAGCCTCGCACCACCCATCAGGCATGATGGTGGTCAACACAGAGACGCTGACCATTGCACACCCATCGTTGACCGTGCATCATGGACCCCTACCACGATGGGGACATGCAATGGTGTGTTGCTATATTGTGTGCTGTGTACGGTGTTGTGAATGGTGTCGTGTATGGCGGTGTTGCTGTGGTGGTGTTTGTCTCAACAGCACATTGTTTCACATGCATTACGTACTCATGTGCACATACAGACGCACACACACACACACATATATATATATATACCATGTGCACACACACACACATCTTTTTCTCTCTTCCTCACCACCTATATGTATTGACCTTGTATACACACACATTCCACTCGTATACCTTGCATATACACACACTCCACCAGGTGACTATGGGAGATATTGTCTACCTATTTGGGGGTGCCACTTGGCATACACCACCCACACCACACCGCCATGCTCACGCTACACATGCTCATCATACACACCACACAATACCGACACACCACACAATACCCACCACCACATCGCCCCGCACTACATCGCCCCGCACCATCTCATCCTATACATTACATAATGATGTATGGCTGCTGAGCGGTGATGCATTGCAGTGGACACGTGTAGACACACAACACACCAGTAAGGTGTGTGGTGCTGTGTAGAACTTGTGATGGTGTCAAGTGATGATGTGAAAAGAGAGAGAGAGAGAGAACACACAAAAAACAAACCGCCTAAGCAACCACTCACATCCAAATAACCACCCACATCCAAACACACACACACACACACACACATCCACACCCCACAGCATGATCTCCCCACCCCCCGTTGCAGCCCAGCACTCGCAGCCGACACCACCCACCAGCGACTGTGGATGTATGGAGGTGTGGACAATACACACACCTCCCTGGATGACCTGTATTGCTTTCACATACCCACTCGCAGCTGGTATGCCATACACAAGGGGTGCAGCACAAGTCCGAGTGTGTATGGTGGTATACGTACTCCTGGAGGTGGTGGTGGGGGTGGTGGTGGTGGTGATGATGATAATAATGATGATAATGTTAGTAGGAATGCATGCAGGCATGTGAAGACACTCCATGCCAACAGCAAAACTACCACTGCCACCACAACTCCTACTGCTGATGGCAATTGCAGTGGTGCTCCCCCTTCTTCATGCATGCCATTGCCCCCCCCTCCTTCACATACACGATCCACCTGTGGCATCACCACACTCCCAAACACCACCACTGCACCCACTCCCCGGGCCCAGGGCCCCTCCCCGGGCCCTCGATGCGGTGCAGCCCTGGGTGTGCTCCATGATGGGCGCTGGCTGCTGCTTGCTGGGGGTCTCAGGAACACTCATGACAGCATTGCTGGTGGTGGGTATAATGGTGGGTATTATGATGGGCATGGTGTGAATAAACAGGGGGAGGACAGCAGCACTGGTGTGCAGCGAAACAACAACAGCATTGGTGGGGAAGTCCGTACAACAAGCCCCAGAACAAAACCACACCCCCAGCAGCTTACCAGTACTGCACATCACACACAACAGCAGTTGCTTGACACATGGGTGTTTGACACCAATAGTAGTCAATGGTGTTTGTTGGATGATGGTGGGTGGGTGCAGCATGTACACGTCACTGCAGCTGCTGTGGTGGCTGGGGGAGCATCCGTGTACAACACCATACACAATACACCACATGCCACATCCATGTCTGACATACAAGCCCGCATTCAAAACCACTACCACTCATACACAACAACAGCCCACCACCATCATGTCTCTACTACACACACACCTCGGAAACACCACCCTCATCATACACACACCACACCTGTACATGTACTCATTCATGGTGCTCGTGTGTATTGGCTCACTACCACCACTGGTGCTCAGTATGATGTGGCTGTTTGTATACAGTGCACAACTCCACATGCGCTGGAGAGCATACGTCATGCATCTCTGCAACATCAGGTGTGTGTAGGTGGGTTGTGGTGGTAGGTGTGTAGGTGTATGAGTGAGTGTTGTTCAACCATGCCATCAAAATGGGATCACGTAGTTTGTACAACCTACCCAACCACACAACCACACCCATCCACCAACAGCCCTCTATCAGCACGGCGCTCACAATCCATGAAGACGATATTACATGCTTCCCCACCAGCATCCACGTGACATGGAGCGCCCCCCCCCACAAGGCCCCCCTGTTGCTCTGGTACAAGCTCTTTGTCTCAACAGCCATAGGGGATGTGCGAAATGCATACCAAGGCACCAAAATGCAGTGCACGATACAAGGGTTGCAGCCTGGAACAAAGTATATTGTCTGCATCAAGGCCATGTACAAGGATGGTGGCATCTTGTGGAGCGATGCCAAGCCTGTGCACACACCTCGACACGGAAGACCCATGCGGCGGATGCTCCCAGCTATGCATTTGCAGCGAAATGCATCCATGCTGGCCGTGGCGCTCTTGCATGGGGGGGGGAAGCAGGGGGGAGGGACCGAGGCACCGGCATTGCGGGCAATGGCACGATGCACGAGTGTGCGGTCGATGGAGAGCAGCATGGCCAACAGTGTGGTGGATTGGAGACGTGGGTTGCGGCATACAGCCACCAGCAGGAGTTTGGTGGGGGTGGCAACACTGGTGGATGGTGGGTGGGATGATGTTGGTGACGATCATATGATTGCATGATCTCATGCATGATCTATAGAGTGTGTGGCAATTTGATGATGCGTGGCAATATACTTTTTTTTGCCAACACAATTTGTGCATCATTTATAGTGCACGCATAACCATGACAAAGCTACAAGAACAAGGACTGCTGTCCGCATCGCAGACAGTTGATGATCAGCATCAACATAACAACAGCAGCACAATAGTAACAACAACAGCGAGTGCGATACATCAGATCAGTACTAAAAGAGGTACGCCCCTACAACAATACCAACACATGTGCTGCTTGAACCCACATCTTCCACCATACAATCAACAGGCCAATCGTCCTCATTCCAGCAATTTGCATGGCGTCACATGCAACGCTACATCCCCCTGAGCCCCATCACAGCATCTGGCCTGCACCTCCTCCCCGAAACAGCAGGCTATCGCCTGGCCATCCACGCCATCGAGGGCCTCCCCACCCAATTCCTCGTCCCAGAAACCCTGCAGCTGCGTGTCACCATTTCCCTCTACAACCAATCATCTGGTCACTTTGTTGGCAACACTGTACACAGCAGCATCCTCAAGCATGGATTTCGCCCATCCCAGCGCCTGCATGAGGTCGATGTGGAGGTTGCATTAGAAGCATACTTTCACACCCGCGTGTTTGATCGCCATTTGGTCGCCGTAGCAGAAATCTGCCTGGTTGAGATGACGATGGAGGGTGTGGCAGCACGAGAATGGGCGCTTGGGTGGGCCACGGTGCCCCTGTTTGACAAGGCCGCACATGGTGTGCAGATGATGTCAGGTGATCATGGGCATCCTGCATGGCGCTCCCCATGGACAAGCCCAGAGGGGCAAGGGGTGGCACGGGGAACACGTGCATCCGTGCGTGGGTTGTACAAGGCACCTGTTATGCAAGGTTCTGTGTTGCAGGCGCAAGCTGGGGGACATTCCATCATGGGTGGTTGTGGTTGTAGGGGGGTATTAACACAGCAGGGGTGGGTACCAACAGCACTACCTGTGATGGCGCCCAGTGAAGGGTGTATGCTGCTGTGTCAGGTATTCATTATATACATTATGTTGTTAGGTGATGTGGGTTGTGGGTTGTGCATAATGGGAGTTACATGTGTATGGTCAATGAGTAGTCCCACATGATGAGACACATTGTTGCCTACCATAAGCAAGTTATTGTGTGTTATTGTGTATCTACTGCTTGTGTGCATCTACTGATAGTATATCATGACACTGGTGGTGATGGTGATTGTGGTGCACCATACCCACACAACACCCGACAACACACGCCCGACAACACAACATACACACAACACACACATACAGATGGAACCATGTCATGCTGTTCTTCAATATGCCCACCTCATGCCTGATGCAGCAATCATCACAGCACGACATGTTGTTCCGGGGTTGCAACGATTTGCAGTACAAGCAGTACAGCAAGCATGCCAAGGTGTGGGAGATGAAAAATAAAAACATTGGTTTATCATGAATGCAGACCGATGTCGTTGCCTGGCTGCCTCATCAACAACACAGCAGAAACCAGCACATCCCCCCCTCTACACTTTTTTTTTCTTTTTGTACGTTTTCTCTATGCATGCACCACATGCATCATGACAGTCATTGGGGCCCCCACCGCATGCTTCACCACCCACTCACCTACCCACCATAGCCCACATCACCCCCACAGCAAACCCAGCAGACCCCAGCACGCCCACAGCACGCCCCACCACCCCCTGCTACATGGTGTCACCACACCCCACGCTGCGCACGACATGCTGCACCACACGTTGCTGGGCCCCTGTGTTGGCGCCCACTGTGGATGTGGTGTTGAAGGATGTGAGTGTCATGCTTCCAGAAGGATGTACATGGATGTTGAGGAAATTACTAATGCCTGATGATATGGGTGGCAGTGGGAGGTGTGTGTGATGGGGTGTGTGATGGGGTGTGCGATGGGTTGTGGTATATGCATGGGAGTGTATACACAATGCTGTTGCCTGTGTACGTACACCCACACACCCACACACAGTGTCACTGCCACACCTGTAGCCACCACTACAACCACCAATTCCATGGCCACCAACACCACGACCAACACCACACCATCATCACTGTATGGCGGTGGTTTGCAGTTGTTTCTGAGGGTGTCTGGTCATAATGGACGGACATTTGTCACACAAGCAACCAATGATGCTGTGTTTGTGGCACGTGACTGGTATGTGTGTGAATGGGTGTGTTTTTGTACTACAAGTGTACTATCTCCTTCATTCCTTGTACCATACATCTCCTTCATTATCCTTTTACTATACATATCACAGCAACCCCCATCACTTCCCCCTCCACCCACCCCAACCCCGCCTCAACCCCACACTACACAGCACACGCATTGCACTCCCAAACATCACCCTACCTCAAGTCCCACGTGATGTGTTGATCTCTGCTACCCTGGAGCTGATAGCAGGCCCCCCCGGGATCCCCCTTGGGGCCACCTCTCACACAGTTGTCGCAGCGGCACCATTGTCGCTGTTTACCATGCCATCACAGGATACACTGGTGCTTTCTGTGGGACACCACACGGTAGGTGTGATGTAGTGAAGTGTGTGGGTGTGTTGCTGAACATATGCACACAAGTAGGGTTGTGCAGAATGTGTGTGTGAGCGTGTGGGTGTGGGTCGGTGTAGTGGGTTGGTGTGCAGATGTGGTTGTGCACATAACAAACAAACACACATCCTAGGTGCAATTACGTTCTGGTCCTGGTGCATGGCTCCGTCCCCAGCACCCCCTCGTTGCCTGGCGGCCCCTCTTGGAGCGCACAAACCGACCGTCCCCCACCCCCCCTACAATTTCATGCACACTGCATGACTGTCAAACAATTACATCACTCCCTACACCCACACTGATCATGCAAGAACAGCAGCAACAGCAGCAGCAGCAGCAGCGACATCATGGGGGCCCACATCAGGGTCCCCCCCTTGAGGGCCCCCAGGGACTTGCGCAACGCACCGCAGCCATGGCGGCGCAGCTGGAGGGGCTCCACAAGAGTGTTGAGGAGTTGAAGAGGGCACCCCAAAGGGCCCTGTTGGCGGCAGCGGCTGCGGCACCGAGGACAGTGCAGGTGCAGGAGGGGGGGATGCAGGGGGCATGGAAGGAGGGGGTGGCATCGTCCGTGGTGCCCTATGGTATGGGTGGAAGAAAGAAAAAAGGGGTGAACGGGTGAGGTGTGCTGAGTGTATTCATGCACCAGACGTATATACACCGTGTTGTACCCTTAACCACACAGGATCTCCCCACAGTACACCCCCACCTGCTGGTCCATGCAAGAAGCTCACTATACACCTACGTAACATCACATTGACAGGTATGAGTAGGCAATGACAAACATCCTCCTACTTACCATCACAGTACCATTATCATGCGAATCATCATCATGAGCATCATCATAGTACCATCAATGATCCATCATCAACCCTAACACACACCCAGGGATCCCAGCATGCACAGCACACACACCTACCTCAGTCTACTTTACACTGCAAGTGTTCACCACTCCGTTGACCACCACACACCGTGCAGTATTGATACCCGACCCACGTCAACCTGACTGTTTTGTAATTAGTCATGGTGTTGTATCAACACAGGGTGGGAGGGGTGGTGGTGCATCCCAGGTATACAGGGGTGATGTTGGTTGTGATGCGCAATGATGGTTGTGATGCGTGATGATGGTTGCGGTGCTGTTGATGGTTGCGACTTCATTTACACCCCTCATACACGCTCCTATAATGCAAAATCCCCTCATATTCCATCAACACAACCCACCCCACTGTTGTCCCACCCCACCCACTTATTTCACCCCTCACCAGCCACAACACATACCCCACAGTCTGGTGTGGCACTCAAATTTCACCTCCCAGCCCCCCCCACCCCCTCTCCCACTACACCCAGCCTGCATCACTACCTCACCAACCACACACTGGCATTGGATGTGTGGGATGGGGAGTCGCTGATGTGGCTGGGGACTGCACATGTACCCCTACAGGGGGTCCTTCCTATGCATGGGGGGGGGGGCAGTGGTGGCATGGGGATCCTTCCTATGCATGGCAGTGGTGGCATGAATGTGGGTGGTGGCCTGGGGTTACACTCTCACAGCACTACACGGACACCCAACAACAACAACAACAATAACAATACCTGTGTGTTGACATGCCCCATTGTTCCTGCTACACACACAACCTCACCACATCCCCATGCCTACCATACAACCATCTCCCCTCAATATGCTGCAGCGTCAATTTCACTGAGGCTCAAGTTGACAGACTGCAGTGCACGTGCATGTGACTGTGTGCGGTGTATGTCTGCATGGTATGGTGGAGCCGCCACACAGGGTGGTGCTGGATGGAATGGCGCAGTGGTGGTGGATCGTGCATTGTGGTTGTATGCACCACAGCAGCAGCCACTGGTACATGTGGAGCCTATAACTGGTATGTTTTGACTGGGTTTTGACTGGGTTTTGACTGGTGTTGACTGGGTGCTGATTGGTGTTGACTGGTATTGGTACATGAGTGATTGGGATGTACGAGGGTGACCATGGGGTATTTATGATGTACAAGGATGTACGAGACATGCAGCACCACATATGCTACCATACAGGCCCTTTTCCTGCCACACTACAGCCCAGTACCCCACAATCATCATCATCAACAACACCCATCCGTGCAACAGTGGACGACCCCAACATCACTGCAGAAATCATCAACACGTACCCATCCACAAATACACCATGGCACACCACACCCACAGCAGCAAGCATGGCCCTGCGGCTACAGCTGCCGGGCCATGCTGCTCCACATGAAAAGCAGTTTTGTGTACAGCTCCATGCTGCTGCACGCAAGCAGATGTGGCAAGTGAGTGTGCAGTACGTGCCCCAAGTGGAGCTGCAGCGTTTGGGGGGAGGTGCAGTTGGGGATGCAATGATGGGGAATGCCATGGGGGATACGCTGGCAGTGGGCACGGTGACGTTGCATGTGGGGCGCCCAGGGACGCTGTGTCGTTGCTTTGTGTCGGATGCTGCAGTGCAGGTATGTGTGTTTGCTGGTGCGTGTGTTGGTGTGTGCATATATTCCACACCCCTGCGCACCACGCCCACAGGTGACCCCGGAAGAGTTTTACTGCACAGCAGCTGATCAACTGCACGACCTGCATATCTCAAGCAGCGCAGCAAGCAGCACAGAACGTACGGCAGTGCTGCACGTGGTAGATGCCACCACCGAATCGCTAACCAACGCGCTGCTCGTCTTTTGGTGAGACACCAGGCATAACTGCGAGGTTCCACCGCACATGTTTTTTCACCAGCCAAACATTCTCATTTTCCTCGTATGTGTACATCTCTTTGCAATACTGCGGGGCGCCTCGACAACTCGTAACAACACATGCTGGCACAACTATAACGCACGGAATCGTCGCCATTGGATGCAGCCAAACCCATGTTTGTGGCCACCGCAGACAGTGAAGCTGGAAGTCTCGAGGATGTTCGACAGATTCCTCGTGTGTCAGACCTTGCACGTACACGACGAAAGAAAACAACTGTAACCCCATCACCGTGTACCGGCAGCAAACCCGAGGTACTCACGCTCCCTGAACCCCACAACGACGACGTTGTAGAACCTGGATACCAGGTACGGTCGTGGTGGTGGTGTTGTATTACTAATACACAATGACATGTGGATTACACACGGAAACCATCCCATCCAGAGAGGTGTTGGTGTTGCGTATGCTGATACTGTGGACATCGAGCAGCTCACCGCCCGCCTGCAAGCGGCATGCCTGGAGACAACACAAGCCTCCCAGTCTGTCACAGAAGACAACATTGCAGCTGCACTCGAGGCCCTGCACATACAGGTGCATGATGATCTGGTACCCCATGTATTGTACACACCATCATGTACACACCAACCCCAATCACAGGCTGGTCCTGATACCGCTGCACAATGTGTCACTGCCAAGCAAGCCGCATTGCACCTCCTCGCGATGCTTGCACGCGACCCTACCAACGTGCACGACCTCACCACCATGCATGCCGTGAGTACCACCGTGCCCCTGCTGCAGCACGAACGCCACACCCTCCGCCATGCAGCGTGTCAATTTCTGGACATCCTTGCATCCACAGCTGCACGCACGCCCATCAAAACCAACGTGGACGACCATTTGGAGGAGGAGGAGGAGGATGGCGATGCCGCAATCAGTGAGCATGCATTGCTCCAGGTCATCAACTCCAAGAATGGCCGTCAGCAGGTCCGCAACATCAGGGCATCCAAATACTGCTGTAATATCCTCATGCAAGTTGCATGGGACTGTGGAGCCTTGCCCATGTTGCTGCGCATGTTGCACAAGAGTGCCCCCACAGAGGGGCCCCATGCCGCTCCAGGTTGTCTTGGGTGCTGCCAGCGAGCAGCCACCTTGCTGTATCACATCACTGTGCTGGATCCTGTAGCACGTGATCAAATAATTGCAGGAGGTATAAATTGTTTTTTGGGGTTTGGGTTGTGTGTGTGTGGGGGGGGGGTGTTGTTGTGGGAATGTATGATTGGTATATGTTGGGTACATGTTGGGTATGCAGGGCATTTGATATGTATCATGTATCATTGATGATGCACGTGCCTCTTATTCTACCACACACACTCAATCCCCCCCCCACACACACAGGTGGTGTGGAGGGCCTGCTGCGCGTGCTGCGCTATGGTGGCGCGCGTCCCGAAGCACAGCATGCAGCAGCAAGGTTGCTGTTGGACATGGCATCAGCTACACATGCACTGTCAGAGGAGCTGGTGAGTTGTGGGGCTGTGCCTGCACTGGATTCAGTGTTATGTGACACAAGTGCATCAGGTATGTGGGTGGGTGGGGTGGGTGGGTATGTAGGTGGGTGGATGGGCGGGTGGGCACGTGTGTGTGTATGTGGGTGGGTGAGTACCATGCATTCATGTACTCCTCAGACCCTTGTCACACCCCTTACATGCATCTCTTGCCCGTACACACCCGTACACGCAACACAACACCCACCCACCATTACACACACCCCTTACACACCCTTTATACACACACTCCTACACCCCCAATACAACCCCCCCCACACACAGCTGAGCTTCAGTTCACAGCAGCAGCAGCACTCAAGTATATGTGTGATGACCCCACTGCTCAAGTCATGCTTTCCCAAGACACTGGGCACATACAGGGACTCACACGCATGCTCAAGAGCAACAATGCATATCAACAGGTGTGTGAGTGGGTACCATGTAGGGAAACAGTGTGGATGTGAAACAGTGTGGTTGTCATTGGGTGTATTGTAGGGCCTATTGTAGAGTGTATTGTAGGGTGTATCACACACCTCAAATCGTCAACATCTCGCACCTCAAATCATCAACACCTGAAAAACCTCAAATCATCAACACCTGAAAAACCTCAAATCATCAACATCTCACACCCCACATCAACATCTAAACCACCATCATCTCACCCCCCCCCCCTCCCCCAGGTAGCAGCAGCACGTCTGCTTGCACGCCTAGGCACTGTCATTGACCTCCACCTGGTTATTGAGTCAGGAGCCCTTGAAGCCCTGTGCGCTATTGCACGACAACCATCCGCCAGTAGCAACAGCAAACACAGCAACAGACGCATCATGGGGCACACCCCTCAGGGGGCTGCGATGCTGAGTGTATGCCAGTTGCTGTTGCCCGCCCTACAACAAGAGGTCTCAGTGTCTGAAAAAGGAGCAGCGTATCAGAAAGAAGCAGGGCCTGAAAAAGAAACAGTGTCTCAAAAAGAAGCACTGCTGCCTGAAGATGGTTTGCGCATGGGTAAAGATGGTTTGCGCATGGATGGAGATGACCACCAACACCAACACAAGGAGGAGGGTAGATCAAAAAGCATGGATGCTGCTGGGGTGGTGGACGTCAACGGGGTGGACAAGGACGAAAAAGAAGCATCATCATCATCTCAGGAAAAAGTCGGGGGTGGGAAAACAAAGGGGAAATTCGGTTGGATGAGGGGAAACAAGGGGGGGAGTAAAAAGGAAGGGAAAGAGGGAGAGAAAGGGGTGGGGGGTGAGAAAGAGGATGGTGGTGAAGGGGAGGAGGTGACAGTGAAAAACACACACAAGAAGGAGAGTATCGTGCATCAGCTGCTGGAAACAAAAGGTAAGATGTAATATGTATGTGTATGTATGTTGTACATCTCGTGTACTTTATATCTCACATATTTCAACTCATGTACACATATGAGATGTGCTCAAAGAAAAGAATACAAATCCCCTCCCCACAACACCCGCCCCCCCCACATACACACAGGGTTGCTCCCCCTCCTCACGACCCTCCTCACTGACACATGGCGCCCCTTCCAATCAATGGCAGCCACCCTCCTTGCTGAACTCGCTTCCACTGCACCCACCACTGCAGCAGTCATGGCCATGCACGTCAACCTTGTACAAAACCTTGTACAGCTGTTGACCAGTGACAACCCAGCATGTGTGACTGGGGCAGCACGGGCGCTGGCTGCACTGGCACCACATACAGATGGGGTGGTGGGGAAAAAGGTGTTGGATAATGAAGATCGGTTGAGTATGCTGGGGCATGCTGTGCAAGTATCAGGTGTGTTGTAAGGGGTGGTGGATGTGTGGTGGGGGGGAATGTATGCGACAGTGCATATGTTTTTGTGATGACTGTCATGTGTGTGCCACGTATCCCTAGTTCACACACATGCCTCCCCACCCCCCCCACCCCCCCCCATCACAGCGTCTATGCGCACCACCCGTGAAGATACACATGCACGTCTCCTAGCCCTCCTCTCTCTGTTTGATGCAGTGACAGACACACCTGAAGCCCTCACTGGCAGACGAGCATGGCGCCTCGTTTCCCAGGGGACCCTCCTTCGTGGGTGCGCAAAACTGCTGGGGGGGCCGGACCCTGCGTTGGCCCAGGCTGCTGCGCGAATTGTGTATAACATTGCGGCACATCGACCTAGTGCTGTAGAGATGGCCTCGATGCCGGTATGGTGTGGGTGGGGGGTGTATGGAGGGGTGAGGGATTGTGCGTGGGAGGGTACTCACTACAACAACAACATTCCTACAACACCAACCCCAATATACCCACTACAACACCACCAACATACAACCACCACCACATCCACAGGGTATTGTACCAGGCCTACTACGTGTTGCCTCTGCAGCCCTCGACCCACCCCGCCCCCACTCTGCCCCCATCACCCCCACTGAACACGAAACATTCAACACCCAAGTACAAGGGGCCTCTCACACCGCCCTGTGTGCCATTGCACGCCTGGCTGCACATGCAGCACCCTCATGTACCTCTGAGTTGTTGTCAGGTGGGGTGATGCCACTGTTGGCTGCACTGGTGGGGGCCAGGGATGCACCAATGATACTGAGGCGGGCTGCATTGGTGGCCCTGGTTGACCTGTGTCAGGTAGTGGGTGTATACTATTCCTGTACAGCACTCCTTTATATTATTCCTGTGTATTCCCCTGTATGGCATTCCTCTAGACTCCCCTGAGCAATCTTGCATGACATTGGAGTGATGTTGTCATCCCTCCACACACACACCCTTTTCCACAAACACCCCCCCCAAAAAACAACAGGGTGCGGATGAGCAGGAGGCAGACGCCCTGATGACCGACAGGGAGGGTCCCTGGGGCCCCGCGCACAGGGAGCCCCCCATTTTGGCTGGCACGGAGGACATCCTACTCACTGCAGCAAGGGAGCAGCTGTTGATCATGCGTGGGATGGCGTCCTTGGAGGCGTTGATTAGTGATGATGAAGCAGTGAGTGCTGCCACTGCACAAGCATTGGTCAAGCTGCTGGATGGCTTGTCCATGTCTGGACGCAAGTATGCAATGGACCACAAGTATGCAACTATGGTGCGCAAGCATTTCAAGCGCAATGGCAAGTCCATCAAGGCCTAAGAGGAGGGTTGTCACATGGTGGTGATCACTGTTTTGGTGGTGATGACCTAATCCATGGTTGTACAGTCAAGTGAACAGATTACAGATGTATTGAACAAGAAGAACTGCAGTTTTTTGTTGTTGCTGCACATATTGTAGAATTGTTGAATATATTTGAAAAACTGCCAGTATTGCTGCTGCTGCATATATCTGTTGCAGCGCTTTGTAATAACCATCAAGCGCATCTGAACCCACAATGGTTACCCCCGAGCTTAAACCTATTGAAACCGCCTCTAAATACACGTTTTGCGTCACTGGAGCAGCTGGGTATATTGCTGCGCAAGTTGTTCAGCGATTGCTAGCTGCAGGGCACATTGTTCATGGCACAGTGCGGAATCCCGATGACAGTAAAGTAACGTTTCTCAAGTCGCTGCCCAACTCTGAAAACCTCAAGCTCTTTGCAGCAGATCTCCTCAAGGAAGGCAGCTTTGACGAGGCAGTGCGCGGCTGCGATTATGTCTTTCACACCGCATCACCCTTTTTCATGAAGGTGTCGTCCATTACCACGTACACCTTACTATTGATTTCCATTCACCGTGTATATTGATTTCCATTTACTGTGTATATTATTAATAGTATGTGATTTTCTGTATTCCCCATTGTAGGTACCCAAGGGGAAGACTGGGGAAGAGGCCCTCGTCACACCAGCCGTGCGTGGTGTTGAGCATGTTTTGGGTATGTTGCTGTTTAGTACACACCCTTGTGTTGACCCTTGTGTTTCCCATCAGTGGATTGCATGGCATCATCATTTCCTACCCTGAATACTGTTGCTGTACGTTCACAAACCAACTGTGTTTTCACACAAACCGCTTGCATTCCCGCACACCACCTGTATATATACCCCCACACACACCACCTGTGCATTATATATAAACCCACACACACCACCTGCATTCCCATACACACACATAATACCTCCCCCCCACACACACAAAAAAATCAGATGCATGCACCAAGTCACCTTCAGTCAAGCGTGTGGTGATGACATCAAGTGTGGTGGCTGTGTATGGCGATCCTGATGAACGGGGGCATGGACATGTGTACACTGAAGAGGACTGGAACATCACATCCTCCGCAACTGTATGTGTGTTTTGTGGTGTGTGGGTGTGTTTTGTATGGTGTGTGGGTGTGTTTTGTATGGTGTGTGTATATGATGCACAGACATACTGGCCTTGCTTTTGCACATGCACACCCACTCCTAAACAACTCAATGCACTCTTCTGTAGAACCACCCACTTCTGTAGCACCATGCTCTCCGCATTCCACAACCTCTCACCATACAAACACACACACACACACACACACACACACACACACACACACACACACACACA
>VFQP010000430.1_pt1 | contig 85952 bp, 87 predicted proteins | sample 3512351 | NCBI WGS metagenome assembly VFQP01 (sample SAMN10412372, study PRJNA504923) | tailings metagenome | isolation source: Relicate 1 Philex TSF1 revegetated site | place: Philippines: Tuba, Benguet | collected 2017-08-29
AGACCCTGGGCGCCAACGCCGTGCCGCTGCCGTTCTCCGAGCTGTTCACCGCGCTCGAGACCAAGACCGTGGATGGCCAGGAGAACCCGTACAACACCATTCTCTCGAGCAAGTTCTACGAGGTGCAGAAGTACCTGACCGTGACCAACCACGTGTACAGCCCGTGGATCGTGCTGGTGAGCAAGAAGTACTGGGACGGCCTGAGCAAGGCCGAACAGAAGGTGCTGCTCGACGCCGCGAAGAAGAGCCGCGACTTCGAACGCCAGGACACGCGCGCCGAGGCCGACAAGGCGCTGGCCGATCTCAAGTCCAAGGGCATGCAGATCAACCAGCTGTCGCCGGCCGAAGCCAACCGCATGCGCGAGAAGCTCACCGCCGTGAACTCGGGCATCGCCACCAACGTGGGCGAAGACCTGTGGAAGGAAACGCAGGCCGCTGTGGCCAAGGCGCGCGCCGCGAAGTGACCGTCGCCGCCGCATGGGCGGCGGGCTGAGGCTCCACGGCGCGGGCCGCAGGGTGCGGGTTGTACCGGGGTTGCAGAGCCGGGTTTGGCTATATACTGAAAAATATAGCGAACCCAGAACCTGCCACCCGAAACACCATGTCCGGTCAGCCCGACGCACAACAGGCCCTGCACGGCGATGCCGTGTCTGGCGCCTTGCCCGTGAGGCTGGTCTCGCAAGAGGTGCAGGTTCGCGGCGCGCTCAGCCGCCTCACGGAATCGCGCAGCGTGGTGCGGGTGTGCGAGTGGATGGTCGAGCCCGTCGTCGACACGGGCGAGTTCTCGCTCACGCTGGTGCTCTCTGAGAACGTGAGCCTGTCCTTCCTGCTGTCGGCGGACGATGCGCAGGACCTGGGCATCACCCTGTCACCCACCGAACCGCAGGCAAGAGCGCCGTGAGCGGCGCCGCGCTCAGGGCGCGATGAGTTTCGTGAGCCGCCGCAGTTCGGCGGAGGCCGCGGCCATCGCAATGTCTTCAATCGCCCGGTAGGCCCGCACCAGTTCCTCGCCCACGGGTGTGAGGGCGGTGCCGCCGCCCTTGGCACCGCCGGTCGCGGTCAGCACCGCGGGTTCGGTCAGCGAGCGGTTGATCTCGTCGACCAGCAGCCAGGCGCGCCGGTACGACATGCCGAGTTCCCGGCCTGCGGCCGAGATCGAACCGGTGCGCGCAATGGCTTCGAGCAGGCTGACCTTGCCCGGGCCGATGGCGATGACGTCGCCGCGCTTGATCCTGAGACGGAACTGCACCTGGGGTTTCATGGTGGGCGATGCTAACGCAGGGCTAGTGCACCGTGTCGAACAGCCCGGCGATCCACTGCACGAACACCCGCACACGCACGGAGAGCTGGCGGCTCTGCGGGTACAGCACCGACACCGGCAGGTCGGGCACGGGGGCGTTGGCCAGCACCTCGCGCAACTGGCCTGAAGCCAGCTCCTCGGCCACGCGGTAGCGCGGCACCTGCACCAGGCCCAGACCGGCGAGCGCGGCGCCGGCGTACACGTCCGCGCCCGTGACCGACACCGTGCCCGGCAGCAGCACGGTGCGCACCTCGTCGCCGACCGTGAATTCCAGCGGCAATGGCTGGCCGGTGGCGCTGGACACATAGTTCACGGCGCGGTGGCCTGCCAGCGCGGACAGGGTGTCGGGCACACCGAAGCGCTCGAGGTACGCCGGGCTGGCGCACGTCACCTGCTGCAGCCGGGCCACGCGGCGCGCCACCAGGGAAGAGTCGCGCAGCTGGCCGGCGCGCAGCACACAGTCCACGCCTTCGCGCACCAGGTCCACCAGCCGGTCGTCCTCGCCGATCTGCAGTTCCAGCAGCGGGTGCCGCGCCAGGAAATCGGGCAGGGCGGGCACGACGAAGCGCCGCGCCAGCGTGCCCTGCAGGTTCACGCGCAGCAGGCCTTTGGGGTCTGCATGGCGAAACAGGCCGTCGGCCTCTTCCATGTCAGACAGCAGGCGCTGGCAGCGTTGCCGGTAGGCCTCGCCATCCGCGGTGGTGCGCACCGTGCGCGTGGTGCGTTCCAGCAGGCGCACGCCCAGACGCGCCTCCAGCCGCTGGACCAGGTTGCTCACGGTGGCGCGTGGCAGTTGCAGGTCTTCCGCAGCCTGCGTGAAGCTGCCCCGTTCGGCGACGCGGACAAACACCTGCATTTCCTGGAAACGGTCCATGGGCTGATTGTTGGTGAAATCCGGATTATGTTGGTGATTTTCTAGGAATGATCTTTTCCGGTGGATCAATCATGATCCGGCATCCCTTCAATTTTCAGGAGCCCTTCATGAACACAGATTCCCGGTCCGGGACCCAGGTGGCCATCGTCACCGGCGCCTCGCGCGGCATCGGCGCCGCGCTGGCCCGGCACCTCGCCGCGCAGGGCTATGCCGTTGCCGTCAACTACGCCTCCAGCACCGCAGAGGCCGAAGCGCTTGTGGCCGAGCTGCGCGGTCTGGGCGCGCGCGCCATCGCCGTGCGGGCCGACGTGTCAAAAGCCGACGAGGTGCGCGCGATGTTCGACACCACCGAACAACAACTCGGCCCGGTCGACGTGCTGGTGAACAACGCGGGCGTGCTCAAGACGGTGCCGCTGGCGCAGACCAGCGATGCGCTGTACGAACAGACGTTCGGCATCAACGTGCGCGGCACCTTCAACACCTTGCGCGAAGCGGCCACGCGCCTGAACGAGGGCGGGCGCATCGTCAATTTCTCCAGCACCACGGTGGCGTTGAACCTGCCGGGCTACAGCGTCTACATCGCGTCCAAGGCCGCGGTCGAATCGCTCACGCAGGTGTTTGCCAAGGAGTTGCGTGGCCGCCGAATCACCGTGAATGCGGTGGCGCCCGGCCCGGTGGCCACGGCGTTGTTCTTCGATGGCAAGACTGAAGAGCAGATCCGCAACTACGCCAGCATGCCCCCACTGCAGCGGCTGGGCGAGCCGGACGACATCGCGGCGGTGGTGGGTTTTCTGGTGAGCCCGGCGGGGGGCTGGGTCAACGGCCAGGTGTTGCGCGCCAACGGCGGCCTGGCTTGAAAGCCGGAGGGCGTCAGCGGCGCTGGCCGCGCTGGAAGGACTGCAGCTGCGCCTTGGAGACGTTGCCTTCGAAGAGCGGGGTGAGGTCCGACACGGCGGCCAGTGCGCTGGACTCGTCGCGTTGCAGGCACAGTGCCTGGGCGAGGTCGGCGCGCAGGAACCACAGCGCCTCGATGCTCGAGGCGTAGCGGATGCGGTGTTCCAGTTGCGGGTTGATTTCAGCGCCTCGCACACCCAGCAGACGCAGCATCGATTTCTGGATCAGCACCATGGCCTGAGGGTCGGGTGCCTGATGCGCCGACTCCGAGTTCGGCGTGAGGATCGACGTCAGAGTGCTGAGGAAGGTCTTGACTCTTAGCATGCGTGTGGAAGCTTTCGGTGAGTGCCGAACCTGCTGAAATTGGCGCTGGCCCTTCCGGGACAGAACGGTTTATACCCTATACCGTATTTTCCACCCGATTTTGCGTGACAAACGCACGTTTGTCGGCTCGTTGAGGGGCGTTTGCTGCACCAGCCTCAGCCCGCCGCCTGCTTCTCCATGGCCTTCGCCATCGTCTTGCCCAGCTCCACGCCCCACTGGTCGTAGGCGTTGATGCGCCAGATGGCGGCCTGGGTGAACACCTTGTGTTCGTACAGCGCGATCAGCGCGCCCAGGCGGGCCGGGTCCAGCCGGTCGAGCCACAGGATGTGGCTGGGGATGTTGCCCTCGAAGCTGCGGTGCCCGGCCATGGCGTTTGCCTCGGTTTCGCTCATGCCGTCCTGCCGCAGCAGGGCCTGTGTGTCGGCCAGGGAACGGCCACGCGCCATGGCCTCGGCCTGGGCGCGCAGGTTGAGGTTGACCACGCCGTGGTGCGTGGCGGCCAGCGGCAGCGGCGTGTCCTCGTTCTGCACACCGATGAAATCCACCGGCACGGTGTGCCGGCCCTGGTGGATGAGCTGGAAGTAGGCGTGCTGCCCGTCGATGCCGAGCCCACCCCAGACGATGGGGCCGGTGTCCACGGTGGTGGGGGAGCCGTCGGTGTGGGTGCACTTGCCGTTGGACTCCATGTCCATCTGCTGCACGAAGGGCGTGAAACGCACCAGCCGCGAGGCATACGGAACGATGAGGTGCGTGGGCAGGCCGAGGAAGTTGCGGTTCCAGATGCCGTTCAGCGCCAGCTGCACCGGCAGGTTCTGCGCCAGCGGGGCGGTGTGGAAGTGTTCGTCCATCGCGCGCGCGCCGGCCAGGAAGAGGCGGAAATGTTCGCTGCCGATGGCAATTGCCAGCGGCAGGCCCAGTGCGGACCACACCGAGTAGCGCCCGCCCACCCAGTCCCAGAACAGGAAGGTGCGTTCGGCGGCGTAGCCCAGCTTCGCGGCCTGTGACGGGCTCGCCGTGATGGCCACCAGATGTTTTGCCACCGCGTCCGCGGGGCAGCCGTGGTCGGTCAGCCAGCGCTGGGCGCTGGCGGCGTTGGTCAGGGTTTCCTGCGTGGTGAAGGTCTTGCTGGACACGATGAACAGCGTGCGCCGCGCATCGAGCCCGCGCAGCACGCTCCACAGCGCCCACGCATCGGGGTTGGAGACGTAGTGCACGCGCAGGCCGGGGTGGGCGAGATGGGCGAGTGCGTCGGCGGCCATGCGCGGGCCCAGGTCGGAACCGCCGATGCCGATGTTCACCACGTCGGTGATGGCGTCGCCGGCATGGCCGAGCACGGAGCCGGCGCGCAGGGCTTCGGCGAAGTCACACACGCGGGCCAGTTCGCGCTGCACGTCCTTCTGCACCTCGGTGCCCCAGGGACCGGTGTGCAGTGGATCGCCGCGCAGCGCCACGTGCAGCACGGGGCGGTCTTCGGTGGCGTTGATGCGATCACCTCGGAACATGGCGTCGCGCTGCGCCGCCACGTCGGATTGTTCGGCCAGCGCGATCAGCGCCTGCTGGATGGCAGGCGACACCCGCTGGCGGCTCGCGTCCAGCGTGATGCCGGCGGCTTGCAGGCCCATGCGCTCGGCACGGCCGTGGTCGGCGGGCAGCACGTCGCGCAGATGGGGATGGGGTGCGTTGGCCAGGGACTGCAGCTGGGCCCAGGCGGGCAGGTGGATCGGCGAGGTCATGTGTCGTGCGTGTGGTGGTTCAGACAGCGGTGGCCAAAGTGACGGCTTCGCGGGCAAGGCGGGCAATGCGCTTCCAGTCGCCTTGGCGCATCGCGTCGGAAGGGGTGAGCCAGGAACCGCCCGCCATCGCCACGTTGGGCAGCGAGAGAATATCGCGAAGGTTCTCCGGGCTCACGCCGCCGGTGGGGCAGAAGCGCACGTCGGGCAGCGGTGCGCCCAGCGCCTTGAGCATGCCGATGCCGCCGGCCTGCGCTGCGGGAAACAGTTTCATCAGCCTGAAGCCGAGGTCGCGTGCGCGCATCACCTCGCTGGGCGTCATCACGCCGGGAATGAAAGGCAGCTTTGCGGCCTGCACGGCGTCCACCAGCGCGTCCGAGCAGCCTGGCGAGAGCGCGAACTTCGCGCCCGCGTTGATCACCTGCTGCACTTCGGCCGCGCGCGTGACGGTGCCGGCACCCAGGTGCATCTTCGGCACGGCATGCGCCACGGCCTCGATGGCGCGCAAGGCCACGCCGGAGCGCAGGGTGATCTCCATCACGTCGATGCCGCCCTCGAGCAGCGCGTGCGCCAGCGGCACGGCGTGCGCCTCGTCGCTCAGGACGATGACGGGGACAACGCGGGAGGTGAAGGTCGGGCGGGTGAAGCAGGTGGTCGTCATGGTCGGGGTATCAGGCAGAAGGCGTTTCAATGATCGCGGTGGCGGTGCGCTCCAGCGCCAGCGTGGGGAACAGGGGCGATGCGCCCGATTCTGCAGGGCCGGCGTTCTGGCGGAACAGGCCGAACAGTTCACGCCCGCTGCCGTGTTCGTTGGCGCTCAGGTCGGGTTGCTTGATCTTGCGGCGGGCCAGGGCGCGGGGCTCCACTTCGAGCTCAAGCACGCCACGCTCGCAGTCCAGCGTGATCCAGTCGCCATCGCGCACCCGCGCGATCGGGCCATCGGCCAGGGCCTCGGGGCTGAGGTGGATGGCCGCGGGCACCTTGCCCGAGGCGCCGGACATGCGGCCGTCGGTGACCAGCGCCACCTTGAAGCCCTTGTCCTGCAGCACCGCCAGCGGCGGCGTGAGCTTGTGCAGCTCGGGCATGCCGTTGGCGCGCGGGCCCTGGTAGCGCACCACGGCGATCAGGTCGCGCTCCAGCTTGCCTTCGTTGAACAGGGTCAGCAGGTCCTGCTGGTCGCTCACGACCACGGCCTGGGCGCGCACCACGCGGTGTTCGGGCTTGACGGCCGACACCTTCACCACGCTGCGGCCCAGGTTGCCCTGCAACAGGCGCAGGCCGCCGTCCGCGCTGAAGGGTTCGGACACCGGGCGCAGCACGGACAGGTCGCCACTGCGCTCGGGCACCGGCCGCCAGGCCAGCTGGCCGTTGTCGAGCCAGGGCTCGCGCGTGTAGGCGTCGAGGCCGGCACCCATCACGGTGTTCACGTCGGGGTGCAGCAGGCCGGCTTCGAGCAGCTGGCGCATGAGGTAGCCCATGCCGCCGGCCGCGTGGAAGTGGTTCACGTCGGCACTGCCATTCGGGTACACACGCGCCAGCAGCGGCACGACGTGCGAGAGCTCGGCGAAGTCGTCCCAGTCGATCAGCACGCCGGCGGCGCGCGCCATGGCCACGAGGTGCAGCGTGTGGTTGGTGGAGCCGCCGGTGGCGAGCAGGCCGACGATGCCGTTGACGAGGGCCTTCTCGGTCACGATGTCAGACAGGCTGAGCGCGGGCTCGCCGGTGCGCCCGGTGTTCGCCACGGCGCGCTTGACCGCACCCAGCGTGAGCGCGTCGCGCAGCGGCGTGCCCGGGTTGACGAAGGAAGCGCCCGGCAGGTGCAGGCCCATGATCTCCATCAGCATCTGGTTGCTGTTGGCGGTGCCGTAGAAGGTGCAGGTGCCGGGGCTGTGGTACGCGCGCGCTTCCGATTCGAGCAGCGCGTCGCGCCCCACCAGGCCCTGCGCGTACTGCTGGCGCACCTTGGCCTTGGCGTCGTTCGACAGGCCCGAGGTCATGGGGCCGGCGGGCACGAACACCGTGCTGAGGTGGCCGAACTGCAGCGCGCCCATGAAGAGGCCGGGCACGATCTTGTCGCACACGCCGAGCATGAGCGCGGCGTCGAACACGTTGTGCGAGAGGGACACGGCGGTGGAGAGCGCGATCACATCGCGTGAGAACAGCGAGAGCTCCATGCCTGCTGCGCCCTGGGTGATGCCGTCGCACATGGCGGGCACGCCGCCGGCCACCTGCGCCGTGGCGCCGAGTGCGTGCGCGTGGTCGCGAATCTTCTGCGGGTACACCTCGTACGGCTGGTGGGCCGAGAGCATGTCGTTGTACGCGGTGACGATGCCGATGTGCGGCGAGCGCTCGGCGTGGATCTTGAGCTTGTCGGCCTTCGGCAGCGCGGCGGTGGTGTGCGCCATGTTGGCGCAGCCCATGCCTGTGCGTTGCGTGCCTTTCTTGCGCTGCGCGTCCATGGCCGCGAGGTAGGTGGCGCGGGTGGCAGCACTGCGGTCGGTGATGCGCTGCGTGACCTGCGCGAGGGTGGGGTGGAGTGGGGTCTTGTTGGTCATCGTGGAGGTTGTCTTGTTCAGGCGAGCCAGACACTCAGGGGTGTCAGATGCTGGTTCAGCACCAGCGAGACCGGCAGGCTTTCGTCGGCACCCAGCCGGGCCTGCTGGTAGACGGCGAGCTTGTTGGCGCCGGTGATCGACAGCGCGAGTTCGCGCGTGGCCAGCAGCGCGGGCAGGGTGAGCGTGAGGCGCGCGTGAGGGGCGGTGGCCGGGCGCTGCCAGGTCACCGGGCCGCTGCCGTGGAGGGCGCGCGCCAGGCCGGGCGCGCGCGGGAAGATCGAGGCGGTGTGGCCGTCCTCGCCCATGCCGAGCACGGCCAGATCCATCGGCCACGGGTGCGCGGCCAGGCGGTCGTTGGCGCCGTCGGCCAGGGCGTCCAGCGCACGGTCGTCAAGTGTGGCGGGCACGTGGTCGAAGAACGGCACGAAGCGTGCCGCGGCGGCGGGGCCTTGCAGCAGGTGGGCGCGCACCAGCGCGGTGTTGCTGTCCGCATGGTCGTGCGGCACGCAGCGCTCGTCGACGAGCAGCACGCTCACGTGCGCCCATTCCACGGGCTGCTGCCGCAGCTGTTCGAACATCGCCACCGGCGACTTGCCGCCCGATACCGCGAGCACCGCGTGGCCGCGCACCGTGATGGCTTCGCGCAGGCGGCGTGCGATGTGGCGCGCCAGCCGCTGCGCGAGTTCGTCCGCGCTGCCGGCGGGGTGCACCTGCAGGCTGGTGGTGGGCGTCTGGTCGTCCGGCTTGTTCATCGGCTCAAGCCTCTTCCACCCACGCCGAGCCCTCGCGCGCCATCAGCGCGGAAGACGCTGCCGGGCCCCAGCTGCCGGCGGTGTAGGGGCGGGGCTTCTCGCTCAGGTTGCTCCAGCCTTCGAGGATCGGCTCGACCCAGGTCCAGGCGGCTTCCAGTTCGTCGCGCCGCATGAAGTGCGTGAGGCGGCCCTTGATCACGTCCATCAGCAGGCGTTCGTAGGCTTCGGCACGGCGCGCGCTGAAGGCGGACTCGAGATCGAGGTTCAGGCTCACCGGCCGCAGGCGCATGCCGCTGCCGGGCTCCTTGGCCATCATCTGCAGCTGCACGTGTTCCTCGGGTTGCAGGCGGATCATCAGCCGGTTGACCGGCTGGCGCGGTGCGTCGGGGAAGATGGTGTAGGGCAGGTCGGCGAACTCGATGACGATTTCCGAGCGGCGCTCGGCCATGCGTTTGCCGGTGCGCAGGAAGATCGGCACGTTGGCCCAGCGCCAGTTGTTGATGTGCGCGCGCAGCGCCACAAAGGTTTCGGTGGTGCTGTCGGCCGGCACGTTGGCTTCCTGCAGGTAGCCCGCGGCCCTGTCGCCGTTCGATGCACCGGCGGTGTACTGGCCGCGCACCGTGTCTCGCGCCACGTCGGTCTCGGTCATGGGGCGCAGCGAGCGCAGCACCTTGAGCTTCTCGTCGCGCACGGCGTCGGGGTCGAGCGAGACGGGCGGTTCCATGGCCACGATGCACAGCAGCTGCAGCAGGTGGTTCTGCACCATGTCGCGCAGCGCGCCGGTGCCGTCATAGAAACCCGCGCGGCTGCCCACGCCAACCGACTCGGCCACCGTGATCTGCACGCTCTTGATGTAGGGGCTGCGCCAGAGCGGTTCGAAGATGGTGTTGCCGAAGCGCAGCACCATCAGGTTCTGCACCGTCTCCTTGCCCAGGTAGTGGTCGATGCGGAAGGTCTGTGCTTCGCTGAAGTAGCGGCCCACCTCGTCGTTGATGGCGCGTGCGGAGGCGAGGTCGTGCCCCAGGGGTTTTTCCAGCACGACGCGCGAGCGCTCGTCGATCAGGCCCGCGCCGTGCAGGTGGGCACAGATGCCGGTGAACAGCGTGGGCGCTGTGGCGAGGTAGTAGACGCGGTCCGAGCCGGGCTGCAGGGCGCTGGCGAGGTGGGCGAAGTCGCCGGCCTGCGTGGCGTCCAGGCACACGTAGTTCAGGCGGGCCACGAAGCCTTGCCACGCGGTTTCGTCCAGCGCCTCGGGCGCGATGAAGCCGCGCACCTTCTCGTGCACGAAGGCGGTGAAGGTTTCGCGGTCCCAGGGCTGGCGGCCCAGGGCGTGGATGCGCGTGGCAGGCGGCAGATTGCTGTGCTGGTGCGCCATGTACAGCGCCGGCAGCAGCTTGCGCACCGAGAGGTCGCCCACACCGCCGAAGATCACGAGATCGAGGGGTTCGGCGGACACGGAGGCGGGGGTCGATAGGGCCATGATCTAATTTAGTTACTTATGATTTTGGATTTTATTGTAATCAAGTTACATGGCCGTTTCTTTTTGCGCGGCCATGGCATGACCTTACCGCGATGCACCGCGCCGTGCACGCGGAAAACGTGTCAGGGCGTGAGGCTCGGCCCGCACGCCGAGGCGCCCTCACGCAGGCTGGAGGCCCGATGCGGTGAGGTGCAGCACGCGCTGCGCCCGCGCGGCGGCCGCGCTGGAATGCGTGACGAGCACCAGCGCGGCGCCACTCTCGGTCGCCTGTTGCTGCAGCACGTCCATCACCTGCGCGGCGGTGGTCGGGTCGAGGTTGCCGGTGGGCTCGTCGGCCAGCAGCAGGCCGGGGCGGTGCACCAGGGCGCGGGCGATGGCCACGCGTTGCAGTTGCCCGCCCGAGAGTTCGGCGGGCAGCCGCGCGCCGAGCCCGTGCAGGCCCACGGCCTCCAGCATCTGCTGCACGCGCGCCGTGTCGGGCTGGCCCAGCAGCAGCAAGGGCAGGCCGACGTTCTGTGCCACATCGAGGTGCGGCAGCACGTGAAAGGCCTGGAACACGAAGCCCAGGTGCTGGCGCCGCCAGTGCGCGCGCTGCGTCTCGTCGAGCGTGCCGAGGTCCACACCCTGGTGGGCGATGTGGCCATCGCTCCAGTCGTCCAGCGCGGCGAGGCAGTTGAGCAGGCTGGACTTGCCCACGCCCGACTCGCCGACGATGGCCACGAATTCGCCAGCGGCCACGGTCAGGTCCACGCCGCTGAACACGGGCGTGTGCCCATAGCGCTTGCCCAGTCCCCGCACCTCCAGCGCCACGTTGCTCACGGCGTGGGCCCCAGCAGGGCGCCCACCGCGAGCAGCACCTGCGCCAGCGCATCGGGCGCGTCGCAGGCGATCACCTGGCGCTGTGGCATGGAGCGCAGCCAGGTGAGCTGGCGCTTGCCGAGCTGGCGCGTGGCGAAGATGCCGAGGTCGCGCAGCTCGGCCAGCTGTTCGGCGGTGAGCACGTCGCCGTGCGCCTCCAGCATGTCCCAGGCCTGGCGATAGCCCACGCAGCGCATCGATGACAGCTCGGTGGAGAGGTCGCCGCGCGCGCGCAGCGTGCGCACCTCGTCCAGGAAACCGGCGGCGAGCATGTCGTCGAAACGCCGGGCGATGCGCGCGTGCAGCCAGGCGCGCTCACCCGGTTCCAGCGAGATCAGGTGTTCGGGCGCGAGCGGGCTGTCGGGGTTGTGGGTGCGGCCGGTCTGGAAACTCGAGATGGGTTGGCCGGACACCTCGTACACCTCCAGAGCGCGCTGGATGCGTTGCGAGTCGTTGGGCGGCAGGCGCGCGGCGGTGGTGGGGTCGACGCGCGCGAGCTCGGCGTGCAGTGCCGGCCAGCCGAGTTCGCGCGCGCGTGCTTCGATGCGTTCGCGCACGCCGGCATCGGCCTGCGGCATGTCGTCCAGGCCCACGAGCAGGGCCTTGAAGTACAGCATGGTGCCGCCGACCAGCAGCGCGGTGCGGCCACGCGCGGCAATCTCGTCGACCAGGCGCGTCGTGTCGCGCACGAAATCGGCGGCGCTGTAGCTCTGCAGCGGGTCGAGGATGTCGATGAGGTGGTGCGGCACCAGCGCGAGTTCTTCGGCACTGGGCTTGGCGCTGCCGATGTCCATGCCGCGGTAGACCAGGGCCGAATCGACGCTGATGATTTCCACCGGCCAGCGCTGCGCGATGGCCAGCGAGGCGGCGCTCTTGCCGCTGGCCGTGGGACCGGCCAGGGCGATGCAGCGGGGTGGGCTGGCCATGGTGTTCAGGTGGAGGCGGGCATGCGTTGCGGTGCGGTATGCACCTCGCCGTGGCGCTGCACCAGCGTCCAGGCCACCAGGGCGATGAGCACGGTCCAGAACCACAGGCCGTTGGTCAGGGGCAGAACGGAGCCGCTGCCGCTGGCCACGCCGGCGAGGCTTCGGCCGAGCCAGCCGCCCATGAGGAACGCCGCGAGCATCGACAGGAAACCGCTGAGCGCGGAGGCCGCACCGGCGGCTTGCGGAAACGGGCCGACCGCACCGCTCTGGCCGCAGGGCTGGTGCACGCCGTGCGCCAGCATGAAGAGCCAGAACGGCACCAGGATGGCCCAGGCGTTCTGCACGCCGAGCAGCGCCAGCAGGCCCATGCTGGTGCCGGCGGTCAGCGTCATCGCGCCGGCCAGGGCGACCGTGCGGCGCAGGCCCATGCGCGGCAGCAGGTAGCGGCACAGGAAGGTGCCCAGGATGTAGACCAGCGACATGCTGAACATCACCAGCCCGTAGGCGGTGGTGGAGAGGCCGAGCACGCGGATGAACACGAACGAAGAGGCGGCGAGGAAGGTGAAGAGGCCGCCATAGGACGTGGCCGAGAGCAAGGCGAAGGCCCAGAAGGTGGGGTGGCGCGCGATCAGCACCCAGTTGCCCACCAGCGTGCGCGGGGCCAGCGCGTACGGGTTCCTGTGCGCCAGTGTCTCTTCGAAGCGCCAGGCCACCACCAGCAGCGCGAAGGCGCCGAACACCGCCAGCGAGAGCAGCGAGACGCGCCAGCCGAACAGGTCCGAGAGCAGGCTGCCGATGGGCGCCGCGGCGCAGGCGATCACGCCCAGGCCGGTGAGGCCCTTGGACATGACGCGGGCGCCTTCGCTGGGCGCGTACAGGTCGCGCACGATGGCGCGCGCGCACATCACGCCCGCGCCCATCGCCATACCCTGCACCGCGCGCCAGACGATGAGCTGTTCCATCGACGGCGCGAACGTGCTGCCGATGGAGGCCGCGACGAAAGCCGTCATGCCGGTGAGCAGCACGGGGCGGCGGCCGAAGCGGTCCGACAAGGGGCCCCACACCAGTTGCGACACGCCGAAGCACAGCAGCAGTGCGGTGAGCGTGAGCTGGGCCTGGTGCATGGGCGCGCCGAAGCCCGTGGTGAGCGCGGGCAGGGCAGGCAGGTAGAGATCGGTGGCGACGGGTTGCAGGCCCAGCAACAGCGACAGCACCAGCACGATCAGGCCGGGCGACATGGCGGAAGAAGAGGGCGGGGCGGGCATCCGGTCGAGGGTAGCAGAGTCCCCCGCGTGCCGCCGTCCCGACTATTGCTGGACGACCTTCAGCGCGTTCGCGCTTTCATCGTGCATGCCGAACAGGCTGGCGAGTGCGGTGCGGTACTGCGCCTGCCCCACCGAATTGGTGTTGTGGTGCGAACCCCCTTCCACCAGCACGAAGGCCTTGCGGCCCTTCGCCGCCTCGTACAGCTTGCGGCCGAGCTCGGGCTGGATCAGGCGGTCGTCGCCACCATGCACCACCAGCAGCGGCGAGCCGATGTCGGGCACGCGCTTGACCGCTTCGAAGCGCTGCGTGATGAGCAGCGAGATCGGCAGCCAGCCCCACTTGAAGGTGCTCACCACATCGGGGATGGAGGTGAAGGTGCCTTCCACCACGGTGCCGGCCTCGTCGTCCACCTGTGCCGCGAGTTCGATGGCGATGGCGCCGCCAAGCGAGTGACCGAAGATGTAGCGGGGCCGCCCCGGGTACTTCTGGCCGAGCCAGTCCCAGGCGGCGCGGGCGTCTTCATAGGCAGTGGCTTCGGACGGCAGTTCGTTCGTGCTCTTGCCGAAACCCCGGTAGTCGATCGCCAGCACCGAGAAGCCCAGGTCTTCCATGCGGCGCGCGCGGAAGGCCGAGCCGATGACATTGAAGCGCGCACCATGCAGGTACAGCAGGATCGGCGCGTCCTTGCGCTGCGCGAAATCGTCGTGCGCGGCCCACAGGCCGTGCAGCTTGACCGGCTTGCCGGTCTTGGGCGAGTTGAAGTCGATCCAGACGTCTTCCATGCCCTGGGCGGCGGCCTCGCCCCCGGCCCAGCTGCGGTCGGACGGCTGGAAGATCCAGGTGCGCTGCTTCTCGTCCAGCGTGGCACACCCGGCCAGCAAGGCGAGGGCGGCGAGCAAGGTGGCAATGAGACGCTTCATGGCGGTAATGGATGCACCGGAAGGGGGAAAGTTCAGGTCCGTTTCAGGTACTTTCCCTCATGGTGCAGGTTCCATGCCACCGCTGGCGTCAGGTCAAACCCTCCCGCGTGTGCACACCATCACGCTCAGATGACGCCCTGCGCCAGCATCGCGTCCGCCACCTTCACGAAGCCCGCGATGTTCGCGCCGTCCACGTAGCTCACGGTGCCGTCGGCGCGGCGGCCGTGTTGCAGGCAGGCCTGGTGGATGCCGCACATGATGGTGTGCAGCCGCGAGTCGACCTCGTCGCGCGGCCAGGACAGGCGCATGGCGTTCTGGCTCATCTCCAGGCCGGAAGTGGCCACGCCACCGGCGTTGCTGGCCTTGCCGGGCGCGTACAGCACGCCCGCGGCTTCGAACTTCTGCACCGCGTCCATGGTGGTCGGCATGTTGGCGCCTTCGGCCACGCAGATCACGCCGTTGCGGATCAGCGTGTCGGCGTCGTCGCCGTTCAGTTCGTTCTGCGTCGCGCAGGGCAGGGCCACGTCCACCGGCACGGCCCAGGGCGTCATGCCGGCTTCGAAGCGCGTCTTGGTGCGCTGCGCATAGTCGCTCACGCGGCCGTACAGGTGGTTCTTCACCTCCATCAGTTCGGCCAGCTTGGCGGGGCTGAAACCGGCCTCGTCGATCACGGTGCCGCTGGAGTCGGACACCGTCACCACCTTGGCGCCGAGCGCCATGGCCTTCTCGACCGCGTACTGCGCCACATTGCCCGAGCCCGAGACGCTCACGCGCATGCCCTGGAAGCTCTTGCCCTGCTGCTTGAGCATTTCCTCGGCGAAATACACGGTGCCGTAGCCGGTGGCCTCGGGGCGGATCAGCGAGCCGCCGAACGACAGGCCCTTGCCGGTGAAGACGCAGTCGGCGCGGTTGCTGAGCTTTTTCATCATGCCGGCCATGAAGCCGACCTCGCGCCCGCCCACGCCGATGTCACCGGCCGGCACGTCGGTGTCGCTGCCGACGTGGCGGAACAGCTCGGTCACCAGGGCCTGGCAGAACCGCATCACCTCGCCGGGGCTCTTGCCCTTGGGGTCGAAATCGGAACCGCCCTTGCCGCCGCCCATGGGCAGGGTGGTGAGTGCGTTCTTGAAGGTCTGCTCGAAGGCCAGGAATTTCAGGATGGAGAGGTTCACCGACGGGTGGAAGCGCATGCCGCCCTTGTAGGGGCCGATGGCCGAGCTGTGCTGGATGCGGTAGCCGCGGTTGACCTGCACGTCGCCGTGGTCGTTGACCCAGGAGATCCGGAACATCACCACGCGCTCGGGTTCGACCAGACGGTCGAGCAGGCCGTGTTCTGCGTAGCGGGGGTGCGCGGCGATGAAGGGCCAGAGGCTTTCCATCACCTCGGAGACGGCCTGGTGGAATTCGGGCTGGCCTGGGTTCTGCTGGGCGACGTGTTCGAGGAATTGATGGGCCGAGGTGTATTTCATGTGTCTCATGCTTTAAAAAAGTGCATGAGATTATGCGCAACCTGCATTTCGCGTCGCAAAACGCCCTGTTTTGGAGCGATTCCGTCAAGGCGCCCCGAAATCGCGCGCAATGACGCCTGATTTTGGTGCGTGCCGAGTCGCGGCTCAGCGGCCGCGCAGGAACAACGCGTCGAGTTCCTTCATGCCCATCTGCCGCCAGGTGGGCCGGCCGTGGTTGCACTGGTCGGAGCGTTCGGTCACTTCCATCTGGCGCAACAGCGCGTTCATCTCGTCCAGCGTGAGGCGCCGGTTGGCGCGCACCGCGCCGTGGCAGGCCATGGTGGCCAGCAGTTCGTTGCGCGCCCGTTGCACCACCGTGCTGGCGTCGTGCTGGGCCAGTTCGGCCAGCACGCTGCGCGCGAGTTCCACCGGGTCGCCCTGCGCCAGCGTGGTCGGCACCGCGCGCACCGCCAGCGTTTTCGGCGACAGCGCGGTCACCTCCAGGCCCAGCGTGGCCAGCACGCCGGCGCAGCTTTCGGCGGTGGCCACCTCGTCGGGGGTGGAGGAAAAGGTGGCGGGAATGAGCAGGGGCTGGCTGGCCACCTGCTGGTCGTCCAGTTGCTGCTTGAGCCGCTCGTAGACGATGCGCTCGTGCGCGGCGTGCATGTCCACCACCACGAGGCCATGCGTGTTCTCGGCCAGGATGTACACGCCCTGCAGCTGGGCGATGGCCCGGCCCAGCGGCCAGTCGCCTTCGGGCAGCGGTGGCGTCGGTGCGGCAGGGGCGGGGGATGCCACCCGCTCGTCCTGCACCGGCCGATGCGCCGGAACCGCGGCAGACACGGTGCCCCACAGCGCGCCCACGTCGCTCACGCGGTGGCCCACCTCGGGCTCGCGCGGTGCGAAGGAGAAAGGCGTCTGCCGGGCGGGGGGCGTCCAGGCGGGCACGTCGATGGTGGCGGGCGAGGGCGCCGACGCGGGCGCCTCGGCCGCGTTGCCCGAACGCGGCTTTGCGAGCGCCGCTTCCACCGCGTGGTGCACGCCCTGGTGCACCTCACGGCTGTCGCGGAAACGCACCTCGATCTTGGTGGGGTGCACGTTCACGTCGACCCGCGTCGGGTCGAGCGAGACAAACAGCGCATACACCGGCTGGCGGTGGCCGTGCAGCACGTCTTCGTAGGCGCTCCGCGCGGCGTGGGTGATGACCTTGTCGCGCACGTAGCGGCCGTTCACGTAGGCGAACTGCCAGTCGGCGCGCGAGCGGGCGGCGTCGGGCACGCCCGCGAAACCCCACACGCGCAGGCGTTGCGGCTGGCCCTCGGCATCGGCGGGGGCGTCAATCGGCCAGTCGACCACCACAGCCTGCTGCACGAAGTCATCGCCCAGCACATCGGCCAGGCGCTGGCGCAGCGCGTCGATGCCGTTGCCGGCCACCATGCGCCACTGCGCCACCAGCTTGCCGTCGTGCCAGATGGCGAAGCCCACGTCCGGCCGGGCCAGCGCATGGCGGCGCACCGCCTCGATGCAGTGGGCGAGTTCGGTGGCGTCGGTCTTGAGGAACTTGCGCCGCGCGGGCGTGGCGAAGAAGAGTTCGCGCACCTCTACCGTGGTGCCGGGCGCGCGCGCGGTGGGCTGCAGTTCGCCGCTGCGGCCGTCGAGCAGCCAGCCGTGGGGTTCGTCCGGCGTGTCCACGCGCGTGAGCAGCGAGACCTCGGCAATCGAGCAGATGGCGGCCAGTGCCTCGCCGCGAAAGCCCATGGTGCCGACCGATTCGAGGTCGGCCAGGCTGGCGATCTTGCTGGTGGCGTGGCGCTTGAGCGCGTGTGGCAGTTCGCTGCGCAGGATGCCGCAGCCGTTGTCCTCCACGCTGATGAGCCGCACGCCGCCGGCCTGCAGGCGCAGCGTGATCTGCGTCGCGCCCGCGTCCAGCGCGTTGTCCACCAGCTCGCGCACCACCGAGGCCGGGCGCTCCACCACTTCGCCGGCGGCGATCTGACTGATCAGCTCGTCGGGCAGTTCGCGGATGGGGCGGCGGGAGAGGACTGGAAGGGGGGGCAAAGATGTCACAGACAAATTGTAGGTGGCAGGGATAATGCCCCTCCTATGGAAATCGTTACCTTCTTCATCGACTTCATCCTGCACGTGGACCAGCACCTGCAGACCTTCGTGCAGAACTACGGCGCCTGGGTCTATGCCCTGCTGTTCCTGATCATCTTCACCGAGACCGGTGTGGTGGTCATGCCCTTCCTGCCGGGCGATTCGCTGCTGTTCGTGGTGGGGGCGCTGTGCGGCGCGGGGCTGATGAGCCTGCCGCTCGTGATGGTGCTGCTGGTGATCGCGGCCATCCTGGGCGACCAGACGAACTACACCATCGGCCGCTACTTCGGCCCGAAGGTGTTCCAGTGGGAAAACTCGCGGCTGTTCAACCGCAATGCCTTCAACCAGGCGCACGCGTTCTATGAAAAGTACGGCGGCATCACCATCATCCTGGCGCGCTTCATGCCCTTCATCCGCACCTTCGCACCCTTCGTGGCCGGTGTGGCCGAGATGACGCGCACCAAGTTCACCGCCTTCAACGTGATCGGCGCGCTGATCTGGGTGGTGGGCCTGACCGGGGCTGGTTACCTGTTCGGCAACCTGCCCTGGGTGCAGAAAAACCTGAGCATGATCATCTGGGCGCTGATCATCGTGCCCGGCCTCATTGCGATCTACGGCGGCTGGAAGGCCAGCCGCGACGCGAAGCGCAGCAGCGCCGCCTGAGCGCCGCCGCGCCTTGCTTCAGTGGCGTGAGCCCAGCAGCAGGCGGTTGTCTTCCAGCTGGCCGAGCGCGCCGCTGTTGAACAACAGGTGGGCCGGCTGCGCAGCGCGGGTCCGCGTCACGCCCAGCACCGGCGTGTCGAAGTCCAGCACGTCGGATTGCGCGCCGCGCGTGAGGGCGGTGCCCAGCACGGTGGCGTCCAGGGCCGCACTGCCATCGGTGGCGTTCGTCGCGTAGCGGCCATCGCCCGTGCCCGGGAGCATCGTGGCCTGCCTCGCATAGAACCGCATGCCCGAGCTGCTGGCATCGGGTGCGCGCAGCAGCACCATCGGCACCGCGTTGCCCGCCACCATGCCCGCCACCACCGAACCGGTGACGGTGCCGCCGGAAGTCGGCGTCGATGGGCAACCGGCACCGCCGCAGGTGGAGGTGAGCATCAGCTCATAGGCGTTGCGCGGCGCGTTGTACTGCAGGTAGCCCTTGGTCGCGGGTGAGCAGTTGGCTTCGTAGAGCATGAAGCCCGGCGGCGTGCCCGTGGCCTGGCAGGTCTGCCAGGTGCCGGCGTTGCGGATCTTGCCGGTGCCGGCCCAGGTGGTCATCGTGCCGCTGCCGCTGTAGTCGACACCCACGGCGTTGTAGTCGGTGGCGATGGTGTTGAAGCCGGCGCCTGCCGTGGTGTTCACGAAGGTGTCGCGGAACGCCAGCAGCGGCAGGTGGCCACCGCCGCTGGCCGCGGCCACCCCGCCGTGCACCAGGCCACCGGCGCTGAAGGTGAAGAGCGCACCGTTCTCGGCACTGGCGTAGCTGCACTGGCCCTGCGAGATCAGGGTGCCGGTGCGCTGCGTGCCGGCGCTGCGCTGCAGGCTGACGTCAATGGTGATGGTGTAGGCGAGCGTGGCCGGGTCCACCTGCAGCGTGAGTTCCTCGCCGCGCGTGTTGCCGCCCTTGTAACTGGTGAGCGCGGTGGGCAGGTGGGTGCAGGCCAGGGGATCGCCCACCTCGGTGACGCAACTGAAGTTCATGGCCGCGTCGAGGCTGCCGCTGCCCCGGTACCGGGGGTAGGCCGGGTACTCGCACAGCGGGCGGGTGCGGCCGTAGGTGCCGGCCACCGCATCGAAGGCGGTCACGGTGGCGGGGGCCAGGCCGCGCTCGACCCAGTTCTCCAGCGCGGCGAGCGAATCCCAGTTCGGAATGAAAACGCCCGTGCCGTGGCCCATGCCGGGCACCGTGTAGAAGCGGATGCCGGCGTCCACCGCGGGCTGTCCCACCGTGGCGATCACGCGCTGGTGGTAGTCGATGGTCGAGTTCGGACTGATGACCTCGTCGGCCAGGCCGTGCAGCATGATCAGCTTGCCTCCGCGCGCGAGGAATGCCGAGAGGTCGGGGTTGGTGGCGTCGGTCTGTGCCGAGGCGGCCTGCACGCGCGCCGTGTACATGCCGGGGTCGAGCGGGTCGAAGCCGAGCGAGTCGAACGACGCCACACGCGTGACGAAGTACTTGGCCCACTGGTCGCCGGTGACGTACATGTTGGCGTCGGCCGAGGTGGCGGGGTTGCCCGGCACCGGGCGTGTGCCCAGATCGCGCGAGGTGTAGGGACCGGCCACCAGCGTGCCTTCAAGCAGGTTGTAGCCACCAGCGCGTGTCACGCCGTTGGCCAGCGTGTAGGTGGTGAATTCCAGTGGCGACTCGATGGCGCGCACCGTGTCCAGCTGCGCGTCGGACAGGCAGGTGTTGCCGGTGTCCACGCCGCCGGGGCAGCGCAGCGCGTTGAGCACCTGCGCGTTGAGCAGACGGCAGCTCTCCACGTTGCTCACGATGCCGTCGGCCGCGCCGTCGAGCGTGTCGCAGGCGGTCATGGCGGTGCGTTGCACCAGCAGGGTCTTGGCCACGTTGAGCCAGCCCGCGCCGCCGTTCAGGTACAGCGCGCGGCCCACGGCAATGTTGCTCAGGCGCGTGCCGCTGTAGTTCAGCGCCGGCTCGTTGGCGATCACGCCGATGTAGTCGGCCGGCCAGCGCTGGATGTGCGCGAGCGCGTCGCGGCCACCCGTCGATGTGCCGAGGAAGTAGGCCTGCGCCGGCGCGCGGCCGTAGCGCGCCTGCACCAGCTTCAGGGCGACGTCGTGGGTCTTCTTCAACGCCAGGCCGCCGTAGTTCGCCAGGGCCTCGTCGTTGGTGGCGAAGGAGCCGTCGGTGATGCTGCTGCTCTGGTGGCCGCTGTCGTCACCGAAGGTGGTGTAGCCCAGCGCCAGCGGCGCGGGCTTGTCGGGCGGGCCGAAGCGGATCTGCTCGGTGCCATCGATCAGCCGGCCGTTGAAACCGCCACCGCCGAAGTGGATCGCCTTGCCGTTCCAGGTGGTGGGCAGGTTGACGGCGAAGGTGATGTTCGGCGCGGTCGGGTCGACCGGGCGGATGGTGCCGCGCACCTGGCAGTGGTCGCCCAGGGTGCCGCCGGTGAGGTAGGTGGCGGCGGTCACCGATGCGCCCGTGGTGGGCAGCGTGAGTTCGGACGCCGGGAGCGTGAATCCATTGAGCGCCGCGCAGGCCACCACCGGATCGACCGGTGGCGTCACCACCGGCGGCGTGCCGCCACCGGCATCGTCGTCGTTGCCCGACGCGCTGTCGGAACCGCCGCCACCACAGGCAGCAAGCCATGCACACAGCACGGCGCTGGCGAGCAGGGGGAAGGGAAAGGGATGGCCGGGGCTGCGCCCCGTGCGGTGCGAATGTCTCATGTCCGTTGTCTCCGTTGTTGTCGGCCCTCGGCGCGTGCGTGGCTCCGTGGTGGGCGGACGATAGGGAGCAATCCGGTGTGCGTCAAATATATGAAATGGATGATTTCAATATCTTGAAGGTATGAAATTCGGTGCTGCCTGGCCGCGTTTTGCTCAATTGATAAGTAGGCGTATCATTTTCGGAAAGGCGGGGCATTTCCCGCACGCGAGGAGACATGAACGCACCGCAAAACCTGTCGCGCTGGCGCGAGCCCGGCACCAGCCGGGTGCCCTTCTGGGCCTACACCGATCCTTCCCTGTACCAGCGCGAACTCGAGCGCCTGTTCTACGGCCCGCACTGGTCTTACGTCGGCCTCACGATCGAGATTCCCAACACCGGTGACTACCGGTTGAGCTGGATCGGCGAGCGCCAGGTGATCATGGTGCGCGACCGCGTGGCACCGAAGGACCGCGCGACCGACCACGGCATCCGCGTGGTGGAGAACCGCTGCGCCCACCGGGGCGTGCGTTTCTGCCAGGCGCCCATGGACGGCCAGACCGGCAATGCGCGCAGCTTCGTCTGCCCCTACCACCAGTGGACCTACAAGCTCAACGGCGATCTCGCCGGCCTGCCGTTCAAGGACGGCGTCAAGGCCGAAGGCCCCGAGGGCGAGTGCGTCAATGGCGGCATGCCGGCCGATTTCGACATCGGCAAGAACGGCCTGACCAAGCTGCGTGTGGCCGTGCTGCACGGCATGGTGTTCGCCACCTTCAGTGAAGAGGCCGAACCCTTCGAGCAGTACATCGGGCCGCAGGTCATGCCGTGGCTGAACCGCATCTTCCAGGGCCGGGAGCTGAAGCTGCTGGGCTACAACCGCCAGCGCATTCCGGGCAACTGGAAGCTGATGATGGAGAACATCAAGGACCCGTACCACCCGGGCCTGCTGCACACCTGGTTCGTCACCTTCGGCCTGTGGCGCGCCGACCAGAAAAGCCGCATGGTGATGGACGAGAAGGGCCGGCACGCGGTGATGATCTCGCGCCGCAACGACGGTGGCGCGAACAAGGTGGTGACCGAAGGCGTGACCAGCTTCAAGGCCAACATGGCGCTCAACGACACGCGCCTGCTCGACGTGGTGCCCGAACCCTGGTGGACGGTGGACGACCCCTCCAACCCCGGCACGTCCATCACCCCCACGGTGACGATGATCACGCTGTTCCCCAGCCTCATCATCCAGCAGCAGGTGAACTCGCTGTCCACGCGCCACATCGTGCCGCGCGGCGCGGGCGAATTCGACTTCGTCTGGACGCACTTCGGCTTCACCGACGACACCGAAGAGATGACGCAGCGCCGCCTGCGCCAGGCCAACCTGTTCGGCCCGGCCGGCTTCGTGAGCGCTGACGATGGCGAGGTGATCGAGTTCAGCCAGGACGGTTTCAGACAGTGGGGCGAAGAGGGCGCCACGCTGGTGGAGCTGGGTGGCCGCGACGACGACGTGGGCCAGCCGCCGACCGAGCACATGGTGACCGAGACGCTCATACGTTCCATGTACGCCTACTGGAAGAAAGCGATGGGGGTCTGAGCATGGACGTGATCGACACCGACCTGCAGAGCCTGCTGCTGCACCACGCCATCGACCGCTTCAACGCGGCCTACGCCGCGTCGCTCGACGAACGCCGCTTCAACGAATGGCCCGAGTGTTTCGTGGAGGACGCGCGCTACAAGGTGCAGGCCCGCGAGAACTTCGACCGCAAGCTGCCGCTGGCGCTCATCGCACTGGAGAGCCAGGGCATGATGCGCGACCGCATCTACGGCACCAGCCAGACCATCTACCACGGGCCGTACTACACGCGCCATGTGGTGAGCCCGGCGCGCGTGACCCATGCGGGCGTCGGCACGGCGGACGATCCTGTTCGCGCCGAAGCCAACTACGCGGTGTTCCGCACCAAGCCCGGCAGCGTGAGCGAGGTCTACCAGGTGGGCCGCTACATCGACGCCTTCGTGCAGACCGACGCCGGCCTGAAGCTGCAGAGCCGGCTCTGCGTGTACGACAGCGAGATGGTGCTGAACTCGCTGATATACCCGGTCTAGATCTGGCGGTTGCGCGCGAGCGGCGGGCTCTTCGCGAAGTAGGAGACGATGCCGCGCACCAGCGCGTCGGCCAGGTCGTCCTGGTACTTCGGGTCGTTCAGGCGTTTCTCTTCGTCCGGGTTGCTGATGAACGCCGTTTCCACCAGCACGCTGGGGATGTCGGGGGCGCGCAGCACGGCGAAGTTGGCCTGTTCCACCTGGGGTTTGTGCAGCCTGCCGACGCGCTTGACGTGGCCGAGCATGGCCGTGCCGAGCTTGAGGCTGTCGTTGATCTGCGCCGTGGTGCTCATGTCGAACAGCACGCGCCGCACGTTCGCATCGGCCGTCTTGGTGTTGAGCCCGCCCACCAGATCGGCCGCGTTCTCCTTGTCGGCGATCCAGCGCGCCGCCGCGCTGCTGGCGCCCCGTGTGCTCAGCGCGTACACGCTCGCGCCCTGTGGCCGCGCGGTCATGAAGGCGTCGGCGTGGATGCTGATGAACAGGTCGGCCTGCACGCTCTGGGCCTTCTGCACGCGCACCTGCAGCGGCACGAAGAAGTCCTTGTCGCGTGTCATGTAGGCGCGCATGGGGTTGCCGTTCACGCGCGTCTCGTTGATGCGGTCGCGCAGCTTCTGTGCGATCTGCAGCACCACGCGCTTTTCCTGCGTGCCGCCCGGGCCGATGGCTCCGGGGTCTTCGCCGCCGTGGCCCGGGTCGAGCGCGACGATGATCAGGCGCTCGGTCTTGCCCTTGCCGCCGGGTGGCTGCTTGGCAGGGCTGCCGCGGTTGGGTGTGGCGCCGGCCACCGCCGTCGGTGTGTCCTCGGTCTGCGCTGGCGCCGGGGGCTGCGTCGGGTTCGGGCTGGCGTTGGGGCTGGGGGCTGGCTGGGTGGGCCGCTCGCGGCCGGCGATCAGCGCGCCCAGCGGATCGTCCTCGGGCCGTGCCGGGCGCGTCACCTTGTCGGCTTCCAGTCCGAGCAGGCGGGCCGCGCGCTCGCTCGCTGCGTCCATGTCCTTCATGTGCTGGGCGATGAGCTGGTCCACCGGGGCAGGCGGGTCGGCGGGGTACAGGTCGAACACCAGGCGGTGCTGGTAGGCGGCCACCGGGTCGAGGCTGAACACCTGCGGCTTGATCGGCTTCTTGAGGTCGATCACCAGGCGCACCACGTTGGGCGCGTTCTGCGCGGCGCGGATGCCGGCGATGTTGGGGTCGTCCGACTTGAGCTTGCCCACCAGCTCGCGCAGGCTGGGCAGCAGGTCGATGCCTTCGATGTCGACGGCCAGGCGCGGCGGGTCGGGCACGAAGAACTGTTTTGCCTTCAAGGCCGCGTCGGACTCGATGGTCACGCGCGTGTAATCCTCGGCCGGCCAGATGCGCACGGCCACCACGCTGGCGCCTCGCGCGATCTGCTGTGCGCCGAGCAACAACACCAGCGAGCCGGTGCGCAGGAGGGTGCGGCGGCTGAAGTCGCCGCTCATTCAAACGCCTCCAGCAGGCGCCTGCCGGTGTCGGTGAGCGCCGTGGCCCGCACGGTGCGCCGGGTGTCTTCTTCGAGGTCGGTTGGTGCGTGAGATGTCGTCATGTCGTCCGGTTGAATGTCGATCTCCAGATCCACCACCGGCAGGAATTCGCCGGCGCGCTCGGGCCACTCCACGAGCTTGAGGCCCGGGCTGGCAAAAAGTTCGCGAAAGCCCGCGTCTTCCCATTCGCGCGGGTCGTTGAAACGGTAGAAGTCGAAATGCCAGATCTGCAGCGGCTGGCCTGCGGGCATCACCGCGGAATCGACCGCGCTGTGTGGCTCGACCACCGCATACGTGGGGCTCTTGATGCGGCCGCGCACGCCGAGCGCGCGCAGCAGGTGGCGCACCAGCGTGGTCTTGCCGGCGCCGAGGTCGCCCTGCAGCGTCAGCGTGGCGTGGGCGATGGCGGGGGAGGCGGCGAGACGGGCCGCGAAGGCCAGCGTGTCTTGTTCCGTGGCCCACTCGCCCTGCCAGCGGTGGGCGGGGGACACGGGGTCCGCAGGAACCGGCACGGTTCCTACAATCGGGCTTACATGAAGTTCGCTTTTGATGCCGCTCAACTCGTCTCGCAGATACAGGCCTGGGGCCAGGAGCTTGCATTTTCCCAAATTGGCGTCGCCGGTGTGGATTTGTCGGCCGCAGAACCGGGTTTGCAGGCCTGGTTGTCGGCTGGATGGCACGGTGACATGGCCTACATGGCCGCCCATGGCATGAAGCGTGCCCGCCCGGCCGAGCTGGTGCCGGGCACGCTGAGCGTGATCACCGCGCGCATGGACTACCTGCCGCGCGACACGCCCGAGGACTGGCAGGCCCTGGAATTGCAGCGGCTCGAGCGGCCCGGTGAGGCCATCGTGTCGGTCTATGCGCGTGGCCGCGACTACCACAAGGTGCTGCGCAACCGGCTGCAGACGCTGACCGAGCGCATCCAGGGCGCTGTGGGGCCGCTGGGCCACCGGGTGTTCACCGATTCCGCGCCAGTGCTCGAAGCCGAGCTGGCGCAGCGCAGCGGCCAGGGCTGGCGTGGCAAGCACACGCTGCTGCTGCACCGCGAGGCGGGCTCCATGTTCTTTCTCGGCGAGATTTATACGGACCTTGCGCTGCCGCCTACCGAACCCGTGACCGAACACTGCGGCGCGTGCAGCGCCTGCATCGACGTCTGCCCCACCAAGGCCATCACCGCGCCCGGGCGGCTGGATGCACGGCGTTGCATCAGTTACCTGACCATCGAACATGCCGGCCCGATCCCGGACGCGCTGCGGCCCCTGATGGGCAACCGCATCTACGGCTGCGACGACTGCCAGCTGATCTGCCCCTGGAACAAGTTCGCCCGCCGCACCCCCTTGCCCGATTTCGATGCACGCGCCGGCCTCAGCGGTTCCACGCTGGGCCAGCTGTTCGCGTGGAGCGAAGAAGAATTCCTGCGCCGCACCGAGGGCAGCCCGATCCGCCGCATTGGCCACGAACGCTGGCTGCGCAACATCGCGGTGGCCCTGGGCAATGCGCTGCGCGCCACGCAGGACGAGAGCCTGCTGCAGGTGCTGCAGACACGGGCCGACCACCCCAGCGCGCTCGTTCGCGAGCACGTTGCCTGGGCGAGGGCGCAGGCCACGGCGCATTGAGCGTCAGGCTTCCTCAGCCACGTTGTCCTGCAGGCGGTCGAGCAGGGCGATGAGGGTGGCGCGATCGCTGGTGCCGAGGCCGGCGGTCATGGTTTTCTCGAAGCGCACGCGGTGCTGCTGCATCTTGCGCTGCAGGGCCTGGCCTTCGGCCGTCACGCTCACGCGCTGGCTGCGCCCGTCGTCCGGGTCTGGCCGGCTCTGCAGCAGGCCGCGTTCGTGCAACCCCTTCACGATGCGGGCAATCTGCGCCTTGTCGCGTGCCGCGTGCTGCACCAGGTCGCTCTGCGTGGCGCCGTCGTGGTGCATGAAGTAGGACAGGCAGCGGATCTCCATCGGCCCCAGGCCTTCGCCATCGAGCCGCACGGCGTCCTGCAGATGGCGCCGCAGACCGTGCATGAGCGCATGCAGGCGGTCCAGCACCTCGGTGTTTGTTTGTCGGGTCATCGTGGGTTGTCCATGTCGTTGACAGTGTCATCCAATCAAGGCATGATGGTTGTCATTATCAACCAATACGAATCATGAACACAAGCACTTCTCCATCTCTCGCCGTGACGCGCGTGCGCCACGAGATCAAGGTGCGCCGCCTGCGGGTGGAGCGCATCGACCGCGTCAGCCCCCATTTCCTGCGCGTGCGCTTTTCCAGCGATGCGCTGCACGATTTCATCAGCGCCTCGTTCGACGACCACGCCAAGCTCATGCTGCCGGCGCGCCCCGGCCAGCCGCTGGTGCTGCCGCAGCCTGGCCCCGACGGCCTGGCTGTGCCGCCCGGCGCCGAAAAGCCTGTGATGCGCGACTACACCCCGCGCCAGTTCGACCAGGCCGCCGGCACGCTCGACATCGAGTTCGTGCTGCACGGCGAAGGCGTGGCCTCCAGCTGGGTCGAGTCCGCAAAGCCGGGCGACGAGGTGGGCCTGGGCGGGCCACGTGGCTCGTTCGTGGTGCCCACAGGCTTTGACTGGCATCTGCTGGTGGGCGACGAGTCCGCCTTGCCGGCCATCGCGCGGCGGCTGGAAGAGCTGCCGGAATCGGCACAGGCCATCGTGATCGTCGAGACCGCCGATGCGCGGGACCGCCGTGAGTTGCAAAGCCGCGCGAAGCTGCAGACGCACTGGGTGCAGAGCGGTTCACCCGATGTGCTGGCCCGGGTGGTGCAGGGCCTGACGCTGCCGGCGGGCGAGGGCTTTGCCTGGGCGGCCGGCGAGGCGGTCGGCATCGCGGCGGTGCGCAAGGCGCTGGTGGACGGGCACGGCCTCGACAAATCCCGCGTGCGCGCCTCGGCCTACTGGAAGCGCGGCAGCGTGGGCCACCACGAAACGCTCGACAACTAGGCCGCGTAACGCTGGCGCAGTTCGCGCTTGAGCAGCTTGCCGCTGGGGTTCTTGGGCAGGCTGTCGGTGAACACCACGCGCTTGGGCGCCTTGAAGGTGGCCATGTGCTGGTTGCAGTGCGCCAGCACCTCGGCTTCGGTGAGCTGCTGCCCGGCCTTGACCACGATCACCGCGGTCACCGCCTCCACCCATTTCGGGTCGGGCAGTCCGATCACCGCCACCTCGCTCACGGCGGGCAGGCGGTAGACCATCTCCTCCACCTCGCGGCTGGCCACGTTCTCGCCGCCGGTCTTGATCATGTCCTTCTTGCGGTCGACCACGGTGATGTAGCCCTCATCGTCGATCACCGCGAGGTCGCCGCTGTGGAACCAGCCGCCCTCGAACGCGGCGGTGGTGCGCTCGGGGTCGTTGAAGTAGCCGAGCATGAGGTGGGGCGAGCGGTGCACGATCTCGCCGACCTCGCCCACGGCCACGTCGCGCATGTCGTCGGTCACCACGCGCGTCTCCACGTTGATCACCGCCTTGCCGCACGAGCCGGGTTTGCGCAGCTGGTCGTCGGGGCCGAGCATGGTGGCCAGCGGTGCAATCTCGGTCTGCCCGTACAGGTTCCAAAGCCGCACCGCGGGGAGGCGCGCGGCCAGCTCCTTGAGCACCTCCACCGGCATGATCGACGCGCCGTAGTAGCCCTTGGCCAGGCTGCGCAGCCGCGCCTCGTCGAAAGCGGGGGAGCGCAGCAGCGCGATCCACACGGTGGGCGGCGCGAAGAAGCTGGTGATGCCGTACTTCTCGATCAGCGCGATGAGGTTGTCCGGCACGGGTTTGGCGGTGATCACGTTGCTGCTGCCGATGTAGATCGCCGGACCGAAGAACACATCCAGCTGCGCGCAGTGGTACAGCGGCAGCGCGTGCAGGGCGTGGTCGTTCTCGGCGATCTCGGCGTTGAGGATGCAGCTCACGTACTGCCACAGCACCGCGTCGTGCGTGAGCATGGCGCCCTTGGGGGTGGACTCGGTGCCGCTGGTGTAGACGATCTGCGCGAGGTCGTGGCTGTCGAGCGTCACGTCGGGCAGCGGGTCGGTGCAGGCAGCGAGTTCGTCGAAGCGGTGCATGCCGGCCACCGGCTCGCTCGGGTCTTCGGAAGGCAGCCAGATGGTCTGCTCGACCCGGGTGTCCAGCGCCGCCGCGGCGCGTGCCAGTTCAGCCAGGCCGCTGTCGGTCGCGAGTGTGCGGGCGCCCGCGTGGCGCAGGATGTAGGCCACCTCGTCGGCCTTGAGCATGAAGTTGATCGGCACCATCACCGCGCCCCTGCGCGCCAGCGCGAAGCGCAGGGCCGCGAAGCCATGCGAGTTGCGCGCCAGCACCGCCACCTTGTCGCCCTGGTCCACGCCGATGCGCGCCAGCCCCGCGGCCAGCCGGCTCACCAGCGCGTCGAATTCGGCGTAGGTCCATTGCGTGTCGCCGCAGACGATGGCGGATTTCGCGGGCAGCCGCAGCGCGGTGCGGCGCAGGGCGTCTGCAATGGTCTGGCGGCGCACCACAGGGTGGATGGTGGAAGCGGGCATGGCATGTCTCCTGGAGGGCGGAAGGGCTTCGGCAGATTCTGGCCCCTGCGCCGACTGCATGCTGTCACATTTGCCCCGGTCCGTGCGCGTGGCGCTGCGCGAGGCCACGGCTATCATGGCCGCATGAATCCGGTGAACGCTGCGCACGACACGATGGGCCGTTGGGGCCGTGGCCTGCGCGCGAGCTGGCGCGCGTGGTGGCACACCCTGTTCGTCGGGGCGCAGATCCTGGTGCTGGCCCTTTCGCCCGCCAGCTACCGCGACGGCGCGCACCGCGAAGCGGTGCTGGGCAGCCTGTACCGCGCCACCGCCCCCTTGCTCACCTGGTTCCTCGTGCTCTCGGCCCTGGTCAGCCTGGTGCTGATCCGCATCGTGGTGGCCACCGCCTACAGCTACGGCCTCTCGCAGTTCGCGCTGGAGGTGCTGGTGCGCACGCTGGTGCTCGAACTCATTCCGCTCTACGTCGCCATGTTCGTGGCGGTGCGCTACGCCATGCCGGGCGCGCAGGAAGTGCGCCGGCAACTGGCGTTGCAGCAGCGCGAGGGGCGCCTGCCCGAGCGGCAACCGCTGCTGGTGGACCAGCTGCTGCCGCGCGCGCTGGGCAGCATGTTCTCGGTGATGCTGCTCGCTGGCCTGAGTTCGGTGGTGGCACTGGTACTGACCTACCTCACGGTGTACGGCTTCTCGCCCTGGGGCCTGCCGGGCTACACGCGCGCCGTGGGCGGCGTGTTCTCGCCGGCGGTCACGCTGATCTTCAGCCTCAAGACCTTTTTCTTCAGCCTCGCCGTGGCGGTGGTGCCCCTGGCCGCTGCCGCGCAGCCCGACGCCGGTGGCCGCTACAGCCGCCGCAGCGACATGAGCGAATTCGCCCGCCTGTTCTCGGTCGTGCTGATGATCGAGGTGGTGTCGCTGGTCGGCAATTACTACTGAAAAACATGAACCCCACGCCCCCGCCACCGCCTTCTCCAGAGGCCCCGCACGTCAGGAACCTCGAGTTCAAGGCGGGCCTGCTGCTCATGCTCATGGCCGTGCTGCTGGTCGGCTCGGCCGCCTACATCCTGTACGCGCGCGGCGTGCTCGAACCCACGCAGCGACTGGTGCTGATCTCGGACGATTCCGAGGGCGTGGTCGTCGGCATGGACATGACCTTTGCGGGCTTCGCCATCGGCCGCGTGGCGCGCATCGAGCTGGGCGACGACGGCAATGCGCGCATCCTGATCGACGTGCCGCGCACGGACGCGAAATGGCTGCGCACCTCCAGCATCTTCACCATGGAGCGCGGGCTGGTGGGCGGCACGCGCATCCGCGCCTACAGTGGCGTGCTCGAAGACCCGCCGCTGCCCGATGGCGCCGAACGCACCGTGCTGCGCGGCGACACCGCGGCCGAGATCCCGAAGCTGGCCGCGAGCATGCGCGAGGTGCTCGACAACCTGGCCGCGCTCACCGCAAGCGACGGTGCGGTGGCGGGCACGCTGGGTGGCGTGCAGGTGGCCACCGAACGCCTCAAGGGGCCGCATGGCGGCCTGGGTGTGCTGATGGGCAACGACGACGATGCAAAGAAACTCGTCGTCACCATCGACCGCACCAACGCTTTGCTGTTGCGCGTCGACTCGCTCTCGAAGCGCCTGGACAGCCTGGCCGCCAATGCCGACCGCCAGGTGTTCGGCCAGGGTGGTGCGCCCGGCGAAACGGGCCTGGTGGGCGATGCCAGGGTGACCGTGCGCGAGCTCAACGGCCTGCTGGCCGAGGCACGCACCAGCCTGCAGAAGGTGGACGCGGTGCTGGTGGAGGTGCAGGGCATCGCCGGCAACACGCGCGAAGCCACGAGCGACCTGGGCTACCTGCGCGGCGAGGTCGAGTCCAGTCTGCGCAAGGTGGACACGATGATCAATGACATCAACCGCAAGTGGCCGTTCGCTCGCGACACTGAAATCAAGCTGCCATGAAGCCGCGCATCATCTTTCTCGCGTTGTCTGTGGCCGTGCTGGCCGCCTGCTCCAGCAAGCCCCCGTCGCCCGAATGGCAGATGAACGCCAAGGGCAGCGCCGAGCGCGCGACCGAGGCGTGGCTGCTGGGCGATTCGGCCATCGAGTCGGCGGAGTTTGCGCGCGTGCGCCGCGAACTCACCAGCACCGGCCGCGCCGACCTGCTGGCGCGCGCCGAACTCCTGCGCTGTGCCACGCGCGTGGCCGCGCTGGTGTTCGAACCCTGCACCGGTTTCGATGCGCTCGCGCAGGACGCAGCGCCGGCCGAGCAGGCCTATGCGCGTTATCTCGCGGGCACCGCGCAGCCATCCGACGCCGCGCTGTTGCCTGAAGCGCAGCGCGCGCTGCTCGGCTTCGGCGCGCCCGAGTCGGCGCTGGCCGGCGTGAAAGATCCGCTGTCGCAACTGGTGGCGGCCGGCGTGCTGCTGCGCACGGGCCGCGCCACACCCGCCGTGCTCAACCAGGCGGTGGACACCGCATCGGCGCAGGGCTGGCGCCGGCCGCTGGCGGCCTGGCTCACCCTGCAGCAACAGCGCGCCCAGGCAGCGGGCGCGCAGGAAGAGGCCGCGCGCCTGCAGAGGCGCATCGATCTCGTGTTGGGCACCGCAGGCCGCTGACGGGCGGCTGGTGGACCCGTTCACCCTGAAAGGAATCCGCCATGAAACAGCTCACATACACGATCACCATCCGCGCACCGCGTGAGGTGGTGTGGGACACCATGCTCGGTTCGCAGACCTACCCGGAATGGACGCGGCCGTTCGACAACGACGGCTCGACCTATGAAGGTTCGTGGGACGAGGGCTGCACCATCCGCTTCCTGTCATCCACGGGCGAGGGCATGCTGTCCGTCATCGCGCGCAACCAGCCGCACGAGTTCGTCTCCATCAAGCACATCGGGATGGTGAGCGCGGACGGCAAGGACGACACCGAGAGCGAGATGGTGAAAGCCTGGGCGCCGGCGTTCGAGAACTACCGGTTCGAGGCCGTCGGCGGTGGCACGCACCTCACCGTCACGCTCGAGACGGCAGAGGCCTGGGCCGAGATGATGGACGCGATGTGGCCCCAGGCGCTGGAACTGCTGCGCGGGCTGTGCGAAGCCCGCGCCGGCGGCTGAGAGCCGCCGCTGCCCCGGGCTTCAGTTCACCTTGCCGATCTTCTGCACCACGGCCGCCATGGCCCTGGCGTCGTCGCGCACGAACTTGTCGAATTCCGCGGCGTCCTGGAACTGGAACGAGGTGCCCGCGGTCGTCATCACCTGCACGGTCCGCGGGTCCTGCGCGGCCACGCGTGCCGCCTCGCGCAGCTTGTTCACCACGGCCGGTGGCGTGCCCGCCGGCACGAAGATGCCGGACCACTGCGAGTAGTTGATCGGCACGCCGAGTTCCCTGAAGCTCGGCACATCGGGCAGCAGCGCCAGACGGCCTTCGCCCCAATGCGCCAGGGCGCGCAGCTTGCCCGCCTTGATCTGGCCCACCGCACTCGCGGGGCCGGTGGCCACTGCGTCGACCTGGCCGCTGAGCATGCCCAGGATGGCCGGGCCCGCGCCGGTGTAGGGCACGTGCAGCATGTAGCTGCCGGTGCTGGCCTTGAGCTGCTCCATGGGCACGTGCATGGTGCCGTAGTTGCCCGATGAACCAAAGGTGACCTGGCCGGGGTTGGCCTTGGCGTGGGCGATGAACTCGGCGTAGGTCTTCCACGGGCTGTCGGCGCGCACCACCAGCACGGTGGGGTCGGCCGTCATGCGCGCGATCGGAATGAGCTGCGACAGTTCGAACATCGGCGCGCGGCCAAGGATCTTGTCTGCTTCCGGCAGCACCACGATGGACGACAGCGCCATGAGCACGTTGTAGCCATCCGGTGCGGCTTTGGCTACCTGCGCCATGCCGATGCCGCCGCCCGCGCCCGCGCGGTTCACCACCACCACGGGCTGGTTCAGGTGGCGCGCCATGGCCTCGGCCACCGGGCGGCCGACCACGTCGGCCACGCCGCCGGGCGGGAAGGGCACGACCATGGTCACGGGCTTGGTGGGGTAGGCGTCCTGCGCGTGCGCGGCGCCGAGGGTGGCGGCCAGCGCGAGCGCCAGGCCGCCCAGCTTCAGTGCGATGTGGTTCATCGTTGTCTCCTGTCGTTGTCGGTTTGAAAAAGGTGCGTGCTCAGACGAAGCGGTTCTGCAGCGTGCCGATGCCGTCGATCTCGATGCGCACCACGTCGCCGCTTTTCAGGAACGTGGGCGGCGTCAGGCCCAGGCCCACACCGGCCGGCGTGCCGGTGGCGATCACGTCGCCGGGGTAGAGCGTGATGCCGCGCGAGATGGTCTCGATCAGCGTCGGGATGTCGAAGATCAGGTCTTCGGTGCGGCCGTCCTGCCTCGGCTCGTCGTTGACCCAGCAGCGCACGCGCGTGTGCTGGCCGTCCAGCTCGTCGGCGGTCACGATCCACGGGCCCATGGGGCAGAAGGTGTCGAAGCTCTTGCCCATGTCCCACTGCTGGTGGCGGATCTGCACGTCGCGCGCGGTCACGTCGTTGACGATGGTGTAGCCGTAGACATGCTTCATCGCATCGGCCTTCGCGATGTTCTTGCCACCGGTGCCGATGACCACCGCCAGTTCGGCTTCGTAGTCGATCTGCGGCGAGATATCGTCACCCGGCAACAGCACATCGGCCTGGTCGGCGATCACGCACTCGGGCACCTTGGTGAACACGATGGGCCAGAGCGCCGGGTTGGCGTTGTTGTTCTTGAACACCGAGCCCTGCAGTTCCTTGGCGTGCTCGTGGTAGTTGCGGCCCACGCACCAGAGGTTGCGGCGCGGCACCGGCAGCGGGGCTTCGAGCTTCACGTCGGCCAGCTTGAGGGCGGCACCGTTGGCCGCGGGCAATGGCTTGCCTTCGGCGGCGGCCTCGATCACGGGCAGCACGCCGCGATGGGCGTCGTCGGGGCTCAGGGTGAAGGGGGTGACGGTCTGTCCGTCGGCCGAAACGAGGCCGACATGCCGTTGGCCCTGATGAACGAAAGTGGCGAGGCGCACGCAAACTCCTTGTCAGAAAAATACCAAAAAATACCAAAACGTACCAGAGCAGTGATGTTAGGCGATAAGGGGACGATTTTTCTTGGGGTAATCACGGAGCAGGGTCTTTCGTCGTGAATTGGTCTGTTTTGGTACATTGCCTGCCATGAGCATGTCCACCCCTCTGCGCGATACCCTTCTGGACCAGCTGCGGTCCGGCCACTGGCACGCCGGCGACCGGCTGCCGACCGAGCGTGAGCTGTCCGAACGCTTCCGCGTGAGCCGCACCACGGTGCGCAAGGCGCTGCTTGATCTCAGGCAACAAGGCCTGATCGAGCAGACCGTGGGCAGTGGCACCTATGTGGCCGAGGGCGCCGGCGCGCGCCTGGGGCAGCGCGTGCAGCAGGATTCGTCGCAGTACACCAGCCCGGCCGAGTTGATGGAAGCGCGGCTGGCGATGGAGCCCGCGATCATCGAGATGGCGATCCGCAACGCCAACCAGGCCGACCTGCAGCGCATGGACGCCTGCTGCCTCAACGCGGAGAACGCGGACACGCTGGAGGCATTCGAGCACTGGGACGCAGAGCTGCACCAGGCGATCGCGGACGCGGCGCACAACAGCTTCGTGGCGAACGTGTTCAACCTGATGAAGACGGTGCGGGCGCAGAGCGACTGGGGCCAGCTCAAGAAGAAGAGCGTGACGGCCGAGCGGCGGCTGGCCTATCAGTCAGAGCACCGCGCGATCGTGGACGCGCTGCGGGACCGCGATGCGGTGCGGGCGCGCGAGTTGACGCTGGCGCACCTGCTGCATGTGCGGCAGAACCTGCTGGGGTACTAGGTTCTTTGGGCGTTTCGTTCGACGACATCGCGGGATCGGACACCCGGGCGCTCTGCTCCGCGGATGTCCCCCGGCGGCTGGAGCCGCCTCCTCCTTGACTCCGCTGCGCAGAGCGCCCGGGTGTCCGATCCTGATGGGGGTGGGCATGCCTGCCCTAAGGAATGCTCCCGAGAATCCCCAGCGCAAACGGCAGGCTCAACATCCCCAGCAAGGTCGACAACGTCACCAGCCCCGCCACATACGGCCCGTTGTAGCCCATGCGCGCGGCCAGCACATAACAGCTGGAGGCGGTGGGCACGGCCGAGAACGTCAGCAGCACCATCGTCTGCACGGCGTCCAACTGGAACAGCCGCGCCAGCCCGAACGCCAGGATCGGCGCGCCCGCGTGCTTGATCGCCAGCACGGCCACCGCCAGCGCCTTCGCCGTGGCCATCGAGCCGAACTGCATGCCTGCGCCCGCCGCCATCAGGCCCAGCGCCAGGGAGGCCTGCCCGATGCGGTTCACCGTCGGATCCAGCCAGTGCGGCATCGAGAACCCCAGCAGGTTCGCCACCAGACCCGATGCCGTGGCCACGATCAGCGGGTTGCGCACCAGTTCGCGCGCAAAGCCCCGGTTGGCGTGGCGCGCCATCGGCCAGACCGCGCCGATGTTGAAGATCGGCACGCACACACCGATCAGCACAGCAACCAGCAACAGGCCCTGCGGGCCGGCCACCCGGTCTGCCAGCGCGAGCAGGATGAACGAGTTGAAGCGGAACGCCACCTGCGCACTCGCGGCGTGCAGGCGCACGTCGATCCGCTTGCCCAGCCAGGGCCAGTGCGGCAGCGAATACGACAGCGCGATCAGCCCGATCGCCAGCGAAACCGCCGCGCCCACCAGGCTGGAGGCGGCAGACAGGTCCAGCGGGCTCTTGACGATGCTGTGAAACAGCAGGACCGGGAACAGGAAGTAATAGACCAGGCTCTCGACCTGTTCCCACACCGTGCGGTTGAGCTTGGTGAAGCGGCAGACCAGGTAGCCGCAGAGAATCAGGGAGAAGTCGGGGAAGAGCAGTTGGGCGAAGTTCACTGCGTGAGCATAGCGGCTGACCAGGGGCCTTACCGGGTTATTACTTATGTAGTCTCCCCATGTTCACCCTTGCCGTCCCCGTCTACAGTGCGAGGCTGGTCAGGGGGTGACCGCGGTTAGCATGCGTGCCTCCCTGTCAATTTTTTCGATGTTTCAACGCCAAGGAGTACACGTCATGGTTTCTCGTCGTCAGATGGTTGCGATCGGTCTGGCCACCGCCACGGTGGCCATGGGAGGCAGCGCATGGGCGCAGGCCTATCCCAACAAGATCATCAAGCTGCAGGTGCCGTTCGCACCCGGCGGCACCACCGACATCATTGCGCGTGTCATGTCCGACTCGCTGGGCAAGGCCCTGGGCCAGAGCATGGTGGTCGAGAACAAGGCCGGTGGCGGCGGTGTGGTCGGCGCGACCGAACTGGCCCGCACCCCGGCCGATGGCTACGTGCTCGGCATGGCCACGGTGTCCACCACGGCGGCCAACCCGGCCATCAACGACAAGATTCCGTACAACACGCTGACGGACTTCACGCCCATTATCAACATCGCCGCCACGCCCAACGTGATCGCGGTGCACCCGAGCTTTCCCGCCAAGGACTACAAGAGCTTCGTGGCCGAGCTGAAGAAGAACCCCGGCAAGTACAGCTACTCCAGTTCCGGCACGGGCGGCATCGGCCACCTGCAGACCGAGCTGTTCAAGAGCCTGACCAACACCTTCATCACGCACATCCCGTACCGTGGCGCGGGCCCCGCGCTCAACGACACCGTGGGTGGCCAGGTGCCCATCATCTTTGACAACCTGCCGTCCGCGCTGCCGCACATCAAGTCCGGCCGCCTGATCGCCATCGTGGTGGCAGCGCCGCAGCGCCTGGCCGTGCTGCCTGACGTGCCCACCTTCAAGGAAGTGGGCCTGGAGCCGGTGAACCGCATGGCCTATTACGGCCTGATCGGCCCGAAGGGCCTGCCGCAGGACGTGGTGGACAAGGTCTACAACGCGACCAAGCAGGCTTTGACCGACCCCGCCGTGAAGAAGCGCATTGAAGACACCGGCTCGCTCATCGTGGGCAACACGCCGGCCGAGTTCACCGCGCAGATCAAGGCCGAGTTCGAGGTCTACAAGGAAGTGGTCGCCAAGCAGAAGCTCAAGCTGGAGTGATGGACCAGGCCCTGGCGTCGGCCAGCGAAGGCATCGCCGGGGCCTTCATCGACAGTCTCTGGCTCGAGGAAGGCCTGTCGCGCAACACGCTCGACGCCTACCGGCGCGACCTTGTGCTGCTCGGCCAGTGGCTGGCCGGGCGCGGCAAGACCCTGCCCGAGACCAGCGAGGCCGACCTCAACGCCTATTTCAGCGAGCGCCACGCCGAGACCCGGGCCACCACGGCCAACCGGCGGCTCACGGTGTTCAAGCGCTATTTCCGCTGGGCGCTGCGCGAACGCGCCATCGCCACCGACCCCACCCTGCGCCTGATGCCCGCGCGCCAGCCGCTGCGCGTGCCCAAGACGATGTCTGAAGCGCAGGTGGAAGCGCTGTTGAACGCGCCGGACGTGGGCACGCCGCTGGGCCTGCGCGACCGCTGCATGCTCGAACTCATCTACGCCAGCGGCCTGCGCGTGAGCGAACTGGTGTCGCTCAAGACCTGGCACGTCGGCATGAACGAACATGTGCTGCGCATCACCGGCAAAGGCAACAAGGAGCGCCTCGTGCCGTTCGGCCAGCTGGCGGGGCAGTGGCTGCAGCGCTATGTGGGCACAGCGCGCGGCGAGATCCTCAACGGTCTGCAGAGCGAAGACCTGTTCGTCACCTCGCGCGGCTCACGCGCCGGCGAGGCCATGACGCGTGCGATGTTCTGGCAGCTGGTGAAGAAATACGCGGCACAGGCCGGCATCACCTCGCCGCTGTCACCGCACACCTTGCGCCACGCGTTCGCCACGCACCTGCTCAACCACGGTGCCGACCTGCGCGCCGTGCAGATGCTGCTGGGGCATGCCGACATTTCGACCACCACGATCTACACCCACGTGGCCCGCGAACGCCTCAAGACCATCGTTGCGCAGCACCACCCGCGGGGCTGAGCGGGCTTACTTCAGCACGAGGGCGATCACCAGGCCCTTGTCGGTGACGGTGATGGGACCGGGCTGCATGTTCATCGCGTCCACGGTCGCCAGGTCTTTCGCGGTGAGTTCGTGCAACACCACTTCGCGCAACGACTGGTCGGCCAGCAGCGGCGCGTAGGCGTTGAGCATTTCCACCACGCGCGGCTGCAGGGTGGGAAATTCCAGCCGCGCGAGCCGCAGCTGGTGCGCGCGCAGGGTGCGGTCGCTCGCCTCGTAGCGCAGGCCGAAGTCCACGTCGAAGGTGCCCTGGTGGGCGCGGTTGAGCGCCGGGCCGGCGGCCTGCACCGCCATCTGTGCGCGCAGGCGGTTCTCGGCGGGCAGGAGTTTCAGGCGGGGCGTCTGCAGTTCCAGGTCCAGCAGGCCCTGCACGGGGTAACGGCGTGGAAAGCGTTCGCCTACGGCCTGTTGCATCTGCGCCAGCGACACCGGGTAGCCCGGTGGTCCGGAGGGACGGTCTTCGGTGTCGACGTCGGCCGCCCGGCCGGTGGCAAGGCCGAGCAGGGCGAGCGGAGGGATCAGGAAAAAGGTTCTGCGTTGCATGGCTATCGCTTGGAGGCCCGGATGCGCCGCAGGTTCGAGGGAAGTCGTCTCTATTTGTAGAACGCTTCCACGGTGCCCTTGAGCTGGATCAGCAGCGGGTTGCCCTTGCGGTCCAGCGTCTTGCCCGAGGGCACCTTCACCCAGCCTTCGCTGATGCAGTACTCGGTGACGTCGAAGCGCTCCTTGCCATTCAGGCGGATGCCGATGTCGTGCTCGAACACGGCGGCCACGTGGTGCGGGCTGCGCGGGTCGATGGACAGGCGGTCGGGGAGCGGCGGGCGATGGGAAGGGGTCGTGTCGTTCATGGCTGAATTGTCGGTGAGTTCTCGCACAGGTTCATCCGCCCAGGCCGGCAAACACGTTCTGCACATCCTCGTTCGCGTCCAGCGCGGCCAGGAAGGCCTCCACCTCTTCCAGGTGTTCGGGGCTCAGGCTGCCGGGATCGATCGGGTTTTTGGGCTTGTAGCCCAGGCGGGACGACAGCACCGTGAAGCCGTGTGCCGGCAGGGCCCGGCTCACCAGGTCCAGGTCGGTCGGATCGGTCAGGAACACCGTCACGCCCTCGTCCTCGCCTGGATGGAAGTCCTGTGCGCCAGCTTCAATGGCGGCCACTTCAGGGTCGGCGCCCGGCGGGTGGGGTTCGGCTTCGATCATGCCGACGTGCTCGAAGTCCCACGACACCGAGCCCGATGTGCCCAGCTGGCCTTTGCGGAACAACACCCGCATGTCGGACGCCGCGCGGTTCACATTGTCTGTGAGGCACTCGACCATCACCGGCACGCGGTGCGGCGCGAAGCCTTCGTAGATCACGTGCTCGAAGTGCACCGTCTCTCCCGTGAGCCCGGCCCCTTTCTTGATGGCGCGGTCCAGCGTGTCCTTGGGCATGGACACCTTGCGCGCCTGTTCCACCACCAGCCGCAGCCGCGCGTTGGAGGCCGGGTCCGCGCCATGGCGGGCTGCGATCATGATGTCCTTGGCCAGTTTGCCGAACAGCCGGCCCTTGACGTTGGCGGCGAGGTCCTTGTGCTTGGCTTTCCACTGTGCGCCCATGGCGTTCTCCTTGTCGTGTCGGGGGTAGTGTGCATCCGGCTCAGTGGCCGGCCGCACGAGTGGGTCGCTCGAAGCGATAGAACAGGTTGGGCTCCGACAGCACGTAGACGGCGTTGTCGGGCCCCACGGCGAGGCCTTCGGGCTGGGGCACCTTGCGCTGCAGACCGTTGAAGCCCCGCCACAGCGGCAGCATGCTGATGGGCTGGCCGTCGGGCGCGTATTCCACCACGAGGGCGGACTCATCGCTGAGCAGCAGCAGGTGCCCGGTGGGCTCGTGCAGGGTGAGCGACGAGAGATCGCTCATGAACAGCGAGGCGGCGCTGGAGGATTTCCATTCGCTGATGTCGATGTTGAAGCCGGTGGATTCGTTGAAGACGTCCAGTCCCTTGATCACCAGCACGCGCAGGGGCAGCTTCTCCTTTACCACGAACAGGCGGTCCTGCACGCTGTCCCACGAGACGCCCTCGAAACTGCTGTTGTGCACGGTATCGATGCTGATGCCCAGGCTGGATGTTCCGTTGACCGACACGCGCCGGGTGTCGGGGCTGATCTGCACCCAGTACATGCTGTGGCTGGCCTCGTCGGAGATGACGTAGGTGTCGCCCTGCACGTAGGTGATGCCTTCGGGGTCCCTGGCGCCTTCGATCTCGATGACGCGCAGCAGGCGCCCCTCGGTGGTCAGCTCGGCGATCTGCGGCGGGCGGTTGATCACAGTGAACAGGGTGCCGGTGTCGGTGTTGAACGTGAGGCCGGAGGCGTTGCGCGTCAGGCCTTCGATGGGCCGGGCCTCCACCGCCACGCGGTAGCCCGGCAGCCAGAGGGAAGAGCCTTCCCAGTGGGCGGCGTTGATGGTGGTGCTCAGCCAGTAGTAGCCCAGGGCCAGCACCTTGAAATACCAGATGAAGAGAACACCGGTGCCCAGCAGAGCGGTCCAGAGACAGGGTTTGCAGATTCTTACGCGGGCCATCGCACGGAGTTTAGTGGGCGCTCCCGGTAGGATGGTTTTCCCTTCCACCCTTGAGAGAACAGGAGCGCCATCCATGGAAACGCAAGAACTGCACCGGGGCCGGCTGATCGACCACATCCAGCTGGTGGTGAAGGATTTTCCAGCCAGCAAAGCCTTCTACGAGGCCGTCTTCAAGGTCCTGAACGTGCCCGTGGGTGGCACGGCCGACGACTACATCTGGGCGGACGAACTCTTCATCTCGACGGCCGACAGCGAGGCCGCGAACGGCGAGCTCACCGGGCGCCACCACCTGGCCTTCCAGGCGCAGGACCGGGCGATGGTGGACGCGTTCCACAAGGCGGCGCTGGCCGCCGGCGGCCGGGACAACGGCGCCCCGGGCGAACGCAAGTACCACCCGGGCTACTACGGCGCCTTCGTCATCGACCCCGACGGCAACAACATCGAGGCCGTGTACCACGGCGAGGCAAACCGCAGCGCACCCTCTGTGAAGGTCACCTTCTAGGTGGCTCAGTCCTCGAGCACGCGCACCTTCACGGCCTTGCCTTTGATGCGCCCGGCATTGAGCCGGCTGGCGGCCTGCTGCGCGATGTCGCGGTCCACCGCCACGTAGGTGGACCATTCGTTCACGTTGATCTTGCCCACCTGCTCGCGGGTGTAGCCCAGGTCGGCGGTGAGCGCGCCCAGCACGTCGCCGGGGCGGATCTTTTCCTTGCGGCCGCCCTGGATGTGCAGCGTCACCATGGGCGGCACCAGGGGTTCGTTGCTGGCGGGCTTGAGTTCGCTGAGCGGGTGCCACGCCGATTCACGGCCCTGCATGTGCTCGATCTTTCCGACGCTGCCCATCTCGTCCAGGCTCGCGAGGTTCAGGGCCAGGCCGCTTTCGCCGGCACGGCCTGTGCGGCCGATGCGGTGCACGTGCACCTCGGCGTCGGGCGTCACGTCCACGTTGATCACGGCGGCGAGGCTGGCGATGTCGAGCCCGCGCGCGGCCACGTCGGTGGCGACCAGCACGGAACAACTCCGGTTGGCGAAGCGCACCAGCACTTGGTCGCGCTCGCGCTGCTCCAGTTCGCCGAACAGCGCGAGCGCGCTGATGCCCTGCGCCTGCAGCACGCCCACGAGGTCGCGGCACTGGGCCTTGGTGTTGCAGAACGCAATGGTGCTCGCGGGCCGGAAATGCGCGAGCAGCTTGCCCACGGCATCCAGGCGCTGCGTGTCGGTCACCTCGTACCAGCGCTGTTCGATCCGCGCCCCCGAATGCTGCGACTCGACCTTCACGGTGATGGGCTCGCGCATGAACTGCGCGCTGAGTTTCGCGATGCCTTCCGGGTAGGTGGCAGAGAACAGCAGCGTCTGCCGCGCCTTGGGGCACTGCTTCGCCACCGTGACGATGTCGTCGAGAAAACCCATGTCGAGCATGCGGTCGGCCTCGTCCAGCACCAGCGTGTTGAGTGCGTCCAGCTGCAGGCTGCCGCGCTCCAGGTGATCCATGACGCGGCCGGGCGTGCCGACCACGATGTGCGCACCGTGCTCCAGCGTGGCGATCTGGCCGCGCAGGGGCACACCGCCGCAGAGGGTGACGACCTTGATGTTGTCCTCCGCGCGCGCCAGGCGGCGGATCTCGGTGGTGACCTGGTCGGCCAGCTCGCGCGTGGGGCAGAGCACCAGCGTCTGCACGGCGAAGCGGCGCGGGTTGAGGTTGGCCAGCAGGGTGAGGGCAAAGGCGGCGGTCTTGCCGCTGCCGGTCTGGGCCTGTGCGATCAGGTCCTTGCCGAGCAGTGCGGGCGGCAGTGCGGCGGCCTGGATCGGCGTCATGGCCGTGTAGCCGAGCTGCTCCAGGTTGGACAGCATGGCGGGAGAGAGCGGCAGGGCGCTGAAGGCGGTCGGGGAGGCGGAAGTCATCCCCGATTATCGGTGTTCACCCCGTGGGCAGTTCGGCCAGCTCGGCGTCGCTGAACCCTGCTGCGCGGCGCGCGGTGTCGTTGAAGGGGGGCTTGAGGCGTGGCGCGGAATGCTCACGCGCCAGCCGGCGGTAGTGCGACAGCGGCTCGATGCCCTGCTGCGCACACAACCAGCCGTACCAGTGGTTGCCCACCTTCACGTGCCCGATCTCGTCGCGCAGGATGATGTCGAGAATCTCCACCGCCCGCATGGCCGGCGGCGTGCCCACCTTGCGCAGGCGCGCCTGCATCGGCGGGGTGGCATCCAGCCCCCGCGCTTCCAGCGTGCGGGGCACCAGCGCCATGCGGGCCGTCACATCGTGCTGGGTTCTCACGCACATTTCCCACAGGCTGCCGTGGGCGGCGAAGTCGCCATAGTCGTGGCCCAGGCTTTTCAGGTGCGTGCGCAGCAGGTGGAAGTGGATGGCCTCTTCGTGCGCCACCTGCAGCCAGTCGCTGTAGAAATCCGCCGGCATGTCGGGAAAGCGCCAGACGGCGTCGAGGGCGAGGTTGATCGCGTTGAACTCGATGTGCGTGACCGCGTGCAGCAGCATGGCCAGGCCCGGGGGCGTGAAGGGCGAGCGCTGGGGCACGTCCACCCGCGGCAACAGCACCGGGCGTTCGGGCCTGCCGGGCAGCGGGGCGCCAGGCCCGGGCATCAGGCGCTCGGCGGGGTCCAGCAGGGTACGGCCCGCCTGCCAGTCCTCGAACAGCGCGTGGGTGGCCGCCACCTTCTCCCCCGGGGCGGCCAGGCAGAGCGCCCGCAGCGCCCGCGCGCGCAGGGAGCGCATGGGCGTTGGCGACAGGGGCGCGGGAGCTTGCATCCCTACAATTCTAGGTTTCAGAACCGACGGAGACTCCCCACATGGCAATTTACGAACTCGATGGCGTGGCACCGCGCATGGCCGACTCGGCCTGGGTGGCCGACAGCGCGCAGGTCATGGGCAACGTGGTGCTGGGCGAGAACAGCAGCGTGTGGTTCGGGGCCGTGCTCCGGGGCGACACCGAGACCATCACGGTCGGCCCCGGCAGCAACGTGCAGGACGGCAGTGTGATGCACGCCGACATCGGCTTTCCGCTGACGCTGGGCGCAAACGTGACCGTGGGGCATCTGGTGATGCTGCACGGCTGCACCATCGGGGACGAGTCGCTCATCGGCATCGGCGCCACCGTGCTCAATGGCGCGAAGATCGGCAGGAACTGCCTGGTGGGCGCCGGCTCGCTGGTGACGGAGGGCAAGGAGTTCCCGGACGGCAGCATGATCATGGGCAGCCCCGCCCGTGTGGTGAAGACGCTCACGCCGGAGCAGATCGCGGGCCTGCGCCGCAGTGCGGAGCACTACATCGAGAACGCTGCGCACTACCGCAAGGGCTTGAAAAAGATCGGTTGACCCCGATCTGCCATCCTTCGTTTTTTTGAATGCCCTGAAAGTCCTGCGTGTCCGAACTCCACAAATTCGTCTTTGAAGGCCTGCCGGTGCGCGGCATGCTCGTGCGCCTCACCGACGCCTGGCAGGAAATCCTGCAGCGCCACCGCGATGCGGGCGGCTACCCGGCGGCGGTCACGGAGCTGCTGGGCGAGATGACGGCGGCAGCCACGCTGATGCAGGCGAACATCAAGTTCAACGGCGCGCTGGTCATGCAGATCATGGGCGATGGGCCCGTGAAGCTGGCCGTGGCCGAGGTGCAGCCCGACCTGAGCCTGCGCGCCACCGCCACGGTGGTGGGCGAGGTGGCTGAAGACGCGCCCCTGTCGCACATGGTCAACGTCAACAACCAGGGCCGTTGCGCCATCACGCTCGACCCCAAGGACCGCCTGCCCGGCCAGCAGCCCTACCAGGGCGTGGTGCCGCTGTTCGGCGATCGCCGGGAAAAGCTGGAGGAACTCAGCAAGGTCATCGAGCACTACATGCTGCAGAGCGAACAGCTCGACACGCGGCTGGTGCTCGCGGCAGACGACAAGATCGCCGCCGGGCTGCTGATCCAGCGCCTGCCACTGCAGGGCGAAGGCAACCTCGCCGGCCAGTCGGGTGCGCGCGACGAAGACCAGATCGGCGTGAACGAGGACTACAACCGCATCGCGATCCTGGCCTCCAGCCTCAAGCGCGAGGAACTGCTGACGCTGGACGCGGACACCATCCTGCGCCGCCTGTTCTGGGAAGAAGACATTCGACGCTTCGAACCGCTCGCGGGCGAGAGCGGCCCACGATTCGCCTGCACCTGCTCACGCGAGCGCGTGGGCGGCATGCTGCGCGGCCTGGGGCGCGACGAGGTCGAGTCCATCCTGGCCGAGCAGGGGCAGGTGGAGGTGGGTTGCGAGTTCTGCGGTGCCCAGTACCGTTTCGACCCGGTTGATGCGGCCCAGGTGTTCCTGCAGCCCGCGCAGCAGGCCCCGGCCAGCGACCAGAAGCACTGAGCCTTTCAGGGGCGCGACAGCAGCCCCGTGAACAGGCGGTGCTCGCAGTCCGGGTCGCTGCAGTTCTCGCACGACCAGGGGCGCAGGCCGGTGGCGAGCGCCGGGTCTTCTGCCACCAGCGGCCGGCCCAGCGCACCGCCCACGGCGCGCAAGGCCTGCCGCACGCGCGCATCGCCCTGCCCGTACACCGTCTGAAAGGCAATGCCGGCGTTTTGCAGCTCGTGGCGCAGCAGGGCGTCGGTGGCGTCGCGCACCGCCGGGCTGTCGCGGAACAGGCCGTCGGGCATCCAGGGCAGGTCCAGCCCCATCAACAGGGTGAGGTCGCAGCTGCGCTGGGCGGCCAGGGCGGGGGCGAGCAGCGAGCGGTCCTGAAAGTACAGGGCGCTGTAGGCCGCGACCATCAAGGCGGTCGTGTCGGCCACCACCACGTCAACGCCAGGCGTGCGCCGCGCGGCGTCGATTCGCCGCGTCTGTTCGATGGCCACGTCAGCCTGCTCGTCGGCATGGGGCGCGCGGCCCGTGGCCTCGCACCAGTCGCGCAGGTGCTCGCCGACGCAGACGGCGTGCAGGCCGTGAAGGGTGGAGAGGTGGTGCTGGAGGGCATTGGCCAGCGTGGACTTGCCGCTGGACTCGCCGCCGAGCAGCGCAATGCAGACCGCCATCAGCGCTTGTTCTGCGCGATCTGAACGAAGATTTCGTTGGGCTTGACCATGCCCAGTTCCTGGCGCGCGAGTTCCTCGACCATGTCCAGGCCTTCCTGCAGGTCGCGCACCTCGCTCACCAGCTGGTCATTGCGCAACTGCGCGTCGCGGTTGGCCTGGTCCTGCGTGGCCAGGTGCTGCTTCATGCTGGACACCTGCGGCACGCTGCCCCGCCCGAACCACAGCTGCGCATGCACGATGAAGAGCAGCGCAACCAGCAGGGCGGGGATGAAGCGGCGGGCCATGGGATGCGATTGTTACCGAAGCCGACGGCCGCCGCGCAGGGCCGCCCCAAGCAAGGCCAGCCCCCTGGGGGGGCAGCGACCCGCGGAGCGGCGGAGCGTGGGGGCCATGCTCACTTGAGGTTGTAGAAGGCGTCGCGGCCGGGGTACACCGCCACGTCACCCAGGTCTTCCTCGATGCGCAGCAGCTGGTTGTACTTGGCCATGCGGTCCGAGCGCGAGAGCGAGCCGGTCTTGATCTGGCCGGCGTTGGTGCCCACGGCGATGTCGGAGATGGTGCTGTCCTCGGTTTCGCCCGAGCGGTGCGAGATCACGGCGGTGTAGCCGGCGCGCTTGGCCATCTCGATGGCGGCGAAGGTTTCGGTCAGCGTGCCGATCTGGTTGATCTTGATCAGGATCGAATTGCCGATGCGTTTCTCGATGCCTTCCTTGAGGATCTTCGTGTTGGTGACGAACAGGTCGTCGCCCACCAGCTGCACCTTGGTGCCCAGGCGTTCGGTCAGCACTTTCCAGCCATCCCAGTCACCTTCGGCCATGCCGTCCTCGATGCTGATGATGGGGTACTTGTCGACCCAGGTGGCCAGCATGTCGGTCCACTGCTCGGCGGTGAGGCTGATGCCGCCTTCGCCTTCCAGCACGTACTTGCCGTCCTTGTAGAACTCGCTGGCCGCGCAGTCGAGGCCGAGGGCGATCTGGTCGCCGGCGGTGTAGCCGGCCTTGTCGATGGCCTGCAGGATCAGCTGCAGCGCGGCTTCGTGGTTCTCGACCGACGGCGCAAAGCCGCCTTCATCGCCCACGGCGGTGCTGATGTGCTTGTCGTGCAGGATGGCCTTGAGGGCGTGGAACACCTCGGCGCCCCAGCGCAGGGCTTCGCGGAAGCTCGGCGCGCCCACGGGAATGATCATCAGCTCCTGCAGGTCGAGCGAGTTGTTGGCGTGTGCGCCACCGTTGATGATGTTCATCATCGGCACGGGCATCTGCACCGCGTTCATGCCGCCGAAGTAGCGGTACAGCGGCAGGCCGGCTTCTTCTGCCGCGGCGCGGGCCACGGCCATGGAGACGGCGAGCATCGCGTTGGCGCCCAGGCGGCCCTTGTTGTCCGTGCCGTCGAGGTCGATCAGGGTCTTGTCGAGAAAGGCCTGCTCGGAGGCGTCGAGGCCGAGCACGGCTTCGCTGATCTCGGTGTTGATGTTCTCCACTGCCTTGAGCACGCCCTTGCCGAGGTAGCGGCTCTTGTCGCCGTCGCGCAGTTCGATCGCTTCGCGGCTGCCGGTGGAGGCGCCCGACGGCACGGCCGCACGGCCCATCACGCCGCTTTCCAGCAGCACGTCGCATTCGACGGTGGGGTTGCCGCGGCTGTCCAGAACTTCGCGGCCAACGATGTCAACGATTGCACTCATGGATTCAATACCTTTGGGTGAAAAGACGGGAAAAGGAAATCAGGCGTTGAAACGGTCTTCGAGGAAGCCGTTCTTCTTGGTCACGGTGTCGAGCGCGAGCAGGGTCTCCAGCAGCGCCTTCATGTGCTTGAGGGGCACCGCATTGGGCCCGTCGCTCAAGGCCTTGGCCGGGTCTGGATGGGTCTCCATGAAGAGACCGGCCACACCCACTGCCACCGCCGCGCGCGCCAGCACCGGCACCATCTCGCGCTGGCCGCCACTGCTGGTGCCCTGGCCGCCGGGCAGCTGCACGCTGTGCGTGGCGTCGAACACCACGGGGGCGCCGGTCTCGCGCATGATGGCCAGGCCGCGCATGTCGGAGACCAGGTTGTTGTAGCCAAAACTGGCACCGCGCTCGCAGGCCATGAAGCTGTCTTCGTTCAGGCCGGCTTCCTTCGCGGCCGCACGCGCCTTGTCGATCACGTTCTTCATGTCGTGCGGCGCGAGGAACTGGCCCTTCTTGATGTTCACCGGCTTGCCGCTCTGGGCGACGGCACGGATGAAATCGGTCTGGCGGCAGAGGAAGGCGGGCGTCTGCAGCACGTCGCAGACCTTCGCGGCGTCGGCGATGTCGTCCTCGCTGTGCACGTCGGTGAGCACCGGCACGCCGAGTTCGCGCTTGACCTTGGCGAGGATCTCCAGGCCCTTGTCGCGGCCGGGGCCGCGGTAGCTCGTGCCGCTGCTGCGGTTGGCCTTGTCGAAGCTGCTCTTGAAGATGAAAGGCACGCCGAGGCTGCCCGTGATCTCTTTCAGCTGGCCGGCCACGTCCATCTGCAACTGCTCGGACTCGATCACGCAGGGGCCGGCGATCAGGAAGAAGGGCCGGTCGAGTCCGATGTCGAAGTCGCAGAGTTTCATGGGGTCGTCTCCGTGGGCGGTCAGGCCGCGACAGGTTTGCGGGTGTTCGCCGAGCTGGCCTGGTGCGCCAGTGCCGCCTTCACGTAGGCGTTGAACAGCGGGTGGCCGTTCCAGGGCGTGGACTTGAACTCGGGGTGGAACTGCACGCCCACGTACCAGGGGTGCACCTTCTGCGGCAGCTCCACCATTTCGGTGAGCTGTTCGCGCTGGGTCAGTGCCGCGATCACCAGGCCGGCGTCGCGCAGCTGGTCCAGGTAGTTCACGTTGGCTTCGTAGCGATGGCGGTGGCGCTCGGTGACCACCGGGCCGTAGATCTGGTGCGCCAGCGTGCCATCGGCCACGTCGGAGCTCTGCGAGCCCAGGCGCATGGTGCCGCCCAGGTCGGAACTCGCGCTGCGCTGCTGGATGCTGCCGTCGGCGTCCTTCCACTCGGTGATCAGGGCGATCACGGGATGGGGCGTGTCGGGCTCGAACTCGGTGCTGTTGGCGTCTTTCAGTCCGGCCACGTGGCGCGCATATTCGATGGTGGCCACCTGCATGCCCAGGCAGATGCCGAGGTAAGGCACTTTCTGCTCGCGCGCATAGCGGGCCGCGCAGATCTTGCCTTCGATGCCGCGCTTGCCGAAGCCGCCCGGCACCAGGATGGCGTCGAACGCGCCCAGCGTTCTGGCGACGTTGCCCGGGTTGATGGTTTCCGAATCGACGTACTCGATCTGCACCTTCGCGTGGCTCTTCATGCCGGCGTGGCGCAGCGCTTCATTGAGCGACTTGTAGCTGTCCGACAGGTCCACGTATTTGCCGACCATGGCGATCTTCACCGTGTGCTTCGGGTGCTCCACCTCGTACACCAGATCGTCCCAGCGCTTGAGATTGGCCGGTGGCGTGTTCAGGCGCAGCTTGTCGCAGATCAGGCCGTCCAGGCCTTGTTCGTGCAACATGCGTGGCACCTTGTAGATGGTGTCCACGTCCCACATGGAGATCACGCCCCACTCCGGCACGTTGGAGAACAGCGAGATCTTGGCGCGCTCGTCCTCGGGCACACGGCGGTCTGCGCGGCACAGCAGCGCATCGGCCTGAATGCCGATGGCGCGCAGCTCCTTGGCGGTGTGCTGCGTGGGCTTGGTCTTGAGTTCGCCGGCGGCGGCGATCCAGGGCAGGTAGCTCAGGTGCAGGAACGCGGAGCTGTTCGGGCCCAGGCGCAGGCTCATCTGGCGCACGGCCTCCAGGAAGGGCAGGGACTCGATGTCGCCCACCGTGCCGCCGATTTCCACGATGGCCACGTCCACCGCGTCGGGGGTGCCGATGCCGGCGCCGCGCTGGATGAATTCCTGGATTTCATTGGTGACGTGCGGGATCACCTGCACCGTCTTGCCAAGGTAGTCGCCCCGGCGTTCCTTCTCCAGCACCGACTGGTAGATCTTGCCGGTGGTGAAGTTGTTGGTCTTCTTCATGCGCGTTTCGATGAAACGCTCATAGTGGCCCAGGTCCAGGTCGGTCTCGGCGCCATCGTCGGTGACGAAGACCTCCCCGTGCTGGAAGGGGGACATGGTGCCCGGATCCACGTTGATGTACGGGTCGAGCTTGATGAGGGTGACTTTGAGGCCGCGGGACTCGAGGAGAGCGGCCAGTGATGCGGAGGCAATGCCCTTGCCCAGGGAGGACACCACACCGCCGGTGACGAACACAAATTTGGTCATGTCTCGGGCGAGCCGGTTGCTCGCAGGAGGTGGAAATGGCGATTATAAAGGCCGGCCCTTTTCCTGCCTGGGCTACCCCCGCCGGTACTCGCTGCTACATTGCGCCCATGAACGACCTCTCGGGAAAACACATCGTGCTGGGCCTCTCCGGGGGCATCGCCTGTTACAAGGCGGCCGAGCTCTGCCGCGCGCTGGTCAAGGACGGGGCCACCGTGCAGGTGGTCATGACCGAGGCGGCCGAGCAGTTCGCCACCGCCGTGACGCTGCAGGCGCTTTCCGGCCGTCCGGTGTTCACCTCGCAGTGGGATTCGCGCACTTCGGGGGGCGTGGACAACAACATGGCCCACATCAACCTGAGCCGCGAGGCCGATGCGATCGTGGTGGCGCCGGCCAGCGCCGATTTCATGGCCAGGCTGGTCCATGGCCGGGCCGACGACCTGCTCAGCCTGATGTGCCTGGCGCGCCCGATCGACCGGGTGCCGCTCATCCTGGCGCCTGCCATGAACCGGGAGATGTGGGCCCACCCGGCCACCCTGCGCAACGTGAAGCAGCTGCGCGCCGATGGCGCCACCGTGCTCGACGTGGGCGCGGGCGACCAGGCCTGTGGCGAAACGGGCGACGGCCGCATGCTCGAGCCCGAAGAGCTGCTCTACGATATTTCGCGCTTCTTCCAGCCCAAGCCGCTGGCCGGCCAGCACGTGCTGGTGAGCGCCGGCCCCACCTTCGAGGCCATCGACCCGGTGCGCGGCCTCACCAACCTGTCCAGCGGCAAGATGGGGTTTGCCATCGCGCGAGCGGCGCACGAGGCCGGCGCGCAGGTCACGCTGGTGGCCGGCCCGGTCGGGCTGCCCACGCCGCGCGGCGTTGGGCGGGTGAACGTGAAGTCCGCCCTGAACATGCAGAAAAGCCTGGACCTGCTGGTGCCCGCCGCCACGGTCTTCATTTCTGCCGCGGCCGTGGCCGACTGGCGGCCGGCGCAATCGGCGGAACACAAGATCAAGAAGGACGGCTCTGGCGAGGTGCCCACGCTGTCCTTCGTGGAGAACCCGGACATCCTGGCTGCCATCGCCGCTTCGCCGCGCGCGAAGAGTGGCGCGCTCTATTGCGTGGGTTTCGCGGCCGAAAGCCACGACCTGGAAGAGCACGCGCAAGCCAAGCGCAAGCGCAAGGGCGTGCCGCTGCTGGTGGGCAACATCGGCCCGGCCACTTTCGGCCAGGACGACAACGCCCTGCTGCTGGTGGACGAGCAGGGCATGAAGGAGCTGCCCAGGGCTTCAAAGCTGGTGCTGGCGCGCCAGCTGGTGGCCGAGATCGCGCGGCGGCTGCGGCCTTGAAGATGTCACCTGCGCGACATCTGGAGCCGGCGGTCAAAGCGGCCATGGAAGTCCTGCTCAGTCGCTATTCGGTGGGTGGGAAGTACCTGACCGAACCCGCGCCCACACCGGATGCATTGCGTCAGATGGCCGAGGCGGCGTTGCGCGCGCCTGACCACGCGGGCCTCACTCCCTTTCGTTTCGCGGCTGTGCGAGGCCCGGCGCGCGAGCGGCTGGCCGACCTGTTTGAACAGGCGGCGGTGCAGGCGGGGAAAAATGCCGCCGATGCGGCGCTTGACCGTGGGCGCGCGCTGGGCATGCCACTGCTGGTGGCGGTGATCGCTCGCATCGACACCGGCCACCCGATCGCCACCGTGCATGAACAATGGATCACGGTGGGCGGTGCGCTCACCAATTTCCTGAACGCCGCGCATGCGCTGGGCTACGGCGGCAAGATGCTGTCTGGGTCGAAGGTGCGCTCGGCGCCGGTCATGCAGGCCTTCTGCGGGCCAGGCGAGCAACTGGTGGGCTGGATGGTGCTGGGCACGCCCCGCAAGAAGGGTTCGCCAAAATTTGACAAGCCCGGTGCAGCCGACGTGATGAGCGACTGGCCGTAGCGGGAGAAAACAACGATCCGTTGCTACGCAGCGGCGGAGCGTACGGGCTCTTTCAATCCCACCAGGGCAGCAGGCGCTTCATGGCGGCCACCTCGCCGCAATGGTCGGTGGCGTAGCCGGGCAGGGCGTTGAGGTGGTCTTGCCACGCCCGGCTGCGCAGCCGCTGCAGCAACTGCTGCACGGCGGGCTGCTCGAGCGCGCTCTTGAGGCAGACCAGCAGGTAGCGCTCTTCCGTCAGCGGAACGAACCCCAGGCCCTGCGCACGTGCCGCGTATTCGGTGCCCAGCCCCACATCGGCACTGCCGCTGGCCACCGCGTGCGCCACCGCGGCATGTGAGCTTTCCACGTGGCCGTAGCCCACCACATCCTGCGCAAGCAGGCCGGCTTTCGCCAGCAACTCGTCCAGCAGCAGGCGGGTGCCGGTGCCGATGGCGCGGTTGACGAAGCGCGCCTGCAGGCGCGCCACATCTCCCACTTCGCTCAGGCGCAGTGGGTTGCCCGGTGCCACCATCAGACCTTGCGAACGGCGCGCGAATCCGATGATCTTGTGCAGGCCGGGTTTGAGCAAGGGCCGGTAGGCGCGCGCGCTCAGGCTGCCGGCCGCTGCAAAGGGCTGGGTGTGGAAGCCCGCCAGTTCGCAACGGCCTTCGTTCAGCGCGCGAATGGCGTCCACGCTGCCGCAGAAGCGGATGTCCATGTGCAGGGGTGGCGCCGGGTGGCGCCCCTCGGTGGGCATGCCGGCATGCTGCTGCAGCTCGGTGAGCGCGTGGTCGTGGCTGGCGTAGAGCGTGAGCACGCCGCCGGGGCTGGCGTTCCTGCCCTCGTCGAAAACCATGGCGAAGGCGCGCTCCAGTTCGGCGCGCAGGTTCTCCATCTGCGGCCCCAGTCGCGCCTGCGCGAGGCGCTCGGCCATCAGCAGGCGTTCGCCAAAGGGCGTGAGGCGGGCCGCTTGGCCGCGTTCCCAGAAGATGAGTTGCTGGCCGAGTCCGGCCTCCCATTCCTTCAACTGGCCCCACACGTGGCGGTACGACAGGCCCAGTTCGCGCGCCGCACCCGAGATCGAGCCACTGCTGCGCACCGCGTGCAGCACATCCATCATGGGGTTGCGCAACAGGGCGGGGTGGGTCGAGCGCTCTGGCGTCGAGGGCGTCAGCGTGTAAGAGAGCTCGATTTTTCGCATGGACGCTGAGTGTGCATCAAACCGCTTTCCCCACCGGGGGAAGTGCGCTTATGTACATCGTTTCATACCGCGTCAGTACGTACTCTCAATTCAGGAGCATTCACATAAGCTCGACTGAACATATGAACACGTTTTCAGACAGCCTGGCCACGGCGCTGCGGCTGATCCTTTCCGGCGACCCGGGCCTCTGGGCGGTCGTGATGCGCTCCCTGGCCGTGAGCGCCACCGCGTGCCTGATCGCCTGCGGGCTGGGCCTGGTGATGGGCGCCTGGCTCGCCGCCGCGCGTTTCACGGGACGCGGTGCGGTGCTCACCGTGCTCAACACCTTCCTCGCCATTCCTTCCGTGGTGGTCGGTCTGGTGATCTACCTGTTGCTGTCCCGCTCCGGCCCCCTGGGCTTTCTCGGCTGGCTGTTCAGCTTCAAGGCCATGGTGCTGGCGCAGGCGGTGCTGGTGCTGCCGCTGGTGACCGCGCTCACGCGCCAGGTGGTGGAAGACGCCGACCGCAGCCACGGCGAGCAACTGTCTTCGCTCGGTGCGGGTTCCGTGCTGCGCAGCCTGCTGCTGGCGTGGGACGAACGCTACGCGCTGATCACCGTGCTGATCACGGCCTTCGGTCGCGCCGTGTCCGAGGTGGGCGCGGTGATGGTGGTGGGCGGCAACATCGAAGGCTTCACGCGCGTCATGACCACCGCCATTGCGCTCGAAACCAGCAAGGGCGACCTGCCACTGGCCCTCGGCCTCGGCGTGGTGCTGCTGGCGGTGGTGCTGGTGCTCAATGCCATGGTGTCGCTGCTGAGCCGCTGGCGAGAGCGAGCGGACGGTGCGGGTGGCACGGCGGTCGTGCCGGTCGCGACATGAGCGGCATGCCTGCAACGGCGCGCCAGTCCGTGGTGGCCGCTCCATGCTTTGACCTGCGCGGCGTGCAGGTGCACCTGGGCCCGGCGTCGCGGCTGCAGGCGTTGACCGATATCTTCCTGCGCATCGAGGAAGGCGAGCGTGTGGCGCTGGTGGGCGCCAACGGCAGCGGCAAGAGCACCCTGCTGCGCACGCTGCACGGCTTGCAGCGCCCCAGCGCCGGCGAATTGCACAGCCCCGCGCACCAGCGCGTGGCCATGCTGTTCCAGCGCCCGCACATGCTGCGCATGAGCGCACGGCGCAACATCCAGCTCGGCCTCTGGCTGCGCGGTGTGCCAGCCCGGCAGACGCGCGCGCTTGCTGCCCAGGCGCTGGAGCGTGTCGAGATGGGCCACCTGGCCGAGCGCAATGCCCGTGCGCTGTCGGGCGGGCAGCAACAGCGGCTGGCGCTGGCGCGTGCCTGGGCGCTGCGCCCGGCCGTGTGGCTGCTGGACGAACCCACCGCCAGTCTCGATCCGCATGCCAAGCGCGAGGTCGAGGCTCTCATTGCCGAGTTCACGGCCGCTGGCCAGCGCGACGTGGATGGGCAGCCCACCGGGCGGCCCACCACGCTGGTCTTCAGCAGCCACAACCTCGGCCAGGTCAAGCGCCTGGCCAGCCGCGTCGTCTATCTCGAGCAAGGCCGCCTGCTGGCGGACCTGCCCGTGAACGATTTTTTCAACCACGATCTCCTGCGTTCCCTGTGTCCGCAGGCCCATTTGTTTGTCCAAGGAGAAAGCCTGTGAAATCCACCTTCCGCCAACTCACCCTCACCGCCGTGCTCGGCACCGCCGGCCTGCTCGCCAGTGCGGGCGCCTTCGCGCAGAGCATCGTGGTGGCGTCCACCACGTCCACCGAGCAATCGGGCCTGTTCTCGTTCCTGCTGCCCGAATTCAAGAAGGCCAGTGGCATCGACGTGAAGGTGGTGGCACTGGGCACCGGTCAGGCCATCGACATGGCGCGCCGCGGTGATGCCGACGTGCTGTTCGTGCACGACAAGGTGGCCGAAGAGAAATTCGTGGCCGACGGCTTCTCGGCCAGACGCCAGGAGGTCATGTACAACGACTTCGTGCTCATCGGCCCCAAGGCCGACGCGGCGAAGACCAAGGGCGATGACATCGTGGCCGCGCTGAAGAAGGTCGCCACCGCCAACGCCGAATTCATCTCGCGCGGCGACAAGAGCGGCACGCACGCCGCCGAACTGCGCTTCTGGAAGATGACCGACACCGACGCCAACAAGGGCACGGGCTACAAGGAATGCGGCTGCGGCATGGGCCCCGCGCTCAACATCGCGGCCAGCAGCGGCGGCTATGTGCTGTCCGACCGCGGCACCTGGCTCAACTTCAAGAACCGCGCCGATCTCGCGGTGCTGGTGGAAGGCGACAAGCGCCTGTTCAACCAGTACGGCGTGATGCTGGTGAGCGCGGCCAAGCACCCGCAGGTGAAGACCGCCGAAGGCCAGAAGTTCGTCGACTGGGTCACCGGCCCGGCCGGCCAGGCCGCCATCGCCAGCTACAAGATCGGCGGCGAACAGCTGTTCTTCCCGAACGCCGCGAAGTGATGACCACCCCCGTTGCTTGCTCACTGCGTGTAGCCGCATCCCCCCTCAAGGGGGCGGCGCCTGCGGCCCGGCGGAGCCGGTTCCGCGGCGCCCCTGGAAAGGGGCTCGCGCTGGCGATGCTGACGGGTGGCCTGTTGTTGCTTTCGGCTTGCGCCACACCCCAGAATGCACCCATGAATGAACCGGTTCAGGTCTATGCCGCCGGCAGCCTGCGCGAGGTACTGACCGAAATTGCGCGCGACCACGAAACGCGCACCGGGCAGAAGATCGCGTTGACCTTCGGCGCGTCGGGCCTGCTGCGCGAGCGCATCGAAAAAGGCGAGGGCGCGCAGGTGTTTGCCTCGGCCGACACCCAGCACCCACAGCGCCTCGCGGCCGCAGGTGGCTGGGCGCCGCACACCGTGTTCGTGCGCAACAGCCTGTGCGCGCTGACGCAAGCGAACGTGAACGCCACGCCGCAGAACCTGCTGGACACCATGCTCAACCCGGCGGTGAAGCTGGGCACCTCCACGCCGAAGGCGGACCCCTCGGGCGACTACGCGTGGGAACTGTTCCGCAAGGCCGACGGCGTGCGAGCCGGTGCCTACGCGGCGCTCGATGCCAAGGCGCTCAAGCTCACCGGTGGCCCGGATTCGCCCAAGCCGCCGGCCGGCCGGGGCACCTACGCATGGGTGATGGAACAAGGCCAGGCCGATGTGTTCCTGACGTACTGCACCAATGCCGTGGCCTCGCAGAAGGAAGTGCCGCGCCTGAAGCTGGTGCAGGTGCCCACCGAACTGCAGGTGGGCGCGGCCTACGGTCTCACGGTGCGGCAACGTGCGCCTGCGCAGGCCGAGGCCTTCGCCAGGGCCCTGCTGTCACCGCCCGCGCAGGCCACGTTCGCGCGTTACGGCTTTGGAAAACCCTGAGCATGCCCACCCGCGCCGGCGCGATCTGCTGATCGCGGCCGGCGCAGTCGCCTGCCTGCCCGCCTGGGCGCAACAGGCCCGCAGCGTCACCGATGGCGCCAACCGGCGCGTGAACGTGCCGGCGCGGGTGCAGCGCATCTTTCCCGCCGGCCCGCCGGCGGCCATCTGGCTCTACACGCTGGCGCCCGACGCGCTCATCGGCTGGCCGCGCGCGAACCGCGGCCCCGAACTGGAATTCCTGCTGCCCGGCATCGGCAACCGGCCCGAGGTGGGGCGGCTCACCGGGCGCGGCAACACCACCAACCTGGAACAATTGCTGGCCAGCAAGCCCGACCTGATCGTCGACGCTGGATCCACGAGGCAGACCTTCGTCGAGCTGGCCGACCGGGTGCAGGCGCAGACCGGCATTCCCTACGCGCTGATCGACGGCCGGCTGGAAGCCACGGCACAGGGCTACACGCTGCTGGGCGAGCTCACCGGCCGTACCGAACGCGCCGCGCAGCTCGCGCGCTACACGGCGGACACGCTGCGCACCGTGCGCGAACGCGTGGCACGCGCCACCGCTCAACCCCGCGTGTACTACGCGCGCGGCCCCGAGGGGCTGGAGACCGGGCTGGGCGGCTCCATCAACGTCGAGATGTTCGAGGCCATGGGCATCCGCCACGTGGCCGCCGGCCTGCAGGGCGGGCTGGCCATGCTGTCGATCGAGCAGGTGCTGGCCTGGGACCCGGAAGTCATCGTCACCATCGACCAGACCTTCGCGCAGACCGTGCACACGAACCCGCTGTGGCGCGGTGTGAGCGCGGTGAAGAGCGGCCGCGTGCACCTATCGCCCAAGCTGCCTTTCGGCTGGATCGACTTTCCACCCAGCGTGAACCGCCTGCCCGGCCTGTGGTGGCTGGGCAGCAAGGTGTTTCCCGCGCTGTTTCCCGAAGACCTGGGCGCAATCACGCGCGATTTCTACAAGCTGTTCTACCAGGTCGATCTGACACCCGCGCAGGTGCAGCGCGTGCTGGCCGGGCGGGACTGAGCATGAGGGGCGGCAGCCTGTGGGCTGTGCTCGTGCTTCTGGTGGGCGTGCTGGTGGCCCTCACGCAGGGCCGCATCGACATTCCGTTGTCCGACCTGGGCCAGCTCGTGTGGGCGGTGTTGCAGGGCGCGCCTGCGCCGAACGATCAGGTGCAGACCATCGTGCTGCAGGTGCGCGGCCCGCGCGTGCTGGCCGCCATCGCGGTGGGGGCGGCGCTGGCGGTGGCGGGCACGGCTTTTCAGGGCCTGTTCCGCAACCCCCTGGTGTCGCCGGACATCCTCGGTGCATCGGCCGGTGCGGCGCTGGGCGCGGTGCTCGGCATCTTCTTTTCGTTCGGCGTCTTCGGCATCCAGATGGCGGCGTTCGCCGGCGGGCTGATGGCGGTCGCGCTCGTCTATGGCGTGGGCTCCACGGTGCGGCACGGCGACCCGGTGCTGGTCTTGCTGCTCGCGGGCATCGTCATCGGCTCGCTGCTGGGCGCGGGCATCGGCATGGTGAAGGTGCTGGCCGACCCCTACAACCAGCTGCCGGCCATGACCTTCTGGCTGCTCGGCAGCCTGGCCGCGGCGCACGCGAACGACCTGCTGCCGCTGATCGTGCCGGTGGCGCTGGGCACGGTGGTGTTGCTGCTGCTGCGCTGGCGCATGGACGTGATGTCGTTGCCCGAGGAGGAGGCGCGTTCGCTCGGCGCGCGCACCACCGGCCTGCGGCTGCTGATCGTTGCCGCGGCCACGCTGGTGACGGCCGCGAGCGTGGCGGCGGCAGGCATCGTCGGCTGGATCGGGCTGGTGGTGCCGCACCTGGCGCGGTTCCTGGTGGGCCCGTCGTTCGTGCGGCTGCTGCCCACCTCGGCGGTGCTCGGTGGCGGCCTGCTGCTGCTCATCGACACGCTGGCGCGCACCGTGGCGCCGGTAGAGATTCCGCTGGGCATCCTCACCGCGCTGATCGGCTCGCCGTTCTTCATCGTGCTGCTGCGGCGTGCGTCGAAGGGATGGACGTGACCGCAGCGCCGGGCCGTTCCCAAGCCGCAGCCCGCAGGGCGAAGGTGTTCCTGTGAACGCGATGCTGGAAGCGACCGACCTGAGCGTGGGTTACCCGGGGCGCGTGGTGGGTTCGGGCCTCTCGCTCTCGCTCCAGGGCGGCGAGGTGCTGGCGCTGCTCGGCCCCAACGGCTGCGGCAAGACCACGCTGCTCAAGACCCTGCTCGGCCTGTTGCCCGCGCTCGGCGGGGCGGTGCAGCTGCAGGGCCGCGCGCTCGCGGCCTGGCCGCTCGCCGAACGCGCGCGCGTGCTGGCCTACGTGCCGCAGGGCCAGGCCAGCACCTTCGGTTTCACGGCGCTGGAAATGGTGCTGATGGGCCGCACCGCGCACCTGGGCCTGATCGCGCGGCCCGGCAAGAAGGACCGTGCCGTGGCGCAGGAGGCTTTGGAGCGCCTGGGCATCGCGCACCTCGCGGCGCGCTCGGTGCACCGCATCAGCGGTGGCGAACGGCAGCTGGTGCTGATCGCCCGCGCGCTTGCGCAGCAGCCGCAGGCGGTGCTGCTCGACGAGCCCACCGCCAGCCTCGACTTCGGCAACCAGGGCATGGTGATGCGCGCCATCCGTTCGCTGGCCGGTGAAGGGCTGGCGGTGCTGTTCACCACGCACGACCCCAACCAGGCCCTGCGCTGCGCCGACCGCGCGCTGCTGATGCGCGAAGGCCGTGTGCTCGACGGCGGCGCGGTGGGGCAGGTGGTGCGGGCCGAGGCCTTGCGCTCGCTCTACCAGGCGGGCGTGCACCAGGTGGACGATGCCGACGGTGGGCCACCGGTGTTCCTGCCCGAGTTCCTGGACACCCCGCCCCGCCCCTGAGTCGCGTCCCGCAGGCGCTATCCAATACGCCACCTGCGCGCGCACAATGCCAGGTTGCCGACACGGCAGCCGGTGCTTCGGCACCACCCGTCCCCACCAGGAGAGACCGATTGCGCACGTCTTCGAGTCCTCAACGCCTGTTCGGCGCGGCGCGTAGCACGCTCGCCACGTGGGGCTTTGCGCGTGGCGTTCCCCTCTCGCTGGCGCTCCTGAACCTCGGTTTCGCCATGGCGGTGGGCGTGCTGGTGGCGCATCCGCTGGGCAGCCATGCGCTGCCCACGGCGGTGGCGGCGGCCGCCACATCCGCCGTGCTGGGCAGTGCCATCGTGGCGTTCATCGCGCGCTCGCCCTTTGAATTCACCTCGCCCTCGTCGTCGGTGGCCGTGCTGTATGCGGCACTGGCCGCCGAACTGGCGCGCCAGCCCGGCGCCACCTTCGGGTCGATCTGGACGTCGTTGTCGCTCACGGTGGTCCTGATGGGCCTGTTGCTGCTGCTCTCGGCGCGCCTGCGCCTGGCCGATGCGGTGCGCTTCCTGCCCGCGCCGGTGAGCGCGGGCTTCATCAGCGGCATCGGCCTGCTGGTGGCCTGGTCGCAGGTGGGGCCGCTGCTGGGCATCCCGGGTTCGCTGCAGGGGCTGTCGATGCCGCAACTCTGGGCCGCGGTGAAACCCGGGGCGGTGCTGGTTGGCTGTGTGGCGGCGGCGGTGTTCTTCTTCTACGACAAGCTCAAGTGGCCCGGGCCTGCCAATGTGGTGGCGGTGCTGACCGGCATGGCGGTGCACCACCTGGCATCGGTCGCGGGCCTCGACGTCGGCCCCACGCTGGGCGCCATCTACCCGGTGGCCGCGCAGATCGGCACGGCCACCGCCATGCTGTCGACGCCGCTGGACGCGGTGCAGGGCACGCTGCGCATCGTGTTGCCCTACGTGGCATTCCTCGTGCTGCAGGCGCTGATGAGTGCTGCCGTGGTGTCCTCGGCCGCCGCGGCAATCGCCGGCCAGGTGGTGGACGTGCACCGCAATGTGCGCGCTCAGGGTTTTGCCAACATCGCCTGCGGCGTGCTCGGTGCCATGCCGGTGGCCACCAACGCCACCATCACCCTGGTGGCGGCGCAGCAGCGTTCGCGCTGGCAGGAAGTCGCCGCCAGTGGGCTGGTCGTGTTCGTCATCGTTTTCCTGGTGGGTGGTCTGCTCGCCTACGTGCCGATCGCGGCGCTGGCGGGCACGCTGGTCATGAGCGGTTTCAAGCTGGTGGACCGCTGGGCACGGCGGCTCGCCCGCACCGCGGTGCGTTCGCGCGGGCGCAACCGCCTGGTGATGGCGAACCTGGGCGTGGTCACCGCGGTGGTGGCCTCGTTCCTGCTGGGCAGCGTGCCGCTGGCGCTCTTCATCGGTTCGGTGCTGGCCACCGTGATGCTCGCCTTCAACCTGTCACGCGCCACCCGCACCACCGTGGAAGACGCGGTGCGCCTGGCGTCCACACGGGTGTGGCCACCCGTGCAGGCGGCGTGGCTGGCCGGGCAGCGGGGCAGCGTCACCATCGTGCGGCCCCGCGGCGGCCTGTTCTTCGGCACCGCCGAGCAGCTGGGGCGTGCCATGGCGTCGGTCCCGCCGACGCAGACGCATTGCATCGTGGACATGGAGAAGATCACGACGCTGGACGCGAGCGGCTGCCAGCTGCTCTCGGCCAGCGCGCTGCGCCTGCAGAAGCAGGGCACCCGCACACTGATTGCCGGTTTCGAGGCCAACACATCCGAAGGCCGCACGATGGTGGCGCTGGGGCTGGACCACCCTGCCGACGGCGACTGGCTGCCCGACATGGACCACGCACTGGAGCGCGCGGAGGCCGACCTGCTGCGACAGGCGGGCATGGACGTGGAGGGCACCGACGTGCTTCCTGGCACGCCGCTGATGAGTGGCCTGGACGATGCAGAGGCGGACCGGTTGCGCGCGCTGCTGGTGCCGCACGACGTGGCCCCCGGCCTGCTGTTCGACATCGGCGAGGCCGCCCGTTCCATGTTCATGCTGGAGCGCGGCCGGGTGGAAATCCGTTTGCACAGCGCGCAAGCCCACAAGACCACGCGCCTGGCCAGCTTCGGCCCGGGCAGCCTCTTTGGCGAGATATCGATGCTCAGCACCGGCGTGCGCACCGCCGAGGCGTGGTGCGTGGAACCCAGTCGGCTGCTGGAGCTGTCCCGCGAGGCGCTCGACGCCCTGGAACAGGAGCACCCGCGCCTGCACGCGCAGGTGCTGCGCAACCTGGGCGTGCACCTGGCCAACCGCCTGGTGATCGCCACCACCATCATCAAGGCCCAGCAGTAGCGGTCGACACGACACTGCCGCGTTTATGGCCTATGCTCGTACCACCCGATCCCGTACGGGGTAGGGATTTTTTCAACGGAATCAGGAGAGAACCATGGGATTTTTCAGCAACATTCTCGAGAAGCTGGGCATGTCGAAAGCCGCAGCGGCACCCGTGATCACCCCGCCGGCGGACGCCCCCGCTGCCGCCGCACCGGCCGCTGCACCCGCGCCCGCCGCCGCACCGGCCGTGGCCTCGATCACCATGGTCGACGTGATGGCGCTCATGGAACAGAAGGCAAAGGCCAACCCGCAGAAGCTCAACTGGAAGACCTCCATCGTCGACCTGCTCAAGCTGCTCGAACTCGACAGCAGCCTGGACGCGCGCAAGCAGCTGGCCAAGGAGCTCTACTGCCCCGATGAGCTGATGAACGATTCCGCCAAGATGAACATGTGGCTGCACAAGAACGTGCTGGCGCACATCGCGGCCAACGGCGGCAACGTGCCGAAGGAACTGTTCAGCTGAGTTCGCGGTTCAACCGCCACATGCAAAGCCCCGGCCTCCGGGGCTTTGTCGTTTCTGGCCACACCGGTGGCCGCGTGGGTAGCCGTTCAGCCGGCCAGGTTGCGGAAGAGGTAACGCGCCAGCGCGATCCAGAAATCCCCACCCGAGTGCTGTTGCCAGATCACCGAGATGTCGGCAAAGCCCTTGTGAAAGAGCATGGCCATGATGCCCAGGAGGCCGGCAATGCCTACCACCTGCAGGATGGTCTTGGAGCGGTCGTCGGTGTCCTTGGTCATCGGGCAATCATGGCACACGCCCTGTGCCGCTTTGGGACAGCGCGGGCACGGTGTTGCGCGCCGTTGGAACAGTGTTCCTGCGGCAGGTGTTCTGTCGTGCAGCGCTTTGGCATGCCTTCCCCGTGGCATGGAACTTGAGGTGAAGGGTGCACCTGCGCACGCAGGCCACAGCCTTCAACGTTCCACTCAGAGGAAGACAACATGCTTTATGCAGCCCCCGGTGCCGCCGGCGCCAAGATCACCTACAAGGCCCAGTACGACAACTTCATCGGAGGCCGCTGGGTCAAGCCGGTGAAGGGCCAGTACTTCGATGTCATCACGCCGGTGAACGGCAAGGTGTACACCAAGGCCGCGCGCTCCACCGCCGAAGACATCGAACTGGCACTGGACGCCGCGCACGCCGCCGCCGATGCATGGGGCAAGACCTCCGCCGCCGAACGCGCCAACGTGCTGCTGAAGATCGCCGACCGCATCGAGCAGAACCTGGAGCTGCTGGCCTACGCCGAAACCGTGGACAACGGCAAGGCGATCCGCGAAACGCTCAATGCGGACATCCCGCTCACCGTGGACCACTTCCGCTACTTCGCCGGCTGCGTGCGCGCGCAGGAAGGCGCGCTGAGCAACATCGACGAGACCACCGTGGCGTACCACATCCAGGAGCCGCTGGGCGTGGTGGGCCAGATCATTCCGTGGAACTTCCCCATCCTCATGGCCGCGTGGAAACTCGCGCCCGCGCTGGGCGCCGGCAACGCGGTGGTGCTCAAGCCCGCCGAGTCCACGCCGATCTCCATCCTGGTCCTGGCCGAGCTGATTGCCGACCTCCTGCCGCCCGGCGTGCTCAACATCGTCAACGGCTACGGCCGCGAAGCCGGCATGCCGCTGGCCACCAGCAAGCGCATCGCCAAGATCGCCTTCACCGGTTCCACCACCACCGGCCGCGTGATCGCGCAGGCCGCGGCGAACAACCTCATTCCGGCCACGCTGGAACTCGGCGGCAAGTCGCCCAACGTGTTCTTTGCCGACGTGATGGACAAGGACGACGCCTTCCTCGACAAGGCCATCGAAGGCCTGGTGCTGTTCGCCTTCAACCAGGGCGAGGTGTGCACCTGCCCGAGCCGCGCGCTGATCCAGGAAAGCATCTACGACAAGTTCATGGAACGCGTGCTCAAGCGCGTGGCCGCGATCAAGCACGCCAACCCGCTGGACACCGACAGCATGATGGGTGCGCAGGCCAGCAAGGAACAGCTCACCAAGATCCTCTCGTACCTCGACCTGGGCAAGCAGGAAGGCGCCGAGGTGCTGGCCGGCGGCGGCCAGGCGAACCTGGGCGGTGACCTGGAAGGCGGCTACTACGTGCAGCCCACGCTGTTCAAGGGCCACAACAAGATGCGCATCTTTCAGGAAGAGATCTTCGGCCCGGTGCTGGCCGTGACCACCTTCAAGGACGAAGCCGAGGCGCTGGAGATCGCCAACGACACGCTGTACGGCCTGGGCGCCGGCGTGTGGAGCCGCAACGGCAACGTGGCCTACCGCATGGGCCGTGCCATCAAGGCCGGCCGGGTGTGGACCAACTGCTACCACGCCTACCCGGCGCACGCGGCCTTCGGCGGCTACAAGGAATCGGGCATCGGCCGCGAGACCCACAAGATGATGCTGGACCACTACCAGCAGACGAAGAACCTGCTGGTGAGCTACAGCGAGAACAAGCTGGGGTTCTTCTGACCCACCCCCGCGCCGCACCTGCGGTGCGTCACCCCCTTCAGGGGGCAACGCGTGCGGGCCGGCAAAGCCGGACCCGCCGCGTTCTGGAACAAGACACTTCGTACCGGAGACACCATGGTTGAAAGAGTCACCGCCACGCCGGCCGCCGTGGAACTGATCGAACACCTCAAGCGCCAGCACGGGCCCGGCCTGATGTTCCACCAGAGCGGCGGCTGTTGCGACAACAGCGCGGCCAACTGCTACCTGCTCGGCGAGATCACCACCGGCGCGGGCGATGTGTACCTGGGTGACATCGGCGGGTGCCCGTTCTACATCGGCAAGGCGCAGTACCAGTACTGGCGCCACACGCAACTCATCATCGACGTGATCGAGGGGCACGGCGGCACCTTCTCGCTGGAAGGCCCGGAGGGCAAGGCGTTCCATACGCGGTCGCGGGTGTTCACGGTGAAGGAGATGGCGGAGCTGGAAGCGCAGGAAACGCCCTGAGCAATGTGCCCGGTGTTCCATTCCTGAACACCGTGGCCCGTTGCGGGCATGGCATGTTTCTTGTTGCATGCCGGGTTGAGACACATACAACAGCCGGCGCGGGACCCGCCGCCGGCACATCGGAGACAACGACATGCCTCAGCGATCCACCGCCGCGTCGCGGCCCTTGCACGCCGCCATTTGCCTGGCCATTTCCGGCGGCGCCCACGCCCAGATCCTGCAGGAGGTCGTCATCTCGGCCAGCGGGCAGGAGCAGAGGAGCTTCGATGCGCCCGCCGCCATCCAGGCCGTGGGGCAGGACGTGATCGAGTCCGCCGGGCCGCGCGTGAACCTGTCGGAATCGCTCAACAGGGTGCCGGGCATCACGGTGCTCAACCGCCAGAACTACGCGCAGGATCTGCAGCTGTCCATCCGTGGTTCGGGTTCGCGCGCACCGTTCGGCATTCGCGGCTCGCGCCTCATCGTCGACGGCATTCCGGCCACCATGCCCGACGGGCAGGGCCAGGCCTCGACCATCAGCCTGGCATCGGCCCAGCGCATCGAGGTGCTGCGCGGCCCGCTGGCGCAGCTGTATGGCAATTCCTCGGCAGGCGTGGTGCAGGTGTTCACCGCCGACGGGCCGGCGCGTCCCGAACTGCGCTTCAGCGTCGACGCGGGCGCCAACGGCCTGATGCGCTACGGCGTGCAGGCCGCGGGGCAGCAGGGCGGCGTGAACTACGTGGTGGACTACAGCGATTTCCGCACCGATGGCTGGCGCGCCAACAGCGCGGCCCAGCGCCGCCACCTCAACGCGAAGCTGCGCACGAACGTCGGCGAGGACACGCGCATCACCGTGGTGGCGAACGTGTTTGACCAGCCGGTCTCCGGCGACCCGCTCGGCCTCACGCGCGCGCAGATGGTGGCGAACCCGCGCCAGGCCGATGTGCGGTCCACCGAATACAAGGCGGGCAAGGACGTGTCGCAGCGGCAGCTGGGCGTGGTGCTGGACCACCGGCTGGATGGCGACAGCGAGCTGATGGCGCGCGTGTACGCCGGCCAGCGCGACCTCGACAACCGCCTCTCCATTCCATTGGCCGCGCAACTGCCCGCCTCGTCTGCCGGCGGCGTGGTGCAGCTCGACCGCGACTACAGCGGCGCGGGCCTGCGCTACAGCCGCCGCGACGCGGTGGGGCAGGGCAGCGTGCGCTACAGCGTGGGCCTGGATGTGGAGCGCATGGGCGAACGCCGCCAGGGCTTCATCAACAACCTCGGCGTGCAGGGCGCACTCAAGCGCGACGAGGACGACACCGTGCAGAGCACCGGCCTGTATGCGCAGGCCGACTGGCTGATCAACGAACACTGGAGCGCCCTGGCCGGCCTGCGCGCCAGCCGCGTGGCGTTCCGGGTGAAGGACTTCTTCATCCGCCCCGGCAACCCCGATGACAGCGGGCGCGCCAGCTTCAGCGCGACGAACCCGGTGCTGGGCCTCACCCGGCACTTCGGCACCGAGAGCAACCTGTACTTCAACGTGGGGCGTGGCTTCGAGACGCCCACCTTCGCCGAACTGGGTTACCGCGCCGGGGCCAGTGGCCCGAACCTGGCCCTGCGGGACGCGCGCAGCACGCAGGCCGAGCTCGGCTTCAAGACCCGCATCGGCGAGCAACAACGGCTGGACGTGGCGCTGTTCCACATCGACACCAGCGACGAGATCGTGGTGGCTTCCAGCAGCGGCGGCCGAACCTTCTACACCAACGCCGGCAAGACGCGCCGCTCGGGCATCGAGCTGGCGCACAGCGCGCAGTGGACGCCGCAATGGCGCACGCACCTGGCGCTCTCCACCCTCAACGCGCGTTTCGTCGACGCCTTCGCCAGCGGTGGCGGCACGGTGGCGCGCGGCAACCGCATCCCCGGCACGGCGCGGCGCACGCTGTTTGGCGAAGTGGCGTGGCAACCCCAGGCCTGGCCGGGCTTCACCGCCGCGCTGGAGATGGTGCACACCGGCCGCATGGCGGTGGACGACCTCAACTCCGACCAGACCGACGCGGCCACCGTGTTCCACGTGCGCCTGGGCTGGGAACAGCGGGCAGGCGCCTGGCGCTTCAAGGAATACGTGCGGGTGGACAACGTGGGCAACAAAGCCTACGTGGGTTCGGTGATCGCGAACGAAAGCAACCGCCGTTTCTTCGAACCCGCGCCCGGCCGGCAATGGGGGCTGGGCGTCAGCGCCAGCTATAGGTTCTGATGAACACCCCCCTGCGCCGCCTTGCGGCTTCCCCCCTCTGTGGCGCGCCTTCGGCGCTTCGAGGGGGGACGGCATCTCGGGCCGGCGGAGCCGGACCCTGGATGCCTCTGGTCAGCGGCGTTGCTTCATTCGGTGCGGGGCGCGCTCCGGCGTGAGAAAAACCGATGAACCCTTTTGACCCTGTCTGGCGTTCGTCGTTCTGGCAGGCCGGCGAGCGCCAGCTGCGCCGCCGTGTGCTCGGCGCCGGGGTGCTGATGGGCACGCTGCCGTGGCGCATGGCCTGGGCTGCGAGCGATCCCACCGAAGGCGACCCACTTGGCTCCGCGCAATGGCCCGATCTCAAGCGCAGCTTCATCGGCGCCGAGCCTGCAAGGTTCACCGGGCTGGTGTCGGTGAAGGGCCCTGCGTTCGCGGACGACGCGCTCAACGTGCCCGTGATGGTGGATGCGCGCGCCTTGGCGAATGCGGGCCCGGCGGTCACGCGCATCCGCGTGGTGGTCGACCGCAACCCCATCCGGCATGTGCTCGATTTCGAGCCCCTGCTCTCGCTGCCCGTGCTGGCCTTCCGCCTGCGGCTGGAACAGGCGTCACCCGTGCGCGCGCTGGTGCAGACGCAGGACGGGCGCTGGCACGTGGGCGGCGTGTGGGTGCAGGCCGCGGGCGGTGGCTGCACCGTGCCGGGCGCCACGCGCGCGGACGGCAGCTGGAGCCAGACGCTGAACCAGGTGCAGGCGCGCTTCTTCAGCAGCGTGCTCGAAGGCAGCCGGCGGCTGCGCGTGCGCATCATGCACCCCATGGACACCGGTCTGGTGGCCGGTATTCCCGCCTTCCACCTCGAGCACCTTGAACTGCTGGACGCCACCGAGCGGCCGTGCTGGCGCCTCGCGCTGCACGAACCGGTGTCCGAGAACCCGATCATCACCTTCGAACTGCCGCGGCAACTCACCGGGCATTTCAGGCTCGTCGGTCGGGACAACAACGGCAACCGCATCGACGCGGTGGTGCCGGCATGAAACCGCTGGTCTGCGTGCTCACCGCGACCCTCGCCACCATGGCACCGCCACCCCTGCACCCGCAGCCGTCGCCACCGGTCGCCGCGCCACACGCCGATGTGGAGCGGCTCGACTACCGGCTACAGGCGCGGTCCATCGCGCCGCGCACCTGGGTCATCGAAGGCGCGGTGGCCGACTTCAGCCGCGAGAACGGCTGCAACATCATCAACACCGCCTTCATCGCCACCGGCGCGGGTGTGGTGGTGATCAACACCGGCCCCTCGCGCCGCTACGGCGAACAGCAGCGCCGCCTGATCGAACGCACCACCCGCGAACCCGTGGTGCAGGTGTTCAACCTCAACCTGCACCCCGACTACTTCCTGGGCAACCAGGCCTGGGGGGACCGCATCACCACCGCCTTGCCCGGCAGCATCGACGGCATGAAGGCCGAAGGCGACGCCTACGCCGAGAACCTGTACCGCCTGTGCGGCGACTGGATGCAGGGCACCGAAGCCACGCCGGCGCGCACCGCCGCACAGGCCGGCGTGCACACGCTGGGGCAACACCGACTCGAACTCGTGCGGCTCGAGGGCCACACGCGCGACGACCTGGTGCTGATCGACCACAGCACCGGCGTGCTGTTCGCGGGTGGCCTGGTGTTTGCCGACCGCGTGCCCACCACACCGCACGCCGATTTCGACCGCTGGCTTTCCAGCCTGGACCGGCTGGAAAGCCTGCTTGGCGTGGGGCACTTCCGCTGGGTGGTGCCGAGCCACGGGCCCGTGCACGAAGGCGGACGCGGCATCGCGCAGACGCGCGACTGGATCCGGTGGCTCACCGGCCACATGCAGGGCCATGCCGAGGTCGGCCTCGATCTCACGGAAGTGCTGGGCATGCCCGTGCCGGCGCGCTTTGCGCCGTGGGCCGCGCAGCCCGCGGAGCTGCACCGCACGCTGGCGCAGTGGTACCCGGTCTACGAACGCCGGGCACTGGGCGGGCGTTGAACCACGCTGTCGCAGGCTGTGTCGCGTGTCGCGGTTCGTTGTGTCATTCCTGAACAGATGTGGGCCCGAAAGTGTGGGCATGGAGTTTGCGGATTGCCCGTGCTCCGTTCTTCATTCCAACGTCATCGAGACAAACAGGACTTCCCCATGAGCCCTTCCATCATCCTTCCCGCCTCCCTCGCCATCGCCCTGATGGGCGCCACCAGCCTGGCCCGCGCCGCCGATGTGAGCACGGTGGCCGAGCTGGCCAAGTCCAGCGGCTGCTATTCCTGCCACGCCAATGGCGAGAAGGTGGTGGGCCCGGCATTCGCGGCGGTCGCGCAGAAATACGCCGGCCAGAAAGACGCTGCCGCCGACCTGGCTCAGTCGATCCAGAACGGCTCGTCCGGCAAGTGGGGCCGCATTCCCATGCCGGGCCATGCGAGCCTGCCGCCGGCAGACGTGAAGCGGCTGGCGGAGTGGGTGTTGACGGTCAAGCCCTGAGGGTTTGTGCCGGCCAGATCCGTCCATGTCTTACCGAGCAACCTGCGCTGCTGAATGAAAAACGCCCCCCGGCATCGGATGCCGGAGGGCGTGTCGGGCGAAAGCCCTTGTTCGCGATCAACGCACCGGATTGGCGGCTGGCGGTGCGGGATTGGAAGGCGCGCTGGAGGAGTTATTGCCCTTCTCCGGTTCAGCCGGCTTGCGATCGGCCTTGTCCTTCTTGGGCATGCCCGCCATGGGCGTCGAGCCTGCGGGTGGCGGCGCCTGATTGGCGGCCGCCGGGCCGGGAGAGGAAGGCGCACCCGAGGTGTTGTTGCCCTTTTCAGGCGCGGCCGGTTTGCGATCGGCCTTGTCCAGTTTCGGCGTGGTGGTCATGGGCGACGAGCCCGCGGCCGGTGGCTGCTGGTTGGCGGCGGCCGGTGCCGGAGAAGAGGGCGAGCCAGAGGTGTTGGACTGCGCGAAAGCCAGGCTGGAGCCGCCAGCAATGGCCAGGGCGGTCAGCGAGTGGGTGAGGATGTTCGAGACTTTCATGGGAACCTTTCGGGTTGCTGCGCTTGGCAGGGTTTGAGCGATGCAGCCACTTCGTCTGGCTGAACTTCAGGTTATGGGTTCCGAAGCCCGGGGTCTGTAGGAGGTGAGACCCGACCGGTGTAGGAAATGTGTCTTACATCGGTTCTCAGGGATCACATGATGTGGCCGGCCTGATCCGGCGCTTGTCGAATGCGGTGCGGGCCGCGTGATTCAACGGGGCGTGAGATCCGTCAGTGCTTTCCGCGAGCCGTCCATCGCCATGGGAACCGAGTTGTGCATGTGCGCGATCCGCCATCCGCTCGCGGTTCTGGTGAGCACGACGGTGGCCCGGTACCACATCGACAGTTCGCCTTCCTTCTTTTTCCCGTGCATGCGCTGCAGCCCATGAACGACGGCGATGTCGCCCGACACCAGCACATCGGGCGGCAACAGATCGGTGTGGATGGGCCCATCCCACGTCTCGAACCATTCCTCCAGCCCGCCGGGGTCGCTCAGCTCATCGAACCGGTTCATGAGTGGCGGCGCAAGGTCGAAAGTCACCGCCCGTGTATCGAACCAGCGGATGGCCGCTTCTGCGTCCTTGCTCTCGATGGCTTCCAGGAAAGATGTCAACGCAGCGAGCACCGCGTCTCGTTCTTCGGCGTAGTTCTGCATGGTGCCTCCTGAAGGTGAACCTCCATCGTGAACAACAGCCCGGGCCAGGGATGTAGGACGGAGGCGCTTTCCATTCTGCGCCGCTGAGCGCTTCAGGCACATGGATTGCCAGTTCCGAATCTGCGGCAACTCGTCCGCAACGCCAGGAGCCAGAGATGACACAGGACAAATCCACCGACCGGAACAGCGGTCGGCCGCAGGAAACGAGAAGCGACAAGGCGAAACAGCAGGACCAGGGCACGGCGCAGGCACGGCAACCCGGCGAAGAGCGAAAAGGCGAACGCCCCATCGCGGACGTGGACCGCAAGGTGCGCGGCGGGGACGCCTGAGATGGGAATGTCAATTGCTGCAGAAAGCTCGCGACCAGACTGGCGCAGCCATGGGGCAGATGCCACGCATGCCGGACCACGGAGCCCGAACCATGTGGAGCGCGTGGCACCGTGAAACTCTCGCGCCTTCTGAACCCTGTCGTGATGCCAGTGAATACCGATGAGTCCGCAAGCGTTGATCTCTTGCATGCGCGTGCGGACTCCGAGCCGTTTGGGAGAGGTTGGGCAATGAACAAGTCGCAAAGAGCCGCGATCCAGGTGCTGATCATTGACGACAACAAGGATGCAGCCGACCTTTTGAATGATGTGCTGCAGTTCTATGGCTACGCCACCCTGGTTGCCTACAGCGGCCAGGAGGCATTGGCGTTGGTGGAGAGAAAGAGGCCGGACGTGGCCATCCTCGACCTGGGCATGCCGGACATGACAGGCATGCAACTGGCCAGGCGGCTGAAGGCCGTTCAGGCGTATGACGGCATGCTGCTCGTCGCCCTGACCGGCTGGCATGAGCGCGATGTGCGGGAGTCGGCGTTGAAGGCAGGCTTCGACTTCCATTTCGTGAAGCCCGCCGATCCGGCCGCCATCAGCGCGCTCATTGATGAGGAAGCGTTCCGCCGCTCGGTGAGCAGTTGAGTCCGGTGGCGGGAGCCTAGACGGGCGGCGCTCGCTTCACTGCATCGGCGCGTTCTCCACGAACGTGCGCAGCGACCACACCACCGAAGGTTCCAGCACGCCTTCCCATGGCGGCATGTGCACGACACCGAACTTCTGCTTGCCGTAGCGCACCGACTTCACGAAGAAATGATCGGCATCGGACTGGCAGCGCTGGCGCAGTGCGGGGTCTTGCACGCGCATGCAGCCGCGGCCCATGCGGCGCAGATCGGGCGCGGGTGAGCGCGAGCCGTTGGCGTCCGTGCCGTGGCAGGCCGCGCAGGTCTGGTTGAAGGCTTCGCGGCCGACCTGGATGGCGTTGGTGTTGCCACGCAGGGGGTTGGTCTCGGCCCATCCGCTGGCGATGGCTGGCAGGCTTGCCGTGTCCACCTTCGGTGCCACGGGGGCATCGGCCCAGGCAGCGGTGGACGTGAGCGCCATGCCAAGGAAAAAAGCGTGCAGCTTGTTCATGTCACCTCCATCCTTCCGGGCAGTTCTTGCAGCCATCCATGAGCGAGTCCGGGAAGATGGCGTAGCGCAGCACGTTGGCTTCGAACACGGCGTCTTTCAGATTGGTGGAGACGAACTTGGCTTCCTGCAGGTTGTTGGCCACGAAGCGCGCACCCACGAACCAGGCGTTGTTCAGGCGCGCAATCTCCAGGCTGGCGCCGTTGAATTCGGCGTGGGAGAAGTCCGAGCGCATCAGGCGCGCGGCTTCCATGTCGGTGCCGATGAAGCGGGCATGCTGGAAGTTGGTGTTCGCTGCGGTGGCCTTGTTCAGGCGCGCGCCGGTGAGGTTGGCGCCTTCGAGGTCGGCGGCGGCCAGGTTGGCGCCGCGCAGGTCGGCGCGGCTGAGGTCGGCACCGCGCAGGTCGGCGCCCGCAAGGTTCTTGCCCACCAGGTCGGCGTGTCGCAGGTCGGCACCGGGGCAGCGGGTGTAGGGCCAGATCGGGCAGCCGTTGATCACCAGCGGCCCGTTGTCGTCAGCGGCCGGCTGGGCCAGGGCAACCGGCCCGGCCAGCAGGGCCGCGAGCAGCGGCGCGAACAGGGCAGTGGTCTTCGTGGGGAACATGTTGGACTCCGAAGAAAAAAGACCCGGCCAGACCCCGGGGGGAGCGCTGGCCAGGTCAGGGGTGGAGGGCTTCAGCGGCTGGCCACTTGCTTGGGCAGCTTGAAGACCCACATCGAGCCACCTTGAGACACCTGCTTGGTCAGCTCGGCCATGTCACCGCCCCACAGCGGCACCGCGCCACCGTAGCCGGACTGGATGCCGATGTACTGCTCGCCGTCCATCTCCCAGGTCACGGGCACCGAGACCACGCCGGAGCCGGTCTGGAACTTCCACAGCTCCTTGCCGTTCTTCGAGTCGAAGGCCTTGATGTAGCCATCGGACGTGCCGGTGAACAGCAGGCCACCAGCCGTGGTGAGCGTGCCGGCCCACAGCGGGAACTGCTCCTTGTGCTCCCACTCGATCTTGCCGGTGACCGGGTTGATCGCGCGCAGGATGCCGACGTGGTCGTCGTACAGCTTCTTGATGCGGAAGCCCTGGCCGAGGTAGGCTGCGCCGGCCTTGTAGGTGATGTTCTCCGACCAGTAGTCCATGGCCCAGTGGTTGCCCGGGATGTAGAACAGGCCGGTGTCGGGGCTGTAGCTCATCGGCATCCAGTTCGTGCCGCCCAGGAACGGCGGCGACACGAAGATGCTCTCGCCCTTGTCCTGCCCCGCCTTGGGTTTTGGCGGGTACTGCTTCTCGTCGACCTTGGGCATGCCGGTCTTCAGGTCGAAGCCGCTGGCCCAGGTGATGCCGTCGACGAAAGGCCACGCGTTGATGATGGAGTCCTGCTTCCAGGGGTGGCCACCGCCCTTGGCCAGCTTCTCGCGATCGGTCACGAAGAAGAAGCCGTTGCGGTCCGCGTGCGCGGAGGCCTTGACGGTCTTGCCGCTCTTCGGGTCCTTGTAGTCGAACAGCAGCACCGAGTTGTTGCCGGAGAAGTCCCACGCGTCGTTCGGTGTGTGCGAGAAGAAGCCCTTGAGGTCGCCGGTGGTCGGGTCCACATAGGCCTGGCCGGAGGTGTAGAGGCTGGGCCAGTTCAGCGGCTTGTCGCCGTCGGCGGTGCGCTTCCAGGTGTTCCAGGGCGCGGGGTTGCCGGTGCCGATCACGATGCTGTTGGTCTCGACGTCGAACGAGGCCGTCTGCCACGGCGCGCCGCCGCCCTGGCTCCAGGCTTCGACCTTGCCGGTGGGCGTGCTTGGGTCGTTCGGCCAGGTGGGTGCCTTGGGGTCGCCGGTGGGCGTGCTGGGCTTGCCATTGAGGCGGCCCACGTGGCCTTCCACCATCGGGCGGGCCCAGAGCTCTGCGCCGGTGTCGAGGTCGCGCGCATACAGGTAGCCGACCACGCCGAACTCATCGCCCGACGAGCCGTGCACCAGCATCACCTTGCCGGTCTTCTGGTCCTTCACCACGAACGGGGCGCCGGTCATGGTGTAGCCCACCTTGTGATCGCCGAACTTCTCGCGCCACACCACCTTGCCGGTGGCGCGGTCCAGCGCCACGATGGACGCGTCCAGCGTGCCGAAGTAGACCTTGTCGCCGTAGATGGCGGGTCCGCGGTTCACCACGTCGCAGCAGGGGCGGATGTCTTCCGGCAGGCGGTGCTCGTAGGTCCACAGGCGTTTGCCGGTGCGGGCATCGATCGCGAAGAAGCGCGAATACGAACCGGTGGCGTAGATCACGCCGTCGTGCACCAGCACCTGGCCTTCCTGGCCGCGCTGTTTCTCACCACCGAAGGAGTAGCTCCACACCGGCACCAGGCCGTTCACGTTGCGCGTGTTCACGGTCTTGAGGGTGCTGTGGCGCTGTGCCGTGAGGCCCAGGCCGTAGCTCAGCACATCGGTGGTGGTCTTGTGGTCGTTGGCGATGTCTTCCCAGGTGACGGGCTTGGCCGCGTGCGTGGCGCCGGCCAGCAGCGCGGCGGCCGCCAGCGTGAGCCGGGTCAGCATCCGTGTGCGTGGGGCAGAAGGTCTTGTCATGTTGGCTCCTCATGTCGGGGTGGTGGTCTTGTCGATGCCGCGGATGCCGCATCGCCGGGGCAGTATCAAACGCCACCTCGCCTTTGCCACGGGAGTCTGGCCGTGTGTTTCCGGGAAGTCTTCCCGACCGCATCGGGTGTTCGGCCCGGGCTGGCATGTGCCTTGCGGTGTCCCTCGAAAACACCCTCTGGAGACACCATGGATCTGCGGATTCGGCTGCTGTTGGCGCTGTTGTCGGGCTGCGTGGCGCTCGTCGCGTTCTGCCTGGGGGCGGAGCAGCGTTCAGATGGGCAACACCTGTCCCAATTCGCAACACGTGACACATGGCCTCTGGTGGGCACGGCGCTGGTGTTCGCGTGCACCGCGTGGTGGTGGCTGGAACGCACCTGGCGGCGCCAGTGCCTGCGCGTGCAGGACGCCGAGCGCGCCGCGCTGGCGCGTGAACTGCACGACGAGTTCGGCCAGAACCTGGCCGTGATGGTCTCAGCCGCGGGTTTTCTGGAACGGCACGCGCCGACCGCATCGGCCCACGTGGTGGCCGATTGCGCGCGCGACATGCGCACCGCCGCCACGCAGATGGCACAGCAGCTGCGTGGCCAGCTGCAGCGCCTGCACCCGCAGGACATGCAGGGCGAATCCCTGCGCGCTGCGCTCGTGGCGCTGGCCGATGGCCACTGGCTGCGCGCGGCGGGCGTTCGGGTGCACACGCAGTGGCCAGTGGTGTTCCCGGCGTTGTCACCGCAGGCCACGCAGGCGCTGTACCGCACGGTGCAGGAGGCGCTGACGAATGTCGTTCGGCACGCGGGCGCAAGCCAGGTGAGGCTGGCCTGCGAATGCGCGTGCGAGGGGCTGAGGCTGCGCATCGAGGACGACGGCTGCGGCGACGTGCAGTCGGCATTGCGGTCGCGCCGTTGCGGCATGCAGGGCATGCGCGAACGTGCCGCGATGGCCGACGGGCAGTTCGCCGTGTCGCGATCGGAGCTGGGTGGGCTGAAGCTGATGCTGTGGCTGCCCGCCATGGCCGGCGGTGAGGACATTGAACAACCACAAGGAGACAAGAACCATGGTGAACGTGCTGCTGCTGGATGACCATTCCGTCGTGCGGACAGGCTATCGGCGCCTGATCGACGCGGAGCCCGATCTGCGCGTCGTGGCCGAGGCGTCGACCGCCGCCGAGGCCTATGCCCGCCTGCAGGAGGAGCGCATCGACCTGGCGGTGGTCGACATCAGCCTGCGCGGCACCGGCGGCATCGATGCGATACGCCGCATCCTTGCGCGCGACGCGCAGGTTCGCGTGCTGGTGCTCTCCATGCACGACAACCCGAGCATCGTCACGCAGGCCATGCGGGCCGGTGCGCTGGGGTACCTCACCAAGAGCAGCGAACCGACCGAGCTGCTCGATGGCATCCGCGCCGTGGCGCGTGGGCGGCGCGTGCTCTCCAGCGATGTGGCCCAGGTGCTGGCCGAGGCCAGCCTCGATGGCGAGCAGGTGTTCGGCCGGCTCACGCCGCGCGAATTCGAGGTGCTGCGCATGCTGGTGTCGGGCGAGGAGACGCGGCAGATCGCCACGCACATGCACCTGAGCCCGAAGACCATTCACAACCACCTGTCGATGGTGCGCCAGAAGCTGGAGACCGACAGCGACATCAAGCTGCTGCGCCTGGCGGTGCGCCATGGCATTGTTGACTTGCAAGCCATGACACCGTGCTGAGCACGGCGTGGCGCTTCAGCGCATGCGCCGGATCAGGCCGTCCTTCAGGATGAACTGGTGATGCACGAAGGCCAGCAGGTGCAGCGCGATGAGAAACAGCAGGCTGTACACCGCCCACAGGTGCACGACGCTCAACACTTCCTTGGCCGATTCCCAGGGCTCGGCCAGCCGGGGCAGGCGCAAGCCGAAGAAGCGGATCGGGTAGGGCGAGAACACCGAGCCGAGAAACCCCGAGAGCGGGGCGACCAGCATGAGCACATACATCAACCGGTGGCTCCAGCGGGCCAGCAGCTGCTTGCCGCGTGGCATGTCTGGCGGCGCGACGCGGGGCCGCACCAGCGCCCAGCTCGCGCGCACGACGATCAGCAGGCCGAGCAGCATGCCCATCGACTTGTGCACGTTGAACCACCAGGCGCGCGTGCCGCTGTTGTCCTTGGGCAGTTCGATCATCCAGAGGCCCAGCCCCAGTTGCGCGATGAGCAGCGCGGCCATGAGCCAGTGCAGCAGCACCGAAAAGCGATCGTGTGTCTCGCGGTCCATCGTGTTGTCTCCTGTTCTGTGGTGTTCGTGGCGCGGCTGAAAGGCAAGATCGGTGCCATGGCCTGTGTGTGGCTCGCATCGGGTTGCGCGGCCACTGGCATGCCCTGCGACAGCGCCGACGTGCCCTGGCAGGCGGTCGCGCCTTCGGTGTGGGTGTGGATGCCCGAACACAGCGGTGAGATCGGCGCCGGCAACGGCGGCCACGTGGCGCCCGTGTCGGCCGTCGTCGACGCGGGCGAGGCCGTGGTGATCGACCCCGGCCCGGGCCACCGCCATGGCGAGCGCGTGAAGCGGTCGCTGCAATGCCGCTTCGGCGCGCGTGTCGTCTGGGTCGTCAACACACATGCGCATGCCGAGAACGTGCTGGGCAACTCGGCTTTCGCGCGCGAGCAGGCGCAGGGGCAACTGCACATCGGGGCCAGCGCGGCCACCCGCGAAGGCATGCGCCAGCGATGCCCGGCCTGCCTGGCCAGCCTCACGGCGCGCGTGGGCGCGGGCGCGATGCAGGGCACGGCCATCGTGCTGCCCGACCGCACCCTCGCGCCCGGCCAGCGCCTGCGCGTGGGAGAACGAAGCCTGCTGGTGCATGCGGTGGAGCAGGGCCACACGGAAGGCGATCTGCTGCTGTGGGACGACACATACGGCGTGCTGTGGGCCGGTGGCCTGGTCTATGGCGAGCGCGTGCCCGAGCTGGCGCAAGGGCATGTGGACGCCTGGCTCGCGGCGCTGCGCCGCCTGCAGGGCCCGCCGGTGCGCAGCGTGATCGGTGCGACGTGGTCAACCGCGACGGAAGAGGGCGCACCGCCACCCGCGCTCGCGTCGACCCGCGGCTATCTGGAGGCGCTGCGCGCGGGTGTGTTGCAGGCCATGGACGCCGGGCGGCTGCCGCAGGAACCCGGAGTGGTGCCGCTCCCCGCCTGGGCGCAATGGCCGGGGTACGCCGAACGCCACGGCTTCAACGTGCTGCGCGCCTGGCGCGAGCTCGAGCCGGTGTGGATGGAGCAGGGCCTAGTCGAGCAACCCGGGCGGTAGCGCGTGCTTCTTGCGGTAGATGGTGTTGCGCGACACGCCCAGCGCCTTCGCCGCCGCCGACACGTTGCCGTTGTGTGCGCGCAGCGCCTGCGCCATGGCCGACAGCGCCACATCTTCCAGACGCTGGCTTTCCTGGATTTCCACCGGCGGCTCTGCCGCGTCTGGCGGGGCGTTGCGCAACGGCGGTGTGAGTTGCGGTGCCGCCGCGGGTGCGGCTGCCGCCGCGGGAGGTGCGGTGCCCAGCTCTTCAATGAAATCGTCGGGCAGGTGCAGGCGGTCGATCTCGCCGTCGCAGCCCACCATCACCACCGCCGTGCGCAGCAGGTTGTGCAGCTGCCGCAGGTTGCCCGGCCAGTTGTACTGCTTGAACATCGCCATCGCCTCGGCGGAGATGCCGACGTTCTGCCCGTTCTCGCACAGCGACTTAAGGATCTTGCGCACCACGAACTCGAAGTCGGTGCGTTCGCGCAGCGCGGGCAGCCGCACCACGAGGCCGTTGAGCCGGTAGTACAGGTCTTCGCGGAACGCGCCGTCGGCGATCATGGCCTTGGGGTTCTTGTGCGTGGCGCTGATGATGGCCACGTCCACCGGGATTTCCTTGCCCGCACCCAGCGGGCTCACCTTGCGCTCCTGCAGCACGCGCAGCAGGCGCGCCTGCAGGTGCTTGGGCATGTCGCCGATCTCGTCGAGGAACAGCGTGCCGCCGTCGGCCTGAAGAATCTTGCCCGTGGCGCCGCGCTTGCGCGCGCCGGTGAAAGCACCCTCCTCGTAGCCGAACAGCTCGGCCTCGATCAGCGTGTCCGGAATCGACGCGCAGTTCACCGACACGAACGGGCCGTTGCTGCGCTGCGAATCCCCATGAATGGCTTGCGCGAGCAGGTCCTTGCCGGTGCCGGTTTCGCCGAGGATCATGACCGGGATGTCGCGGCCCGAGACCATGCGCAGCTTGGTGATGACGGAAGACACCTGCGGGTCGCCCGTGTCCAGGTACTGCAGCGAAGAAAAGTGCGGCTTGCGCGCGGGCGCCTTGACCATGCCGCCCGCGCCCTGCGCAGCAGGCGCGGCTTCGCGCGACGGGGCCGACATCGACCACGAGGGCGAGAGCGCCTGCACCTTGGCCTGGCACCACACCGTGACGCCGTTGTGCATGCACAGCTGCCTGGCGGCGGGTGCGGCGGTGCCGCGAAAGAGATCGATCAGCGCCGACACCGGCAGGCCGAACAGCGACGAGAAGGTGTGCGCCTTGAGTGCGCTGAAAGGCAAACCCAGCTGGAATTGCGCACTGCGGTTCGCCGACATGAAACGGCCTTCGGGCGAGAACACGGCGATGCCTTCCACGAGCGTGCCGAGGAATTCAGAGCGCGCGTGGAAATGCAGCCGCACCGCTTTCGGAAAGATGTCGGCGAACATGTGGTTCTCGATCATCTGTGCCGACATGCGCACCAGCGCCAGCGTGTGCTGGTGGAAGCTGCGGTGATCGCCGGTCACATCCAGCGCACCGATCACCTGGCCATACGGGTCGTAGATCGGCGAGCACGAGCAGGTGAGGAAACGGTTGGCTTCCAGGTAGTGCTGTTCGCCGTGCACGGTGAGGGCTTCGGCCTCGGTCAGCGCGGTGCCGATGGCGTTCGTGCCCTTGCTCTGTTCAGACCAGTCCGCGCCGGGCAGCAGCGCCACGCGCTGCGCTTTCTCCAGAAAATCGGTGTCGCCCAGCGAGTGCAGAACGAAGCCCGACGAGGAAGTCAGCAACACCATGCTGTGGGTGTTGACGATCTGGTTGTAGAGCGTCTCCATCACCGGCGCGGCGTGCTGGAACAGGAACTGGCTTTCCTCCAGCGCGCTGCTCATGTCGCCGCGCGCGGGGCTGGAGAAATCGGGTTCGTCCGCGCTGCGAACCCCGTGCGCGCGCGAGCGCTCGTGCGATTGCGTGATCAGCCGGGCATCGGCATCGCTGTCCTGCACCTGGCCGGGTGGCCGGCCGGCGTTGTGGGGATGCATCCCACCGTTCATGTTGTCTCCTGCCTCTGGGGATCCCGCGCCCCAGGGGTCGAGTTCCCAGGGAAGCATCGGGTCGGACGGGTTGTCCTGGAAGGGGTTGTTGTTGTCTTGGTCGTGATCGCTGTTCATGCCGATTTTCCTTGCTCCTGTGTCATGGATCAACACAGGCTTTCCCTCGGATGTCCCACGGTGGGACGTTGTCTCGAAGAGGGAATAGCAAGTTGCTCGCCACCCGGGGCTCTTCCATGGTGGAGGCGTGTTGCAACGGGTGAAAGCGTCCAGTCTGGAACAGTGGTTGCTGCAATCTGGAACAGCCGTGTGGCGCGGTTGCGCGGCTCGCAGGGCGCAGTCACCGTGGCCTGCATTTTGCAGATGCCTTCGCGCTTTCACATTCACGGAGACATGCACATGCGATTCCCTACGAACCCTCTTGCTTCACGCCTGGGCAAGGCCCTGCTGGCGCTGGCCATCGGCATCGGCGTGGCCGCCGGCGTCTATGCGCACGGCGACATGGTGCCGCAGGCGGTGGACACCAAATCCCTGCCGCAACTCGGCGAGAAATGGCTGCCCGAGAACCCCTACACGCCCGAAGCTCCCGCGCACAAGGAGGCGCTGCGCATCGGCAGTTCCGCCTACAACCAGAACTGCGCGCGTTGCCACGGGCTGGAGGCGATCTCGGGTGGTATCTCGCCCGACCTGCGCCTGTTCGACAAGGATTGTTCGAGCATGGCCGATGCCGGCAAGAAGCAGGCTTGCTACAAGGAAATGGAAGAGTATTTCGTGGCCACCGTGCGGCGCGGCCGCGTGCGCGATGGACGCGTCTACATGCCGCCGTTCGAGGGCACGCTGTCGCAGGAAGCGGTGTGGGCGATCAAGTCCTACATCGACACGCGCCGCGTGCCCTGAGGGCGTTCAAGCCTTTCGGCCGAGCTTGCGGTAGACGGTGGCGCGGCTGATGCCCAGCGCGCGCGCCGCTTCCTTCACGTTGCCGCGCGCGTCGTCCACCGCCTTGCGGATCATGGCGGTCTCCACGTCCTTGAGCGGCAGGCCGTGGTTGGCGCCTTGCAGCGCGCTGCGTTCGCCACCGAGGCTGAGCTGGGCGAGCACGCTCAGGCGCAGGCCCGACCACAGCGGCACTTCCAGCGGGCCGCGCTGCTGGCGCGCGGCGTCGAACAGCGTTTCCACCGGCACGGCGAACAGCTCGCTGCAATGGCCCGGCGCCATGCCGGCCACGATGCCGAGCATGTCGGCGGCGGGGCGGTTGAGCGCGGTGATCTGGCCGTCCGCGTCCACGCACACCAGGCCGTCGCTGGCATCGCCCTGCATGTGGCCCGGCCAGCTCAGGCACAGCAGCAGGCGGTGCGGCCGGCCGAGGGTGAGCGCGTTCTCGATGCTGCGCGCCGACTGCGTCACCAGGTGCTTGAGCGCGGGCTGTTCGATCACGTTCACGCCGGTGAGGTCGAGCATGCCCACGCACTGGCCGTCGGGCCCCCAGATGGGCGCGCCCGCACAGCTGTAGATGCTGGTGTCGTCGAAGAAATGCTCGCCCCGGTGCAGCCACACGGGTTGCAGGTCGGCCAGCGTGGTGCCGATGGCGGTGGTGCCCACGGCGCGTTCGGACAGGTCCACGCCGATGCGCGCGATGCTCGCGGCCTGTGGGTCGCTGCGGTCCACCGGGCCATTGACGTCGATCACCAGGCCGCGTGCGTCGGTGAGGATGGCGAAGTAGCGCGTGTGCGCCATGGCGCGCGAGAGCGACTGGATCACCGGCGCGGCCGCGCGCAGCAGGGGCTGGCTGGCTTCGATGGCGTGGCGCGCCGCGCCACTGGTGACGGTGCCGAAGGTGATGTGCTGGCGCGGTTCGAGCCCGATGTCCAGGCAGCGGCGCCATGAGCGTTCGACCCAGGGCGCCAGCAGGGGCGGGCCGAGCGGGGCGCGCGATTCGAGCACCGCCTTGCGCGCCTGCTCGATGAGGGCCAGGCGCTGTTGCTGCGGAATCGACGGCTGGGGTTGTGGGGTCACGATCGGCACGGTATTTGGCTGGGCAGAAGCCGGGCTGGAAGATCGGGGGGCTCCTGCCATTAGAGCAGCATCCGGGGCGCCGTGCACCCCCGCGCGAGGCCGGGTTAACCCGGCCAGCGCCAGCTCCAGCGGGTCTCGCGCACCAGCGCGTCCAGGTCCGCCGGGGTGTCCAGGTCGCGCGTGTAGTGCGGGTTGTCCACCGCCCACAGGCGCACCGCCTCCGGGTGCGCGGCGCGCCACTGGCGCAGGCTGGGCTGCAGCGGCGCGATCAGTGCGTCGCGCACGTGGGCGTCGAAGATCACCGGGTGGCCGGGCTGGCCGTGCACCATGGGCACCTGCACGCGGACGCCGGGGCCACGGCTGGCGAAGGCGTCCAGCGCGGCCTGCACATCGGGGCCATCGATCAGCGGCTGGTCGGCCAGCAGCACCACCACCTGCCCGACGTCGTGCGCCAGCGCCCGCAGGCCTGCGCGCAGCGAGGAGGCGGTGTCGTCTTCCGGGCGCGGGTTGATCACGCACAGTGGCGCGATCTCGTCGGGCAGTTGCGCCACGTGGGTCTGGATGTCGATCGCGTGGTGGCCGAGCACCAGCACCAGATCGTGCCGGGCGGGCCCGCGCAAGGGTTGCAGGTGGGTGAGCAGCCGCTCCACCAGCGTGCGGCCTTCCAGTTCCAGCAGGCATTTGGCGACGCCGCCCATGCGCCGGCCGGCACCGGCGGCGAGGATGACGAAACCGGTCTTCAGGGCGCGGTCTGCGCGTGGCGTCGGGTTCACGATGGCTCGCGAACGAAGCACACGGGCGCCGAGGCGTCTGCGGCGGCGAGCGTGTTCTTCGCCGTGGCCACTTCCATGTCGCGCGGCAGCGGCACGCCGTTCTTCACCGCCAGCACCTCGGACATCACGCTCACCGCGATCTCGGCCGGCGTCTTGCTGCCGATGTAGATGCCGATCGGGCCGCGCAGCCGCGCAAGGCTCTCAGGCGTCTGGTCGAAGTGCTCGATCATGCGGGCGTGGCGCGCCTCGTTGTTGCGCCGCGAGCCGATCGCGCCCACGTAGAACGCGTCGGTCTCCAGCGCCTCGAGCAGCGCGAGGTCGTCGAGCTTGGGGTCGTGGGTGAGGGCGATCACGCAGGTGCGGCGGTCCACGCGGAAGTCGCGCACCACGTCGTCGGGCATTTCGGTGGCGATCTCCACACCGGGCACGTTCCAGCTGCCGCGGTATTCCTCGCGCGGGTCGCACACGGTGACGGCAAAGCCGTTGAACACGGCCATGGTGGCCAGGTACTCGGTGAGCTGGCCGGCGCCGATCAGCAGCATGCGGTATTCCGGGCCGAAGGTGTTGCTGAGCCACTGCCCGTCGTCGGACAGCGCGGCCGGCGCGGCGGCCGCGCGCAGTTCCACGCGCCCGGTGGCGATTTCCGTGCGCCGCTCCACCAGGTGGCCGGCCGCAAGCGTCTGCACCAGCTCCGCGAGCGAGCCGGCGTCGGGGTTGAATTCGAGCACCAGTTCCAGCGTGCCGCCGCAGGGCAGGCCGAAGCGGTGGGCCTCGTCGGCGCTCACGCCGTACTTCACGCGCTCGGGCGGGCCGGTGGGAATCTCATGCGTGATGCCGGGGGGCGCGGTGCTGCCCTGCACCGCGCCGTGCGCGCGGCTGTAGCGGTAGATCAGATCGTCCTCGATACAGCCACCGGAGACCGAACCCACCACCGCGCCGGTTTCGCACAGCGCCATCACCGAGCCCACCGGGCGCGGCGACGAGCCCCAGGTGCGCACCACCGTGGCCAGCAGCGCGCGCCGGCCCTCCGCGCGCCAGCCTTGCAGCGCCCGCAGCACGGTGACATCGAGGTTTTCCACATTCAGCCTTTCGTCGTCAGATAGATCACCACCGCCACCACCACGGCAATGGCGGCCCAGCCCCAGGTGGGCATGCCGCCCCCGGGCTTGGGCATGGGGGTGAGTTCGGTGTTGGCCGCAGCGGGTGCGGCACTCGGGTAGCGTTGTTGCAGCGCCTCGTCGAAGCGTCGGAAGAAATCCTCGGCCAGCGACCTGGCGGCGCCGTCGATCAGGCGCTGGCCCAGCTGTGCGATCTTGCCGCCCACGGTGGAGTTCACGGTGTAGCCAAGTTCGCAGCCACCGTCCGTCGGCGTGAGCTTCACGGCGGCCTGGCCCTTGCCGAAGCCGGCCACGCCGCCCTGCGCGTCGAAGCCGAGCTTGTAGGAGCTCGGGGGCACGATGTCGGTGAGCGTCACGCGGCCGCTGAAGCGCGCGGCCACGGGGCCGATCTTGATGGCCGTGGTGACGGCGTAGGTGTTGGGTTCGGTGGGCTCGAATTTCTCGCAGCCCGGAATGCAGGCCTTCAGGATCTCTGGGTCGTTGAGGGCATCCCAGGCCTGTTGTTGGGTCACGGCCAGCGGCCGGCTTCCTTGCATGTCCACGTGGGTTCTCCTGTCGGTGGGAATGGTGAATGATTTCGTTGGTTTCAGCTGCGCTGCATCAGCGATGCCATGGAGCGCGCGAGGTCTTCGAGCCGGCTGAGGTTGTGCACGGCCAGCATGCCGTGGGCGTGGCGGTGCAGCACGCTGGCGCCGCTGGCGAGCGGGGCATACCCGTCGTAGCGCAGCAGGGGGTTGAGCCAGAGCAGCTTGCGGCTGTGGCGCCCGAGCCAGGTCAGTTCATCGTCCAGCAGTTCGGGCGCGCCGGTGTCCAGCCCGTCGGTGATGAGCAGCACCACCGTGCGGCGCCCCACCAGGCAGCGCCTGTGCGCGGTGCGCAACTGCGCGAGCGAAGCGCCCAGGCGCGTGCCACCCGCGAAGTCGTCGATGGCGTCGTTCGCCAGAGCCAGCATCTGGTCGGTGTCGCGCAGGCGGAAGGCGGCGCGCAGGTCGGTCAGCCCGGTGCCGAAGGCGAACGCGGCGCGCGGTGTGCCTTGCGTGGCCTGGTGCAGGAAGGCCAGCAGCAACCGCGCGTAGCGTTCCATGGAGCCCGAGATGTCCACCAGGATCAGCAGCGGCAGGGGCTGCGGCCGGCGCGTCATCAGCGGCAGTTGCAGCAGCTCACCCTCGTGCCGTCGCGCCTGTTGCAGGGCACGCGCCCAGTTCGGGCGGTGGCCGCGCGTGCCGGCGCGTTCGCGGCGCGAGCGCACCGTGGGCAGGGGCAGGGGAATCTCGCGCGCCAGTTGCTCCACCAGGCGGAACTCGCTGGCCGATAGACCCGCGAAATCGGCGTGGCGCAGTCGCTGCTGGTCGCTGGCGGACATGGCCGCGTCGAACTTCAGTTCGGTCTCGCCCTGGTTCGGCGTGCGCGCCTTGAGGCCCGCCACGCTCAGCGCTTCCTGCACGCGCGCCTTGCGCCGCACCGGGTGAGCCTTGGCGGCCTTGGGCAGCATCTGCGCGAGCAGTTGCTGCGCCAGTTCGGGGTTGCGGAAGAAGGCGTCGAACATCTCGTCGAACACGCCCAGGTCCTGCTGCCGGCTGACCATCACGGCGCCCAGCGCGGCCCGCAGGTCTTCGCGCTGTTCCAGGCCCACCTCCTGTGCGGCGGTCACGGCGAGCACCACGCGGCTGCTGTCCACCGGCACGCCGGCGCGGCGCAGCGCGCGGCCGAAGGCGGTGATGTGGTCCGGAAATTTCCCGGAGCGGGCGTCGCCGAGGATCATGCTCGAACGCGTCAGGTCGGCTCGGGTTCGAGCAGCTTGTCCAGCATGGGCAGCAGCGCGGCCACATCTTCCCGCTGCTTGAACAGGATGCCCGCCGTGTCCTGGATCACCTCGGGGTCGAGCGTGAGCGTGTCCAGTGCCACCAGGGCCTTGGCCCATTCCACGCTCTCGGCAATGCCGGGGCTGCGCTGGAAGGCGTTGGCGAAAGGCTGGTTGCGCAGGCGCGAGACGAAGCGCGTCACCTGCTCGGTGAGTGTGGCGCTGGCCTGCGGCACCTGGCTGCGCACGATGGCGAGTTCGCGTTCGCGCTCGGGGTAGTCGAGCCACTGGTAGAGGCAGCGGCGCTTCACGGCGTCGTTCAGGTCGCGCGTGCGGTTGCTGGTGAGAATGGTCAGCGGCGCGGCCACCGCCCGGATGGTGCCGAGCTCGGGAATGCTCACCTGGTACTCGCCCAGGTACTCGAGCAGGAAGGCCTCGAAGGGTTCGTCGGCGCGGTCCACCTCGTCGATCAGCAGCACCGCACCGGGCTCGGGCGTCTGCAGCGCCTGCAGCAGCGGGCGGCGGATGAGGTAGCGCGCCTGGTACACCTCGCGCTCGATCTCGTCGGGCGTGGCCGTGGCCTGTGCCGCGCGCATGTGCAGCAGCTGCGCGGTGTGGTTCCACTCGTAGAGCGCCTCGCGCTGCT
>VFQP010000431.1_pt1 | contig 85884 bp, 108 predicted proteins | sample 3512351 | NCBI WGS metagenome assembly VFQP01 (sample SAMN10412372, study PRJNA504923) | tailings metagenome | isolation source: Relicate 1 Philex TSF1 revegetated site | place: Philippines: Tuba, Benguet | collected 2017-08-29
TCACAGAATCACAACATGCTTTGTCTCGTGATTTGAACCGCACCGCCTCGAACGGTCATGGAACCAGATCGGGCGGCCCAAATTTCTACTCGCACGCATTTCAAAGGTGAACCTGATTCACTGGCCATCCGTGCCCGCAAGAGGGCAGAGAGAGGGCCGCGCCAGCTTCGCCGGAAAATGCCCAGCAACGGGGGACCAAACATGGCACAACTTTCTCAGAAGCTCGCGGAGATGCACCGCAGGCTGGCGGAGAACGCCCAGGAGGAGCAGGCGCTCGTCCGCGCGCTCAATGCAGCGCTTAATCACGTTGACGAGAAGCTGCTGACGGAGATCCGGCACGTCACGCAGCAGCATGAAGCCCGCCGTTCGGTGATCATGAACGAGCTGCAGCTGCTCGCGACGCGCCTGTGCGCCTTCCCCGCCTTGCAGCAGCAGAGCGAAGCTGTGGCCGCGATCGAGGACGAGAATTACACGCCGCCACAGAACGGCAGCCGCAACGGGGCGACGCACGCTCCCGGCAACTGGCGGATCGCGGCCCAGAACATCCAGGACGACCTCGACTTCTTCAGCGACCATCCGCAGCCTAATTGAGGCTCGCCCCCCCTGGCCGCCGGCTCGCATCACCATTGCGACCGGAGCCAGGCTCAGGGGATTTCATTTGTCGCACGCGTTGCCTATGCTGCCCGCCGACTAAGTCACATGGCGCGGGGGGCGCATGACCGAGGGCGAAATTCTATCCATCCGAAACGAGCTCACCGCGCTCGTCGTGTCCGTCGTCTCGGTCAGCTTCGGGATGATCTCGGCCTACATCGTGGGCTTGTGGCTGTTTCTCAAGAAAGCGCCGGTCGTGCTTCGCTTGCTGGCGTTCCTGCTGCTTTCGTGCGGGCTTGCCTTCATGGGCGTGCTGACGGTCGGCCTCAACGCGCTTTTGCTCGGCACGGAACGGGCCTGGAGCAAGCTCGACAAGACCTCCGTCGAGATCGCGAGCTTCGGCAGCGAGCGGCCGGATTTCCTTCACGGGCTTTCGCTCTATGAGGCTTCGGCGGCGCTCGGCTGCGTCGCCTTCCTTGCCATCTACGCGGCGCTGTTCTTCATCACGTTCTTTTACCGGTGGGCGGACGAAAGCGAACCCGATTAGCCGTTTTGCCGCTGCGCTCTAGAAGTCGTCATCCAGCGATGCCATATAGCGCGCTCAGTTCATTTCTCGCGCGATGGTCAGCCATGCTCCCGAACATTCCCAGCGATATCCGCACCCCCGCCTACGTGCTCGACGCGGCGGCCCTTAAGCGGAACCTCGAGACGGCTGCCCGCGTCAAGCGCGAAGCGGGCGTCAAAGTTCTGCTCGCCACCAAGGCGTGGGCGATGCCGGCCGCCTTTCCGCTGATGCGCGACGTGCTGGACGGCACCACCGCGTCCGGCGAGTACGAAGCCCGCATGGGCCGCGAGGAGTTCGGCCGCGAGGTGCACGTCTATGCGCCGGCTTACGGGCCGGGCGAGGTCGAGCGGCTGACGTCGATTGCCGATCACATCTACTTCAATTCGCCCGAGCAGATTGCGCGCGGCCTTCCGCTCGCGAAGGCGGCCGGGCGCGAGGTCGGCATTCGGATCAATCCCGGCTATTCCAACGCGACCGTCGGCGGGGCGCTGTACGACCCGTGCGCGCCGTGCTCGCGCTTCGGCACGACCGTTGACGAGATCGACCAGCTGCCGTGGGACGACATCGACATCTTCCACGTCCATGCACTTTGCGAATCTCTCGACAACGGCTCGGTCGGGCTGATCGAGCACGTGGCGCGCGGCTTCGCGCCCTATCTCCGCCGCGTCAAAGCCGTGAACTTCGGCGGCGGGCATTTCATGAACAAGCCCGGCTACGATGTTTCGAAGCTGATCGCAGCGCTTCGTGCTTTCCGCGCCGAGTTCGGTATCGAAGTTTACCTCGAACCTGGCGCCGGCCTCGTCGTCGATACCGGCTACCTGGTATCGACGGTGATCGGGCTGCATCATAACGTGAAGGACATCGCGATCCTCGATGCTTCCGCTTCAACGCATATGCCGGACGTGCTGGAAGTGCCCTACACGCCGACAGTGATCGGCGCGAAGGAGCCCGGCGCGCTCGCGCATTCCTATCTGCTCGGCGGCAAGACCTGCATGACCGGCGACGTCATCGGAGAGTACTCGTTCGCCGAGCCACTCGTACCCGGCTCGCGCGTCGTGTTCACCGACATGATGCAGTATTCGTTCGTGAAGAACACGACCTTCAACGGCACGCCGCTGCCGGATCTCGCCATCCTGCACGAAGACGGGCGCTACGAAGTGGTAAGGACGTTCGGCTACGAAGAGTTCCGGAGGCGGCTCGGGTGACCGCCTCTGTTGCCATCCCGGCCGGCCGATGGCAGACTTCACACGTGGGATATGACAATCACGACGGGGGGCTCAACATCAGGAGAGCCTAATGTCCACGTGCACGAAGAGCGAACGAAGCGTCCTCAGCCACGACGAATTTTCTCTCGTCAAAGAAACCCATCACCCTGACATCTACCGCATCGGCGATCTGAAGGCGCTGCAGGAGCTTCAAAGCAAGTTGCGGGGCCTGCGCAGCAAGGAACGCACACTTGCGCGCCAGAAGCGCCGGGAGACACGTGGAAAGTCTGAACCGCGCGGCAAGAGCTTTCCCGCCACCGCAGAGCAACCTCTCAAGCGGAAACAGGCGTTCGCGGCAGCGCTGAAGCGCGTCAATAACGAGGTCCGTCGCGTGCGTGCACTCGAGGCTACGGCCAAAAATGTCGAAGCTGCTCACAAGGCGTTCCAGCTCAAGCGCGAAGCCAATTTTCTCCATCACCCGATCGATCGCACAGCCAGCGACGGGATGAGGTCACTTTCGAACACGCGCCGCCGTTCGCATATTCCGGGAAGTCAGATCGGTAGCGTCTCACAGGCCACCAAGGTCGCGCAGGCGATCAAGGATGCGCGACCATCGTAACTCGCTCTGAAAAACCAATAGGCCGCCGGTCTCATGCGAGGCGGGCGGCCCTTACCGCCGCCCGGTCCAGTTTGGTTCAGCGCTTGGCGCGGCAGGATTGCAGGCAGCGCGTCAACTCGGACCCGCAGCTCGGGCTGTCCTTGGTGGCGCGGCGGCAGGAGTTCTCCTGCGCATAGCAACGCTGTGCACAATCGTTGGCCGAGGATGCGGCAGGAAGCAGGGCCGAGACCCCGAAACACAGGGCCGCGGTCGCATAACGAATTGTCCGGTTCATTTTCGACCCTCCCTCTGCTGGATTGGCTTTCGACCCACTCAATAGGGGCGACCTGCTCGATAGTGGCCCCTGTTCGCCCCGTTGCGCGGATGATGCGTAAACGTGGTTTACACGCTCAACGATGAACGTCACCTGAACCGGGCCGTCAAGCCTTCCGTGCCATTTAAGGTTGCTGCAACATGGCGTTCTGAGAGGACAGCGTGCGCGCGCTAGTTCGCTTCAGAGTGACCTGATCATGCTGCACACTTTTCCTGCGCTGCCGATTCACGTCGCGCCCGATAGGGGCCGCAGCGATCGGAGCGCGTGGGCCTGAAGCGATCATGGCCACTTTAGCGAGACCGATGATTCACGCTTCAGGCGGGTAGGGCCTGAAGCGATCATGGTCTAGAACGCGAATTCCTCGAAGATGTGGTCGATGTTGCCCTGCCAAGGGCCTTCGAAGCGGTCGATCAACTCGTCGGCCACCGTGCGGCCCGCGGCCGCCAACCGCTGAAGGGGGGCCAGGTAAATCGTCTCGTCCTGGCTTTTGACGTTGATCCGGCGGCGATTCTTGAGGCCGAGGTGGGAGATACGCAGCGCGGTGCGCGCCAGCTCCTGGACAGTGGTGTCCTTGAATTTGGCGCCTAGGGCCAAGCGCGGCACGACCGTGCGCAGCTCATCCCGGTCGGCGGCAGTCCAGGACTTGACCATATCCCAGGCCGCGTCGAGCGCGACTTGGTCGTAAAGAATGCCAACCCAGAACGCGGACAGCGCACAAATGCGCGGCCAGCGCCCGCCGTCGGCGCCGCGCATCTCGAGAAAACGCTTCAGGCGCACTTCAGGGAAGAGCGTCGTGAGGTGATCCGACCAATCATCCAGTGTCGGGCGTTCACCCGGGAGGGCTGCGAGCTTCCCCTCCATGAAATCCCGGAAGGATGCTCCCGCGACGTCGATGTAGCGACCCGAGCGATAGACGAAGTACATCGGCACATCGAGCGCGTAATCCACATAACGCTCGTAACCCATGCCGTCCTCGAACACGAAGGGCAGCATGCCGGTGCGGCGCGGATCGGTCTCACGCCAGACTTCGCTGCGCAACGACTTCATGCCGTTGATGCGACCTTCGGTGAACGGAGAGGAGGCAAACAGCGCAGTGGCGATTGGCTGCAGAGCAAGGCTCACGCGCAGCTTCTTCACCATGTCGGCTTCGTTCGCGAAGTCGAGGTTCACCTGGATGGTCGCGGTGCGGTACATCATGTCGAGGCCGCGCTTGCCGACCGTCGGCATGTAGCGCGTCATCACCGCATAGCGCTGCTTCGGCATATGCGGGGTTTCTTCGAGCGTCCATTTCGGCGAAAAGCCGACGCCGAGAAATCCGATGCCGAGATCTTCGCCGACGTCGAGCACCTCGTTCAGATGCTGCTGCGTCTCGTCGGCGGTTTCATGCAGCGTTTCGAGCGGCGCGCCGGACAACTCGAACTGACCGCCGGGCTCGAGGCTGATGGTGCCGCCGGGCTGCCCGTCCGGCCGCTTCAGCGCGATGATGTTCTCGCCCTCGGTGATCGGCTCCCAATCGTAGCGCGCGATCATGTGCTCCATCAGCGCGCGGATACCGCGCGGACCCGCGTAGGGAACAGGTGTCAGCGTCTCGGTCTGGAAAACGAACTTTTCGTGCTCGGTGCCGATGCGCCAAGCATCCTTGGGCTTCTCGCCGGCCGCGATCCAGGCGACGAGATCGTCGCGGGAACGCACGAGCGGACTTTTGGCCCCATCCTGGCGGGTCGACATGCGCAGATGGCACAGCAGCTGCGTGGCCAGCTGCAGCGCCTGCACCCGCAGGACATGCAGGGCGAATCCCTGCGCGCTGCGCTCGTGGCGCTGGCCGATGGCCACTGGCTGCGCGCGGCGGGCGTTCGGGTGCACACGCAGTGGCCAGTGGTGTTCCCGGCGTTGTCACCGCAGGCCACGCAGGCGCTGTACCGCACGGTGCAGGAGGCGCTGACGAATGTCGTTCGGCACGCGGGCGCAAGCCAGGTGAGGCTGGCCTGCGAATGCGCGTGCGAGGGGCTGAGGCTGCGCATCGAGGACGACGGCTGCGGCGACGTGCAGTCGGCATTGCGGTCGCGCCGTTGCGGCATGCAGGGCATGCGCGAACGTGCCGCGATGGCCGACGGGCAGTTCGCCGTGTCGCGATCGGAGCTGGGTGGGCTGAAGCTGATGCTGTGGCTGCCCGCCATGGCCGGCGGTGAGGACATTGAACAACCACAAGGAGACAAGAACCATGGTGAACGTGCTGCTGCTGGATGACCATTCCGTCGTGCGGACAGGCTATCGGCGCCTGATCGACGCGGAGCCCGATCTGCGCGTCGTGGCCGAGGCGTCGACCGCCGCCGAGGCCTATGCCCGCCTGCAGGAGGAGCGCATCGACCTGGCGGTGGTCGACATCAGCCTGCGCGGCACCGGCGGCATCGATGCGATACGCCGCATCCTTGCGCGCGACGCGCAGGTTCGCGTGCTGGTGCTCTCCATGCACGACAACCCGAGCATCGTCACGCAGGCCATGCGGGCCGGTGCGCTGGGGTACCTCACCAAGAGCAGCGAACCGACCGAGCTGCTCGATGGCATCCGCGCCGTGGCGCGTGGGCGGCGCGTGCTCTCCAGCGATGTGGCCCAGGTGCTGGCCGAGGCCAGCCTCGATGGCGAGCAGGTGTTCGGCCGGCTCACGCCGCGCGAATTCGAGGTGCTGCGCATGCTGGTGTCGGGCGAGGAGACGCGGCAGATCGCCACGCACATGCACCTGAGCCCGAAGACCATTCACAACCACCTGTCGATGGTGCGCCAGAAGCTGGAGACCGACAGCGACATCAAGCTGCTGCGCCTGGCGGTGCGCCATGGCATTGTTGACTTGCAAGCCATGACACCGTGCTGAGCACGGCGTGGCGCTTCAGCGCATGCGCCGGATCAGGCCGTCCTTCAGGATGAACTGGTGATGCACGAAGGCCAGCAGGTGCAGCGCGATGAGAAACAGCAGGCTGTACACCGCCCACAGGTGCACGACGCTCAACACTTCCTTGGCCGATTCCCAGGGCTCGGCCAGCCGGGGCAGGCGCAAGCCGAAGAAGCGGATCGGGTAGGGCGAGAACACCGAGCCGAGAAACCCCGAGAGCGGGGCGACCAGCATGAGCACATACATCAACCGGTGGCTCCAGCGGGCCAGCAGCTGCTTGCCGCGTGGCATGTCTGGCGGCGCGACGCGGGGCCGCACCAGCGCCCAGCTCGCGCGCACGACGATCAGCAGGCCGAGCAGCATGCCCATCGACTTGTGCACGTTGAACCACCAGGCGCGCGTGCCGCTGTTGTCCTTGGGCAGTTCGATCATCCAGAGGCCCAGCCCCAGTTGCGCGATGAGCAGCGCGGCCATGAGCCAGTGCAGCAGCACCGAAAAGCGATCGTGTGTCTCGCGGTCCATCGTGTTGTCTCCTGTTCTGTGGTGTTCGTGGCGCGGCTGAAAGGCAAGATCGGTGCCATGGCCTGTGTGTGGCTCGCATCGGGTTGCGCGGCCACTGGCATGCCCTGCGACAGCGCCGACGTGCCCTGGCAGGCGGTCGCGCCTTCGGTGTGGGTGTGGATGCCCGAACACAGCGGTGAGATCGGCGCCGGCAACGGCGGCCACGTGGCGCCCGTGTCGGCCGTCGTCGACGCGGGCGAGGCCGTGGTGATCGACCCCGGCCCGGGCCACCGCCATGGCGAGCGCGTGAAGCGGTCGCTGCAATGCCGCTTCGGCGCGCGTGTCGTCTGGGTCGTCAACACACATGCGCATGCCGAGAACGTGCTGGGCAACTCGGCTTTCGCGCGCGAGCAGGCGCAGGGGCAACTGCACATCGGGGCCAGCGCGGCCACCCGCGAAGGCATGCGCCAGCGATGCCCGGCCTGCCTGGCCAGCCTCACGGCGCGCGTGGGCGCGGGCGCGATGCAGGGCACGGCCATCGTGCTGCCCGACCGCACCCTCGCGCCCGGCCAGCGCCTGCGCGTGGGAGAACGAAGCCTGCTGGTGCATGCGGTGGAGCAGGGCCACACGGAAGGCGATCTGCTGCTGTGGGACGACACATACGGCGTGCTGTGGGCCGGTGGCCTGGTCTATGGCGAGCGCGTGCCCGAGCTGGCGCAAGGGCATGTGGACGCCTGGCTCGCGGCGCTGCGCCGCCTGCAGGGCCCGCCGGTGCGCAGCGTGATCGGTGCGACGTGGTCAACCGCGACGGAAGAGGGCGCACCGCCACCCGCGCTCGCGTCGACCCGCGGCTATCTGGAGGCGCTGCGCGCGGGTGTGTTGCAGGCCATGGACGCCGGGCGGCTGCCGCAGGAACCCGGAGTGGTGCCGCTCCCCGCCTGGGCGCAATGGCCGGGGTACGCCGAACGCCACGGCTTCAACGTGCTGCGCGCCTGGCGCGAGCTCGAGCCGGTGTGGATGGAGCAGGGCCTAGTCGAGCAACCCGGGCGGTAGCGCGTGCTTCTTGCGGTAGATGGTGTTGCGCGACACGCCCAGCGCCTTCGCCGCCGCCGACACGTTGCCGTTGTGTGCGCGCAGCGCCTGCGCCATGGCCGACAGCGCCACATCTTCCAGACGCTGGCTTTCCTGGATTTCCACCGGCGGCTCTGCCGCGTCTGGCGGGGCGTTGCGCAACGGCGGTGTGAGTTGCGGTGCCGCCGCGGGTGCGGCTGCCGCCGCGGGAGGTGCGGTGCCCAGCTCTTCAATGAAATCGTCGGGCAGGTGCAGGCGGTCGATCTCGCCGTCGCAGCCCACCATCACCACCGCCGTGCGCAGCAGGTTGTGCAGCTGCCGCAGGTTGCCCGGCCAGTTGTACTGCTTGAACATCGCCATCGCCTCGGCGGAGATGCCGACGTTCTGCCCGTTCTCGCACAGCGACTTAAGGATCTTGCGCACCACGAACTCGAAGTCGGTGCGTTCGCGCAGCGCGGGCAGCCGCACCACGAGGCCGTTGAGCCGGTAGTACAGGTCTTCGCGGAACGCGCCGTCGGCGATCATGGCCTTGGGGTTCTTGTGCGTGGCGCTGATGATGGCCACGTCCACCGGGATTTCCTTGCCCGCACCCAGCGGGCTCACCTTGCGCTCCTGCAGCACGCGCAGCAGGCGCGCCTGCAGGTGCTTGGGCATGTCGCCGATCTCGTCGAGGAACAGCGTGCCGCCGTCGGCCTGAAGAATCTTGCCCGTGGCGCCGCGCTTGCGCGCGCCGGTGAAAGCACCCTCCTCGTAGCCGAACAGCTCGGCCTCGATCAGCGTGTCCGGAATCGACGCGCAGTTCACCGACACGAACGGGCCGTTGCTGCGCTGCGAATCCCCATGAATGGCTTGCGCGAGCAGGTCCTTGCCGGTGCCGGTTTCGCCGAGGATCATGACCGGGATGTCGCGGCCCGAGACCATGCGCAGCTTGGTGATGACGGAAGACACCTGCGGGTCGCCCGTGTCCAGGTACTGCAGCGAAGAAAAGTGCGGCTTGCGCGCGGGCGCCTTGACCATGCCGCCCGCGCCCTGCGCAGCAGGCGCGGCTTCGCGCGACGGGGCCGACATCGACCACGAGGGCGAGAGCGCCTGCACCTTGGCCTGGCACCACACCGTGACGCCGTTGTGCATGCACAGCTGCCTGGCGGCGGGTGCGGCGGTGCCGCGAAAGAGATCGATCAGCGCCGACACCGGCAGGCCGAACAGCGACGAGAAGGTGTGCGCCTTGAGTGCGCTGAAAGGCAAACCCAGCTGGAATTGCGCACTGCGGTTCGCCGACATGAAACGGCCTTCGGGCGAGAACACGGCCGATGCCGAGCACAATCGTGAAGAAGTTGAACTGAATGAGAACCACGAAGCCGATCAGCGACAGGGCGCCCGCAAAAATCAGCGCTGCCTCCGGTGACACCTGTCCTGATGGGATCGGACGGCTCGCAGTCCGCTCGACGCGCGCGTCGTACTCGCGGTCGACGTAATCATTGTAGGCGCAGCCGGCGCCGCGCATGACGATGGCGCCGATGGCGAACAAGGTAAGCATCCAGGGGCTAGGATAGGGGTGGCCGATCGAAACCTCGGCCAGCGTCAGCGACCACCAGCAGGGAAACAGCAGCAGCCAGGTGCCGATCGGACGGTCCACGCGCGCCAAACGCAGGTACGGCCGCCAGGCCGCCGGGGCGAAGCGATCGACCCAGTTGCCTTCTTCGGCATCCGATACCGCTGCCGTCACTCCCTCGAGCTCGTTTTCCTCGCCGGAATTCGCCGCGTGCGCCGCCATCGCCGATTTGTCCTTGTCGTCCATTGTGCGGCCGAACCTACTCGCCGCGGCCCTCTCCGGCAACTCGGACAGCGAGCGACGACGGACGCGACCAAAGGATGGCGGCGCACTGCGACAGTTTCTACTTCGCTACGCGACCGAGTGGGCCGGCCGAGCCGCCGCCAAGAGCACATCTGCGACGTCGTCGGAGAAGCGGCGGTGGACGCCGTCCACGATCACGGCGTCCGAGCCTTCCGGGTCGGGACGCGCCGGGGGCAGGCCATGTGCGACAAGGGCTTCGGCGCAGCCGGGCCAGTCTCCGCCTTCGACCGGCGTGTTGCAGGAGGCCCAGGAGAGCGAGCCGCAAACGTTGTCGCCGAAGCCGTGCGTCTCCTTCCAGCTCGCGCCGTGCTCGAGCAAAAAGCGGGCGAGACCGGCATCGCCGCGGAATACGGCGTGGTTCAGAGCCGACGCCATCCAATCGCCGCCGCGCGTGGCAATCGGCCAGCCCAGCTTGACCATCAGTCGCACGGCTTCGCCGCAGCCCTCGGCCGCCAGCTCCGGCAAAAGGCCGAGCTGAAATTCCGAGAGGCCATCGATGAGATCTGGACGATCCGCCAGCATCTGCCGTGCCGCGGGCTCATCGCCTGTTGCGCACGCCGCGATGAACTGCTCCTCACGCGACAGCGCTGCGCCCGCACCACCGGCCTTGCGCAGCAAATCCGCGACCTCGGGAAGCCCATATTGCAAAGCCAGAACGTAAGCGCTCACGCCTTTGGGCGTGCTTGCCGACGGATTGGCGCCGGCGGCGAGCAGGGCCTCGACATGAGCCGGCGACCGTCGCCGCCTGATCGCCCACAGCAAGGGCGTGCCGTAGTCATTCGTCGGTGCGCTACCGGCCGGCTCGTTGGGATCTCCGCCGTGCGCCAGCAAAAGCCGCAACGGCTCGGCGTCAGCAAGATCGAGCGACCGGTAGAGCGCGTTGGTGCCGGTGACGCGTGCGCCCGCTTCCAGCAGAAGCCGGGTGCAGGTGGGGTTCTCCAGTGCGTGATAAAGGGACTCTCCGTCGTTCGGATCGGCACCGGCCTCGAGCAGAAGCTTCGCCAGCCCTGGATCATGGTTCTGCCCGGCTGCGCCATAAAGCGCCGAGAGCCGGAACTCTTCGGACGGCGCGCTCGGAGAAGCCGCCCAACGGCTTTGAACACTTTGATTGGGATCCGCGCCCGCTTCGATCAAAAGCCTTGCGCAGGCGTGCAGGCGATCGCGATAGGCCGGAAGCCGCACCAGGCTCGACTGTGTCACGGCGACGAGCGGCGGAAGACTGAGCGGCCCACCCGGACGATCGACCCATGCGGGATCGCGCCCGCTCTCCCGGCGCAACACGACTTCATCGCCGACTGCGCACGCGAGATAGGGATCATCGCCCAATAGATCCTGGCGCTCTTCCAAGATGCGCGCAGCCACCGACGGGTGCGCGCGGTTTGTCCCGCCCGCGATGTCCCCCGCATAGATAAGGCGCAGAAGATTTTGGATCGCGGTGGCGGGATCGGCCGCGTGCGCATTGCGCGCTGCGACGAAACCAGAGAGGTCCGCCCACGACGCGAAGCCGTACTCGCGCGCAACACACGACTGGGCATCGTGCAGACGCAGGCCGAGTGCCGCGATGGCATGGTCGTCTTTGGCGGCGGCAGCAGGTAGAGCGTTGCGGAAACGGGCGATGGCCGCGGGATCGCCACTCCGATAGAGGGAGAGCAGATCCTTGGCCTGCTTTTTCAGATGGCCAAGATTCGGCCGGTCCGGGAGTCGCTTCATAGAAACCTCCGTGCATGAAGCGCCGAGTGACCCGCAAATCCGGCTGCACAAAGGTTCAAGTGTCAGCGTGCGACTGCAAGTGGGCTCAGCCCTTTCCGCGGGTCCGGACGCGGCTTGCACCGCAGCCCCATGCTAGGACAGGCGGCCGCCGCCGGTCAACGCGGGCATGGGGGCGCTCAGTATGTCGGTTAGAAGGTGCCTCGGTTGGAAAGACGCCGGGCATCGGCTATGGGATTGCCCATGGCAGTCCACGATTTCACCTCTCAGCGCCTTTTCGTCGACCACCCGCTCAATGCGGGCGCGCAGATCACCTGCACGCCGGAGCAGGCGAGTTATTTGCGGTCGGTTCTCCGGCTATCGGGCGGCGACGAGATCCTGATCTTCAACGGCCGGGACGGTGAATGGCGTGCCCGCCTTGCGGAAGCGGGGAAGCGTGGCGCGACGCTCGAAGCGCAAAGCCTGGTCCGTCCGCAGACCGGCGGCCCGGACATCCATTACCTGTTTGCACCGCTGAAGCGGTCGCGGCTCGACTACATGGTGCAGAAGGCGACGGAAATGGGCGTTGCGCGGCTCACTCCCGTGCTCACGCGCCATACCGTCGCCGAGCGTGTGAACCTGGACCGTATGCGCGCAAACGCCATCGAAGCGGCCGAGCAATGCGGGATCCTGCGCGTGCCTGAGGTCGCGGAGCCGGTGAAGCTTCCGTCGCTGATTGACGGCTGGGATGCGTCGCGCCGCCTGATCTTCTGCGACGAGGGTGCGGAGCAGGCGAGCCCGCTCACCGCGCTTGCCACGCTCTCGCCAGGGCCAGTCGCCGTGCTGATCGGGCCCGAGGGCGGATTTTCGCCCGACGAGCGAGCCATGATCCGGGCGCGGCCGGAAGCGCTCGCGCTTTCGCTCGGGCCACGTATCATGCGGGCCGATACGGCTGCTGTCGCCGCGCTTGCCCTCGTCAACGCCGCGCTCGGAGATTGGCGCTGAACAAATAAGGAGACGGGATGCTGACGCTTTACCACAATCCGCATTCGCGCTCGCAGATCGTGCACTACATGCTCCACGAACTCGGAGAGCCGTTCGAGATCGTGCCGATCGATCTCCAGAAGAAAGAGAACAAGGCACCCGAGTTCCTGAAGATCAACCCGATGGGCAAGATCCCGGTGCTGCGCGACGGCGATGCCGTGGTGACGGAGGCGCCGGCGATCCTCACCTTTCTCGCCGACAAGTATCCGAAGGCGGGGCTGGCGCCGGCCATCGATGCGCCCGAACGGGCCCGCTACCTCAAATGGATGTTCTTCTACGGAAGCTGCTTCGAGCCGGCCTGCATCGACCTCTCGATGAAGCGGGAGACCCCGCCCTCGATGGCCGGATGGGGCCAGCCCGCCGACGTGCTCGACACCCTGTCTGCCGCGCTCATTCCCGGACCTTGGCTGCTCGGCGAGCGGTTTTCGGCCGCGGACGTCCTGATCGGCTCCGGCGTGCGCTACATGCTGGGGTTCAAGGTGCTTCCCGAGCGGCCGGAATACCTCGACTACGTCAAGCGGCTCGAAGCCCGCCCGGCCCACCAGGCAGCCCGGGCGGCCGACGAAAAGCGGCTTTCCGGCTGATGCGCCGCAATCCCTGGGGCGCAGGCTTTGCGTCCTGCGTCTCGGGTTGCTAGAACGCCAGCAAATCGCGGGCGGCCCAAAATTCGGGGCGTGCCCCCTCCTGACATGAAAGACGGCGGAAATGGCAAAGGGCAACGGCGTGGCGGAAACCGACGTCAAGGGCAGCGATGGCGCGGGCGGGCGCGACTGGAGCCAGACGCTCAATCTGCCGCAGACCGATTTTCCGATGCGGGCGGGGCTGCCCGACCTCGAACCGAAGATCCTCAAGCGCTGGCAAGAGCGTAATCTTTACAAGGAGTTGCGGGACGCTTCGCAGGGGCGCCCGAAGTTCGTTTTGCACGACGGGCCGCCCTACGCCAACGGCCACATCCACATCGGGCACGCGCTGAACAAGATCCTCAAGGACCTCGTGGTCAAGAGCCAGCAGATGCTCGGCTTCGATTCCAACTACGTGCCGGGCTGGGATTGCCACGGGTTGCCGATCGAATGGAAGATCGAGGAGCAATATCGCGCCAAGGGCCAGGAGAAGCCGAACTTCTCGGACCCGGCCGCGATCAATGCGTTCCGTGACGAATGCCGGCGCTTCGCCGAGAAGTGGGTCGACGTTCAGCGCGAGGAGTTCAAGCGGCTCGGCGTGATCGGCGATTGGGCGAACCCGTACCTTACGATGAGCTACGCGGCAGAGGCGACGATCGCCAGCGAGCTGATGAAGTTCGCCGCTAATGGACTTCTCTATCGCGGCTCGAAGCCGGTGATGTGGAGCGTGGTCGAGAAGACGGCGCTGGCGGAAGCCGAGGTCGAGTACCAGGACTATCAGTCCGACGCCGTGTGGGTGAAGTTTCCGGTCACGAATGGGGCTCTTCCGAAAGACGCGAGCGTCGTTATCTGGACCACCACGCCGTGGACGCTACCGGGCAACCGCGCGATCTCGTTCTCGTCGAAGATCGAGTACGGCCTCTATGAAGTGACCGCTGCGCCCGAGAACAACTGGGCGAAAGTTGGTGACAAGTACATCTTGGCCGACAAACTCGCTGCTGACGTGTTGAAGTCGGCGAAGGTCGAAGCTTTCGAACGTCGTGGTGACGTGAAGGCGGACGACTTGAAGGGGCTTGTGACTAAGCACCCGCTCGCCGCGCTTGGCTACGAGTTCGATGTGCCGCTGCTCGATGGCGATCACGTCACCGACGACACCGGCACCGGCTTCGTGCACACCGCGCCCGGCCATGGCGCCGACGACTACATCATCTGGATCGCAAACCAGAAGGCGCTGCGCGACCACGGCATCGACACCACGATCCCGTTCACGGTCGACGCGGACGGCGTGCTGACCAAGGAAGCGCCCGGCTTCACCGGCAAGCGCGTGCTGAAGGAGAACGGCGACAAGGGCGACGCCAACGACGCCATGATCAAGGCGCTCAGCGAGGCCGGCAATATCATCGCGCGCGGTCGCCTGAAGCATCAGTATCCGCACTCGTGGCGCTCGAAGAAGCCGGTCATCTTCCGCAACACGCCGCAGTGGTTCATCGCAATGGACAAGGGCTTCGGCGCCGACAAGCGTACGCTGCGCGAGGTTGCGCTTGCCGAAATCAAGGCCACCGAGTGGGTGCCGGAAGCGGGCGAAAACCGCATCAACGGCATGATCGCAAACCGACCCGATTGGGTCGTCTCACGCCAGCGCGCGTGGGGCGTGCCGATCACCGTTTTCGTCGCCAAGGCCGATCACGGCAGCTTCAAGGAAGGCGACATCCTGCGTGACGAGAGCGTCAACGCGGCGATTTCCGAAGCATTCGCCAAGGAAGGCGCGGACGCGTGGTTTGCGGCAGGCGCCGCAGAGCGTTTCCTCAAGCCGAAGTACGATCCCGCGCAATGGGAGCAGGTGCGCGACGTGCTCGACGTGTGGTTCGACTCGGGCTCGACGCACGCCTTCACACTCGAAGATCCCGCGCAGTTCCCCGGTCTTGCCGGCATCAAGCGCAAACCGCAAGGCGGGGTCCTGCCGGAGGCGGGCAAGCAATATGACCGCGTCATGTATCTCGAAGGCTCGGACCAGCATCGCGGCTGGTTCCATTCCTCGCTGCTCGAAAGCAGCGGGACGCGCGGGCGTGCGCCCTACGACGTGGTGCTGACGCACGGCTTCATCCTCGATGAAAAGGGGGATGAGAAGATGTCGAAGTCGAAGGGCAACGTGCTGTCGCCGCAGGACGTGATGAAAACGTCGGGCGCCGACATTTTGCGCCTCTGGGTGGCATCGGCCGATACCACCAACGACATCCGCTTCGGGCCGGCGATTGTGCAATCGGGCGCGGAAGCCTACCGCAAGCTTCGCAACACGCTGCGCTGGATGCTCGGGGCGCTGCACTATTTCTCGCCGGACCTACAGGTCGCGCGCGCGGAGCTACCCGAGCTCGAACGGCTGATGCTGCATCGACTTTGGGAGCTCGACCGCGACGTCCGTGCCGCTTACGCGGCCTACGACTATCGCGGTGTCGTCGCGGCGCTGTCGCCGTTCATGAACACGGATCTCTCCGCCTTCTATTTCGATATCCGCAAGGACACGCTCTACTGCGAAGCCTATTCGAGCGTGAAGCGGCGAGCGGCGTTGACCGTGATCGACCAGATCTTCGGCTGCGTAACCTCGTGGCTGGCCCCCATCCTCAGCTTCACTTCGGAGGAAGCCTGGATCCACCGCTACGGACCCGAGCGCAGCGTGCATCTCGAAAGCTTCCCCGAAGTTCCCGAAACCTGGCGTGACGACGCGCTGGCCGAGAAGTGGGAGCGCGTGCGCGACGTGCGGCGCGTGGTGACTGGGGCGCTCGAACTTGAGCGGGCCGCGAAACGGATCGGCTCCAGCCTCGAAGCGGCACCCGACGTCTACGTCACGGATGCCGCGACGCTCGAAGCAATCCAGGACATCGATCTCGCGGAGATCTCGATCACGAGCGCGGCGACCCTGGTGCGCAAGCTGGCGCCGGATAACGCTTTCACGCTCCCCGATGTGGCGGGCGTCGGCGTCGTGCCGCAGCGGGCGGAAGGGCGCAAGTGCGCCCGCTCGTGGCGGATCACCACCGATGTGGGGTCAGATCCGGAGTTTCCCGATCTCTCGGCGCGTGACGCGGCTGCCGTCCGCGAGCGCGACTCACGGGGTCACGCATGAGCACTGCGGCAGGGACTTTCTCGCGGTGGTTGTGGGGGCCGTATTCCGCCCTCGCGCTCAAGATCGCGGTCGTGACGTTCGTCGTCGACCAGGCGCACAAGTGGTGGATGCTGCTGATCTACCGGATCGAGGAAAAGGGGCGGGTGACGATCACGTCCTTTTTCGATCTCGTGTTTGTTAAGAATACCGGCATCAGCTACTCGATGCTGGACCAATCCAGCTATGGCTGGCAGCTTGTTCTAGCTTTGTTTTCAGTGGTCGCGTCGGCCGCCCTTTGGGCGTGGCTGGCGGGGGCCGGAACCGGCCGGGTTATGGCCTGGGCGCTTGGCCTGATCATCGGCGGCGCCCTCGGAAACGGGCTCGACAGGGTATTGATCGGCGGGGTTGCGGACTTCTTCTCGCTGCACGCCTATGGGTTTTACTGGTACGTCTTCAACATCGCAGATGTGGCCATTGTTGCCGGTGTGGTGTTGCTCTTGTATGACTCCTTCGTTGGGAGTCGCAATGACGCCGCAAACTCGGGTTAGCCCGTCGGATGTAACGCACGGGTTTGCAGGGCAAAAAACGGGGCGGGCGATCGAACATGATCTCAGGCTTGAAATTCGCTAGGCGCTTGGCAGGTGTTGCGGTCATTCCGTTTGCACTGGCCATTGCCGGATGCTCGGCCGACGACGTCCAGCTCAACGGCAAGATCTTCGACGCTGTCGGGCTCAACAGCATCGGCAAGAAGTCCGCCGAGCCCAAGATGGTCGAGCGCGCGCCGCTCGTCATGCCGCCGAGCCTCGATCGTGTTCCCGAACCCGGGCAACCGGCAGACGCCGCCGCAAACGACGTGACGGCGCTGGTCGACGACCCTGACCGCAAGGCGAAGACCAACCGCGCCGAACTCGAGAAGCAGCAGGCCGAATACTGCAAGACGAACTATGAGTTGGCGAAGGCCCGCGGCGACGACAACGCCGATCTTGCCAACGGCCCGCTCGGACCGTGCCGCGCGTCCGTGCTGTCGGCTATCCAGCAATGGAACAAGGGCGACGACGCCGACGAGGACTGAGCGGCGCAATCCGCTCTTCCACGGCGTTCAGGGAAATCCCTGACCGATCAATCTTCTGATCTGCATACACCGTTCTCTTAACGAGCTTTTTCCTGCTTCGACATGAACGGGTTGTCATTTGACAATGGCGCCCGGAATGCCGAGATCTCGTGCACGTATTTCCCTGCCCTTCCGGTCGGCGCCGGACGGCCAGTTTTCCCCCGCGATCACTCGCCGCCGAGGATCGATCTCGCCACCGAGGATCATATGATGCATTCAACGGGCGTACTGCGCCTTCTTACCTGGATTGCCTCGATCATGCTCGCCATCGCACCTTCCCAACTTCATGCCCAACCCCGCACCAGCGAATTCAAGCTCGCCAACGGGCTTCAGGTCGTGGTGATCCCCGATCATCGCGCCCCCGTCGTCACACACATGGTCTGGTACAAGGTCGGCGCGGCGGATGAGCCCAAGGGCGTCTCCGGCATCGCGCACTTTCTGGAACATCTAATGTTCAAGTCGACGGACAAGATCCCGCTCGGCGAGTTCTCGAAGATCGTCGCCCGTCTCGGCGGCAACGACAACGCCTTCACTGGCCACGACGTGACGAGCTACTTCCAGCGCATCTCCAAGGAGCGCCTCGGCACCGTCATGGAGATGGAAGCCGACCGCATGGTCAATCTGCGCCTCACCGAAAAAGAGGTGCTGACGGAGCGCGACGTGATCCTCGAAGAGCGGCGCAGCCGCATCGAGAACAACCCCGCCGCGATCATGGACGAGCAGATGAATGCGGCGCTCTACTACTCGCATCCCTACGGCATCCCGGTGATCGGCTGGGAGCACGAGATGGCGAAGCTATCGCCGCAGGATGCGATAACGTTCTACAAGCATTTCTACGCGCCCAACAACGCGATCCTCGTCGTCGCCGGCGACGTAACCGCCGACGAAGTACGTGCGCTCGCCGAGAAGACCTACGGCCAGATCCCCGCAAACCCCACGGTCGGGGCGACGCGCGAGCGGCCGCAGGATCCGCCGCAGCGCGCAGCGCGACGCGTCGAATACAGCGATCCGCGGGCCGGCAAGGCCTCGTTCCATCGCGACTACGTCGTGCCGAGCTACATCACGGCAAAGCCCGGCGAAGCCGAAGCGCTCGACCTCCTGATGAAGATCGCCGCAGACGGCGCAACGAGCCGGATCTACAAGCGCCTCGTCGTCGAGGAGAAGATCGCGTCTTCCGCGGGCGGCAGCTATTCGGGCTCGGGCCTCGATTACGGGACGATCAGCCTCTATGCCGTCGAGGCAGGCACAGCCGGTCTTCCGCAGATTGAAGCGTCGATCGACAAGGTGCTGGCGGAGCTCCGCGACAATGGCGTCACGGAAGCCGAACTCAAGCGTGCTCAGTCGAGCTATATCGCCGATTACATCTACGAGAACGACGATCAAGCCTCGCTCGCCCGGCGCTACGGCTGGGGCCTCGCACTCGGTCGTTCCGTTGCGCAGATCGAAGGCTGGCCGGAGGCCATCTCCAAGGTGACGGTCGACGACATCAAGCGCGCCGCGGGCACCTATCTCGATGTTCGCCGCTCGGTGACGGGCTATTTGCGTCCTTCGACGGAAGGCAATGCCCGTGCGGAGCAGCCAGGCGCAAAAAGCCGCTCGTAGTGCTTTTCACTTGATCGTGCTCACCCGGAAACCTTGTTTGCGCGGCTTCATCGAAACGCGCTTCACAAGTTTCCGGGAGCACTTTAAGGACAGCTCAATGCCTATGCTCAACCGTTCGCTCGTGCGTCTACCTCGCATCGACATCGCGCTTTCGTTGACCGTCCTCGCATTCGCCCTCCTCTTCTCCTTTTCCAGGCCTGCTCACGCCATGAAAATCCAAGTCGTCAAAAGTCCGGGCGGTATCGAGGCCTGGCTGGTCGAAGCCCATGAGAACCCGCTGCTGGCGCTCAAGTTCTCGTTCGAAGGCGGCAACTCGCAGGATCCGAAAGGTAAGGACGGCGTCGCCAATTTCGTATCGGCGATGCTCGACGAGGGCGCGGGCGACATCCCGGCGAGCGATTTCCAGGAGAAGATGGAAGAGCTCGCGATGCGAATGCGCTACGAGGACAGCCGCGACGCGTTCTACGGCAACTTCGAGACGCTCACGCAGAACCGGGACGAATCCGTCAAGCTCCTGAAGCTCGCACTGACGAAGCCGCGTTTCGACCAGGATGCGGTCGAGCGCATTCGCGCGCAGCTACTGGCCAATCTCGTTTACTCCGATCGCGATCCCGAGAAGGTCGCCGCAAAGGAATGGTTTGCAACCGCGTTCTCCGGGCACTCCTACGGCCGCCCGTCGCAGGGAACCGAAGAAACCGTTACTGCCATCACACGCGACGATCTCGAAGCCTATCGCAAGCGGATCTTCGCGCGCAGCAATCTCAAGGTCGTGGCGGTCGGCGACATCACGCCGGAACAGCTCGGCAAGCTGCTTGACGACGTGTTCGGCGATCTTCCGGAAAAGGCCGGGCTTGCAGACGTGGCCCTCACCCAGCCGGTCTTGGGCGGCAAGGAAAAGTGGATCAATATGGACGTCCCGCAATCCGTCGCGGTGTTCGGCCTGCCCGCCATGCCGCGCAAAGATCCGGACTTCATGGCCGCGTTCGTGCTCAACCAGCTCATCGGCGGCGGCGGCTTCGCCTCGCGCCTGATGGAGGAGGTCCGCGAGAAGCGCGGTCTCGCCTATTCCGTCTACAGCTACATTCAGCCGTTCCGGCATACGTCCATCCTGTCCGGTGGCGTGGCAACGCGCGCGGATGCCATCCAGCAGTCGCTCGACGTGATCCGCAAGGAGCTGAAGCAGGTGGCCGACGAAGGCCCGACGCCGGACGAGTTCGAGAACGCCAAGAAATACCTGACCGGATCCTATGCGCTTCGCTTCGATACCAACTCGAAGATTGCAAGCCAGCTGCTCGGCCTTCTGGAAGACGATTTCGGGCCTGACTACATCGACAACCGCAACAAGATGATCGACGCCGTCACGCTCGACGACGCCAAACGCGTTGCTAAGCGCCTGCTCGACACCGACAACCTGATCGTCACGATCGTCGGCCAGCCGCCGGCAACGGCTCCGGCGGCTGACAAAAAGGGGTAAGCCCGCCCCCGCTACCCTTAGCGGCAGAAATTCTCCTTCGCGCAAGCGGGTGCCCTCATCTCTCCCTCTTCCCAACTGCGGGGAGAGGGAGATTGCTTGGCGAACGGAGCAAAAAAGGCTACCTCCACGCGGCAACCAAGGCGGTTCCTCGCAGGTTATGGGGACGCCATGCCCATCAGGACGCCATGACCTCATCCAGCTCTCTCGCTTCCCCCTCCTATCGCCAGTCGATTGCAGGCTGCCTCTTGGGCGCCATCGGCGAGCACGGCCTTTCGGAGAGTGAACTCGGCCGGTGGCTCGAAAAACTCAAACCCGCGCTGCACGATCTCAAGGCCGACCACGCGAGCGGACGCTTGCCGCTACTCAGAGTTGCCGAAGAGACGGCTGATCTCGACGCGGCCGAAGCCGCGCTCGACAAGCTTTGCCAGGACGCGGAGACCGTCGTGTTCTTCGGCACCGGAGGATCGGGACTCGGCGGGCAAACGCTGGCGCAGCTCGGCGGCTGGAACCTACCGGGTGTTTCCTGTTGCTCGGCGGGGCGCCAGAACCGGCCCCGCCCCCGCACACGCTTCTACGACAACCTCGATCCGCTGACGCTTTCGGCCGGGCTTACTCGTCTCGATCTCGAGAAATCGCGTTTCGTCGTCACATCGAAATCCGGCGGCACAACCGAAACGCTGGCGCAGCTCATCACTACCCTGTCGGCAGTGAAGGCGGCGGGTCTCGAAAGCAAAATTCCGGAGATGTTCCTCGGCATCACCGAGCCCGACAAGCCCGGCAAGACGAACGGCCTCAGGGCGCTGCTCGGAAGCCTCGGCGTGCCCATGCTCGAGCATCACACGGGGATCGGCGGGCGCTTCTCGTGCCTCACCAACGTCGGCCTGATGCCGGCGATCGCGCGCGGGCTCGATGCGCGCAAGATCCGCGAAGGCGCGCGCGAGGTGGTCGACAGCCTCGTCAACGCCTCGTTCCCGATCGCGTTCGCGCCCGCCATCGGCGCGGCGACGGCCGTCGGGCTATCGAAAGAGCGGGGCATTCGCACGCTCGTCATGATGCCCTACAACGATCGCCTCGGCCGCTTCTCGGAATGGTACGTGCAGTTGTGGGCGGAAAGCCTCGGCAAGGGCGGCGAAGGCACCACGCCGGTTCCGGCACTCGGGCCGCTCGATCAGCACAGCCAGCTTCAGCTGTTCATGGATGGCCCGCGCGAGATCGCAGTTACTGTCGTGCGCGTTGCGAGCGCTGGCGCGGGACCTGTGCTGGACGCCGATTTCGCAAAGCTCGCGGGACAGGATTTCCTCGGCGGGAAGACGCTCGGCGACGTGGTCGATGCGCAGGCCCATGCGATCGCAGAAGCGCTCACGCAAGCGGGCCGGCCGGTCAGAACCTTCGATATCGATACGCTCGACGAGCGCTCCGTCGGCGCGCTGCTCATGCATTTCATGATCGAGACGATTTTGGCGGGGCGGCTTCTGGAGCTCGATCCGTTCGACCAGCCCGCCGTTGAGCTTGCGAAGACGCTGACAAAAGAACGTCTGTCGCGCTGACACAGGCCCATGTTGTCATCCTCGGCGCGGATCCGAGGATGACTGCATGTAGGCTGTGTTTCGCAGAAACTTCCTACTTGATGCGGCGCTCGACGGAGAGGCGGATCAGATCGGCCGTGCGCTCGACGCCGAGCTTTTCCTTCAACCGGCTGCAGGAGTTCGCCACCGTCTTATAGGCGATCCCGAATGTCGCTGCGATCTCGGCCAGGCTCTTGCCCTCGCCGAGAAGACGCAGAATCTCCACTTCGCGGTTCGACAGCTTGTGCAGCGGATCTTCGGTGAACGCCGAGCTGAACACCAGCTCGCTTGCCATCGAGCGATCGAGATAGCGATCTCCCGACGCGATCTTCCTCACGGCCGTGACGAGCTCTCCTGCTTCCGCGCTCTTGCTGACGTAGCCCGCGGCGCCGGCCTTGAGGGCGCGCATGGCATAGCTCGGCTCCGAATGCATTGTGAACATCACGATGCGGGACGCAACGTTCTCGGCCTTGAGGCGGCGCAACAGCTCGAGACCGCTCGACCCATCGAGATTGATATCGAGCACGACCACATCGGGATTGATCGCGCGCGACAGGTTCATCGCATCCTGAGCGGTTGCGGCCTCGTGGATCTCGGCCCCGGAAATGGTCGAGAGCAGGCGGCGAATGCCCTCCCGCACCACGGCGTGATCATCGACCACTAGAATTTTCATTGTATAGCAACCTCCTCGCAGCCCCATGAGGGTATCACCCTCGGTGCGCTTCAAACAGGCGGGAGAAATTCCCGTTCTCGACCTGTACCGCTCGCTGCGGTCAAGGCTTTATGGCGATACCCCAGGGCAGGCGCCCGACCGGAACCGACCGGAGCGGCTTCATGGTCGCCGTGTCGACGACCGTCATGTCATTGGTGAGCCCGTTGGCCACGAAAAGCTGCGAGCCGTCCGGATGCACGGCCATGTGCCACGGCCGCTGGCCGACCAGGATGTACTGTTTCACGTCGAAGGTCTCGGTGTCGACGACGGCCACGCGATTGGCGTGCGAGAGCGCGACGAAGGCCAGCTTGCCATCGTTCGACATCTCGATGCCGACCGGCTGGATCAGCTCCGGGTTTACGCCCGGAATCGTGAAGCCGAACTTCTTGATCACTTTATAGGTCGCAGCATCGATGACCGACACCGTGCCGCCGATCTCGGCCGAGACCCAGACGTGGCGGCCATCCTTGGTGAACTGCGCCTCGCGCGGGCGGGTGTCGACCAGAATGTTCTGCAGCACCTCGAAGGTTTGGTTGTCGATGATATGGGCCATGCTGGTCTGCTCGGACGTGGCGACCGTAATCTTGTTGTCCGGCGAGACGGCCATGCCTTCCGGTTCGACGCCGATCATCACCTCGGCGAGCACCTTGCCGTCGGCGCGTTCCATGATGGTGACGTAGCCTTCGTCCTCGTTCGCGATGTAGATGCGCTTGCCTTCCGGATCGACATCGAGCAACTCCGGGTCGGGTCCGGAGTTCAGCGTGCGGGATATTTCCAGCGTCGCGGTGTCAATCACGTCGAGCCGATTGTCGTCGCCGATGCAGACAAGCACTTCCTTGAAGTCCGGGGTGATGCGGATACCGCGCGGACGCATTCCCGTTTGTATGGTTTTTATGATCTTCAGGGACTCGTCCAGCACCGTGACGGTGTTGTCCTTCTCATTGGTGACGAAGATCGTGTAGGCGCCGGCAGGCGAGGCCCCGGCCGACCCCAATAACAGGGCGAACGTGGCAGAGGCGATGGTCCTGATATGCATCGATGGCCTTCTGTTTCGTCTCATGAGCTTGCTCAGTTGGGCAGTCCCGGATCGGCCGGTGTCTTGGCGGCACGCCCGGGCGACTTCTGCATCAGCTTCAAGGCGCCGACGGCGGCGTCGAAGCCCGCTCCAGTCGCGATTTCGAGCGCCGTCTGCCCGTTTGAGGATTTCGCTTCGAGGTCTGCTCCCGCTCCGGCCAAGAGACCGATGATCGGCGCGTTGTTGTGACCGGCCGCGATCATGACGGCGTTGACGTTGTCCTTCGAAAGGGCGTTGACGTTCGCGCCCTTGTCGACCAGCAGGCGTGCGAGATCGAGTGGCTGCGGGCCTTGCGCTAGATTGCCGGAGCGCGTCTTGGCTGCGAGCTGCGTCGCCAGCACCATCAGCGGCGTCACGTTCTCAATGCCTGAGGTTGCATTCACGTCGGCGCCGAGATCGATCAGCGCCTTGGCGGCGAAATATTTTCCGTCGCCGAGGGCCCACGAGAGCGGCGTGATGCCCTGCTTGGTCTTGAGTTCCAGGTTCGCACCCTTCTTGGCCAGCATCTCGACCGACGGCACATGGTTGCGGTTGATGGCGTGCAGCAGGGGGAAGAAGCCGTCCGCGTCCGGCGTGTTCGGATCGGCGCCCGCCTCGACCAGGATCTCGATGAGCGTTGCGCTGCGGCCGCGGGCGGCGCTATCCAGCGGCGTGAACCCGCCGGAATCCCGCTTATTCACGTCGGCGCCCTTCTTGATCAGAAAGCGCACGCGATCGGCATCGTTACCGACGATCGCGTTGACCAGCTCCTGATCGAGATCGGCGCCATCCGCGAGCCACGACTCGAGTCGCGCTTCGGTGACGATCTGATCGGCGGTGGCCTTGTCAGTTGCCTTGATCGGAGGCGCCTCCTTTAGGAAACGATCCTGCGAAACGTTGCGGATGCGCTCGTAGTAGGAGCCGTGCGAGGGGAGATCGCCATCGACGGCGCATTTCGAGCATTGCACCAGCGGTACGCCGTATTCCTTCAGCACCGCCGCGATCTCATCCTTCTTTCGCGTCAACGCCCAATCGATCATGTACTTCAGCATGACCTGATTGCGCTGCATACCGATGGCGAGATCGAACTCCATGGGCACCTCGTTCTCCCACAGGTTCACCGGTTGAATAATGATCGGCTCCTGCCTTTGGGTCTTGAGCCAGCCGGCGAAGGGGCCCCATACGCCCGCGACATCCAGCTCTCCGTCGATGACCTTCTGCACCTGCTGCCACGGCTGGTGCTTCGGCTGGAGGTCCGTGTCATAGGCGATGATGTGGAGATCGAGATTCTTGTGGCCGCGACGCTCCAAGGCTTCGCGGATCCCGGAATGCTGGAAAACCCCGATGCGCAGTGTCTTCAGCAGCGGATCGTCGAGGCTCTTGATGTCTAGCTTCTTGTCCGCGCGATGGGCGAAGACGTAGGTGGTTCGATAGAGCGGCTCGGTGGTGAGAAGTTCCTGAAGCGCCGTCGGCATGTCCATCAGGACGTCGCACTCGTCGTTCTGGAACGTTTCGCGCGTCAAGCCGCGCTCGTGATACGGCCGCCAGAAGAAGCTCGCGTGGCCGCCGAGATCCTCGGCCAGGATCTTCGCGATCTTGTTCTGGTAGCCCTCCTGCTTGTTCGAAGAGAGCGGCATGTTGCCGGGATCGGCGCAGACACGCAGCACGTCGAGCTTACGAGTGCGCGCTTCCTGGCGTGCGCGCGTGTGCTCGGCCGCAGTCAGATCGTCGAACGATTTGTTGCGAGTGAACGAGCGCAGGCTCTTGTCGGCCATCGCGAAACCAGCGCCTGCAACCGAGAATACGGCTGCGAGCAAAAGCGTGTACGACAGCTTCCTCACGTTTCACCCATTGATGTTATATCGTTGCTTTTATTGCCGCTGATCGCGTGCAGCAAGTCCGGATCTTCCCGGGATTTGTTCACGGGGCGATCACACTTTCGCGCGCACGGCGCTTGATGGCTTTGCAAACCCGTCCCGGCCTCGGCACGGACTGCCTGCAACGCCAAGACGCCCGATGCCTTGCGACACCGGGCGTCCCGATCTTGCGCTCGCCGATTAATCGCCGAGGGTGAAGGTGTAGAGCTCACCGCCCTGCGGGATCTTGTCGAGGCCGGTGGCTTTCGCCATCGCCGTCGCGCCGATCGCGCCGAACTTGTCGTTCATGTCGAGGCCGGCGGTGACAGGGATGCCGATCCAGCCGCCCAAGCCTGCGAAGATCGAGACATATTGCTTGCCCTTGATCTTGTAGGTGATCGGGTTGCCGATGATGCCGGAACCCAACTTCTTCTGCCACAGCACCTTGCCGGTCTTGCGGTCGACAGCGCGGAAGTGGCCGCTCTTCGAGCCGTAGAACATCAGGCCGCCGTCGGTGACCATGGTGCCCGACCAGTTCGGATAGGGATCGGGGATTTCCCAATCGGCCTTGCCGGTGACGATGTCGAACTTCTTGATCTTACCGGCGATGCCAGGCTTCTCAGGATACATGTACACGTTGGCGAACACGTAGACCGTGCCCTGCTGCGTGTGCGTGCGCTCCTGGGGTTCGTCCTCCATGCACCAGTTGTTGGTGGGGCAGTAGAACTTGTTCGGCTCCTTCGGATCGACGGAGCACGGCTGCTGGTCCTTGCCACCCATCGCCGACGGGCAAGCCGGCGTGTTGCGGCCGATCTCGAACGGCGAGTGCTCGCGCACCTTGATCGGACGACCGGTCTTGAGGTCGACCTTCTCGGCCCAATCGACGGTCACGAACTTGTTGGCGCGCAGAAGCGTGCCATCGACGCGATTGAGGACATAAGCGAAGCCGTTGCGGTCGAAGTGGACCAGCGCCTTCACCTTCTTGCCGTCAACGTCGAGGTCGTCGACGAGAATGTTCTCGTTAACGCCGTCATAGTCCCACTGATCGAACGGGGTCATCTGGTAGGCCCAGACCGTCTCGCCGGTGTCCACCTTGCGGGCGAAAATGGTCATCGACCACTTGTTGTCCCACTTGCCGGTGTTGCACTCGTCGTGGGTCTTGTCGCCGCAGCGATAGCTGGGGCTCCAGTGGCCGGGGTTGCCGGTCGACCAGTAGACGAGCTTGAGCTCGGGGTCGTAGCTGCCCCAGGCCCAATACGAACCGCCACCGATCTTCCACTCGCCGCCGTTGGTTGCGGGATAGGAGGTGATGCCGATGTCGCTGCCGGCGGTGCCGAAATGCGGATTGGCCTTGTTGGTGTCCGGCGTCAGGCAGACGTCCTTGTCAGAGCCCGTCGCATGGCACTTCCAGACTTCCTTACCGGTTTCGATATCGTAAGCGGTCAGACGTCCGCGGGCTGCGAATTCGTCGCCGCCGAAGCCGGCAATGACGAGGTTCTCAGCGATCAGCGTCGGGCCGGTGATGGTCTCACCGTGCTCGGGGTAGGCATGTTTGACGACCCACTTCTCGGCGCCCGTCGTCGCGTCGAGTGCGATCACGAAGCCGTCGAGGGTGTGATAGATGACCTTGCCGGCCGCATAGTTGACGCCGCGGTGAACGGTGTCGCAACAGGCGCGGGGAACAGCCGATTCATCGCGATCGGTGGTCTTGACGTAGTTCCAAACCTGGACCGGGTTGTCCGGATCCGAAAGGTCGAGAGCTTGTAGAATGTTGCACTGGGCCATGTTGGGGCAGCCCGACGAGAAGTACATCATCGGCTTGCCGTTGTGCTCGACGACGACCGGCTGGCCTTCGTGACCACGCAGCGCGCCGGTCGACTGCGACCAGGCGAACTGAAGCTTCTTGACGTTCTCGGTGGTGATGTCCTTCAACGTCGAATGGCGCGTCAGCTGATTGTCGCGGCCCGGGGCGGGCCAGAGATTTTCGTTTTTCGCGTTCTTCTCGATCTCGGCGTTTGCGAGCACGGGCCCGCTCATGCCGAGCAGAGCAGCGATTACGCTGCCCGCTACAAAGGCTAACCTCTGTTTCATTGTACTTCCTCTCCTAGTTTTCGATGACTTTCAGGCGGCACCTCTAAACCCAGCCGCTTTCTGAAGTTCACCCCATCTCGTTTTTCGGCCATTTCTGGATTGACCAAAAAAACGCGATCCCGCATTACGCAAAACCGCATCAACGGCCTTTTCGGCCGCGATCGCCTTGCGCATCCAAAACTTTTTCAATCGTGCGTGCTGACCTCTTTCTGAGGCAGGAATGGTTGTGCTTGGGAAAGAGCTGGGCGCCGAAAGAACCCAAAGGAGGAGAGCGGTTGTTTCGACGCCCCAGCCATCCTGCAAGCCGGCAAACCATAGGCACGACCAATGTCTTGCACTATGGGATTAGCTCCCGATGTCGATTGCCAAGTTTCCCGATCACACAGACGTGATCGCGGGGCCTGTTTCGCCAAATACCTAAGCGTTTTTCGAGGATTCTTGTGGGATTAATTCCCGGGCAATTCAGGCTGCAATAAAGGCGCCCTGCAGAAGGCCGATCAATTTCGGCGGTTCTCAATCGAAAAGCGGATCAAATCGGAAGTTCGCGGCAAATCGAGTTTTTCCTTTATACGGCCGCAGGAATTTGCGACGGTTTTGTAGGCAATACCAATCGCGTCGGCGATACCCTGCAGGCTTTTTCCTTCGCCGAGCATGCGCAGAATTTCGATCTCGCGATTGGTCAGCTTGCGCAACGGATCCTCGGCGCGAACGCTGCTCATCACCAATTCGCCGGCCATGGTGCTGTCGAGGTAGCGCTCGCCCTCGGCAACCCGGAGAACGGCTGTCGTCAGTTCCTCGGCGCCTGCGCTCTTGCAGACGTAACCGTAGGCGCCGGCCTTGAGGGCGCGGTTTGCGTAGATCGGTTCGGAATGCATAGAGAACATCAGCACGCGCGTCGCAGGATCCTCGATCCGCAACCGGCGCAGCAGCTCGAGGCCGCTCGCGCCTTCGAGGTTGATATCGAGCACGACCACGTCGGGGCTCTCCTTGCGGGCGAGCGCCAGCGCTTCATGCGCGGTTGCTGCTTCGAACACCACCGCATTCGGGATCGCCGACAGGAGGCGCTGGACCCCCTGGCGAACAACCGCGTGATCATCGACGACGAGAACCTTCATGTGCTTCCCCCCGGAACGGCAGATCCGTCGAACGCGGCATAGCTTTCCCGTATCGGCAGCCGGACATCGACCCTAACACCCGCCAAATCGTCCCTGTTCTTAATTTCTACCGTTCCGCCCAGCGCCGTCACGCGCTCGCGCATGGCAATGAGACCGAAGCCGCTCGACAGGCTCGCAGCTTTCAGACCACCACCGTCGTCCTGGACGACAACGCGCACATCGTCGTCCTTGTTGCGCGTCACCTCGATGTCGAGCTCCGTAGGCTCGCCATGCTTGAAGGCATTGCTGATGGCTTCCCGCACGATGCCATGAATGACGGTGTCGAGCTTCTGGCCGCAGCCCCGGTCCGTAACCTCGACGTTGAACGTCACATCGGGATTGCGCAGTTGCCAGGAGGCGACCAGCGTCTCGATGGCGTTCGCGAGCCCGAGTTCCAAGTGCGCCGTTGGGCGCAGCCGGCTCAGGATCGACTTCACGTGCTTCTTCATGTGGGCGACGGCATCGCGGATGGCATCCGCGCGGGCCGCGAGGACGGGCTTTTCTATTTCGGCCTGCGGGTTCTCAACCATTTGCCTGATGCTCGAGGCATCAACGTCGACGGAGAACAGGAACGGGCTCACCTCGTCGTGAAGGTCTCGCGCGAGATCCGCGCGCTCTTCGTCCTGCACGGTGGCAAGCTGCTCGTTGAGCTCGCGGTTGCGTTTCTCCATCTGGCCGAGGCGGCCGGCCATCTCGTTGAAGCCCGAGCAGAGCTTGGCGAGTTCGGTTGGTCCGCTTTCCGCAACCCGCGCCCCATAGTCGCCGCCGCCGAGACGTTCGAAGGCGTTCGACAGCTTGGGGAGTGGCTCCAGAGCACGGCCAACGGTGATGTAGACCAGCGTCGAGACGAGCGCGCAGAAGAAGGTCAGGATCGCGAGCTTCAGGAGCAGATCGTCCCAGACTTCGCCCACCTCGCCGCGCTGCTCGGACTGCAATTCGAATGCGCCGTAGGGCTTCAGATCGTCCGGCAAAGGGATGTGGATGACTTCAGGCGGAAGGGCGATCAGCGAATAGAACCAGTTTGGCAACTCCTCCGCCGGCGCCACAAAGCTCGAGATGCGCGCACCGATCGGCTCCGGCTCGATGAAGGTCGCCTTGACGTGGCGGTTGCCGTCGAACACCCGCACGAGGCGCACGAGCTGAAGGCGCGGCTCGTCGTCGTGGGCGATTTCCTGCACCACTTTGCGCACGGTTTTCTCGGCGATCGACAGAGCCGCGCTGACTTCGGTCTCGACCTTCGTTGCTGCCTGCCAGTAGGTCACGAGGCCGCTCATGACGAGCGTCACGACCAGCACGATCGAGATGTTGCGGATGATGGTCGCGCTCAGCGACTCGGACTTGCTCGGTCCGAGCGAGCGGTTGAGGCCGACCCTCTCACGCAATGACGCAATCTCACGCAAGGACATGGCTTATTCCATTGGCTTCGTCATGGCATTGAATTGGGGGGCATCAGATCGCGGGCAACGCGGAAACCGACGCTGAAGTTGCGAAAATCCGGAACGTTGCGCACCCGCATGGCGGATCGCATGGCTTTGGCAGGATAGAACGCCGATCCGCCGCGCAGGCTGTAAACGCCGCGTGCCGGCGGACGATCTCCTTGCGGCGGGCAGTCATCGGCGACACGCGGCGTACCGTCCTTCGGACCTGCGTTATAGTCCTCACAGTATAGATCCGCGGTCCATTCCCAGACATTGCCGTGCACGTTGTGCAAGCCCCAGGGATTGGCGGGAAAGGCATCGGCCGGTGCGGGAGACTTACTGTCCCACTCGCTTCCGCAGCCCACGCAGGCGGCGCGGGCGACGCCATCGGCAGGCAGCGTGTCCCCCCACCAAAAGGCGGTGCGGGTGCCGGCGCGGGCGGCCAGCTCCCATTCGGCTTCCGACGGCAAACGATAGGTATGGCCGGTTTTGGCCGCGAGCCACTTGGCGTAGGCAACCGCATCCTGGTGGCTCACGCCAACGATGGGCTGGCCCGGCGCCGTCAGCGCATCGCCGAGATTGCGGTAGTAGCGGCTCGATCCGGTTTCAATGTTGTGCTGGCCGCCGGGCTCGAGCCATTCGGGAGGCTTGCAGCCGGAGGCCGCGACGCAGGCCTTGTATTCCGCGACCGTCACCGGACGCATGCCGATGGCAAACGGGCGGATGCTGACAGCGGTCAGCGTTTCGTCGTCGGAGCGATCCTTCTCCTCGGTCGGCGAGCCGATGGCGAACCCCGGCGGCGAGGCCGGTACGATCACCATCGGGGGGCAGGCCAATTCGGCCTCGCAATCGGAGAATGGCTTGGCGCCGCCAGAAACCCGGACCTCGACATGTGCTTTTCCGGGCAAGCCTGTCGGGACCTGGACCACGTCGAGACCGAGCGCTTTGGCGCGGGCCGCAATCTTGTCCGCCGCGCCGAGATCGCGGTCGAGCAGGCCCTGAAGCGCCCGCCCGTCGGCGGCGGTCTGGACGGCATCATCCGTGCTTTCACCGGCGTGGCTTGGCGACATCCCCGCCGCGAGCGCGAAAAGGACGACAGCAACTACCCGGACGATCTGGGAATTTTCGGGCGTGTTTTGCATGAAAACTTTCAGTGTAACAAGGTAACATCTCCTATGTTATAAATTGTCGCATCGCGCAAGGGTCGGCCAGCATATTCGCCGCGCTCGGTAAGCGAGCTGTCATTCAAGGCCTCATCGAGAAAGGACCTCTGATCATGACCGGATGCTCCATTTTCCCATCCCGCCGCTCCTTTGTTCTCGGCGCGCTTGCCACACCTTCCCTTGTGGGGGCCTGGGTTGCCGCAACATCACGCCCGGCGATTTCGGCGGAAGAAGATCTATGGCCCGGTCTGAGGGAAGAGGTGTTCGGGGCTCGTGAGATCGCCGAAAACGATGGCGCGATCACTTTGTTCGGACCGGAGCGGGCGGAGGACGCGGCCCTGGTGCCGATCAACGTCCGCATTCCGAGCACTGTGGCACCGAATGCGGTGGCGCTTACCCTTCTCATCGACCGTAACCCAGCTCCGGTCGCGGCGACGTTCAAGTTCGGCGACGCGTTCCGTCGCGGACCCGATATCGGCGAGCGCCAGCTCGCAACGCGCATCCGACTCGACTCGTTCTCCAAGGTGAGAGCCGTACTCGAAACAGCTGATGGGCGGCTGCACATGTCCTCGCGCTTCATTTCGGGTGCGGGCGGATGCTCGGCAACGCCGTCCAAGGATCTCGAAGCCGCGCTTGCGGGCCTCGGAAAGATCGACATCAAAGCGAAGAACGAACCTGCGCGCGGCGACGCATTTCGCGAGGCGCAAGTGATGATCCGCCATCCCAACTTCACCGGCTTGCAGCTCGATCCGGATTCGCGCGGTTACGTGCCAGCGCGCTTCGTCAACGATCTCGAAGTGAAGAGCGCAGGAGTGCTTCTGTTCCGCATGGAAGGCGGAATTTCGATTTCGGAGAATCCGCATTTCCGTATCAGCTACGGCGGCGCGCCCAGCGACGTGATCGAGGTCAACGCCCGCGACACGGAAGGGGCTGCGTTCTCGCAGCGCTCGGGCGCGGGTGGATCATAGATCGTAGGGCGCATCTTCACTCGGATGCGAGACGGAGCAGATCCTCGGCGAGACTATCGAGCCCGTCGATCACGTCCGTGTTGATCAACAGCGTCACGGATGTCCATGTGCCGGCGAGCGTGCCGCCGCGGTGCGTTTCGGCGGCGATCAGGTTGTAGGACGTGAAGCCCGGCACCAGGCCCGAGTGGGTGAACATATCCCGGCCAGCTCGGTGCTCCACGAACCACCCCATGCCGTAATAAAGCTCCGGCGTGACGCGGGCGCCATCGGACACCATCAGCGCGAGTAAGTCGGGCGACAACACTTGTCCCGACATGAGCGCGGCATTCCAGGCGTAAATATCGGCAGCCGAGCTCGCGACGTCTGCGCTGCCTTTCAGCCAATCCGGCTGATCGAACACCGGCCGGCGGCGATAGATCGGACGCGCAACCACGGCGCCTGCCGCGTAGTCTCCGACGAACCCGGTCTCGGCCAGATGTGCGCGTGGGAATATCTCGCGGCGCAGAACATCGCGGTGCGCGTGGGGCGCCGTTTCGCCCGGAACGATCGCCTCCTCGATTGCCTCGGCGAGCAGGAAGTAACTTGTGTTCGAATATTCGAACGTGTTGGGCCAACCGGATGGCCTCAGCTTCTTCAGCTCGGACAGCAGCTCCGGTGCGCCGATCCGTCCCCACGGGTCCGTCGTGGAAGGCGGCAACCGTGTGAAGTTCGGGAGGTTGGACGTCATGGTCAGCAAGCTGCGGAGCGTGACCGGCTGAGCATCGCTCGCGGCGTCCAGCCCAGGCCAATGCGCGACGCCTTCGAAAATCTCCGCGAGCGCGAGGTCGAGCGTGACGGGTGTTCCGTTGCGCAGTGTCGCGTTGCGGCCGATCAGGTCGAGGACAGCGGCGGCCGTGAACTGCTTGGCGAGGGAGCCGACATGAAAGACCGTGTGCTCGGTGGCCGGCACGCCGGGCGACGTCTCGCCATACCCCTTCGCAAGCGCAGCTTCGCTTTCCGTCCCGATCGCAAGTGCCAGAGCCGGCTTCGGAAGTGCTTCGCCCGTCTCGTGGATGCGGGCCAGAAACTGATCGATCAGCGCGTCAGCCCGAGCCGACTTTTCCGGCGACCATCCAGCAGCCTCAACAGGCAGGATGGTGAGCATCAAACCAAACACTGCGTGGGAGAATACAGGCAACGCCCGGCGGTGGCTCAAGCGGCGGCCTTGCTTCGACGCGCAGATGAAATTGCCGAACCACAACATGCCCTAAGATCAACCGCCAGAGCCCATCTCCCGGAAGTCTGTGAGGCGCGACGGTGCAAGTCAAGGCAGAGCTGCGCTCTCCGCCACTCCACAAAAAAGGCTCCTGAGCCGTGGCGGTCTCAGGAGCCCATCGTTTACCTGGAGGTGTGCGATACCGGTTACCGGTTATCGGATCGGTGCGGTCGGCACTCTCGCGGCCGGCTTCGAGCCTGCAGCCGGATCGGACGGTGTGGCCGTGCTCGGGCCGGGCTGAACGTTCTCGGTCGTGTTCGGATCGGCCGGGATACCGGCAGGGGACTCAAAGCCCTCCCCTGTGCTCATGCCCTCGCTCGCGGAGCTTCCAGTTCCCGGAGGCGAGGTCGGAACGCGTGCCGACGGAGAGCTTCCTGCCGCCGGATCAGACGGCGTCGTCGCGCTCGGGCCAGGCTGCTTGTTCTGATTGGTGTTCGGATCAGCGGGAATTCCGGCTGGTGATTGCGCCATCGACACCGATGCGCCGAGCGCAACAGCGGCCGCCGTCAATGCGGATAAGGTCTTGATCATCGTCGTTCCTTTTTCTTGTGGTCGATGTCCTCCCACGAAAAGAAACTCATCCTCTCGCCGACGGTTCCAATGTGCCCGCGCCTTTCCGTCTCGCCGCTTCGCTAACAGGCTTCAGCCGTGCCGCGCCGGAAACACAGCGCTTGCGCTCGGAAAATGCGCGATTGGGCGGGATTGCCGGATTTGCTTGGAAGCGCGTTACGCGCAGGCAACTTGGAGCGGGCGATCGGGATCGAACCGACGACATTCAGCTTGGGAAGATGCATTGGTTAAGCTAACGGCTTGATGCAGCCAGCTATTATGTTTGCACCGAGTGGCGGACATCCGGCGAACGCACCGTGAAAGTGCAAACACATTTCGACCGGCAGGCTCTCAATTCATCCACAGCTTCCCGCGCCGGACTTTTAGCGCTCGTCCGTTCTCTGCGCATGACCCAGCGCGTGCCGATCTCCCGCCCCTCCCCCACGCTCGGCGTGATCGTCGGCGCGGCGCTCGCCGCCTCGGTCGCACTGTGGCAGCCCCGCGTCGTCGTCGTCGATGGCGACACCGTCGACTATGGCTACTGGCGCTGGCGGCTTGCCGGGTTCGACGCGCCGGAGATCAGGCAGGCGCATTGCCCCGAGGAACGGTCGCGCGGCAAAGACGCCGCCCAGCGCCTCAGGAGCCTCGTGGAAGCCCGTTCGCCGCGCCTGACGTATCTCGGCCACCTCGACAAATACCGCCGCCCGCTGGGCCGTCTTTCGCTGTCGGGCGAGGATGTCGCCGCCATCGCGATCCGCGAGGGCTGGGGCCACCCCTACGACGGCGACGGCCCGCGCCCGTCCTGGTGCCCCTAGATGCCGCCGACGATCTCGCCGTTGGTGATGTGGCCGTGCCAGAGGCCCCCCGCAGATCCATCGAGAGACGGCATCACGGTTATGGAATCAAACGTCGCGTTGTCGATCCCGCCTTGCACGGTCCAGTGAGCAGCCGGATTGCACCCCTGAACATCATCATCTTCGAACAGATCCCACTGCTCTCGCTGCGGCGGCGGATTCTCGAAGCAGCTCTGGCGCCAGTTCGGATCGGTCGGGCTTCGAAACGTGAAACCGACGCGCTTGCCGTCCTTTAACAGCCACTTTGGGTCTAAATCGATCAGTCGCATTTGCATCTCCTATGTTGCTCGAACGCAAAAAACCCCCGCCGCCGGCTCCGGGGTGGAGAACCGACGGCGGGGGCGCGCTCGATGCCAGGCGGGCGGCGTGGCTCGAGGTCCGTCGCGCCGGGCATGGGGAACGGCGCGACGAAGCGATCAGGCTTTGACGACGAAGTGCATCAGCAGTCCGAACAGCAGGATGCTGCCGGCGAACACGAACATCACCGAGCGGGCAACGTCGCGGCGGGCGGCGCGAGCGTTGGCAACGGCTTTTCGACTGCGAGGCCCAGCCCCACCAGGATCATCAGAACCGCCACCACGATCTCGCGGATGCGCGGCAGCGTCTCGGCGAGGGCCTTCAGCAGCTCCGTGAGAGACGCGAGCAAACCCACCGTAGCCGTGGGCGGCGGGCCAGACGGCGCCGCCTGCGGCTTCACCGTCTGCCTGATGCTGCCCAGTTCCGATTCGATCGTCGTCACCCGGCCATCCATCTCGCGGTGGAGCTCGAAATTCTTCCCCACCGCGTCGAGCGTAATCCTCTGCCCAGCCTTCAACCCACCCAAGTCCTGGCGCACCTCCGCCATGTGCTGGTCGACCCGGTCGAGACGGTTCAGCAGGATTTCCCCGAACGAGGGCGGCTCCCAGCTGGTCCTGCCATTGCGGCGATAGTCGTGCATCGGCGGTGTTCCTCATGGCGCGCCTCGCCTCACGAAGTTTTCGGGTCGGGCTTGGCCTTCTCGCCAGCCGCGCCGCACAGCTTGTCGATCTTGGCGTTTTCGCGCCGGGCTTCCTCGATCGATTGCCAGGTGTCGTTGACCGACCACGTGCGCTTCTTCGCGATGGCGCAGTAGTTGTCGGCGACGATGTTGAGCTTCGGCGGCGCGGCGGTGGGGTCGGCGCAGGCGGCAAGCGCGAGCACCGTCATGATGGCGATCCACTGTTTCACTTCCTGGTCTCCTTCTTGCGGTCGCGGCACGATGCGGACGCATTACAGAGATCGGCGAGTTCGGCGGCCTCGGCCGGCGTCGGCGCGATCGAGCGCTCGGCCTCTTCGGCGCGGCGGATGGCGTCGGCCGCCTTGTTGTTGAGTTCGGTCTGGATCGCCGTCACCCGCGCGTCGCAGGTTGCTTTCGCGTCCACCTTGGCGGAAGCGACGGCGGCCGGGATGTCGAACCAGTCGGCTTTGAGCGAGGTCAGAGCCCAGCTCGCAACCGGGCCGGCGATGGCGGCAATCAGCAGGATGGTGTTGAGGTTCATTTCTGCGGCTCCGTTGCGATGCTGATCGGCACGCCGGCCAGGAACTGGCGAATGCGCCCTGCGATGGTTTGCACGCCGTACACGCGGATGATGATGCCGGCGGCGATCGGCGCCAGCAGCCAGGGATACCGCACGAACAGCATCCCGAACGCGACCAGAGCGTCGGCGAAGGCCTGCACGATCCCCAAGTTCTCGGTGCCGGTTTTGATCGCGTCGAACGTCGTGACGCTCGGCATCGGTGCGGAAGACGGTTCCGGCGCGGCCGTCACCGCTTCAACCGCCTTTGCCGTCGCAGCCGCGAGCGGCGTTCCGATCGTGAGGCCGTCGCCAACGCGTTTGAGCGCAACGCCGCGTGCCACGGCCTTCGATCCCGCCGCGAGCAAATCCTTGGTGGTCGCCGCGACAGGCCGGCGGATGGCGACGATCTCGGCGTCGAACGAGACGTAGGCGATGCTGGTCATGTCGCGCTGGTTGGCGCCGACGCACTTGTAACGCCGCAGACCGGATTGCACCTCGTCGAGCTGCATGACGTGGCCTTGCCACGCCGCCCCGCGCGGGACGACGACAATATCGCCCGGTTGCGGGTTGGCGCGCGCGTCGACGCCAAAGTTGGTGTAGGAGCGCGCGAGCAGTCGCGTCTCGAGCGGAGGCAGCGGCGTGTGGGCGATCGCCTCGGCAAGCGCTTCCTCGGCGACCGCGGCCGTCGCGGGATCGTTGCTGTCGAGATCGGCGAGCGCATACCCAGCACGGCCGAACGTTTCGAGCACGAGCGAGGCACCGACTGCGGCGGCGCAATTGGCCACCTCATCGCTCTCCACCTCAGGATGCCCGACGAGCGAAAACCAGCTCGTCGGCGTGCCTGCAATCACCGGGTTCGCCCGCGCGCCCGGCACCTCCTTCTCGCCGATCCAGCCTCGAAAGATTTCGAGGCGGAGCGGCACCGTCGTTGTCGTCATGGTTACCCCCTCATTGCCTGGCGCTTCGGATACCCACTTCATCGCGGAGCGATGCTCCGCATCGGCGCATCCGCCCCAATAAAAAAGGCCGGCGGTCTGTGCGGAGCACCGCTCCGTCAAACCCCAGCCTGTCGTCAGATCATCGATCGCTGAGCGGTCAGACCCAGCGGCTATCGTCGGCGTAGTCGGCCGGGATCGGTGTCATCTTCTGAATGGCAAAACTCGCCAGCCAGATCGGCTGGCGGTAAGCCGTCGCAGCAACAAGGACCTGCTGAAATTCCAGCGCCGTCAGCGTCACCGGCCCCGTGTCGGTCTCGATCGCGATCTCGCTCGCGCCGCCGCCGAGATTGATCGCGGCCTGCGCGCCTTTCGAGACCTCGTCCCAGCCCTTCATATCGGCATCTGTCGTGCCGATCCGGTGGACGCCACGCGCGTCTCCGAAGTCGTAATCGAAGCCGAGCGCGAGCCTGCGAGTGCGCTCGGAAAGCACGTCATCAATCGTGACCAGTGGTCCGCGAAGCCCGTACCGAGACAGCACATCGTTGAGTTCGCTTTCGTTCAGAATGCGCGTCAAACGGTCAGACGGCCACTCGGTGACGTAGGCGCCGGCCGCACTCGACCACGCCTTGCTCTGGTCGCCGCCGACGATCCAGAACCAATTGAAGGGATCGTAATCGGTCATACGTATTGGCCTCCTGTCGCCGTCGAACCGGCCACGTTGCCGGGGAAATAGGACGCGCCGCCGCCGCCTGCGTTGATGATGCCGTTGATCTGAGCGAGGTAGCGGGTGCCCGTGGCAGAGCCGGTGTAGGTCACGCCGTTCGCGGTGATGCGGCCACCTTCGTCAGCGCGGGCAAAGTACGTCGAGAAGGCCGGGGTGCCGGTCAGCGTAACGGTGATGCCAGCCGTGGAAACCTGCCCGCCCTTCCAGGCGAACAGATGCCGGTTGCCGCCGCCGATGATTTCGTAGTTACCGCTAGCCCGGATCTCGCCGGAGCCTTCGCAGCGGATGTGGGTGATGTTCGTTCCGCCCGCAAAGCGGACCAGCCGGAAAAAGATCACGCCCGCGCCGTTGACGCAGTAAAGCGCGGCTCCGTTCGTGCCAGCCTGGAGTTCAAAGCCTTCCACGGTCAGCAGGCCGCTCGGGGCGCCCATGGTGATGACGTTCGTCGCCGACAGAATGACATTGCCGGGCGTCGTAGTGTTCCCGCGCAGCGTTACCGAGCCAGACCCAACAAATGCGCCCGTTACGCCGATCGCTCCAGCATAGGTGCCGTCGGCGACCTGGATCACGACATTGAACGTCGCGAGGTCGAGTGTCTGGACAACGTTGATCGCCCGCTGAATCGTCAGGAACGCGCCGCCGCTGGCGTTGCTGCGGCCGTCGTTGGCGTCGTTGCCATCCGTACGCACATAGTAGGTGCGGTTCGCCGCCAACGTTTCGCGTGGCAGATATGCGATCGGCGTCCAGGCCACGCACCGCCAGTTTCCGCTCGCATCCGAAACGAAGATGCCGAAGTCGCCGGATTGGGTCGTGATGTTCTTGGCGCCCGGAAGCACGAGCGTCGTGCCGTTATAGGTGAGCACCAGCGCGCCGGTAAACCGGACGATGCGCATCCTGTTGGGTGCCGTCCCGAACGACGTGATCGTGGTCGTCCCCGAGACGAGAACATAGGGCGTCGTGGCCGCGCCGATGTCGCACGTCGCGGCCGATGCAACGGTCGAAGACGGCCAATAGCCGTTCGCGAGCACCGCATCGATTGCGAGCCAGGAAATGCCGTAGCTCGCCGCGCTGTCGGCAACAGGCATTGAGCCATTGGCACCGGCCACGAGAGCGCCGTAAGTGATGCCATCACCAACTGGGATATTGCCCTTCGTCGGCAGGAGTGATTCAAATCCGCCAGGTGGTCCTTGCGGTCCGCTCTCTCCCGTCAGCGACAGGCTCCAACTGCTGGCTGATGCGGGCGCCGAACCGACAAGATCGGTTGCGATTGTTAGATCGCCGCCGGAATATCCGGTCACCGGCCCCGTAAACCAGTTCGTCGTCGGGGCTGCAGTGGATGCGGCCTTGACGCGCTGCCCAACGACGAAATTCAGCCCAGTGCCGACCGCAAGCACGGCCGGCACGCCGACGCTCGGCGTGATCGTCGACAGAGAAACGGCCGTAAACACGACACTCGCGCCGTTGGCACCGTTCGCACCTGATGCGCCAGTCGACCCCGTCGGACCGGGCATTCCGATCTCGGAGATGATCCAATCCGAATGCGTCGTTCCGGGCGACGGGCAAAAGTCGAAGTCGACTGTGATTGCCCCGGTCCCAATGTTGTAGCTGCCGCACTCCCCATCCATGAACTTGGTGGTCGGAGCAGACGCAGACGCGAAGCGCAACCGCTTGCCCGGCACCCACGAGCGGCCGGTGCTGGCCGTGAACGACATCTCACCTAGTCCGATGACGCGGGATGTCGTGCTGGATCCGGTGCCCAGCGGAGCATCAGCGCCGGGCGACCCGGTGCTGCCGGTGCTGCCGGTGCTGCCGGTGTCACCCTTGGCGGCGGCGAGTGTCCACCAGGTGTTGCTGGTCGTTGGCAGCGATGGTGGCGCGTTCCCGGTGGTGTCAGAGATACAAATCCAGGACGACCCGCTTTGCGAGACGACATCGCGCACGGCGTATGCGGTCACACCGCTGTAAGCGCCTCTCGGGTTGACGGACGCCCCCATCGCGCCCGCAGGTCCTTGCGGACCGACCATTGAGACGGGCTCGCTCCATTCGCCATCGGATTTTCGGTAGACCGACGGGACATCTACGCGGAGGTAGTAAGAGCCTTCGCCGCCCAAGCCTTCTGAAGGCGCGCCATCGCCAGACAGCAACTCTGCCTGGTTCGCGACAAAGTTGGACAGCAATACGGAGATGTCGGCCGCCTGCGCCCATTCGGCCGTGAAGCGCGCAATGCCGTCGTAGTCGTCCTCGTCGACGAGGGTCGTGCCCTGGTACGGCCTACGGAGCGTGATGCTCGTGTTGTCGTTGACGGCGGCTATTTCATACCCAAGGCCACCCAGGAAAAAGATGTCGCCTGCCTTTGCGTTCGACGTCCACGCGGTTTCGGTTCCGGCAACGGCGGTCGCGCCGTTCTCAACGGAAATCGCCCCGGCGTTGTACCAGGTAAGGGCCATGTCGAGTTTCCTTAGATCTCAGAGAAAGCGAACGGCGCGCAGTCTGTAGGCAAGACTGAAGGCCCGAAGGTTGAAGTTGATCACGCCGGAGGACGGGGCCTCGAAGCTCGATCTGATGCGACGGCGGAGCCGGACATTTCCAGCCTCGACGAAGATGGTGTAGGCCGCAAACCAGTCTTCGGTGTGCGCGTAGAGAAACGTGCCGCCCATGAAGGCATAGGGCTTTCCGACCGGAATGGCCGAGCTGTAGGTGGAGCCGGATCCGAGCGTCACAACAAACGAGCCGAGCAGGTGCGTCGCCCCCGGATCGCAGGTCGCGATGGTGATCGTCTCCGAAATGTTGACGTTGTTGTTGATCTGCGGAGCGCGGTTTCCGCTGCGTTGCGGCTCGCTGTGCGTTCCGACGACACGAGACAGCGTCACCATGTGCCGATCACCCGTCCGGAAGCGGATGACACCGTTTCGGACAACCTCCAGGCCGCCCGACGACGCGCGAAAGCTCACGCGGTGACATCCACGGCTGTTGCTGTGTTCACATCCGGTGACGATCCGAACGAGATCGTGTAGGCGAACTGGCTACTGGCAGGAATTCGGTAGCGCCAGTTAACATCGGTGCCGTCGAATGTGACGCCGTTGATGAGCGGAAATTGCGCTTCTCCTTCAGCAATTCTCAGCCAGCGCTTGGTCGCGTCGAACGGTCCAAGCTGCACACCCGCACTATTGATCCGCACGTCGCGGCGGGCCGCTGGCGCGATGGGGTTCCCTAGTTCCTCCAGCGATAAATCGGTGATGAAAACGCGAACGCCGATGGCCTTGGATGTGTAAGCACTTCCGCCGACCGAAGCGCGCGCCCATTCGTGTAACACGATGTTTGGACCGTCGATGCCGAGAGACACCTGCCGCAGATAGCCGTCGGTGAACCCGGCGAGGGTTCCCGCTGAGCGGTCGATAACCGCGTGCATGGCGAAGGGACGTCGGCCACCATCCGGAAGCGTCACGTAACCGTAGACGAACGGCGCGGCCGGCTGATCGTGGGTGTCGAGGACATAGGTCACTTCGCGCGGCGGCGAGCGATTTCCGGAGGCCGGAAGCGTTACGGTGTAGTCGCGAATCTCGACGATGCCCACGTGCTCGAGTTCGTTGCCCCATTTGAGCAGATCGAGGTTGCCGCGCGGATCGGTCAGGGGGGCGTCACCCGTCGCGGGATCGTAGATCGCGGACTGACCGAAGCGGTTGATCTTCCACTTAAGCGTCATCGAACAGCATCTCGAATTCCATGTTCTTCAGATCGATGGTGAACTTGCCGTCGAACCGTCCGATGCGTCCCTCGGCGAAATTGAAATAGTAGGTCATGTCCGGATCGGTCACGATCAGCGTCGAAATCGACAGAGCGCTGATGTGGCGCGCCTGAATGAACCCGTCAGCAAACATATCGCCGCGGAACGCCAGCTTCGGCGTGCCGTTGACGGTTTGGATCGAGAACACCGGAACCGGGTCGCCTCCGTCCAGGTTCCGCTGGGCAATAAAGAAGCGGTCTGCCTGGATTGAGAACGCCGATAGGCTGGCACCGTCGACCGACATCTGGACGACGCCGAGGATGTCACCATTGACCGACATGATGACACCCCAACGGGCGCCCACCCCGTCGAAACTTTCAGCAAGCTCCGTCACGGTCGCAATATTGCCGTCGAGCGCCGACGAGATAGTCTGCAGCGAGGAGGCCAACACATTATCTGCGTTGGCCCTGACCGTCTGTTCTTCGACGATCAGACCGACGGCGCTGCTTATAGACGCCTCGAGTTCGATCCGCTGCTGCGCGAACGCCTCTTGAGCAGTCAGGCGCTGCGTTCTCTCCGTTCTGATCTCGGCGCGGTTCTGCGCATTGTTGATGAGCGACCGTATCGTCGCCTCAGCGGCTGACGCGACCTGCCTGCGCATCTCGCTGTCGCGATTGGAAACTGAACCGAGCACCGCATCGGTTTGACTGACGAGGCTGAGTTCGAAAGCTTTCTGCTTGTCGAACCAAATGACATCTGGCGTCGTTACCGGAAGCCACTCGGACCACTCAGTTTCGCGTGAACCGAACGGGAGGAACATTCCGCGCACTTCATGCGCCGTATTCGGCGCGAACGTCCCCGACAAAATGACCGACGACGGATTCGGGTTCGTGACGGGATCGCCATAGGGCACGTCGCCGTCGAACAGAGGATCTTCCTCACCATCGAGGCGTGCCTGCACCCGCACCGTGCGAACATCGTCGAGGTTACCGGCGAACGACACCCGAATGGAGGGTATTTCACTATCGTCAGACCCGACGGTCGCCGGGAACACCTGCCACCCGACGAGCGGCTGCGGCGCTGGCCGCAGTGTCCCCAGCGCGCCGTCGACTGGCGGCTGGAAATCGGCTTCAGAGTCCCAGTCGTAATCTTCAGGATCGACCTCCGTGATGTCGACCATCACGTCGAGGTTCGCACGATCCACAGCGCCGTCGATGCGAAACCACTTATTCACGTAGCCGTTGCGTGCGGACGTCCACGAGAGCGTCTCTCCCGGCACGGCATAAGGCCAATACTCCGGCGGCAACACCAGCGTGTGGCGGCGCGCGCGCTGAGCCTCAGCGAGGGCGGATTTCATCAGGCGTTGAACCTGCTCGTCATAGGGCACGAAGCTCAGCGAGACGTCGGCCATCAAGCGGCGATTGCCAGCGAGAACCTCGAGATCCGGACGATAGATCGGGGGTGCCGCCTTCTCCGACCACCCGTCTGCCGGTGAGGGATATGTTGCGGCGATGCCATTGATCGTATCGGCCAGCCCGAAAAACGGCGTGAAGCTCTGCCCCTCAGTCGACAGGATGTCCCCGTCAGTGAACGACGCCACCGGCTCGTCCGGCTCGCCGACAAAGATGTTGTAAACACCGCCCACTTCGGACAGCCGCCCCTGGCACGCCGTCAGCAGCGCCTCGATGGTGGCCGTCAGCGGCACATCGACGGGGATCTCGCCGCCCGCGCGGTATGTGTTGGCGGTGCGGCATTTGTTGATCTGCGCAATCCAGGCGGCCGTCGGCAGCCGCGCAGCCGTAAGGCCCTGAAGGCCGTAGAACCATTGGTCATCGTACTGGATGCCGCGCAGAAGGTTGTAAATCTGAACGACAGGATTTTTGTCGCCGTCCCCGCCCCATGTCGCCGGGTTGTTCCACCGATGCGAGCCGCTGCCGCCCGAGACGGTGCTGTCCTTCGACGGGTCGTAGAGCGGCAATCCCGCCACCACGAACTTGAAGCTAGGGATTCCGGAGAACATGTTGCGCGCCACCTTGGCGGTGACGATGGCATAAGGAACGCCGAGCCCAACGCGGGTCGATTCCCATGTGCGGTTGGCATTGCTCGCCTTCGAGACCAGGAAGTCGTCCGCGATCGTCTGCGTGCCGTCGTACCACTTGACCCAGAGGTGATCGACGCCGCCCTTTTTGTACTGCGTAACCGGATAGCCATAGTCCGCGTGAGGCGTCGGCCCGAACGTCACCGGCTCGCCATTGACGATCACGCCCGCCAGGGTGTGACCCGGCAGGTCTTCCATGGCGATGACCTGAGTGAGGTAGGCGTTCGGCGTTTCGCCGTCCTGGCCCCACGTGTTCGCCCACACAAGCGAACCCGCTGTTGCGGACTGCCCGAGGATAAAGCTCCGCGGGATATCGCCGCCGGCTTGCAGCGTGCCGTTGATGCCGAACGAGGCGCCGGCCGCTGACTTGGGCTTGCCCGCGACGGCTTGCGCCAAGAGGTTGACGCCGACCCCAACGGCCGAATTGAGCAGGAATGTGCCGACCGTGCCCAGGCCGCCAATGAACGTGCTGACGGCGCCGACGGCCGCGCCGACGACAGCACCGAGCGTCGTGAAAAGTGCCATGCTGTGCGGGCGCCCTTAGCGGATCGTCTTCACAAAGTGCGTCTCGACCGGCACATAGCCGCGCCTCTCATAGAGACGGGACACATCATTGGTCTCGAGCGAGGCCATGCCGACTGTCGTGCACCCCTGCTCGCGCGCCCAGACCTCGTACTCATCGAGCATTTGCAGGGCTGAACGGCCGCGCGCTTCGGGCCTGACGTACCAGACGGATTCCTTTGCCCACCTCCCAGCGCCGAACGGATGCTCGAACGTCAAGGCCATCAAGACGCCGTTGACCGGATTTCCGGTGACGAGCACCAGCCCGCACTCCATGTGGTGCCGGAACAGAGCGTCGGCGTGCGGCGCGCTGAAGCGAAACGGGAAGCCGGCAGCGGCATGGCTGTCCTTCAGCAACCGCACGACCGCGACGCGATCGATCAGGATAGCCCGCCGAGGGTCAGAATATTCCAAGGAATTTCTTTCGTTTCTTTGGCGCCGGCTGCGTCGGGACAACGCCCTTTTCGCTACCCCAGAACAGCTCCCAGCTCCCCGTCGTGCCGGCGTCCTGGAAGAAATTATCCGTCGAGCCGCGCAGCTTCTGTGTCGCGTCGGATCTCGTGTCTGGATTCCCGCGCGTCATTTCCTGCGTGTGGCTCGCGCAGATAAGCGTCGTACTGCCTTCCTCGTTCTCGCTCGGCGTCTGGATCTCGATCTGATCCACGAAGCCAACGAAGCGGCATTCCGCTGGCGCAACCATCTCGCGGCTGTCAGGGTCGAACAGGCCGCGGTAGATTTCGACGCGCGCTTGCTTGGCGTCGTAGAAGCGCACCAGAGTGTTGATATGATCGTCGATCTGGCTAAGCCGGATATTGACGTTTCGCACCGTCAGGTTTGCCACCATCGGGATGTCGTCGATCGCGACCAGTGTTCCGGACCCATACCAGTTGCGCTCGTCAGCAAGGCCGGTGTCAGGGTCTATGACGTCGGCCGTGATATTGCCGACGTCCGACCAGAGGCCGTCCGTCACCGGCAGCCCCGTTTCTCGGTCCCGAACGACAAGCCAGAGAAAATCGCGCGCGACAAGTTCCCGCGCCTGCAGAGCCGTAAAATGCTCTCCGGAAATGAAGCGGGTCATTTAGCGCGCCTCGACGGCCTGGAAGCTGATCGACCCCAGCCCCCACAATTCGGCCTGGCTTGACACCGAGCCGGGCACGATCGCCATGACGCACCGGGGGCTGCTGATGCTGACGACGTCCGCCACGTCGACACCCGGCCAGAGATGCGGGCGGATCTCATAGGTGCCGGAGGATACCCCGACGATCCGATGCAGATCCGCGGCCCCGATCTGCAGCATATCGCCAACGGTCAGCGTGATATCGGTAAGCCCTTCGATGGTGATCTCCTTGCGGTTCTCGGAGATCGTGGCGATCGTGCCCGCCGGCAGTTCCGACGAGCCGGGGTGATTAATCGGGCGGCCGCGCGAAAGGCTCCGGCCGTAGAACGTCTTTTGCCCGTTCTCCAGGGCGTTCAGCCGCGCGCGCCAGGCGTCGAGTTCGTCGGCGTACATCGGCACGGTCTGATAGGTGGCGGCCCACAACGGAGACCCGAGATCCTTTGCGATGGTTCGTCCGTTTGCCTGCCTGCTCTGCTCCTGGCGAGAGAACAGATCAAACTCGATCGAATGGCCCTCGAAAGTAGCAAGAAGGTCGAACGGGTAGGTGATGACGGCCATGTCGCTGCCCTAGAACTTCACGTTTGAATTGTTCGCCTTGCGGATCGCCTGAGTGACCAAGCCAGGCATATCGGTTTTGAGTTGCGTCACCTCTGCCCGAACCCTCCCGAGCGCCGCAGGGTCCGCGCCGGTCGCGTCGATCGTGACCGGCATGTTCAGCGTGAGACCGCCGCGTCCTTCCTGACCCGGCTTCGATACACTCACAGTTTCGGTTGGAGACGCGCGGAACGCGACGATCTGGCTGTCGATGCCGCCTGCGCCGCCGACCTTGAAAGAGCCACCGTTGGCGAAGCCGGGGAGACCAGAGAACCCCGCGCTGCCGCCGAATGCCGACGTGATGCCTCCCTTGAGCGCGTTCATGAGCGGCGTCAGTGCTGCCGTGCGGATCATCTCGCGGGCGATGTCCTGCAAAAACCCGGCGAGGCTGTCGCGCCAGTTCTTGCCGTCGAGGATCATGCCCTCGAGCGAGCGGCCGAAGGACTCGCTCACGTTCTCGGCGGTCTGGTTCAGGCCGGAAAATTCGTTTTGCGCGTCGGCCACTGCGCGCGTGTAGGTGTCCCAGCTGATTGCCCCGTCTCGCAGCAGAGAACTCAAACGGTCGAATTCGATCCGGAGCGCTTCTGCCGGCTTGCGTGTGGCTTCGAAAACCTGCTGGCCCTCGCGCAGCCTCGCCTCGCGCTCGCTCTTTGCCTCCCTGTCCATAGCCTTGATGAGCCGCTCGGCGTCGGAGTTGGCGGCGCTGTCGAACTCGTCCGTGCCGAGCAGTGGCGGGGCGATCGTGCTCTTCGGCGCAAGACTGAGCGCCATTTCCTCGGCCATGCGCGACCAGGCGCCGCGCGCATCCTCGGCGACCGACTCCATTGCCGCCCCGGCCTTTCGCCAGGCGCGGTCGACGGCATCTGCCGCCTCGGTCCCGATTTCTTTGATCATCGCAAAGTCGTGGCCGAGGCGCTGCGCCGTGGCGCTAAATTCTGTCTTCAGCGTCGCGGCTAGGGCGGTCAACCCGAGCTTGTCGGCGAGCCACCGGAAGGCCGCCAGAAGCTTCTCGATCAGTGCGCTCGCGCCGTCGATGACCCACCCAAACTTGGCGACGAGCCAATCGCGTGAGTCTTCGTAAATCCCCCGGAATATGATCTCAATGGTCCGCCCGATCCGCTCGAGATCTTTCCCCCACAGCGCCACAGCCGCAGACACGGCGGCGAACGCGGCGATGACGCCCGTCACCGGCAGCGAGATCGCCGCCAGAGCGCTTGCGACGAGGCCCAGTGCGATCAGGAGCGGCCCGGCGACCGCCGTCAGCCCGGCAAATACTGTGAGAAACCGCAACAGCTGCGGGCTCGTCTGGGTCAGAGATTTGAGCACTTCCGTCAGGTTGTCGACGAGCGAGCGCGCCCATTGCATCAGCCCGCTCTTGCCGATGGCGATCGAGAGGCCTTCCCACGCCGATTTAAGCAGCACGACCGAGCCCCACAGATTGTCGAGCCTTGCCTTCGCCATCTCCTCGGCGTTCCCGGTGGCGATTGCCGTTTTGAAGCGCTCGACGCCAGCCGCACCTTCCTCCATCAGGCGCAGGGCGGTACGGATGACGCGCTGGCCGAATAGCTGCCCGAGCACCTCGGTCTGCGATTCCTTGGTCAAGCCGCCGAGCTTGGTCCGCAACTCTTCCGCGATGGCGGCGAGCGGCTTCATGTTGCCGGCGGCGTCCCAGAATTCGAGCCCCAGCGCCTTGATATTCTCTTTGCTCTGCTTCGAGCTCGGCGCGAGCTTCAACAGAAAGCCCTTCAAGCTCGTTCCTGCTTCGACACCCGACGAGAACGACGCGGCCGTCGCGGCGAGCGCCGCGTTCATGTCCTCGAAGCTCATGCCGAGCGGACCCGCAGCGCCGGCGGCCTGCCCGAGTGCGAGGCGATAGTCCTCCCAGCCGAGCTTCGACGATACCAGCGTCCCGGTGATCTGGTCGATGACGCCCTTCAGATTGTCGGAGGCGCCGCGGAAATTGACGAAGATGTCGGTGATCGCGTCTGCGGCGGGCGCAAGCTCCGAACCTGCGGCGGCGGCGAGGTTGAGCGTGGCGTCGGTCGCGCCGCCCAGGATCTGCGACGTCTTGAGCCCGTTGCGCGCCAGCATTTCCATGCCGGACGCAGCCTGCGCCGCCGTGAACACGGTCGTCCGGCCCAATTCCTCGGCCGTCTTGGTCAGCAGCTTGAACTCGACGTCGGTCGGCCGCAGCACGGCGCGGACGTTCGCCATCTCCTTCTCGAAGGCGGCGGCTGTCTTCAGGATGGTCGCGCCAACCAGGCCGAGCGGGGCGGTGAGGCTCGCGGCCATGCTCCGGCCGAGAGCCTGCATTTGTTTACCCGCGCGATCGAGCTGCCGCGTCGCGTCCTGCAGACCCTTCGTGAATTGCGCGGAGTCGATCCCGAGATTGACCCGAAGCGATCCGATCACCGCGTTTCTCATTGCCTGCCCCCAGTTTCTTTGGCGCCGCCGCCGCCCACATGCGGGCGATCGAGATCTGCTCGGCCGCCGACTGCCGCCGCTTCTCGCGGCTGCCGGATTGGATTGTGATGTCTTTGAGCTTCGGCAACCGCTTGGAGCGCGCGAACGCTTCGATGTGCCAGACAAGCCAGGCGCGGTCGTTGTGCTCGCGCCGTCGCGAGATCACGACGCCGTCGAGAATGACGCGGATCTCGCGAAAGGTGAGACGCCAGAACAGTTCGTAAGGCTGCCCGGCGTCCACCCATGAGTGCTGCAGCGAACGCCAGTTCAGGCGGCTTTCGCTGCTTTCCGAGGGTTCGTGGCGGCGCCCTCGCTCTCCTCCGGCATCGACGCCTTGATCACCTGGGCGAGCAGACCGCCGGCCTCGACGAGACCTAGCGCGCTCATGAGCTCGCCGGTCTGCTCCTTGGTGATGTCCGGCTTGCGCCCGATGAGAGACGCGCGAAACAGCGACCGCAAGAAGCCGATCTTGAGCTTGTTGGCGGACAGCATGGCGATGAAGTCGGCGATGATCTCGTCAGTCGACTTGCCGAACTCGGCCTCGAGATGGCACCACTCGTTCGTCGCGATACGCAGAACATATTCGGTGCCGTCGATCTGTGCCGACACCTCGCCGCGGTTGAGATTCCCCATTTGTCTTTCCCCTTAAGGTTACGCGCCTGCGATGACGACGGCGGCCGAGGTTGCGTTGGCGCTGCCCTCGGAGTTGGTCGCGGTGACTTGGACGGTGATGGAGTCGCCGGCGTCGCCGCCCGCCACCGTGTAGGTTTTGTTCGTGGCGCCGCCGATGTTCGATCCGGCGTTCTTCCACTGGTAGGTGAACGTGGGTGCACCGCTCCAGACGCCCTCGTAGGCGGTGAGCACGGCAGCAACTTCGAGCAGGCCGGAGATGGCCGGCTTGATTGAGTTGACCGGTGCGGCGGCGGCTGTCGAGACGACGGAGCCCGTGACCTTGAACGTCACAGTGGCCGTCATCTTGTCGTCGTTCGGCGCCGTCGGTTCGTAGCCGGTCAGCAGGCCATCGAAGGTCCACACCACCGAGTTCGGCCAGGTGATGCGGCACTTAACCGGCGCATAGTCGCCTTTGATTTCCAGCAGCAGCGCGTCGGTGTCGGAGCCCGGCACAAAGTTGAGCTCCATGCTTGCTTCGCCCGGATCGTTCAGGCCGAGAATGAACTCGCGGTCGCGGCCGACCGACTGCATGTGCGTCACATCGACGATATCCACCGACGACGACGGCGGCGTGATCGAGAACACCTCCGCGATCTCGTCCCAAGTGCTACCGCCGTCCGTCGAGATTTCGAGCAGGCTGCCGTAGCCAATGCTGGCTGCAGTCGTCATGGCTTAGGTCTCCTTGTGATGGATGATGAGGTCGATGGACGTGCGGAACAGGTTGTTGACCGGCCCCGCGTCCTCGGCCGGAAGGTCGCGCTCGGACTCGATGAAAACGCCTTGAATGCTTCCGCCACGGATACCGCTGGTAGCGGCGCGAAGGTCGCGAGCGGTCGCCTTCGCTGCTGAATATGTGGAGCCATAGCAATCGGACTGGACGCGGCTCTGCACATATCCGGAGGCACCTCGCGTGTGATAGTCGCGCACGCCGGATACGATGTTGAGCACGACATAGGGCAGCGTCGCGCCCTGGGGAGCGCGCACCCAATAGCGCCGCCCGCTCGCAACGGATGCGAGCAGCGTCGTCAATTCCTCTTCCATGGATCAGCGGACCTTTTTCGCGAGCCGCGCGGCTTTACGCGCTAAACGTCGCGCCGCCTGATCGATCTCTCGCCAGAGGTCGTCCTTGATGCCCTCGAGGATCGGAGTCTGATGCGCATCCCAAGCCGGACGAGCAAACGGATGAGGCGGATGTCCGTCGCTACCCCACTCGCGCAGATGGGCCTGCGGATGGCTGCCGGCGCCGACGAACATCTCGACCGACGCGCGGTCGTCCTTGAACATTTTCCGGTGGAGCGACGCCTGCCGGCGCGTCAGTCGCGTGCCGACGCCGATACCGCGCTTCAGGTCGCCCTCGTCGACTGGCGCCAGCGCCTGCATCTGCTCCGCCAGCGGCGCCGCGCGGCGGCGCAGCACGCGCCGCAGCACGTTCTTGCCGGTCGCCTTCGGCAACTCGCCGAGCGCACGGTCGAGTTCGCGCAGCCCCTCGATGTGAACCGTGGTTTTCACTGATCCCCGTCCTTCGCGCAGCGGATCTCGAGGAAGCGGTTGCGGCCGTCGCGGGTCTCTTTCGGTGGCCCCTGAATTTGCCAGATGGCGCCGCCGTAAACCACACGGTCAGTCGCCTTGATGGCCTGGGTGATCGGGTTCCAGCGGAACCTGAACCACGTCACCAGGAACGAGCCCACCTGCCCGGCGGCGAAGCGCTCGCCGTCGGATGCATCCAAGCGCGCGGCAGAGATGGTGGCGTAGGTGCCCCAGGACTGCACCGGCTCGTTGAAATCGTTCAGCGTCTCCGTCGCGCGCTCGATGACGATGCGCCGGTCTAGCTTCTCGGATCTCAACATCGCGCCACCCATAACGGCGCGACGATGCCCTGGATCGCCTTGCGGCTGTTTTCCGGCTCGACGCCGTCCAGCGTCATGCGCACATGCATGATGATGGCCGTCTTCAGAATTGCGATGCGCGGGTCGAACTCGTCGTCGATGCCGGCATAGTAGTGAATTCGGACTGAGCCATCGTGCTCATAGACGGCCGGCCAGGACGCTCCGGGCGCCAAGGATATGCTTCCGTCGGGGAGCACGCGATACACCGTATCGTCGAGAAGCTGTTCGACCCCGTCGCCGTCGAAATAATAGATTTCCACCGGCTCGATCACCGGCCCGTACGGCAGGCAGATCGGCTTGCTGAAATCGTCGACCGTGTAGGCGAGACCCTGCACCGCGACCGACATGCCGAGCCAGCCTGTCGGGCCGTCCATTTCGCCCTGCGCCGCCAGGATCATGCCGCTGATCAGCGCGTTGCGGTGGTCGCCGTCCTCGCCGAGCCCGACTTTTGCCTCCTCGAGCGTGACGAGCGGAAAGGCCTGCTCGAAAACCGATACCGAAGCCATGGGTCAGCCTCCAAGCTTATCGAGAAGAGGATAGAAATCGCACTCGATCGTCGCACCATCGGCGAACTCGATGACCTGCAGCCCCGCCTCGTTGATCGTTGCCCGCGTGATAGCCGGCGCCATCTCGCCCTTATCGCCGCGCTCGCCCTTCTTGCCGGGAATGCCTTGCTTGCCCTGCTTGCCGTCCTCGCCGCGGCGCACGATGCAGCGCCAGTCCTTGTGGCCCGGCACCTTCCCGGTGTCGCGCACGGCCTGATAGATCGCGCCTTCCAGCGTGACGACTTCGCCCTGGTAGTAGACGCGGTCCTGGTAGTCCTCGACGGCGCCCAGGGTGCCCATGGGGCCGGGGTCGCCCCTATCTCCCTTGTCGCCTTTGTCACCCTTGAGCGACGGCGCCAGCGCGGCGACAGCGGCAGAAATCATGCGTTCGACGTCGGCGGGATCGACGCTGACGCCGTCGGTGCCGTCGCGACCATCGCGGCCATCCTTCGGCGCGGGAATCTTTGCGACCTCCTGGGCGATGAACTGCCGAACGACTTCAGCGTCGACATCGCGACCGTCGGCGCCGTCCTGACCGTCAATGCCGTCGACACCGTCTTTGCCATCGCGGCCGTCGGTGCCGTCCTTCGGAGCGGGGATCTTGGCGACCTCCTCGACCACGAACTGCCGCACCACGGCCGGGTCGACGTCGCGCCCGTCCTTGCCGTCGCGGCCGTCGCGCCCGTGGGTGCCGTCGGTGCCGTCCTTTCCATCGCGGCCATCGCGCGGAATCGGGATCTGCGCGACTGCCTCCCCGATCAATCGACGGATCAATTCCGGGTCAGCATCGCGGCCGTCCTGGCCGTCGGCGCCATCAGTGCCGTCGCGGCCATCCTTGGGAACGGGAATTTGTGCGACGGCCTCAATAACCAGACCACGGAGAACCGGCTCGACTTCGCCAACGGTGACGCTCGTGCCATCCTTCGGGCGCGGCCAACCCCTGAGAACGTGGTCGACATAGTCGGCAATGGCCGGGCGAACGTCGTCTAGCGTGAGCGAAACCGCATCGGCGCCGTCGCGGCCGTCCTTCAGATTTGCGAGGCGCTCGGAAAGCCTGCGCTCGAGTTCAGCGACGGACTCGATGCGGTAGCCGAGTTCGGCCATCTTGGCGGCGAACTGCGCATCGCGCAGATCGCGCTCGCGGCGCGCGTCCATTTCAAAGTCGGCAACCCTACGCGCAAGGACTTCGGTCGCGGCGTCAGTGAACCTTTTCAGCGTGTCGCGAGTCGATTGCGCGCTCGAAGTTGCCCGAGAAGTCCTCGACTGTTCGCTGGTCTGCATCTTCGTCGCTTCCCTCGTCGTCGGGTTTTTGCGGGGCCGTCTCGCTCTGCGGCTTAGGCGGCTGCATGGCGCTGCCGTAGCTCATGGGAACGACCTGCATCTGCACGCGCGGCATCTTTCCGTGGCCGCCTTCGACCTCCGGCAAGTCCTCCTCCGCGCGGGCTTCATCGGGGCTGTAGATGCCGCCGATCACGCCAGTGCGGAGCGCCTCGATGCGGTCCTTGTAGGCGCTGCGCAAGAGCGCCTTGGTGTCGAATTCCACGTACTCGTCGGGCACGCCCTTCAGGCGGAACAGCTGGCCGAACGCTTCCTCGATATGGTTGAGGCAGAACCCGAGACCCGTCGAAATCCACGATTGCATCAGCTGCTCGGTCGAGCCCGGCATGGTCGTGCCGATGCCGAGCACCTGCAGCGGCATGCGGAACGCGAGCGCGACGTTCTGGTCGGTCATCTTCAAGAGTTCGGCGAGCTGCCCATCGCGGGCATTTGCCGACAGCTTGTTGGCCTTGAGACCCCAGGTCAGGATCGGCGTGCCGCCGGCGTTCTCGCCCTTGGTCTGCGCGTCCCACGCGGCGCGCAGGTCTTTGGTCTGCTGCGGCGTCAGTTGCTGATCGGTTTCCAGCGTGAACGACGGTTTGGCTTCGTTCAGATAGAACGCGATCTGCTGGTTGAGAACCGCGCCGCTCATGGCGAGGTCGAGCGTATTGGCGAGGATCGGCGACACGCCCTTGAGCGGATGGCGCGGCGTGTGCAGGCGGATGTGCAGCACGTCGCGCGCCGGCACCGGCAGCGAGAAATTGAAGCGCGCTTCGGCGACCTCGTTGCCGCCGAGCCAGTAGAAGATCGAGCCGTCCGAGCCGACCATCACCTGGCCGGACATCATCAGGTGCATTTCGCTGATTTCGTTGCGCTCGTTGCGGATGCCGACAGCAAACACCTCGCCGTGCGCGTAGAGGCGGCGGGTGAGGTTGAGCATGAAATCGGAAATCGACTGGTAGTCGTTCGGCGTGCGCAGGATGCGCGACAGCGCCGAATTCTTGACGCGCTCCCTGCCGCCGTTGTCGAGCTTGCGCCAATGATCGCCGGGGCACATGGCGACCGTCTGCGCGTAGGCCGAGACGCACGCCTCGACCATGGCCGAGCCTTCGCCGTATTGCTGGACCGAATGGCCCATCTGCCACCAGTTGGTGAACTTCCCGGCGCTGGCCGACAGCCAGCCGCCCTCGATCAGGTAAGGGCCGGGGCGCACCTCTCCCTCGGCTGCCCGCTTGCGCCAGGGCAGGATGCGGGACAGCACCCCCATGTCAGTCGGCCTTGCCGTCGCGGGTCTTGTACGGACGGCCGCGGCGCGGCGGCGGCTGCTCGGCTTCCATGTCGGACGTCGTGACGGTCACGCTTTCCGGCGCCGGGGCCTGCTCGACGGGCTTCGGCTTGGAGCCGCCCGTGCGGCCATCGCCGTCGTGATCTCCCTTGCCGCCGAACGGCTTTGGCGACACGTCGACAGAGCGCGAGCGCGGCCCGTGCGGCGCATACGCGACCTTGCGCCCGTCCTTGTGAGCGAGCCGCCCGTCCTTGCCCGGCGTGATCGCACGCGGGTCTCCGGCCGACCCGTCCTCCATCACGTACCACGTCTCTCGCATGTTTTAGCTCCTCACTGCTTCTTCATGTGGCGGACTGACGGCCAGCCGATCTCGTCGAGCGCTTCGGAGGCGAGGTCGCGAGCGATCTCAAGATCGGTTGCCGGGCTCTCTCCGTGGTTAGCGGTGCCGGTGGCAATCATTTCGAGTTTGCGGATCATCTGACGCTCGCGCGCTGTGAACTGCATCTCGGCCTCTTGGCGTGACTTGCTACGATCCACATTGGCGCGCGGAACGTGGCTCATAAGGCGACTCCTTGTCGGTTATGGCGGCGGGCTGCCCCGCCGCCGCGCGGATCACTGGCCGTCGTCGACGGTGACGACGAACCTGCCGGTTTTGCCGTTGCCGCCCTGGGCAATGGCAACCTTGACGCGGTCACGAGAGAGCGCGATGCGGCCGAGCGCCGGTCGGGTGCCGTCGAGCGTGGCCGCGACGCCGGCCGTGGTGTGGGTCGCCGTGCGCGGGCGCTTCACGACCGAGGAATTCTGATCGGTCAGCGATAGCAGCGCCTCGCCGGTCACGTCCGCAGTAATGGTGAAGTCCACGCCGTCGGAATAGGCGTTCGACCCGTCCTTGATGTACTCGATGGACTCGATGAAGCCCGAGAAGTAGGGGCTGTAACCGGTGCCGGTCGCTGTGACGGTTGCCACGTCGAACGTAAATTTGCGGATCATTGGGTCGTCCTTTCTAGCCCGGAGGCTCTAGCCGTCGATGGTGACGTGGAAGGTGCCGGAGGTTTCGTCGCCTGCGCCGGCAATCACGAACTTGATGCGGTCCTGCGCCAGTGCGATCGGGGCAAGAACCGCTTGCCCGGCGTCGGCGTAGAGCGCTGCTGCGCCGGCCGTGGTGTGGGTCGCCGCACGGGGATGGCGCGTCGCCGAGGCGGTGACGTCCTCCTCCGCCCACAGCGTCTCTCCGTTTGCTTCCGAGGTGATGACGAAGGCGAGATCGTCGCCCGCGAAGTCGTCCTTGACGTAGCGGAACGAGATCAGCTTTCCGTACAGCACCGGGCTGTAGACTTCCGCGTCACCGTTCTCGTCCACGGTGATCGGCACGACGAAGCGTCGAAGGGCCATTAGGCATCTCCTCGTGTGGTTCGGGCCTCTACTCAAACGAAACGAGGGGCCGCTGTCGGCCCCTCGCTTGTCGTGTCAGGTCGATTACCAGCTCGTGCCGTCGATCCAGCGGACCATGCCCTGACGGAGCATCTTCCAGTTGATGTCCATCACCATGCGGATACCGCGGGAATCCGTCTGGTAGAGCGAGCGAACCGGCGTGAGTGAGCCGCCGATGTCGGCGTTCGGGCTGGAATCCTCCATATGGAGCGACGCCTGCGTGCTCATTTCGAACTCGACGCCGCCGACAGCAGACGCGAAGTCCTGGGTGCGAACGGCGATGAGGCGGTTCGCCGTGGCGTGCGTGCTTTCCACGAAAGAGAAGCGAGCGCGGGCGCGGGCGAACCAGTCGCCAAGCGCGCCATCCGGGCCGACCATGAAGTCCAGCGACAGACCCTGCGCCGGGTTCATGATGACCGTGATTCCGTCTGCGGCGTTGGCTGCGATGAAGGGAGCCAGGAGTGCCTGGAAGTCCTTCATCACCGCGACGTGGTCGCCGCCGCCATAACCGGACGCGGTTGCGGCAATCGCAGCCGTCGCGACCTGATCGTACAGCAGGCCACCGGGGCGGGTGCTGTCCTGGGCGACGTTGTCGAGCAGGGCGCTGTCGATCACGGCAGCCGTGTCAGCCAGGATGCGGCGACGGAACAGCGCCTCGAGGTCGGGCGTGCTGCGCTTCGCAGCCTCACGTGAGAACGCGAGGATGACGCCGATCTTGCGGCTGGTCATGGTCTGCGACGTGGTCGTGATCTTGCCGACGCGGATCGCGCCGCCCTCGGCGAAGAACGAGCCGTTGGCGCCACCCCCCGTCACGCCAGGCACGTAGGCCGTGCCGGCGCTGTCGAGATTGAGGCTCAGGCCACCGCCGCGCAGCTTCGGGAACACCGACATGCCGTCGAGCGCATCGATGAAGCCCTGATAGCTGATCTGCTGCAGGTCGTCGACGTAGTGCGAGCCGGACGTCGTCGCGGCGCCGGGGTTGGCCTTGACGATCGCTGCCGTCGCCTCGTGGCCAGGATAGCGCTCGTCCAGCACCTTCTCGATCGGCGTCTCGGTGAAGATCGACACGCTCTTGACCACGGCCTTGCGGACCAGGAGGTCGAGCGGCTTGACGTCCTTCTGCGGGAAGCCGAGCGGCCGGCGGACAACAGCAGGAGCGCGATCACCCACGCCTTTTGCCATCTTGGCTTCGGATGCCGTCAGCACTTCGACCTCGCGCTCGAGCTTGGTGATTTCGGCGCCCACGGCTTCGATTGCGTCGGCGTCGAGTTCCTCGGCGTTGATCAGTTCCGCATGACGCTTCTCGCGTGCCGCGAGTTTGGTCTGCGCGTCTTCCAGTCGCTGGGAAACAGTCTTCATGGCCTTTTCCTTTGCTTTCGGGGGTTTGTCGGCGTTCCCGCCGGTCGGGTTCATGTCCCGTTGCCTCGTGTCGGCTTGCTCGCCGAAGGCTAGGGCCATGGTCTCTTGAGACAGGTTCAGCGACTTCGCGACTGCGAGTGCCGCCGGGTTAGCGGGTACGCTCACAAGAGAGGTTTCGAGCAGCTCCTGCTTGGTGTAACGCTGCGCGCCCCAGGGCTTCTCGGCATCGATGGGTTCGGATTTGAGCGGGCGAAATCCGACGGAGACGGCACGCAGGATGCCCTGCTCGACGAGGCTGATGATTTCGTCGAGACGCGCGCTCGTGCCCTTGGCCGCCAGGTTGAGCCGGCCGACCAGCTTCTCGCCTTCAACGCGGATGTTCGACCAAGTGCCGATCGGGAAGCCGCCGCTATGCCCGAAAAGCGCGATCGGGTTTTTGCGGAAGTTCGCGAGCACCCAGCCCGACGGATCGACGATATCGCCGTAGCGATCAACGGTGGCGTCAGACAAAACGAATTCGAGGCTGTCGCCATCGCTGGCGGCAAGCTTGTGAACGATCATCGAAATGTCTCCTGGATCAGCCGATCATGGCGAAAACGTCGAGCGTGGCCGGCGCCTCGTAGGCGTAAGCGGCACCGATCACCATCGCCAACGCGACAGCACAGTCGATCTTGTTCGTGGCCCGCTCTTTCGCGAGCCAGTAGTTGCCCCAGCGGTCCTCGTCGGTGACGGCCGACATCATGGCCGAGATGACAACGGGATTGCGACGGATCCTGATACGCTTTTCGCTCAGCGCATCCTCGAGCATACGCACAGATCCGGGCATCCAAAGACCCTCGGGCTCGCGCCCGCTCATCTTGGCGGCGCTGATCATCGCCTCGTTCGGCTTGCCCTTCTTCGTGCCGCCCTGCGGATGCTCCACGAACTCGATCGCGAGGCCCAGCTTTTCGCACTCGGGCTCAAAGCCGCGACGGAACGCATATCGGTCGTAAGCGAGACACATGACCTCAAAGTCATGCCCATACTCTGCAACAGCCTGCGCAACATGATCGAAGCGGATGCTCGGCCCTTTCGGGGCATGCAGGTGTCCCTCGCGCGCCCACAGCGAATAGGGCTGTTGATCCCGGATCTCGCGAGACAGCATAGTGTCGCCCGGCGTCCACGCCTCGACCCAGGCGTCGAAGGTCGGCTTTCGAACGATCTGAATTTTGCCGTCACGCTCGGCTTCGATCTCGACTTCGCCGGTCTTCACCGCCCCGGCGAGCGCGGTGATGTCCTTGTTTTGCGAAAGGTCGGCGGAGAGCCAAATCTTCTTGCCGTAATGTTCGGCCGGGTTGAAGTCTGCGATGCATGGCTCGAGAACGGCGCGCGTCATCCAGGCCGTCTCCGCGTCGGTCCAGACGCAGAAGTGAAGCCGCAGGATGTTGTTCAGCTTCGACGGAATGTCCTTCGCCTGCTTGACGACGCCGGCGAGGTATTCCTCGGTGATCGTCACCCCCATCAGAGGGTTTGCCTTCACCCAGCAACCAGGATCCTCCAGCGGATCATCGCCGGCATCCAGGCTGCAAACGAAGCTGAACGTCGAGTCGTCGAGTTGCTCCCCGAGGTAATGGGCGTCGTCGTCTTTCGCGTCGCGGTTTCCGGCGGCGACCCTGATGGCGTGCTCGTGTTCGTGCCAGCAGACCGAATTGCGGTTGCTGCCGGAGTTGGTGATCATCAGCAGCAGCGGCTGCCGGCGGAACTTGAAGCCGCGTTCCAGGATCTCGATGATGCCTGCGTCGGCGTGCTCGTGCAGCTCATCGACGAGTGCGAAGTGCGGGCGCGGGCCGGATCCTGTTTTCTTCGTTTCGCGCGAGACTGGGCGGAAAAAAGAACCCTTGGCGAGGTACGCGAGATTGTATTCCTTGCCAGGGCCTCCGCTTCGCTTCAGACGTTTGTCGAGGTCCGGAGACTTATCGACCATCTTGACAGCGTCGCGGAACAGAATGCCCGCCTGCTCTTTGGTGGCGCCGGCCGAGTAAACCTCGGCGCCCGCCTCGCCATCTGCCATCAACCCGTAAAGGCCGATGCCGCCGGCAAGTGGTGATTTTCCGTTGCCCTTCCCTTGTTCGATGTAAGCGCGACGAAATCGGCGAGTGCCGTCCGGCTTCTTCCAGCCGAATAGCGATCCGATAATGAAGTCCTGCGGCGGCTGGCTCGTGAACGGCCTGTTCTCGAACTGACCCTCGGAGAGCTTCAGCTTTTCTTCGAAGAACCGCAGCGCCCTGGCGGCGGCATCCACGTCGAAGCTGAGGTCGTCGCGATCGAGATCGTCGATGTGTCTCTGGCAGGCGTTGCGAACGTGCGGACCGGCAACCACTTCGCCCGACACGACGGAGCGCGCATAGGCGGTTGCCCGGTCAGTCGTCGAAGAAATCGTCTGTTGGCTTTTTCTTGCCGTCATCGCCTAGTCGGTTTCGCTCGTCCGTCAGGCCCAATTCGCTCATGTAGGCCCGCATCTGGCCGTGTTTCGAAGCCGGAAAGCTCACCGGGTTGAACCGGAATTCGGCCCAAAGCTCGCAAAATGCGATCGCCGCAGGCTCACGGCTGCCGTCTAACCAGCTCGCGGGCTCAATGAATTTCTTCCACGCAGCGGCGGCCTCGGCCTTGAGCCCTTTGGGGCGAACAAGTCGGCCAAAGGCTTGAACTGCGTTTTCGGCCAGTTGCTTAGCCTGCTGGATGTCGCCGTGCCGGGTTGTCCGATGGGTTCCATCGACAATACGCAGGTGAGCCGCCTTTGGCTTGGCTCCTCTAACGGCCACTTTGGGGCTCCTGAAACATTTAATGTGGCTTTTCGCTTTTTTTCGAGGGCCGCCGGTCTACGAACGGCGCGCGAAAATGGTTTTGGGGCTCCCCCCCCAGGGGTGTAGCTACGTCGTCGGCCAACCGTCGGCGCCGATGGCCTGCCGATGCCGTCCTGTTCGTTCGAACGATTGCTTCGGGCCATCGTGGCAGGGCTTACAGAGGCACTGCAGGTTCTTGTCGTCCCAGAACAGCCGCTCGTCGCCCTTGTGGGCTATGATGTGGTCGGCCACGAGCTGCGAGGTGTTCGCCTCGATGCGCCCGCATCCCTTGCGCTGACATGTGAACCGATCCCGTACCAGCACCGACCATCTGAGGCGCTGCCACCTGGCGGTCTTCTTCCAAGCCTTCCAATGCGGCACCGAAGAACTGACCGAGCCTTGTGACATCGCTCCCCGTCATCTCGAAACAGCGAGCCCTGAAACGCAAAAGCCCCGGCGGGATTGATTCCCTCGGGGCCATGATTCGAAACATACGAAAATATATGTCTTAAACGCACTGCACTGGTCAACGCACTTTCGAGAAACGAAACGCACTCCGGCCGGCGCGTGAGTCATAATCGACACAACGGGGCGCCGCCCAAACGCTCCCGCATGCCATCACCCCTCGAAGCACGCCGCCCATGCAGCCGCATCGGCCTTTACCTTCGCGCCGGCACCGTCCCGCGTGCCGTCGCTGGCATGCCGGATTAGATCGTCGGGGGTCAGACCGCAGCGATCAAATAACAGGCCTGCATACTCAAGGTCGCCGTTGACCCGCCGCACGGCATCCTGCCACGCACCGAACGGGCCGCCGGCACCGAAGCCGTAGCGCTTGAACTCGGCGCCATCCTTGAAGCCCTGGAACTCTGCATAGAGCCGGCGCAACGCGGCGTGCTGCTCGAGCGCACCCTGGCTCCACGGCTCTTGAACGCGGGAGCGGCTCAAGAACTCGGCGACGCGATCCTCCATCGGCTTGCCGGATTGATCCGGTGCCGCCTGCGCTTTTAGCCCAGCACCCGGCGCCTCCTGCCGATCTGGCGGCAGAGCCGGCCGGTTGACAGCATACCCGATCAGCACGACGACCACGGCCAACACCATCCACTGCATGCGACCTAAGCTCATCGGCTTTTCCTCTTGTTCGCGGCGCGTCGCTTGTCCGCGTCAGGCCTGGCCCGCTGCCGCTCCGGTGGGGGCGCCATACCATCGATCACCTGCAGCAGCTCCGGGCGTGCAATCAGCAGCCGCAGCATCAGGGCAACTGGACCCGGCACAGGCCTCTCGCCCAATGCCCAGGTCTGCCCGGCGCGCCCCGTGTAGCCGAGCCGCAACGCCAGGTCGACCTGCGTCCACCCTAGGCGGTCCAGCGCAGATCGCAGCTCATCCTTGGTCATTTCGGCAACAGGCATACGAACATAGTTCCGTGATTTCCCGGCAACACCCATACAACATACGAATTTAATTCGTCAAGCCGTGTTGACGAATACGCATTTTGTGCGTATGTTAACTTATCAGGCAAGCGATACACGCCCCTGAAACATTGAGAGAAACCGAAATGATCGAACTTACCGCAGCTGACTACACCGTCCTCTCGCTCTTCGGAGCTGGCATCGTCCTCGTCATCGGCAAAGCCGCAGCCTTCTTCGTTGGCCGCCACCGCCGAGCACAGATGCAGCGCCAAATCCTTAGGGCCTACGGACAGTGAAGATCGAAACCTAGCCCCGGAAACACCGGGGCGATGGTCCGAGGGTAAGGCCCTCGCTGATGAGAGCAAGGAGCTGACAATGCCGAAGAAGATGACAGCCGCTCAAATCAAGAAGGCCTGGATGAAGGCGATGGCTGACCTCGCATGCGGCCGCCGCAGCGAGGAATGCGTCCGGGCCTTCGACCGGCTCACCAGCGACATGCTCGCCACCAAGCGCATCACGATCGACGAATTCATGGCAGCCCAAACCGTCATTGGCGCCGCCTATCTCGCCTCTCGGCAGATCGCCAAGCATCTCGCATGACGCAGCGTTGAGGTTACCGAAATCCGCTTCGGTAACCTGCGCCCTGCGCCACACCGCTCCGATCGTTCGGCCACCTATCAGGCCGAACGTGAATCGGCAGCGGAAAGCAAAGGAAGCACTGAAAACGAAAAGGCCGGCAGCTGCGCAAACAGCCCCGGCCCGTGTCTCAAACCTTCCCGCGAAGAAAGGAATATCGACATGAAAACTCATACCACGGGCCGTGGTCTCGCGCTAGTCGCGGGCATCCTGGCCACTTGCGGCGCCCTTGCGATTTTGCTGCAAGACGCGATCCGCACCAACGTCTGGCACCTCGAACACGGGCTGATCCCCGTGATCATGGCGGTTCAGATTCTCACCAGCCACTCGGTTATCAATGCGCTCCGGTCGCGTCGCGGGGGCTCTGCTCTCGGCTTCCTGTTCGTGGCCGCGTTGGCAACCTGGGGCGTGTTCTACACCAGCGTCGGCAAGCAATCCGCCACATCTGCGGAAAGCTCGCTCGCTGCGGTCGACGCCACTGATCGCCGCGCCAAGATCAACCAGAAGGTTGCCGATGCTGAGTACATGCTGGCGACTTGCCCGGCCAACGCACCGCGCAAGGACTACGGCGAGCGCTGCGGCCTTCGTGACGCAATGAACGCCGAATGCGGATCGGGCAAGGGCAAGCGTTGTGAAGGCCGGAAGTATTCGGTCGACACCTACGAGGCCGCCCTTGCCGGCTATCAGAAGCAGCTCGCCGACATCGGCCCTGTTACGCCGATCGACGCGAAAGCCGACAAGATGGCCGAACTGATCTCGACCGTCCGCGGCACGGACAAGGAGGCCACCAAGCGCTTCCTGCTGCTGATCGAGCCGTTCACATACGCTTCGATCTTCGAACTCGCCGCCCTCGTGTCGTTCGGTTTCGCGTTCGGCGGCACGAAGCGGGAAACCGAGGCCGACATCTGGAATGCTCGGAAACCGTGGAACGGGCAACTGGCGCAACCCAGCGTCAAGGAAACCCTGCAGACGTCGTTCTCGGTTGCCGGGTTGCTCGACAACCCCGGCAACTCAGCAACCCAGGGCGCGAACGGGCAACCGAAGCGCCCCGGCAACAACGGCAACTCGGGCAACCGTCGCGGCCCGAAGCCGGACAACCCGCGCAACGGCGGCAACCGTCCGTCGTCCCAGGTTGAGTTCGAGAGCGATGTGCTGACGCGCCTCGCGCTCGGGCACAGCATCGACAGCCAGGACGATCTGGCGGCGGCTCACCATGTCCACAAGGGCACGGTGTCGAAGTGGCTGAAGGACATGCGCGAGCGTGACCTGATCCCAGCCGCCCAGCGCGTCGGCAGGTGCCACGTGCTCCGGTCGCTCGAGCCCCTATCAGGCGAGAGCGTGAATCGGCAGCACAAACAAAGCTTGGTGGCGGCGGACTGAACTACTCGAAAATCTCTAGTAGTTGCCCAGCGCGCGGATGCGAAGTGGGCATCCGAAGCGCAAAGCAAGATGCCCCGGAGGCTCACCCCTCCGGGGTTTTTGCGTTGAGCGTCGGCGGCGCGCAGCTGCTAACGGTCTTGAACGTCCCACCAAAGGCCGGCTTCAAATCCTCGACCACATCGAACGACCGGCCTTTGCGTCGCACCCGCCGCCATTTGGTGATGCTGCCCGGCTTGCACTCGATAACGGTCTGGCCCCGCTGCAGAGCTTCCTCTTTCGCCTGCCTGGCCCTCTCAGACTTTCCGACCTGGCGCGCCAAGGTTTCGAACATCATCCCGCTTTCCCCTCATGTCGCCGCTGCTCCATAGGCGCAACGGTTGTATCCGCGTCATGCCGGAGGCATGCTTCCAGCATGACCCGTTGCCGAGCCACTTCACTTCGCCTCGCTGCCAACTGGCAACTCTGCCTGTTGCGACGGCTGGTAACCCAGGCGGCGCGCCCAAGCGCTCGGCATACTGAGGTCGCCGGCCTTTCCATCGACGCGCCTACGCGTGGTGATCGTCACGTCGTAGCCCTGTCCCGTGACTTCGAGGAGCAGATCGGTCAATCCAGTCGGTGTCATCCCGCTTTCCCCTCTGCCACGTCCGCGCCGAGCAAATCCCGCTTTGCCGCGCCGCTCTGCACGATGCGCATGCGCTCGGCCGGGTAGGTCCGCACCAGACTGTACGCTGCTTCGGGGCTGCCGGTTAGCCAGGTCTCGAAATCCTCCGGCGATGACAGTAGCACCGGCATGCGGTCGTGCATGATGGTGGCGGTCAGCGCGTTCGGGCTCGTCGTCATGAACGAATAAACGTCGACCTCGACCGGCTCGCCGTCCTTTTTCATCGGGCCGCGGTAGCGCTTCCAGATGCCAGGGAACGCGAACAGCGGGCGCTCATCCGGCGCGGATGCGGAGTGGGCATCCGAAGCGCCGCCCAAAAGAGCAAACCAGTGCCACCCGGCGGGCGAATTCGTATCCGGCTCGCAATAGCTCGACGCCGGCACCAGGCATCGGCGCGCCTCAAAGCTCGGCCGCCAGAACGGCGACGTCAGCACGGTGTCGTCGCGCACGTTGGTCACCGGCTTCGGCGCGTAGCCCTTCCGAAGCAGCGGGAAACCCCACGTCATCGGCACCAGCTCGCGCTCGCCATCGGAAGCCACGCGCACGACCGGCGCCACCGCCTTCGGAAAGATCGCCGGCAGCGGCTCGAACGCATAGGCGCGGTTGTCCGAGATCTTGAACGCCCCCCGCAGCGCGTCGCGGGTTTTCGTGTTGCTGTAGAGGTTGCACATGTCGTCGAACCTAATTGAACCCAGCACCGGGGAATAGTCGGTCAGCCCGTCGAACCCAACCGCCTTGTCGGCGAGATAGTGCAGGCTCAGCGGCTCCGGCCACGCCGCCGCGCCCGTCCATTGCGAATGCGCGTACATCGGCGCCCAGCCGGTGAGGCTGTCGCCCCAACTCGGCCCGCGGATCGACGTCCGGCGCCCGCCGCAGCGCGTGCAGCGGAACGCCCCGAGGATGCGGCTGCGCGGCGCGTCCGGCCCCCATCGAATGAGCAGCGGCGCGAGCGGAATGGCGACGCTGTGACCGCAGCCGCTGACTTCGCAAAAGAGCCAGCACCAATGATGCGCCGCGCGCATGGAGCCGAGCGTGGCGTCCGGGCCGGGCGGCGCGCGCCGTGCGATGCGCAGGCGGCGCTCGAATTCGGCGCGGCGGGCGGCCAGTTCCTCCGGCGTGCACTCCAGGCGATCGTCATGTCTGCGGCCCATTTTGGCGGGATAGCACGTCGAGAACAGAAAGGGAACACTATTGGCGGCGTTTCCATTACTGGAAAAGTCGCTTCAGCTTATCGATCGGCGATGCGCGTCTCGCTGCGATGCTCGCAATGAGCTTTTGCGCAACGCTCTCAACGTCAGGCGTCACCCTCGCATTGCAAGGCCCCTTCAGCTGCTTGAGCACTGGCCGATCTCCGCTCGAAAGTTCCAGCGTGGCGACGCGTTTTCCGTCTTTCTGGAGCGAGTAGATGCAGGATCTTGCGGCAAGGATATCGCGCATGTAGGTCGACACGCAGTGCCGCATGAGCGCGCCTTCGGTGACTAGCGCCTCGCCGCTGCGTAGCGGCACGACGTCCATTCCATCGATCGTTGTCAGCTCATTCGGTTGCGGCGCGAAGTCAACTTCGTGATCGAGATCGACGCCGTAGGTCGCGAAGAACGATTTCAGCGACTCGCGCTTTGCCACTTCGGCCGCCCATACCCCATGAGCGGTCACCGCTTCCTCGAATGTCCAGACCGGGTTGAACCGGCCGCACACGAACAGGTCGACGAGATCGTTCGCATTCGAGAGAAGCTCGCGGCCAGCTTTGGGGTCACGTACTACAGCAACGCCGAGCGCGCAGACGAACCAATGCAGCGCGCCGTCCGGAAGCGACGCGCCGCGCCACTTTGCCCGCACGCTGACTGCTTTGAGGGCCCGCAGCCACATCTGCTGATGCGAGACGGTGTCCGGGATCGCCTGAGACAATGCCGAAGGCGGGACATTTCGCAGGGACCAAATAACTTCGGCGTACCCGGTCGCGACAGCCGTCGATCGCAGCTTGCGGAGCGGATACGGGAGATGGAACTCCTTCATCGCGTCCTTGAGCTTCATTCCTTCGATGCGGCGGAACCGGCTGGCAATGTAGGCGAACCGCTCTTTGCTGATGCGCCCGCGCAAAGGCTTCCCGAAGGTTGCCGCGAGAACGAGGACAGGCGCTTGTTCGATGTACTCAATGGCGTAGCGATGCTGCTTCGCCGCCAGCGCCGCCAGCCAAGTCAAGCCCTGGTTCGGCACTGCTTTTTTGGCGCGCGCCAGCACTTGCGCTTCATCTCGAAAATCGAAGGTCACGCCGCACCCCTCATGTTCCCGTTTCGCGGTTTTTGACCCACGTCGCGGCGGATATGTCCGCCGGTTACTCATGACCGCCACGCCCATCGCAAATAATCGTCGAGGCTGCCGCCAACAGCGGCCTGCGTCAGTTGTATGAGTCCAACGCAGACCCTCGCCACCACCCAGGCCTTGGCCGCGACGCCGAGTAAATGAAGTGGCACCTCGCCGGTCTGCATCCACTCGCCAGCCGTCCAGAGCGACGAAAGGCACACGAAGCTCGCCAACAAACCCGTCAGCACCAGCAGCGCCGCCCAAACAGTGACCACCACCTTCATCACCGCCCCCCTAATTCCCCGTGAGTCCGCGCCAGAAGGCGGACACGATTTCATCCTCGACGATGCATACGCGGACCCACTCGATAACCAGAAAGCACACCAAGATTTGAACGTGCGCCGGTTGCCGCTTCAGCCAGTCGAGCACCCGCTCACCTCTTCACGATCGTTCGGCCAAGACGCGCCTCGCACTCCCGCCAGATGGCCGGCGCCTGGTCGACCGTCTCCCAGCTGCGCCGGCACTCGTAAATACGGCCGTCCGCAAAGCCGACGGCATAGGCGACCATCCCCACGACGTACGCCACGACCAGCATGCCGATCATCTGCCCGAGAAAGCTCCCGACAATTTCCGGCGAGAGCGGGCCGCCCTTGATCGAGGGCGTGTTTGGCGGCGGAGGTGGCCAACGCTCAGCCGCATGGAACGCGCAGTAGTTGGAACCGTGCTGAGTTGCGTTCGGGCACGAAGGTGAAATGCACCGCATCCCCGTCACTCCGCTGCCTCTGCCAATTCCCCGTCCTGCGCGGATGCGTCGAGCCGGAGGCTCGCCTTCGGCGAGACGTGGGCATCCGAAGCGCCATCCATAGACGGCACGTGGCTGCCGTCGCCCCAGCTCCGGATGCCGCTGCGGCCGCGCCGTGCGCGCGTGCCGTAGTGATCCGCCAGCGCGTCGAGCGCCGCCTGCAGGTTCCGCCCCACGCCGTTGCGATGCCCGAAGCGGCCCGTCGTGCCCAATTCCTTCACCGTCAGCCCGTCGCGGCACACGTGCTCGGCGATCAGGGCCGCCTTGCGCCCGGCCACGCGCTCGACGTAGACGCGGGCGCGGTTGGCGCGATCCATCGCGTCGAGTTGTGCGGGCCGTAGATCGTCCCAGCGCAACGGTTGCTTGGCGCCGCGGGCCGCGAAGGTTTTCGGCCCCAGCATGTCGGCAAGGCCGGCCTCCTTCTGCGCCTTCGCGTTCGAAAGCTCGGTGGTGTAGATGCTTTCGAGGCGGCGGCCGGTCAGCGGCGAGATCTGCGCCATCTCGAGGTCGCGCCGGTAGAGATCTCCCGCGCCGTATTGCTCGGCGGTGATCTGCCGCTTGTGCGCCATCAGGTCGAGCGGGTGTTCCCGCACGTTGCGGGCGACGCGGAGCTGCGGATTTTCATCCGGGCTCGGCGCGTCGACGATCTCCGGCGGGCGTCCATCGCAGCCCGGTGCCGTGTCGGCGGCAGCGGCCGCGAAATCGCGCAGCGCGGCCACGTAGAGCAGGCGTCGTCGGGTGATGCCACGCAGCAGGTCCTCGGCGCCCTTGCGCAACTTCCGCTCCCGCTTGGCGGCGAGCGCGGCCAGCTTCGCCTCGTCGGCCGGCGTCAATGGTTTCGTCGCGCGTCGCGTCATGCTTTCACCTCGAAGACGTGCCAGACAAGTCCGTCGGTGCAGTGAGCCGTCCCGACGTAGCGTTCATCGCCATCCGGTGCGAGAAAGCCCGTGCCGAGGACCCAGAAGTCGCGCGGCTCAACAGGTTGCTCTGGATCACATATGGCCCAAACACAAACCACTTTGCCCTGAGCGGCAGCGCTCAGGACATGCGAGCCCTTCGGCATCATCACGCCGGCGGTTGGCGCCGACGAGAGTTCGAATTTCCATATTCTCCGTTTCATGCTCCCACCTCGTCGGCGTAGCACCAGCCGATCGGCTCGACGCAGGCGGGCAACACCACCGGCTCGACGCCGGGCAGGAATTGGGAAATGCGAGCGAAGCGCGGATCGTAGGTCCAGAAGGTGACGCGGTTCAGGAACCGGCGCGAGGCCCAGCCCTTCACGACGATGAAGCCCGGCATCTTGAGATAGAGCGTGCGGTCGTGAAATCCGGGCGTTTCCGGCTGGCGCCACTCGCTGTCCGGAATCGGCGGGAAACCCTCCCCGTTGTCGTCCAGCTCATATGCTAGAGCGCCAAACTCACATTGCGTCAGCGTCTCGGCGACGGCAGTTCCGTATCCCATGGCCACCCCCTAATTGATCGTCACGGCCCAGCGCCGCGCGAGCTCCGCCAGGGCTTCGCCGAGCCCCGCCGTCGTCATCTTGACCTCGATCGGCGGGAACCCGACGCCGAACACGACGAGGTAATCCCCCTCGACGGCGCCGACCCAGAACGACTTCCCCGGGTGCACGGCCGCGATGGCGCCCGCGAATGCGTTCAGCGTCAGCTGGGCCGGCAGCGCCACGACATCCCCCGCCATGCCCCTACTCCGCAGCTTCGAGTTCGGAGTCGGCGGCACGATCGTTGCGGGCGGTCAGCGCCTCGTAGATCGCTTCGGACGTGACGCCGGACGTGTGCAGCACCGCCGCCGTCCGCGCGCGGCTCTCGCCCGACATATGCCCGCGCGCCCAATCGCCGAGCGGTGAGCCGAGCAGCGCGCCAAGCGCGTGGATGTAGGTGTCCTTGATGGCCTCGGCCTCCTGCAGCTTGGCCGGGTCTTTCTTGCGGAGCTTGATGATCTCCTTCATCTGCACCACGTCGAAGCCGAGCCCTTTCGCCTCGATCCACAGATCCTTGAGATCGCCGGCCAGCGCCTTCTGCTCTTCCTGCAGCCGCTCGGCGCGCTCGATGAAAGAGGCGATCTGCTGCGCCGTGGCCTTGTTGATGCCGCTGTCTGTCATTTCCCCTGCTCCGTTGTGTTGAGGCCGATGCCGGCCGGTGTTTTGTCGCCGGGCAGCCAGAACGCCATCGGCTCGCCGCTGACGATGATGTGCCCGCTGGGCGGATCGTCGCCGAACAGCATGAACCGCTCGTCGTCGACGGCGTTTTCGAGGGTCCGATCGAACGGAAACGGGATCTCTGGCTCGCGGTTCGTGCCGGAGGCGCGCGAATAAGAGGGCGGATTTCGGCCGCTCATGCCGGCACCTCGTCGGTGGCATCGTCGAACACCGGCTCGATCGGGAACGGCAGCAGCGCGCGAATGATTTGGCCACCCGTCTTGTCATCTTCCAGAACGGCCTCCTCTTCGAGGATCGGCAGCCCAGAGAGAGCGCAGAGCACGAGACGGCAATCATAGTCGTAGTTGATCCGGAACCCCTCCGAACCAGACAGCTTTGTGATGCGATCGTTGAAGGGCGCACGAATCTTTTCAAGCTCAACGCTCAACGGATTCAACACTTCGTCTAGTTGTTTCTGGTACTCCCCATGAATACGCCGTCTCTCGGCGTTATATTTCGCCTCCAGCGCCGACACGGCCGCTTCCTCTTCCTCCTGAATTTTTTCAATCAGGAGCTGGTCTTCTAGAGCCTTCTGCCTCTCAGCCAGCATCGGCAATTTCGAAACGTCGATCGCAATGGTCATGTGGTTTTTCCCCTGTCTCAAACGCTCACGATGTTTCGGACGTGCTCGCCGCTTCTGCGGCCGCATCAAACTTCCCGGCCTCGTCGCCCCAGGTCGCCCAGCCCTTGCGGTTGCGACGCGAGCAGATTTCGATCCGCCGCGCGTGCGGCATGTATTTCTCGCACCAGCGGTAGGCCGCATCCGGTTTCTCGGAATGCTCGCGCGCGAGCCCGTTGATCAGGTTCGCCGCTCCCTTCGAATGCTGAGGCGAGCCGATCATGCCGATCAGAAACGGCTCCATCACCGAGCGCATGACGTATCCGGTGCCGTAGCGCAGCTTCTCGTTGACGGTGCGTTTTGCCCAGCCACCGAAGGCGCCGTACTTGCAGCCAAGCGCCTCGAGCACTTCGCCCATCGGCGAGCGCGAAGGCCGGTCCTTATCGAGCAGCATCGGCGACGTGCCCCACAGGAACAGCACGGCGTCGCCGGCGGCGAGCTGGCCGACGGGCAGGCTCTTGATCTTGTCGAGCGTCCAGGTGCGGTAGTGGCGAGCGGCGCCCTTGCCCTGACCCTTGGCCGACTGCGTCGCGAAGTGCCACGGCGGGTCGTACATGATCAGGTCGAAGCCGAGCGGCGGCAGGTGCGCGAACACGTCGGCCGGCCACGGGCTGTCGTCGGGCTTGTTGATGTCGATGTCTTCGCTGCTGAGCCGCGGGACGAAACCAGGCTTCAATTGCTCCGGCAGTTCCCCGAACAACGGCGAGTCGATGAGCAGCGTCATGCCGGCACCTCGGCGGTTTTGATCGCGTGGGCGAGGCGCGGGCTGATCTCGAACAGCTCGGCGACGCGGCCGGCGGAATAGCCCATGCCGAGGAACAGCGTCGCGCGCTGCACCGGCGTCCAGCTGCTGTCGGGCGGCGTGAGGTACGGGGTCATTCCATGTCCTCGCCGTTCTCAGCCGCCACAGGCGGCTCGGGAGCAAGGCGACCCGGAGCGGGCTCCGCCCCGTGCGGAGCCGCGTCCAGCGGCGTGAGCACAGAACCAAGAACGCATTGCGCCGCGATCGGGAATTGCGAGCCTTCCTCGATGCACACCGCGCCGGCCGCCGCGATCACCGCGCGGCGCTCGGTGTCGCAGGCCAGTTCGCCGAGCGTCGGCTTGATCATCACCTCGCCCGACGCGAGCCCCAATATCAGCACCCACGTTTCGATCATGCCGCTGCCCTTTCGTTGATGATCTGCTGCACGGCGTCGATGCGCTCGCCAATCCAGCTGATGCAGTTTGTCGCCTTGGAATTGCCGAGCGCCTTGTAACGGGGGCCGTCCGGTGCGTTCGGGCGGCCGCGATACGGCACGTCGGTGTAGCCATCGGGGAAGCCCTGCAGGCGCTCGCACTCGACCGGCATCAGGCGGCGCACGCGCCACGAGGGCCAATGCGCGACGCCGTGGCGGCTATCAGCGCCAAGCGTGAACATCGGGTCTCCCGGCTCGGCGATGCCGTCACCAGCCTTTAAGTCGGTTGAGGAGACGCCCGTGCGTTTGCCGCACTCTTGAATGGCAATCGCCGGGGCGTGACCGTGCGCCGGGATCGGATGACACGGATCGCCGGGCTGCGGGTTGCAGCGGTTCTCGCCACTGGTGATTTGGGTGGTGTCGAAGGCGATCGGCAGCAGGGCACCGCTAAACGCATCCTGGACGGTCCCGCAGCGATCAAGGCTGGCGCCAAGCGTTCCGGAAACGGGCACCAGCGGAATGCCCCGGCCGGTGCCATCCTCGCTCGCGTCGAACCCTTCTGCACGTAGTGCGTGGGCGACAAGCTGATTGGCATTCATGCCTGAGCCGCGACGGCGGTCAGAGCTTGCATCAATTGCGAGGGCAGCGCCTTGCCCCGCTTCTCGGCGCGGCGGAGGATTCCCAGACAGGCTTTCGCGGTCAAAAAATACCGCTGCGGCAGGTCGCCAGTCTCCAAGATATCCGACAACGAACACACGGCGGCGCCGTTGTGGGACAGCCCAAGGGAGGCCGAATGTTCTGACGTACTGAGCGTCCAGCACCCGGTAGGCGAACCCAAACCCGAGTTCTGCCATGCCCCCGAGAATGGCACCAAAGTCCCGTCCTCCGTTGTTCGACAGGACGCCGGGGACGTTCTCCCAAACCAGCCAGCGGGGGCGGAGGCGCTGAGCAAGTCTAAGAAACTCGAGCGTGAGGTTGCCACGGCTGCCATCCAGGCCCGCTCGGAGTCCGGCGACGCTGAAATCCTGGCAGGGGGTTCCACCAACGAGAAGATCGACGTCTGACCGGAGGTCGCTACGCGTGATTTGCGTGAAGTCGCCAAGGTTCGGCACTCCGTTTGGGGTATAGTGCTCGGGGAGATACGCGACGCCCTTGATCATCGCGGCGCGGCGGCGCCTTTCCTTGAACGGGATGCCGGGTTCGGCAGGATCGGGCATGCGCAGCGGGCGGGTGCTGCCGTAGTGGTGATGCAGCACGGCACACGGGAACGGCTCGATCTCGGCATACGCGACCGCCTGCCAGCCGAGCGGATGCCAAGCGACGGTTGCGCTTTCGATGCCGGAGCAGATGGAGAGGTAGCGCATCACTTGACCCCCATCGCGAGCAGGAAGGCGAAGATGCCCGCGAGGAGCGGCGCGCCGCCGGCAATGGATGCGGCGAGGCCAGCAAACAAGAGCGCCTGGGTGTAGGTCGCGGCCATCACTTCACGCCTCCCTTGAGTTTTTCGATTTCGACGCGCAGGAATGCGGCGCACGCGGCGTCGCGTTTCTGGGCCGGGCTGTCCGCCTTCGCCCGCCGCGCATGCTCGTCGAGCGCCTGGACGCAATTCAGGAAACCCAGGAGCCGGTTGACTTCTTCGGCGGCGAGCATGCCTTTGCTGCGCTCGGCCCGCGGTTGATCAGCGGACGCGACGGAATCCTGTTCCTGTTTCTTGCTCGCCTCCGGCAAGACTTCTGGAAATTTCGCGAGCACCTGGCGCAATTCGGCGACGAGGTCGTGTTCGATGGCCTGCTTAAGCCCGCTTTCGATCTGATTGAGGAGGCTTTGCAGCAGCCTGCCGTAAGCGTCGTCGGCGGCATCGAGCGCCGCTGCATCCGGCAGATACTCGTTCTCCTCCGGCTCGTGGTGGGCGCGCGGGGCTGGAGCAGCTGCGGTCATGCGGCACCTCGTTGCTTCGTGGCGAGCGCGTTAGCTGCGGCGCTCATTGCAAGCCGCAGGGTGCCGAAGCTCTTGCCGAGATCGCGGCCATTGGCCCGTGCCCAAAACGTCTGCACGTCGCGCCCAGCGAACGCGTGCCCACACATCGAGCGCCACTCGTAGCGGTGCCCGTTGTCGACGATCCAGCAGACGAATTCGACGCCGTCGATCTTGAAGGTTTGGCCGTTGCGGCGGTCGCCGAAAGCGCGGGGCGAAATGCTCATGCGAACCACCCCGTCCGCTTGGCACCTTCCGGACGCACCCCGATGTCGACGCGGGAGACCACGCCCCTATCGATCACTGCGCTTGCGGCCCGAAGCAGTTCCCGTCGATGCTCGCGCGCGAACCCTGCCGATCTCTCGTCTGGAAAGCTCACCCGCATCCAGCCGTTTGTCACGTCGTGAACCCACATGCCGCTGAAGTCGAGGCCCGCGGCAACGAGTTGGGCGCGCAGTTTCGTTTCGAACTCGATCAGATCCGTCATGGCGACACCTGCGAAACGTTGCTGCGCAGCCGGTCGCGCCAATCGCCGGTCGCTCGCGCTGCGAGCGCGGCACCCGACGGGAGAGCCACCCCATGCCGAGCCTCCTCGGCCGAAATGCCCGCCATCGCGTAGACCATGCCCCAGTCAGCGCGCGATTTGATCTTGCCGACACCGGGCTTCGAAATGCCGAGCACGCTTCGCGACCAGCCGATGAAGGCCTTGCCGATGTCGACGGCCTTACGAGCCCCCTTCCAGCGCAGGAACGCCTCGGCGAGAACGTGCCACCGCTCCGGTTCGAGTTGCTTCACCTCCTCGATCGCCCATCCGGGCAGCGACAGGTCAGGGACATCATCTATCCAATAGGAATTAGATTCCTTGATTGATGATGTAGGGCTCGCAGCACCCAAAGCAGCACCCTTAACGGCACCCAAAGCAGCACCCAAAGCAGCACCCTTTTCGGGTTCCGGATTAGGGTGCTGTGACAGCACCCTTTCCACCGGATCGATTTCAATAGGGTGCTGTGACGGCACCCTATCGTTATCGCCGCCAGACGACGATCCGCCGCCGCGTTTCGCGCGCCACGCCAGAGCCGCGTCCGAGTAGGACCAAGCGCCTTCGTGGAGTTGACGCAGGCGATCGACGTTGATGCGGTATTCGCCTCTGGCGCCGCGTCCTTGGCCTGGCAATGGGCCATCCCCGTCGGTGACGAGCGAGATCAATCCCACTCCGACGAGTTCGGCGCGAAGACGCATGGCATTCTTGACGCTTGCCAATTCGGCCGCCTCGGCGATTTCATCGGCCGCCATGACAATACCGTGGCCCTCGTCGGAAGCGGCATTGCAAAGTGCGACCATCGCAAGTTTGCGCGACGCATTGCGTTCGCCGAACCGGCTGGTGCGTGCGAGGTAGACGAGGAGATCGCTCATTCTCCGCCCGCCTCTCCGCCCATACGCGCGACGATGTGGCCGATGCGGATGCAGCACACGATCAGACCGATCAGGCTGCCGCCGACGATGAGCCAGTAGAGAATTTCGGATGTCATTGCCGCCCCTGTTGAAGTCCGCGCGGATGCGCCGAAGGCGTGGGCATCCGAAGCGCGGGATAAAAATTGGGCGCACTTGAGCGGCGCGGAAAATCATGTGATGATCCGCGTCGTCGAGCAGCCCTGGATCTGCTCACAATCCCAGCCGCTCCGTCACGAGCGAGCCGGACATTCAGAAAGCCCTGCAGCGGCAAACTGCGGGGCTTTCGCTTTTAGGCGGGAATGGCTTCGGGAACGTCGCCCGACATGTTGCCGGTGATCTGCGCGCCGCACGGCGACAGCACGAAATCGGCCGGGACATCCAACTGCGCGAGATAGCTCGCCTGGACGTAAGGTTCATTCGCCAGCCCTTCGTCGACGATGTCGTCGAACGCTAAGCCCGCGTCGATGTTGTCCTGCGTGAGCGAAAAGCTCTCGCCGCTCTTGTAGCGGCGCACATGAGTTAGAATGCTCTCTTCGGCCATTGGCCCTTGCCCCTCTGTTGTTTGAATTCCCACGCTGGCAGATGCCTAGTCGTCCAGCAGGTCGACGCCCTCGAACTCCAACTCGACACGCGCACGCGGCCGCGAAAGCCACAGGCGCAAACGCATCAGCCCGTACGCAACGGCGCCAAGCGCCGCCAGCGAGCCGTAAAACTGCAGAAACGAATGATCGAACGGAAACTCGGTCATGCGGCCCTCGGCAACGGTTGCTCGAATGGATCGGGTTGCCCGGTTGCGGGCACGCTCGGCGCAGAAGGTTGCGGCCGCGCGGCAAGCGGGGCCTGTGCCACGATGTCGAGCGATTGCAGCGGCACCTTGCCGGGCACCTTGGCGGCGGGCTTCGCCGCCGAGAACGTGTAAAATGTCGGGCGCACCGGAGTGCCCTTCTCGTTCTTGATCGCGAAGCCGTTACGATCAAGAAGCCGCTCGCGCTTGTGCCGCACCTGCGGATGTTTCTTGAGCCCCGCGAGCAGCATCGAGCCAGGGATCGGAACCACATTCCATTCCTCGGCCCAGCGCTGATAGTTCGCGGTCACGCGCTTGTCGGTCAGCCGTACCGGGCCGCCATCGGCGCCGAGCAACAGCCATTCGACGAAGCTGCGCACCTGATCGCCGACGCCCATCTGCACCGTTCGTGGCGCTAAAATCCTTGCAGTTTGAGAGGTCTCGCCTTGGACTCTGCTTGGCCCCGGCTTGGCCGAAGCGCGGGCTGGAGACCCCATATCCGCACCCGGATGAGACCAAGCCCCCGGACCGCGGACTCGCCCCCCGAGACCCTGGACTCGGTCTGGCTGACCAAGGCCGCGCGCCGCGGACTCGTGACGTGGAGCAAAAAAAAGACGGGTCAGCAGGTGCGCCGCCAACAGCGAGCCCCCTGCAATCCCGGCTATGATTTCTGCCCCAAGCATCCTATCCCCTACCCCGAGAGGGAGCCTCACCCCGGCCGGTACGCGGGCGACTGACTTGCACCCATCCGGCCCTGGCCGTGCTCTCGCTCTCAGGTATCGTTTGAACGCACGACACAGAATTGAGCCCCTACCAACGCCGGCCTAGCAGCGCTGCCCTTGCGGGCTGGCGACCCGCGCTCCGCGCCCTTGCGAACGCGTCCGGGAGGGGGAAGTCGTCGTACTCAAAACACGACCGACGTTCGGCGCACCTCGTTGCCCATTCGGGCGAAACTCGTTTGCCCCGCACCCTCCGAAAGGTGCCGGGCGGGGGTGCCGCCCGGCGAGTGATTGGGAGGAAACTAACTCGGGGCTTTGCTACCGCCCGCAGAACCCAGCGCGGTGTTAGACGCACCTGCCGGGCACCCGGTCGCAGCGCAGAGGAGACGTGGCGCGGGGCGAGCGGATTGCCCCTGGCCGCGTCCTTTCGGGGCGGCCCGTCTCCTCAGCGCTCTGTTGGCGAAGCCGAGGCTTCGACAAACGCGGCCGAGGTACGCACGTGGCGCGGTTGGAACTGGGCAACCGAAGCGCCAGACAAAACGCAACTGAACACTGTGACTAGGCCGCCGCGGTTCGCGACGGATCGGCCGATGCCGTGTCGTTTCCGGTGCCGGGCATCTTGTAGCCGTCCATGAATTTCTCGACCTTCGAACGCGTTGATTCGCGCGGCTCACGCCCAGCGCGAAGATCCGTGACGAAGTTCGGATCGCCGCATGCCTCAAAACCAAACCGAGACGGGGCTAAGCCCGTCCGATCGATGAACTCCGAGACCCGGTCATTGAATTTCGCGAGCGTTTCCATGGTCAGCATAAAAATAGGATTCTTCCTAGCTGTCAACTCCCTTGACGGGGTGACTGATAGGATATTTCCTAGCTCAACTGCTGGTAAACAGCGCACATGATTGACGTGCGCGAAAAGATTCGGGCTCGCCTCGCCGAGAAAAAGCGGAGCATGGAATGGCTTTCGAGCCAGCTCGGCAAGAACCCCACCTACATCCAGCAGTTCCTTGAACGTAGGTCGCCCCGCGACCTGCGACTCGAACTGAAAATCAAAACTTCGGAGCTGCTGGACATGCCCCTAACCGAACTCGGAGTATCCGACTACCGCGTGCAAAAGAACGGACCTGCGACGCGCACCGCCGGCAAGTTCGGCGAGGACGCCGAACCCTACGTGCCACCACGCAGCTCGATCCTCACCATCAGCGAGACCATCGGCTATTTCCGCATGATGTCGAACGCGCTCGAAACTCACCCGCTCGGCATTCAGCCCGGCGACGTACTGGCGTTCGATTTGTCCACCGCCGCGATCGACAATCTGCGCAACGAGCAGATCGTCATCTTGCAGTGCTACCATCCGGACCCGCAGGTGCTCGCGGCCAAGACGCTTGTCCGCGAATTCGTCAGGCCGAGCCTGCTGCTCACGAACCGCGCGCAGGACAACGAAGCCTTTTCACTCGACGATGCGTCGCTGCCGTTCGAGCCGCACATCAAGGGCGTGCTGCGCAACGTGGTTCGCAACGAGCTCTAGGCCATCAAGCCGATTGCAATGCCAACGAGAAAGGCCGCAATCAGCGCAAGTGGTAGTTTGACCCATCCCCAGTGCCGCTGCGCCGGCTCGGCTCGGCGGGCCACGTCGACGGCGCGAGCCTCCTTGGCAGCGTGCTCCAAAAATTGCGTGGCGGCACCCTTCAACGTCGCCCGGTAGATCCGCCGCTTGCCTTTGCGCGCAACAAGCCACTCCTCGCGCTTCACATCGAACCCAAGCCCGATTTCGGCCGCGATGCGATCACCATCGAGAAGATGGATCGTCAGTGCTTCGTCAGACTGTAGAAGATGCCACCCTAACCCCTCGATCTCTGCTCCGTGGCGGTCGACAACATCCTGGAGCGAGCGGAGAACGGCGCGCTGCGGAGCTGGCTGCACCTCCACGCCATCAGGAGGCCCGACGTCAGGAGCGCGTTGTCCCTCATCGAGGATGCGCATCCGTTCGATCAGGTAGCGCTTGCGCTTGCCGCTGTTGAGGCAGCGCGCCCACACGTACTTGCCTTCGATCGAGAGCGGCACGATCGGGCGCTCCTCGCCAGGAGCGGACTCCCCACCGAAATAGACGCACCGCAAAATCTCGCCCGTTCCCAGGGCGCCACTGACGCGATCGAACGTATGCACGGCCTCGCGTCCCGACAGGATGTTGACCCCCGGCACGAGTTCGTTCCACACGCCAACCTTACGCGGCGAATCCAATTTCGTCGCTCTTCCTAGGAATTTTCCTAGATTTGCACATTTCACGGATTGACAGGAATCTAGGATTTTTCCTAGATTGCGTCACCGAGTCGAGTTAATCCGCTTCCTACGTCAACAGACAGTTGCACATCGGATCGTGCCAGCGCCAAGCGCCGCTGTCGACCCGAATTCGACGCTGCGGCGCGTCATCTGGATTACCTAAGGGGCTCTCCGAACATGACCAAACCCGTCGATCTCATCGTCGCCAACGTCCTGCATGAATGCGCCGCCAAGCGAGAGAAGCTGCCAGCGCCGCTCCGCAAACTCCTCGACAGTTCGAAGCCGGAAATCCGCAACATCGCCCTCGCTCGCGACCTACTGCACAACATCATCCTCGAGGCCGATGAAACGCGGCTCTTGAAATTGCTCAGCGCAGTCGGGGCGGCAGCCTCGCTGGCAGAGATCGGCCAGCGCTACGAAGCCGTGCTGGAACAGCGCGGCCCCCTTCCCCAACCGCCGCAGGCAGACAATTCGCAATCGGCTGACGGTTCAGGAGCAGAGGCGCTGATGCGCTACATCGCCGATCGGCTGCAGGACGCGCTCGGCCCTGGCGTCACCGTGAGCGACCCGATCAAGGTCAAGGGTTAGGCCCATGGCCGTCACCCGCGACACCAGCGCAGACGACGCGGCGACGCTCATGCGCCGTCCCGTCGAGGGCGAGACCGACCCGCCGGTCACGCTAACCGGCGCCAACGCCGCCGCCGTCCGGCGCAATCTGAAAGTCGCCTACGAACGGCTCGAACGCGTCGAAACCCAGGTCAAGATCCGCTTCGTCCGCGACCTCGTGCGCGAGGCCCGCATCTCGGTCGGCGTCGCACTCGCCTACGTGCCGGAGCCCGCCAACTAAGCCACGCAAGCAACGGGGAACCCATGTCTCAACGCACGAAAAAATACATCGCCGCCGCGCTGCTCTGGCTCGCCGTGGCGCCGCTCGCCGCGCTGTTCCTGCCGGGGCTGGTGCTGATCGCGCTCGTCGTCGTCGGCTGCGTTTTCGCATGGCGGCTGTGGCGCTGGATCGAGTTGCACACCGCCTACGACGGCGACGAGGCCCAGCGCGAAAAGGACGCCTGGCACGGCGATTTGTGATCGAGTTTTCCGGGTGAGCGCGCGGATGGAATTGGGCATCCGAAGCGCAACTAAAACCCGGACATGAGACCGGAGCCGGGAGCGGGGGTTTGGTCACGCGGCCAATGCACCCGGCTCCGGTCAGAGGATCAACAGAGGGAACACCAATGGCCCGGCTCGCATCCAAACAGAAGACATCGCTACCTACGATATCGCCGCCCTTCCTCAGTGAAGCGGTGGAGTCCTGGGACATCCACTCGGCTGCGAACCACGTTTGCGTGGCCCTTGGCCGGCTAGCCGAACGTGAAGAACTCACCGAAGCCGAGCGCGTCGCGATCAAAATTGCGTACCGGATCACGTCCGATGCCTCAGGTGACATTCTACGCAGAACGTACCGTGGCAGCGCCACGGGCGCTCGGGAGCAAGGCGACCCGCCGCAAGCGGCGCCCCGCGCGGAGGCCGACGAGGCCGGGAGCGCATCGCAATGACCACCCGCACTAATCACACCGACGTCATTCTCGCCCAGGTACGCGAAGGCGCTCCGCTGACGTTCCTCGGCAACTTCTACGCCCGAGCACAAATCGCCGAGCGCAATGGCCGCGGCCAGCCGGAATGGAACGTCATCGACGAAACCATCAAGCGCGCTCACAAGGCGGACGGGCTCTCGCTCGTGCGCTTCCGCGCCGACCTCATCGGCCGCGGCCTCGTCATTCCAGCGCGGGGGGTTGTGGCTTGACCCAAATCGAAACAGCCGAGCCGGAGCGGCGGGTGCTCAGCGCCGACGAATTGGAAACAATTCTGATCATCGCGCGCAACCGGCAATCCGGCCGCATCACCGAATTTGAGGTCAAGGCGCTCGTTGCAGGCTACCAGGAAGCCGACCGCCTCCGCTCCCAAGGGGGCGTGCCGGCCGTGCCGTTCAAGCTTGAAAACGACATGCGATCCGAGGTTGCCGGAATCGTTGAGCGCGTTGGCGATGAGGGCCTGGATCAGCCGCGCGACCTTGATGCGGCACTCGACGCCATCGAGTCCGTCATTGCTGGCTATCTCGCTGCCGGAACGACCGACATCATCGCAAGAGAAACCGCCGCCGCCCATCAACCTCCGTTGAGCGCGGGGGCAGCAGAATACCAGAGTGGTGCTGACGTTCCCGGAGAACCGGACTCTCGGGCTCCCAAATCGGTAAACAGCCATGGCATAGGCGGCCACTCTGGTTCCCCCACTCCCCCTGTAGACGGGCTGAGAGAGGCGCTGGCGCGAGCGCAACGCGCGCTGGCTGCGCTGGTCACCCCCGGCGAAATCCGCGCCACGAGCATCCTGCAGGCGTGGGCGATGTGCGTCGAAGCGGAGTGGATCGCCCGTGCCGCCCTCGCATCCACCCCAGCACCTGTCGGGACGGCGGATATCCCCAACCGGCAATTCATGATCGACGCGGTTGCCAACGCTCACGTTGGTGCTCGCCTCCTGGAAAACGAGGCGCTGGCACTCCTGAAGATTCTCGGCATGGACCCCAACGAAGCGGATGACCTCCTGACTTCGCAGCGTGAGGAGGCCGGTCAGCCATGACAACGCAACTCTATTATTCCAGACCGCTTCGGTTTGAACCGGAAGGACATGCGTCTGGGCCAGCTATTGTCGACGCCAAGGGGCAGGTGGTGGCTGCGTTCTTCTGGCCCGCCCATCCTCCAGAGCAGACAGACGCCGCAGTTGGCGAACTCTACCTGCTTGCCACGCGCGCCGTGAACGCAGTCAACGGCTTCGATGATGACGATGAAGGCGTCTATCAGATTGGCAAGCGCGACGGTTACATGGACGCCGTGCAAGACATCGACATCGCGACTGGCGGCGACGGCGAATACAAGGGCAGCACGCTTCCAGGTGGCACCGTCGATGTTCCCGCCATGCTTGGCCGCGTCATAGAGCGGTTCATTCCCCAGTCCGCCCTAGACGCAGCCGTAGCAGCCGAGAAGGCGAAGGTGTCTGCGTTGCTCGCAGCCGCCGAGAGCTTCCGCCATCTGTTCCTGTACGATGGTGACCCTCCGGGCCTGTCGCTCCACGAGATCGATCCGAACGAACTCGCCAACCGCTACCAAGAGCTATGGGACGCGGAAGCCGCGATCCGCAGCGGAAAGGCGGCGACAGATGGTTGATACCCTTTTGCCGTGCCCGTTCTGTGGGGGCAAAGCCGAGATAGAGCGCTACGGCACCTCTCGCGTTTCGACCGTGTACACGTGCACGTTCTGCGGTTGCTTCCTTGAGACCGGGGAAGAGTGGGGCCACGGTCGACAATGGAACACACGCGCCACCATACCCGCAGTCTCTCCTGACGTAGGAGGGACGGCTGATGCTGACTAGAATTGAGGAAGCCACACGGCTCCACGCGCTGACAAAGCAACTACTCGATGAGCACAAGGCGCTCGCTCGCATCCAGGCGAGCAAGCCGACGACGGCAGCCGCTGGCACAAAGCAATCAGTCGACCTTACCTTTCAGGCTGTAGTTATCCGGCGCGCCGAGGCCGCGCTGCATGCCGCCTGTGTTGACGCCGGGATAGCCGATCTGAGGCCGGCTGAATATTACGAGCCGCAGAGCATCCATCTAAGCGGCTTTCACGAACACAGGTTCGTCCCTGCTCAGCCACAAGCGCTCCAGAAGTCCGCCCGGTCTCAGTCTCCTAAGGGAGGCGGCGATGCCGACTGACGCGCCTGCGCCCGCAGATCCCACCCGCGAACGCTTCTCGCTCGCCGACCAGATCGAAGAGGTCGAGCGCGAATTGCGCTACCGCTACGGCGTCTATGCCAAGCGCGTCGACGACGGGAAGATGACGCGAGCGCAGGCCGACAGGCAAATCGCGCTGATGCGCAACGTCCGCGACACGCTGCGGATGATCGCCGCGCATTACGGCCCGGTGCGCAAAGCCGTCGCCGACGACCTGCAGCGCGAAAAGGAAGCCGAAGAGGTCGCCGAGCTGATGAAGAACCCGGCCGTGCAAGCCGTGGTCGCCGGCTTCCCCGATGCTGTTGTTGGCCTGCCGGGCCGCCCCGATCGTTCGGGCGCCTACCAGCCCGAACGTGAATCGGCGTCGCTCGAAAGATGCCCAGCGCCGGAACCCGAGCCTTACCACCCCGAACCCCCACCCTTTGGCCACGACTACGAAGACGAGGCAGCAGCATGACGACGCTCGATCGACAGCAGCTCGAGGCTTTGCTCGAGCACGTAAACGCCGCAACGGGACCAGATCGGAAACTCGACGCCACCATCCGCGACGTGCTGAAGCCACACGGCGCATGGCTGCAATACACCTCCTCCGTGGACGCCGCGCTCGAATTGGTCACCGAGTTGATACCCGGAAAGTACTGGTACATCTGCGCCGGCCGCGCGCGCGTCGGAGAACCGCTCTACGGAGCACAGATAGTCGACCGCGACGAAAGCGGCATCGCGTTCGACGAACCGATGGGCATCGATGAACACGATCACAGCGCTGCGTTGGCGCTGGTCGCCGCGCTGCTCCGCGCGCTCATTTCCCAGCAAACTGACGAGGAAGCCGCATGACACCCGCACCCGACACCGATCGCCGCTGGTTTCTGTCGCAGCACCCCAAGCACTTCCGCCCTGGCGACGACAAGCTCCCGCCGGTCCTAGCCTCGTGCACCTGCGAGGCCACCCGCATGGTCGACGAAATCCTGCGCCCGGCATCAGACGTCGGCCCCAACGGCGAGATCATCATCTCGTGGTGGGCCGTCCATCGCTTGGCGATCCGGTTGCAGGAGATCGCCGCAACCGGCGTCGTCGCCGACGAAGCCATCACCGAACTAACCAAGCAAACCCAGGAGTAACACCATGTCCGAGTCCATCATCCACCTGCTGCACACCGCCGGCCAGGCCGCCGACGCCGCTTTCGCCGAAGCCGTCGGCGAGCGTGGCATCACCCCGCGCCAGTGCGCCGTGCTGCTCGCCATCCGCGACGCCAAGGCCCCGCCGAGCCAGACCGCGCTCGTCCAAACCACCGGCATCGACCGCTCGACCATGGCCGACATCGTGCGCCGCCTGGTGACTCGCAAGCTCGTTTCGCGCAGGCGCACGCGCAACGATGCCCGCGCCTACGCCGTCGAGTTGACGGAAGCGGGCGAGAACGTGGCGCAACTCGCCGAGCAAGCCGCCGCCGCAACCAATCGCGCGCTGGTCCGGCGCATGCCGTCCGCCGTCCGCGCCTCGTTCACCGACGCGCTGCGCGCCATCGCCGACGTGGCCGCCATGCCCAAACCCATCTCCCAACCCCTCGAGGCCGCGGAATGACAGAGCGAGACCAGCGGGACAAAATCCGCGAAAAGCTCCGGCGCCTGATGTCAATGACGGAAGGCAACGGGGCATCGGAAGCCGAGGCGCTTGCGGCGGCGCAAGCTGCTGCCCGCCTGATGGCGGAGCACAACTTGGCCTATCGCTCCGTCGAAGAGATCGACGCCGAAGGCTTCTCGAACGACACGCGGGATTGGTTCAAGGGCTCGAAAGGGCGCATGCGATCCGGTCCGCTGCCGTCAGCGGTGCGATGCCTCGCGGCGATCTGCGACCTCTGCAGTGTCGAGCATATGTTCAACACCTGGACAGGGCGCCTGACGTTCTTCGGAACGCCCTCGGATACAGAGGTAGCGCACTACCTCGTTGTCATCATCAGCCGAGCCATGGATCGTGAGTGGTCCGCGCGGCGACGCTCCCTGCAACCGCTGGCTGCTCGGCGCCAGCGCGCCTCGTTCCACCTCGCCATGAGCATTCGAATTGCCGAGCGTCTGTTTCAGATGGCAGAGGAGCAGCGCCCGGCAGCCAAAGCAACTGGGACCGGCCTCGTTGTCATCAAAAACGCCTTGGTCAAGGAGAGGTTCGCGGCTGCCAATGGCAAGCCGAAAACGACGCGGACGAACACCAAGGCGGCCAGCTTCGAGGGCGTCCGAGCCGGTCTCGAGGCCGGCGAGCGCATCCCCCTGAACAAGGGCATCAACGAAGCCAAGGGCGCCCTTGCGATTGCAAAGGAGCCCGCGTGATGGCCGGCACGCCCGCATGGCCCGATTACCTGAAGCGCGAAACGCTGGCCAAGCGGCTCAATCTCGCCCCAGGAGCGATCGACCAGCTCATCAAGCGCGGCCTGCTTCCGCCTCCGATCAAGCTCGGCGAGGCAATCCTCTGGCGGTGGGAGGATGTGGACTCCTGGCTTCAGAGAAGTCAAAATCGGGAGACCGACAGCAATGACCCATATCTCGCCGGAGTGTCACGTGCGCGTTCCGCTGCCCCCCCACGTCTGGAAAGCCCGCAACCGCACCGGTCGTGAGTATTATTACCTGACACCTCACCGCGGCACCGATCGCCAGGGCGCGACGATCCGGCTTCCCGACGATCCCTCTTCGCAGGAATTCTGGGTTGAGTATGCGCGCCTGATGCACCTGCCAGCGGAGCAGATGAGCGGCAACACGGTGCGCGAACTCGATCGCGCGTGGGGCGGCACATGGAACAAGGCCAAGAAGGTCGACGAAAACGCGTCTCCGGAATGGCAAGCGATCGGCAATAAAACAAAGGTCGAATGGCGCCGCCACCGCAGACGCATCGTCGAGGCCTGGGGCGATCTCGAGGCGAAGGGCATCGAGCCTAAGCACGTGCTGGCGTTGCGAGATTCCTGGGCGGCCTCGCCCGCGAACGCCAACAACCTCATGCGCTGCCTGTCGTCGATGCTCTCGTGGTCGGTGCCGCGCGGCTGGCGCGCCGAAAACCCATGTCGCGAAATCAAGCCGCTCAAGGGCGGACCCGGTTACGCACCGTGGCCGTGGGACGTCATCCAGGCCGCCGAGCCTGAACTTGCGAACGCCGGCCGCGACGATTTGTGGTGGGCGGTCGCGTTGGCACTCTACACGGGTCAGCGCCTCGGCGACTGCCTCGCCATGAAATGGTCGGCGATCAACGATCGGGGCCAGATCTGGGTGCGCCAGGAAAAGACCGGCAAGGAGTTGCTGATCCCCATTCACAAGAGCCTCGCCGCCGTGATCGAGAAAATACCGCGGCGAGCAGTGACGATCCTGACGTCGACTGACGGCACGCCATGGCGCGCGTTTCAGACGTCGTGGCGAAAGCACAAGCCGAAGCTCGTGAAGGAGCGCGATCTGGTGTTTCACGGGCTGCGCAAGTCGGCCGTTGTGACGCTGCTCGAGTCCGGCTGCACCGACGCGGAGGTGGCGGCGATTACCGGGCAGAGCCGGCAGATGATCGAGCACTACTCGAAGCAGGTTAACCAGGCGCGGCTCGCCACCGCTGCCGTGCTCAAATGGGAGCAATCCGGAACGTGAACAGAACAGGTCTTGCAAACACGGTTGCAAACACGGGCGGATGACAAGGAGCTAAGTGTTGGAGCGGGCAGCGGGAATCGAACCCGCGACATTCAGCTTGGGAAGCTGACGTTCTACCACTGAACTACGCCCGCAAAGGCC
>VFQP010000433.1_pt1 | contig 85646 bp, 71 predicted proteins | sample 3512351 | NCBI WGS metagenome assembly VFQP01 (sample SAMN10412372, study PRJNA504923) | tailings metagenome | isolation source: Relicate 1 Philex TSF1 revegetated site | place: Philippines: Tuba, Benguet | collected 2017-08-29
GAAAATTCTCAAAGCAAACGACCCTATTCTGGGTAGGGCTGCGTAACATCAGTTATTCATTGTTAAGTCTTCAATTTCTTCTTTTTAGCTGCTGGGAAAAGAATATTATTTAAAATCAAACGATATCCAGCCGAATTGGGATGAAGATTCAAGTCGGTTGGTTCTTCGTTAATTTCATGCCGGTAATCTTCGGGATCGTGACCACCGTAAAAAGTGAAGAAGCCTTTGGCATAAGTACTATGGATATAGCGAGCTTCGCCTGCGGATCGATTCTCTGCTAGAATAATCACTTCGGGCTTAATGTATTGTTTTTTAAAGGCGGTGGTTTGCCCCATAAAGCCTTTGATAATTTGCTGGTGATTTTGGGTCAACATGGTCGGAACGGGGTCCCACTTGGCCGAAAACTGAAAAAGAGTAAAATAATCGTTTGCCTCGTTTAGGCCTCGTTCGTTGGGTTGGCTATCTACCGACGAAAATTCAATTTCGTAAGGATTCGTAACTACCATGAAATTTTGGAAAGCAAATGTTTGACTGAAGTCAAGCTTTTTTTGAGCCGCAGGGTCGGTACCGTCACCGTCATAAATCACATCGGCAATATCGGTATTTTGGGCTGCTAAGGCCACATCATAAGTGTCGGTAGCATTGCACATGGCAAACATATATCCTCCCCCCGCTACGTATTGTTGTATTTTTTTTGCTACTGCCAATTTGAGTTTAGAAACTTTAGAAAATCCCCATTTGGCCGCAATTTCTTCAGCTTCACGCTTTTGGGCACGATACCAAGGAAAATCACGAAAATGGAAAAACTTGCCGTATTGTCCTGTAAAGTCCTCATGATGTAGGTGCAACCAATCATATTCGGCAAGTTTGCCTTGCATTACGTCATCATCATACACGATATCATAGGGGATTTCGGCATACGTCATGACCAAAGTCACAGCATCATCCCAGGGTTGTTTTGTTTTGGGCGAATAAACTGCCACTTTAGGTGCTTTATGGAGTTTTACATTGTCCATGTTAGCATCAGGTTGAGCTACTTCAGCGATGATACTTGCACTTTGAGCATCCGAAATGACTTCATAACTTATCCCTCTAATGACAAGCTCATTGACGACTCGTTGGCTCCAATCAAGCATAAAACTCCCGCCACGATAATTCAGCAGCCAATCTATTTCGGTGTCATAGTTGCGTAGTACCCAGTATGTAAGCCCATAAGCTTTGAGGTGATTTTTTTGTGCTTCGTCCATCGGAATCAGGACTTTAGAAGCCCACGCCCCCTGCACCAAGCCAAAAAAAATGATAAGTGGTAGGATGTACCGTTTCATCGGTTTGTGGAATTACTTTTTGATGATGACTTTTGTATAAACGAATATAGTACAAAAAACGTGCAGAAAAAGTGGATGAAGTAAGAAATCGGGATTATATAAATAAATATTTCTCCTGAAATAGATAAAGATCCACCGCACATCCTCCCAAAAACTTATGAATCTTTTAGAAAATGTTCGAGAAGGGCTCCGGTCGATTCAATCCAATATGCTGCGTACAGTTTTGACTGCCCTCATTATTGCCATTGGTATCACATCGCTCGTTGGGATTTTGACGGCGATTGATGGCATGCAAAGCTCCGTCAATAATAGCTTTGCTGATTTGGGAGCAAATACATTTGATATTACAGGGCCTCAGCCTTTCAGAAGAAGAAGTGGAGGCGTACGCGACAAAGATTATCCCCCTATCTCTTACAGGCAGGCCCAAAAATACAAGACTGAAATCAAAGAGATGTATAATGCTAGTGTGGCGATTTCGGCCAATGTAAGAGGAGCAGCCCAAATTAAATTTAAGTCTAAACAGACCAATCCCAACTCGCTTATTGTAGGAGTAGATGACAATTATTTGGCGATTAAAGGCTATAAACTCATATCAGGGCGTAATCTCTCTCCGACCGACTTGGACAATGGTCTCAACGTTGTTATGATTGGCTCAGAGATTGCGCAAAAACTATTTGAAGGAAAGCTCAATCCTCTTAATCAACAAATTGTAATGTTGGGGAAACCCTATAAAGTAGTAGGAGTTTTGGATAAGAAGGGGTCATTGACTGGTAGTGGAGATGATAGGGTTTTGCTAGTACCGCTGGAAAATGGGAGAGCTTTGGCTGCCAATCGACAACTCACTTTCAATATCACCACTTCTATTAATACTACCGAAAACCGGGAGTTGATTATGGAAGAGGCAAGAGGTATCATGAGGCGTGTACGCAATGATCGTATTGGTGCTAAGGATTCATTTGAGATAGAAAGTGCGGATGCAATTGCTAAAAATTTTGAAGAAGTATCAGGTTATTTGCGAATGGGTGGGTTTGGAATTGGAATCATTACACTGTTGGGCGCAGCGATTGCCCTTATGAATATCATGCTTGTATCAGTCACCGAACGAACCCGCGAAATAGGCATTCGCAAGTCCCTAGGTGCTACTCCAAGGTTGATAAGATTACAATTTTTGATAGAGGCAATTGTAGTGTGTATTTTGGGAGGAATAGGAGGATTGATACTGGGCATTGCGATTGGCAACCTTATTGCGGGTCTTATTAGCCAAAATGCCAGTTTTATTGTTCCGTGGTTTTGGATGTTGATTGGAATTTGTGTGTGTGTGATTGTAGGAATAATTTCGGGGATTTATCCAGCCATAAAAGCCTCACGCTTAGACCCTATAGAAGCATTGCGCTATGAATAGAATAGAATTTAAATATTTTTTCTTCATTTTTTTGTAGAAAAATTTGCAAACAAAAAATGAACTGCTACTTTTGCAGTCCCGTTTCCAATCAGATGCCCAGGTGGCGGAATCGGTAGACGCGTTGGTCTCAAACACCAATGGGGTCACACCCGTGCCGGTTCGACTCCGGCCCTGGGTACTCAAAAAGTCGTAAGACGCATGGCTCGAAGTTTTTACTTCGAGCCTTTTTTGTTTTTAACTAATTTTAATCCCGAAATACGGATAAGCTGTATCACTAAAAAATAGGCCTCCTTTTAGAATGGGAATAGTTTAGCTGGTATTGCTTAGGAGTAACACCAAAGTGCTTCAGAAACATTTTAATGAACTTTATAGGTTGAGAATAGCCCACCATACTCGAAACTGCGCTTACGGGCAATCCTTGAAGAAGTTGAATAGAGGCATATTTCATCTTTTTATTCATGTAATACTCATAAAAAGGGCTGCCATACATCTTCTTGAAATGTAATTTAAAGGTAGGTACTTTTAATCCTAAATGATTTGCTACTTCACTGATTTCGGGGATAATTCCTTTCGATAGGTAGTCATCGATGAAAATATCAATGCTCCGAAGACTAATACTGTTTTCGGAAATTTTATTATTGCTACTCAAGTTTGTTTGTACTGACGTTTCGTTTATCTCATTAGAATCTTCTTTATGAGTTGGCTGAATTATAAAAAAAACTTCTGATTGAATCAGAGCAGATACTACTTTCTCTATGTCAGTTTGACTAATAAAAAAATTTACATAAGAAGGTAGGATAGTTGGATTGATAGTAGGGCTGAATTTTGTCATGATATTTGGAAGTTAGATGGCTTTGTGTATAATTTAATATACTTTGGCGATTTCAAAAATTATACAAATTTTATGAATATTATGCTTGTTGGATATATTAGGTTGAAAAATGGATATATTCTATGGGATATTTGTATGATTATACTGAAAATAGTAATTAAAAATAAATTGTAATATTGCAGTGATTATATTTGAAAGAAGTAGTCAGTTCGAGTTTTGTGCTCTCTTATCACTACTTGTACTTTGATTGATTCGTTGATTAAGGATGTATAAATGAAAAGTATACCGATGATTTATTTTTTATGTAAAATATTTTAAAATTAAATTTTGGTATATTTTATCGATAAAATAGTAAAGATTGGTATAAAAACAAAATAGTTAAAAAAATAAAATATAGCTTTAAAGATTATTTGAAATTAGGCGGAGATATATGGTGTTAATTCCAACAATGAAAGATAAGAATATATGGTTTGTTGATGAGTATAGTGTAAGTCTTTTCTCTTTTAACTATAAAAAAAGATGCGCAAGGAGATTGAACTAAAACTTACAGAAATACAATACTGATTTAGATAGCCTTGCACAGAGAGTTAAAAGCCAAGTCAAGTCAAGACAGAGGTAGCTAATGGTTAGCTTAAAAAACTTGAGGCATAATGATTTTAGAGCCTTATTTACTGAAGGTAGGATTGATATTAGTGTATTGTATCTTAGCCATACACCAAAATTTGACTGGTGGCATGAGCATAGAGATAGCTGCTATTATTCAAAGAAAGTTGTGTAATACTTCAGATGCGAATCGGCGTGGAGATAAGTTTGCTATTGAGGGTAGTAGAAAAATCTTTCAGTTGGAATGCCACGGGTAGTGTAATAGTGAATAAAGGGTATTCCTTAAGTAGAATTAAATAAATAATGTAAGTTTGTCCCTTGATTATCAGAAGATTAAAAACGGTGATTTACCATACTTTGAAAATAACTTTAATAATTTACTCGTGTTTATGAACATCTTATTGATTGAAGACGACTCTTCGCACTCTCTACAGATAGAGGCAATGCTTTCAAAATTGGACTATAACATGATAGGGGTTGCTAAAAATTTTGAAGAAGCTATAGACATAATAAATCTTACTAGTATTGACTTAGTCTTATTAGATGTAGGGGCGAAGGGAGACAAAAGAGCTCTGGAAACAATAGCTTTACTATCGCCGCATCTTATTCCTATTGTATTAACACCAACTTACGACACCCAAGAACTATATGATAAAGTAAAAAAGTTAGATAATGTTTTTTATCTCGTGAAGCCTTTTCATATACATACCCTTGATAATAGCATAAGACTTTTGAAGCGTAAAACGGAAATAAATACTGAGTTTATACGAGGTGGGGTAAGAAGCGAAATTATTGCTTTGAAAAATATTTTATATATTGAGGTAGAGCGGACCTATTCCTTTATTCAGACTGAAAATCGCCGATATGCTTTCAAGAAATCATTGACTCTGTTAAAGAAGCAAATACCAGTGGGCGCATTTATTCAAATTCATCGTAGTTTTTTGGTGAACAAAAAATACATCAAAAGGATAGATATTGAACGTAGTATGGTAGAACTAGAAGGAGGTGTCATTTTGCCAATGAGCCGCAGGGTAAAACATTTGTTGATTTCTAAAGACATTAAAGATATTGGATGATTGAATTTGCGAATGAATTATATTATTGTTTTTCATTTATTAGTAAGGTGAATGTTTTTTGAATTATAATTTCGTTGTAATGAAAGAAGGAAGTATAATTTTTTGTTTTTAATATACTAAAAAAATGTAATTTTAATATTGAAAAGTCATCGTAGGTTTATTTTTTACAAAGAAGGATATTAATTGAAGTAATAGGATATTAAATTTAAAAATAATTTTTTGTTGACATATATTAGTGTAATTGTGAATATTTTAAAAGTTTTTACCCTAAAATATATCTTTTGTAATATTTTTTAAAAACTCTATAAGGACTGTTTATTAGTGATCAATTCAATGGAGTTCTAATTTGTATGTGCTATGGGTTATTATGAAGCTGTGTGGGGCTACAACTTTACAAACAAGTCTAGTTTTTATCGGTACTTAAGGAGTTATAAAAATACAACCAAATTCACCTAAAATAGGGAGCTGCCTAAAGTCCCACCATTCCATTATTGAAAATGAGAGACAAGTGAGAGAGAAATAGGTCTACTTACAGCAGTGTTGTAGCAGTACCCCCTTGATTATTCTTGGTAGATTAATAGTATCAGCCAAAAAAGCAGAAGACGCTATATCTTCTGCTTTTTTGTTGGGTTTGGCAAGATTCATGCTGTCTTTTGCGTTGTTAAACGAGCCAAACAGTTTATTATGAAAAAAATGTATTCACTCTTTTCCTTTGTACGTCTCTTTTTGCTCCTTGTAGTTTTATTGAACGGATATAGAAGCTATGCCCAACGAGAAGTGCAGTATTCCCAATACCTCGTCAATCCACTTGCCATCAATCCTGCGGCCACCGGTGTTCGCGAAAATTTTTACTTCAATGCGGTTTTGCGTCGTCAGTTTATAGCGGGAGTACAGGGGCTTCCTGTGACTCAATCCTTTGCCATGGATGGAAGCATCGCCAATAGTAAAGTAGGCTTAGGACTACAGGGCCTAAACGACCGCGTCGCAGTCAATACGGCGGTGTTTGGAAGTATTTCTTACATCTTTAAAATATCAGAAGAGCAAAAAATTTCGATTGGAGGCTTAGGAGGTATCAATGTCTTGCCTACGCGCAACGCCATCAATACAGGAGGAAGCCTCAATAAAGCACTCGCTAGTGCGGGTGTCGGAATTTATTATGAAGATGAGGTGTTTTTTGGAGGAGTCTCTATGCCTGAAATACTCAAACAACAATACGGCTACAATAACACAAGTGGATTACTTAACTATCAACGACCCTTGTTTGTACAGTTAGGGATGAAGACAGACTTGGTAGAAGAACTGGATTTTAGACCTTCTATCGTTTTGACAAAACCTGAAAATGGCAAAATACGTACTGATTTGAATGCTTTGGCACATTATAAAAGTAGAATTTTGGCAGGGCTTTCGGTTCGCATAGGTACTACTACTTATATACAAGGACTGCTAGGGTTTGACATTTCGAAGAACATTCGGGTGGGTTACACCTATAATTCTCGCCGTGTAGAAGATTTTAACGGTACTTCTAATAATATTCCTGGAGCAGGAAAAGGAATTCATGAAATTGTTTTTACACTTCAACCCAATCCACGTGTAGATTAGTTTTTTGCTAAAACTATACGATTTTTGCAATTTTTTACAAATACATAAGCTAACTTTGCCCGACTGAATCTAAGTGGTTTTCAAATGGAAAAATACTCATATATAGCTAATTCGGAAGCAGCGTACATTGAAGAGTTGTACCAGAAGTACCAGCAGCAACCAGACTCGGTTGATTTGAGCTGGCAACGATTTTTTGAAGGTTTTGAATTTTCAATTAAATATGGAGAAAACAAACCTCATATAAATGGAAATGGAGCTGCCGCTCCCGCCGCCGAAAAACCAGTTTCGGCAAGCCACACCCGCAAAGAAATGGAGGTAGTTCACCTCATTAGAGGGTATCGCCAAAGAGGGCACCTTAAGTCTCAAACCAACCCGCTAGGGCCTCGTAAAGACCGTCAGGCGCAATTAGATTTGCAAGATTTCAATCTTTCGGAGGGCGATTTGGACACTGTTTTTGAAGCCGGTATTGAAGTGTTTGGCCGACCAGCCAAACTGCGTGAAATCGTGGAAGCCCTTCAAAAGGTATATACTCAAAAAATAGGATTTGAGTATCAGTATATCCGCGACCGACGTGCCAAAAGCTGGTTGCGTAAAAAAATCGAAGACGAATATCTCAACTTCAAGCCTACTATTGAGCAGAAAAAGAGAATCTTGGAAAAACTCAATGAGGCTGTTACGTTCGAAAATTTCTTGCATACGAAGTTTCTTGGTAAAAAAAGATTTTCGCTCGAAGGGGGAGAAGCCACCATTCCGGCTCTTGATGTGGTACTAAATAGAGGTGCAGAGCTAGGAGTAGAAGAAGTAGTGATCGGGATGGCGCACCGTGGTCGTCTCAATGTGCTCACCAACATTATGCAAAAATCATATGACCAGATTTTCAATGAGTTTGAAGAGAATGTGGTACTTGATGAGTTTAGTGATGGTGATGTAAAATACCATATGGGATACGAGAGCCAAGTTGAGACCACTTCAGGTAAGCGAGTAAGTCTCAAACTTATGCCCAATCCGTCTCACCTCGAAGCAGTCAATCCCGTAGTAGTAGGGTACGCACGTGCTCGCGCCGACGAACACTATAACCATATTCCGGGGCAAGATAAATATGACCCTGTGCTGCCGATTTTGATTCACGGTGATGCCGCAGTCGCTGGTCAAGGAATTGTGTATGAAGTGACCCAAATGTCTAATTTGCCGGCTTATTACACGGGAGGTACGCTACATTTTGTGATCAACAACCAAGTAGGATTTACCACTGACCACGAAGACAATCGTTCGTCAATTTATTGTTCTGATATTGCTCGTATTGTAGATGCTCCTATCTTCCACGTCAATGGTAACGACCCCGAGGCGGTAGCATTTGTAATGAAAATCGCGGTCGAATTCCGTCAGGAGTTTAATCGGGATGTATTTGTAGATATGGTATGTTATCGTAAATATGGCCACAACGAAGCGGATGAGCCTCGTTTTACGCAGCCTACGATGTATACCAAGATCTCTCAACAGCTCAATGGGCGTGATTTGTATATGAAGATGCTCACCGAACGGGGTGAACTTGATGCGCAAATTGCCGACCAAATGAAAGTAGAATTGGAAGGCGAGCTACAAGAATTATTACAAAAAGTAAAACAAAAGCAACTACCTTATCAACGTCCTAAACTAGAACGTGATTGGGCTGAGCTTCGTCGTTCGATTCCCGAAGACTTTGAAGAATCGCCTGCTACTGGTATATCAAATGATGTAATTGAAAAAGTAGGAAATGCACTTACTAATTTGCCAGAAGGCTTCAAAGTGTTGAAGCAAATTGAGAAAGTCATAGAAGAACGCAAACAAATCTTTAGCGGCGAAAAACCATTTAACTGGTCGGCAGGTGAATTGTTAGCTTATGGCTCTATCTTGGCCGAAGGTCGTACCGTACGTATGACAGGTCAAGATGTGCAACGTGGTACGTTCTCTCATCGCCATGCAGTACTTCACGAGGTAGATTCCAACGAAAATTATAATAGCCTTGCACACATTGGCGAGGGACAAGGCATATTTGAAATATACAATTCTCTTTTGTCAGAGTATGGCGTGATGGGCTTTGAATATGGTTATGCCATGGCCAATCCTCACGCACTTGTAATATGGGAGGCGCAGTTCGGTGATTTTGCCAACGGCGCCCAAATTATGGTCGATCAGTTTATTTCGGCTACCGAGTCGAAATGGAATGCCATGAACGGCTTAGTGATGCTCTTGCCTCATGGATATGAAGGACAAGGCCCTGAGCACTCAAGCGCTCGTCCCGAACGTTTCTTGATTTTGTCGGCTGAGTACAATATGTATGTATGTAATGTTACTACGCCAGCCAACTTCTTCCACATGATTCGCCGTCAATTGGCATTGCCCTTCCGCAAACCTTGCATTTTGATGTCGCCTAAGTCGATGCTTCGTAGTCCTTATGCTGTTTCGCCTATGAGCGATTTTGAGGAAGGGACTCGTTTCCAAGAAACCATTGGTGATACTTTTGCTGAACCTAAAAAGGTAAAAAGAGTGTTACTTTGTACAGGGAAGTTGTATTGGGAATTGTATGAAAAACAACAAAAAGACAACCGAAAAGATGTGGCAATCATTCGTATTGAGCAGTTACATCCTTTCCCCGAAAAGCAAGTAGAAGCGCATCTGTCTCAATACAAAAAAGCGGAAGTAGTTTGGGTACAGGAAGAACCCGAAAACATGGGTTATTGGACGTTTGTTTTGCGGGCATTCCCTCAAATTGGCTTAGGAAAGGTATTGGCTCGTAAGCCTAGTGCATCTCCTGCTACTGGTTACATGAAAATCCACGCTAAAGAGCAAGCAGAGCTTATTGAGCAAGCTTTTAATGTAGGCTAACCTACATTTTGATTAAATAACCAACATTAAGATTCATTGAACAACTAGGATATAACGGATAATAGGAACAATGTCACAGATTGAAATAAAAGTGCCTACCGTAGGAGAATCTATCACAGAGGTAACGATTGGTTCTTGGGTAAAAAAAGATGGCGAGACTGTCAAAAGAGATGAAGTCATTTGTAGTCTGGATTCAGACAAAGCTTCTTTTGAAGTGGTAGCCGAAGCCGATGGTGTATTGCGTATCAAAGCACAAGAAGGCGACGTGTTGCCAATAGGAGGATTGATTTGTTTGATCGAAACTAGTGCTGCTGCCCCAGCACCTGTTGCTGCTAATCCAGCCCCAGCTACTACAACTGCTGCCCCTGCACCTAGTGCTCCTGCGGCAGCATCAAAAGTAGTAGAAATGAAAGTACCTACCGTGGGAGAATCTGTGACTGAAGTGACTATCGCCAACTGGAATAAAAAAGATGGCGAAACCGTGCAGTTGGATGAAGTACTTTGTGAACTAGAGTCTGATAAAGCTACCTTCGAACTTCCTGCTGAGGCGGCAGGGGTGCTTCGTATTGTAGCAGAAGCTGGCTCAACTTTGGCAATTGGAGCTGTAATTTGTCGGATTGAAGTAGGAGCTACTGCGCAGCCAGCTGCTAGCAATGGGCAGCCTGCACCAGCCGAAGCCAAAACCGTATCAGCCAATGCTGAATCTACTACTTATGCTGCCGGGCATCCTTCACCAGCTGCCGCAAAAATCTTAGCTGAGAAAGGCATTGATCCAAAAGATGTCTCGGCTTCGGGAGTAGGAGGTCGAATCACCAAAGAAGATGCTCAAAATGCACAGGCACCAGCGCCTGCTCCAGTGGCTAAGCCTAGTACTCCTGCTGCTCCGCCAGCACAAGCAAGTGCTAAATCAGAAGTAGGGGCACGAAGCCAACGTCGCGTTAAAATGACATCGCTTCGCAAAACCATTGCACGCCGCTTGGTAGCAGTCAAAAATGAGACAGCCATGTTGACTACATTCAATGAAGTCGATATGAAGCCTATCATGGATATCCGTGCTAAGTACAAAGACAAATTCAAGGAAAAACATGGCGTAGGTCTAGGTTTTATGTCTTTCTTCACTAAAGCTTGCGCGGTAGCATTGCAAGAATTCCCCATTGTAAATTCATACATTGACGGTGATGAAGTCGTCAACAACGATTTCTCTGATATTTCTATCGCTGTATCGACCGACCGTGGGTTGGTGGTACCGGTAATTAGGAATGCAGAGCAGATGAATTTTTCGGAAATAGAAAAAGAAATCATCCGCTTGGCAGGCTTGGCTAGAGACAACAAACTTACCATTGAGCAAATGCAAGGTGGCACCTTTACCATTACCAATGGTGGTATCTTTGGTTCAATGCTTTCTACACCTATTATCAACGCACCTCAATCGGCGATTTTGGGAATGCACAACATCGTCGAGCGTCCTGTAGTGGTAAACGGCGAAATTGTAATTCGGCCTATCATGTATGTAGCCCTTAGTTACGACCACCGCATCATTGACGGGCGCGACTCGGTAAGTTTCTTGGTTCGAGTAAAACAACTCTTAGAAGACCCCACCAGATTGTTGTTGGAGGTTTAAGATTTCATACCACAAAGACGCAGCCAAATTCTGCGTCTTTGTTTTTATAAAGACCTACCTATTTTTTATAGATTTTAATAGAAATAAAAATGCAATACGACGTTATCGTAATCGGCTCAGGGCCTGGTGGCTATATATGCGCAATTCGTTGTGCACAATTAGGCTTAAAAACTGCCATCATCGAAAAATATAAAACATTAGGAGGAACTTGCCTCAATGTAGGGTGTATTCCTTCCAAAGCCTTGCTCGATTCTTCAGAGCATTTCTACAATGCTTCCCATAGCTTTGCAGAGCATGGTATCAAACTCGAAAATCTTCAGGTAGATTTAGCACAGATGATTGCCCGCAAAAACGAGGTGGTAAACCAAGTGTGCAAAGGAGTTGAGTTTTTAATGAAAAAAAATAAAATTGACGTTTATCAAGGTCTAGGGTCATTTGTAGATAAGAATACTGTAAAAGTGACCAAAGAAAACGGCGAAATAGAAATGATTACTTCCAAAAATGTGGTAATCGCTACAGGGTCTAAACCTTCTTCGCTGCCAGGTGTAACAATCGATAAAAAACGTATCATCACTTCTACCGAAGCTCTTACACTTAAAGAAATCCCTAAGCATCTTATTGTGATTGGAGCAGGAGTGATTGGAGCAGAACTAGGATCTGTATATGCGCGTATTGGGGCAAAAGTTAGTTTTGTAGAATATGCCCCTGCCATGATCCCAACCATGGATGGTACCATGAGCAAAGAACTTCTGAAAACTGTGAAAAAACTCGGGGCTGATTTTTACTTTAGCCATAAAGTAAAAACGGTAGAGAATACTGGCGAAGAGGTGATTGTAACTGCTGAAAACCCCAAAGGAGAAATCGTTACGTTTACGGGGGATTATTGTTTGATGAGCGTAGGTCGCCGTCCTTATACCGACGGGCTTGCTCTTGAAAACGCAGGACTTGAAGCTGATAAGAGAGGCAAGATTGAAGTAGATGAGCATACCCTCCAAACCAAAGTGCCTAATATTTATGCCATTGGAGATGTGATTCGGGGAGCAATGCTAGCTCACAAGGCCGAAGAAGAAGGAGTGTTTGTGGCAGAGACCATCGTAGGCCAAAAACCTCATATCAATTATCTTCTGATTCCGAATGTAGTCTATACTTGGCCAGAAGTAGCAGGAGTAGGCTACACTGAAGAAGAACTTAAAGCAAAAGGAACAGCTTACAAAACAGGTTCTTTCCCTTTCAAGGCACTAGGTCGCGCCAGAGCAAGTATGGATATCGATGGCGTAGTGAAAGTATTGGCTGATAAAGAAACCGACGAAATTTTGGGAGCACACATCATTGGACCACGCGCTGCTGATATGATAGCAGAGGCAGTAGTAGCGATGGAGTATCGTGCTTCGGCCGAAGATGTAAGCCGAATGTCGCATGCGCACCCTACTTATACTGAGGCCTTTAAAGAAGCTTGTTTGGCCGCTACTGCCAACCGCGCCTTGAACGCTTAGTAAGCCTACAAAAAAATTACTCCAAACCGATAGCGTCTACTAAACGCTATCGGTTTTTTGTTGGAAATGCGTTTTTATTTTTTCGATTTCATCTGAGAGAGGTGCCGAGATATTAAACGGAAAAACAATCAACGAAAGATTTTCTTCAAAATAAAAAGGAGGCAAAGGCACCTGAAAACCATCATGGGCGGGATATAAAAGATAAAGAGACTCGGCGGCATATTTGTGGCCATAGGCATAGAGTTGATATAGGTCTGATTGCTCAATGCCATAGGTCGAACTTTGGGGTTCAATCCACTTCCATTTGATATCTAGTACGATAGTAAGATTGGCTTTGCGCACTACCAAGTCAGGACGAAGCCCGAAGCGGCGCTTGCCGGCATGGTCATTGACCAGAAAAAGAGAGTCTTCTTGATAAAAAACCTCAAAATCACTCAAATATTTTTTAAATCCTTGGGCTACATATTGCTCAAAAAGCCGCTCTGCCGGAAACAATAAAGAATCTGTAAAATGCTGGCCTTGAGTGGCCCAAGATTGCTGATTCAATAAAACCTTAGCCCATTGCAGGGCTTTTTGGTATCGGTCAAAACGACGATCTAATTGCGAAATTTTTTCAAAATCAAGTCTTATATTAGAAGATGTAGAGACTTCTTCTAAAGCAAAGCGTAGGTGTCTTAGTCTTACTTGATTAGGTAAATGTTGGCTTTTAGGGATCAAAAACATTACACAACTTTTGAGCAGTCGATTGGGGACAATATCGGATTTAAATTCATCACTAGCCGTAAAGAAAGTTTCTAAACGATGAGGTTTTTGGCGTGAAGGAAGCCATTTGCCTTTAAGAAAATTATGTTCGTTTTCGATAGTTTGATAGGTTTTTTGTAACCCTTGCCGCACGATTTGTTCAGTCTCTTGGATAAAAACCGTGATGAAAATCTCCAAAAGTGGCAAATTTGCTTGATTCAAATGGGCTGATGATATGCTTCGAAACGCTAATAGATTACTATAGCGAAGCATTTTTAAAAGTCCTTGTCGCGCTTGGGTAGGGTGGCTTTGGCGAGATAATTTGGGCAAAATTTCAAATTGGCTACCATCAGCCGTTTGGAGCAATCCCACGAAGTTTTTGAGTTTAATGATTTCTACACCTTTATAAATAGAAAAACTCAAAATGGCGTCAGCGTTTTGGCTAAAAACTAATTTTTTGAGAAGCTCAAAAGTTGTATCTGGAACAAATACGTCTGAAGACGTAGAGATAGAAAGAGAAATCGCCTGCGTCGATATTTTGCGGATAGTGTCATACTCATATACGACAAAGCGGGATAGGGGCATGAATTGTTGTGGTTAGATATTGCTAAATTAGTAAAAATCAATTACCTTTGCACCGCAATTTACTATTGATGATTTTGAGGGGAGTCGAATTCCCCTTTTTTGTTGGAAGAAAATGAATCTAAAAGAACAAATCATCGGATTACTCACGCCACTTCTGGAAGATGACAAGTATTTTATTGTAGAAATTCAGGTTTCGCCTTCCAAAATAAGACAAAAAGTAACCGTATTGATAGATAGTGATGAAGGAATTAGCATAGATGAATGTGCCGAAATCAGCCGTAAATTAGGAGACTTGATTGAAGAGCAGGCTATTTTACCCAATGCTTATATCTTAGAAGTTTCGTCGCCGGGGGTAGATTATCCATTATCCATGCCTCGCCAATTTCGTAAAAACATTGGTCGTACTTTGAAGGTGATACTGCCAGAAGGTATCGAAAAAAAAGGTCAATTAGTGTCAGCTTCTGAAGAGGGATTTGTGCTATTGGAAGAACTAAAAAAGAAGAAAAAAGACCAAGTGCCCAACGAGCTGTCTTTTGCTTACGCTGATATCGTAAGAGTAGAAGTACAGATTAAATTTTAAAAAGAACAAAAACCATTAACAAATAACGATAAACTCTTTCGTAAGAAAATGGATAGCGTAGTATTGATAGAATCTTTTGCCGAGTTTGCTCGCTCCAAAAATATAGATCGCCCTACCATTATAAAGGTGTTGGAGGAAGTGTTTCGCACAATGATTCGTAAAAAATACGGTACTGATACCAATTTTGATGTCATTATCAACCCCGATACTGGAGATTTAGAAATGTGGCGTACCCGCGAAATCGTGGATGATAATTCGGAAGATATTTGGGAACCAGATAAAATTCCGCTAGCAGAAGCCCGGAAAATTCAGGATGACTTTGAGGTGGGCGAAGAAGTGGCTGAAGAGGTAAAATTAGAGGATTTTGGACGTCGATTGGTACAAACAGCACGCCAGACGTTGATTCAAAAAGTAAAAGATTTAGAAAAAGAACTCCTATATTATAAATACAAAGATATGGTCGGTGACCTTATCACAGTAGAAGTATATCAGATTCTTAAAAACGAAATCATTTGCTTGGATTCAGAAAGTAACGAACTCGTTTTGCCGAAACAAGAACAAATCTTTAAGGATAAATATCGTAAAGGAGAGCCCGTAAAAGTAGTGATTCATAAGGTAGAACTTAACAATGGTACACCTCGTATTACACTTTCGCGGACTTCACCAGTATTTTTGGAGAGATTGTTTGAAACCGAAATTCCCGAAATTTATGACGGATTAATCAATATTCGTAAGATTGTACGGGAGCCAGGTGAGCGTGCTAAAGTAGCCGTAGAATCTTATGACGACCGCATCGACCCCGTAGGGGCTTGCGTAGGTATGAAAGGTTCGCGAATTCATACGATTGTTCGTGAATTGAACAATGAGAATATTGACGTGATCAATTACACCGAAAATCTAGAACTTCTCATTCAACGTGCTTTAAGCCCTGCTAAGATTACTTCTATGTCAATCGACAAAGAAGGTAAGCGAGTGGCAGTATATCTCAAACCCGACCAAGTGTCGTTGGCAATTGGAAAGGGAGGTCAAAATATCAAGCTTGCAGGGCGACTTGTAGGTATGGAGATAGATGTGTTTAGAGATGTAGAAGGCCAAGAAGACGAAGAGGACGTTGACTTGAGCGAATTTACAGATGAGATTGACGAGTGGATGATTGAAGAATTCCGCAAGATAGGTTTGGACACTGCTAAGCAAGTAATCAATATTAGTAGAGAAGAACTTGTGCGCCGTACCGACCTTGAAGAAGAAACAGTGGAAGAAATCTTGGAAATTTTGCGTCGTGAGTTTGAGTAGAAAACAGATTTTGGGGTTGATTTTCACCTTTTGTGAAAATTAAAAACCAGAATAATTGCCGACTACCCTCAACGTACACCATATGGATAACCATACTTGATAAATAAATCTTTATCTTTGGGTTAATTTTCAGGGTTTTCCTAATAACGAATAAACAATAACCCGTACTCAAGTACGAATATTTCCAGTATGTCGGAAGAAAAAAGTATGCGCCTTAGCCAAGCGGCCCGAATTCTCAACCGAAGCCACGCGGCGGTTGCGAGTATTTTGGGCGCAAAAGGTTTTAAGGTTGACAACAATCCTAACACCAAACTAAACGCAGAGCAGTTAGAATTTTTGGCAAAAGAATTCAAGGCTGATGGTCTGCTAGGGGGAAGTACGCCCAAAAAAGAGGAGGTAAACATTCCCGTAGCTCCTTCAGAAGATAGCCCTGTGTTGTATTTCCGTAATTCTCAGTCAGGAGTTGCTCCTAAGCCTGTCAATCCAGAGGTTCAATCTGAGAAGATAGAAAAAAGCGCTGAGCCTGAGCGCGCAGAAACCTCGTCGATTGGACTTAAAGTAGTGGGCAAGATAGATTTGGATGCCCCCAGAAGTACAAAAAATGTGGTACCTCCTAAGGTGGTCGAAGAACCTAAGCCAGTGGAAGCACCCGTAGAAGAGAAAAGAGTAGAACCAGTAGTAGAAGTGGTGGTTCCTGAAATAGTAGTTGAAAAACCAGTAGTAGAAGAGCCTAAGCTGCCTGAAGAACCTAAAGCCATAGCTCCTGTATCTTCTGTACCTGTGATAGAAGCTAAGCCTGAAGTGGTTTCGGCGCCAATGGTGGAACAACCTATTGTGGAGGTAAAAGCGGAGGCAGTTTCAGCACCAGAAGTGACTCCTCCACCTGTCGAAACACCTGAACTTCCTAAGGCACCAGTCGTAGAGCAAGTGGTGAAAGAGGATGTAGTAAAAAATGAGCCAGTAGTAGAACCGCCTAAAGCACCCGTGGTGGAGCCTAAAATTGCTCCCAAAGAACAACCAAAACCAGTACCACCTGTTGCTAAAGTGGAAAAGCAGCAGGCTCCATTTGTCCATCCTAAAAATAAACCAGCTGCCCCCAAAGAAGTGTTACCGACAGAGCCAGAAATTGAACCTGAGCTTATAGAAGCCAAAGCCGATCAACTCAAAGGATTGACGATTTTAGGCAAAATTGAGCTACCTACCGAGCGCCGTAGCGGCGGAGAAAGTGGCGGTCATAAGGATAAAGACCGCGACAAAAAACGTAAACGTAAACGTTTGCGCAAAGGGGAGAAAGTAACCGAAAATACCCCACAAGCACAAAACAATAATAATAATAACAGCAACAACAACAACAACAACAACAATAATAATAATAGCAATAATAACAATAAAGGGAAGGGCGAAAAAGGTGGACATCCTAACACTAACAACGCCAATAATCCCAATAATAACAACGCCAACAAGGGAGCTAGTACCCCAAATACGCCAGCTGCAAACACCCCTAATAACAATGCCAAAAAAGGCAATACAGCAGGAACACCTAACAGCGGTGGCGGTGGTAACAACAAAAAAGGTAATAATCGGCGTGAACGCAAAGACGAAATCACCGACAAAGAAGTATCTGAGTCAATCAAGGCTACCAATGCTAGATTGAGCGGAGGTACACGGGGTAAAAACTTTGGAGCCGACAAACGCCGCGAGCGTAGAAGAGTAAGGGCAGAAGCAGAAGAAGAACGCTTGATGCAAGAGCAAGAAGATGCAAGAGTACTTAAAGTAACTGAATTTATTTCGGCCAATGAGCTTGCGTCGCTTATGGGTGTATCAGTACAAGAAGTAATTTCGGTATGTTTGAGTATGGGGATGTTTGTCTCCATAAACCAACGCTTGGATGCCGAAAGTATCACCCTGATAGCAGATGAATTTGACTATGAAGTAGAATTTATTTCGGCAGAAGAAGAAATCCAAGGTGATGTAGAAGTAGAAGAAGATGATGAGGAATCGTTGCAAGAACGTGCACCAATTGTAACTATCATGGGGCACGTTGACCACGGTAAAACATCTTTACTTGACTATATTCGACGCACTCGCGTAGCAGCCGGCGAAGCTGGCGGAATTACGCAGCACATTGGAGCCTACAGTGTTAAGACAGACGGTGGTCGTCGAATCGCCTTCCTCGATACACCAGGTCACGAAGCCTTTACGGCGATGCGTGCCCGTGGAGCCAAAGTAACTGACGTAGTTATTATCGTCATTGCGGCTGATGATTCAGTAATGCCTCAAACACGCGAAGCCATCAACCACGCCCAAAACGCGGGGGTGCCGATTGTGTTTGCATTTAGTAAAATTGACAAGCCTGGTGCCAACCCTGAAAAAATACGGGAGGCATTGGCCAATATGAATATCTTGGTCGAAGAGTGGGGTGGTAAATATCAAACCCAAGAAATCTCTTCAAAATCAGGTTTGGGGATTCCAGACTTGTTGGAGAAGGTGCTTTTAGAGGCAGATTTGTTGGAACTCAAGGCAAATCCTGACCGCCGTGCTTCTGGTACGGTGATTGAAGCCTCTCTCGACAAAGGGCGTGGATATGTGGCTACCATTTTGGTGCAAACAGGTACATTGCGAGTGGGTGATGTGATTTTGGCAGGTGCTCACTTTGGTCGTGTAAGAGCAATGTTTGATGCTACCGGAACTCGCCTCAAGGAAGCAGGACCTTCTACGCCAGTTCAATTGTTAGGCCTAAACGGAGCACCACAAGCGGGAGATAAGTTCAACGTAATGGAAAATGAGCGTGAAGCGCGCGAAATTGCCAACAAACGTGAGCAAATCATGCGTGAGCAGACCATTCGCACTCGTAAGCATATTACTCTTGAGGAAATTGGGCGTCGTAAAGCTATCGGAACCTTCAAAGAACTCAATATTATTGTTAAAGGTGACGTGGACGGGTCGGTAGAAGCACTTTCTGATTCATTGTTGAAACTCTCGACCGAAGAAGTTCAAGTAAATATCATTAACAAAGCGGTGGGGCAAATTGCCGAATCAGATGTTAACCTTGCAATTGCGTCTGATGCCATTATTGTTGGTTTCCAAGTAAGACCTTCCAACAATGCCAAAAAACTGGCCGAACAAGAACAAATCGAAATTCGTCTATACTCCGTTATTTATGATGCTATCAACGAGGTGAAAGATGCTATGCTAGGCTTATTAGAGCCTACCATGGAGGAAGTGATCGTGGGTAATGCCGAAGTACGTGAGGTGTTTAAAATCAGCAAAGTTGGTACAGTGGCGGGTTCTTATGTTACAGATGGTCTCATCAAACGTAATAACAAAGTACGCGTCATTAGAGACTTTATTGTGGTACATGAAGGCGAAATATCTCAGCTCAAACGCTTTAAAGATGATGTCAATGAAGTAAAATCTGGCTTTGAATTCGGATTGAGTATCAAAGGTCTCAACGATATCCAAATTGGAGATGTCATCGAAAGTTTTGAGATGAAAGAAGTAAAAAGAACACTCTAAGTCAACTGGCAAGCTCCAAAAACGGGCTCGAATGAAAGCTTTGCAGTTAATGGACTTACCTCAATAATTTTTTTAACAGGCTTTTGGAACTTCCAGAAGCCTGTTTGTTTTGTTGTAACTATAGTCAGTTTTATTGACATTAAAATGCCCATACCCCTCATACACTTGAAGGTGAACCGTGGCCTTGTCTATGATAAACTCTCTATCAACACCCGTTTTTTGGGTTATAATATTATATTTGTGTTTATTTTAAGTAGTTAAGTAGCGCTGCACCGTAATTAACAAATCCTAGCCTGTGAAAAATATTCCTTCCGAAATAGCTCATAGCGTACCCCAGAGGCCTCCTTGGCGCAACATGATGCTGTTGATAGGGCTGATATTACTTGGTATGTCGATAGGTAATATGTTAGCAATGGGGGCTATCGTGTTGTTGAGCTTTATGCACGGAAAGCTTAGTCTAGAGCAAATTACTCAAATGCTCCAAACCCCTGAACAATTTCCGTATGCATGGTGGTACTTAATGTTGTTGCAGGGAGTATCTCACTTTTTCTCTTTTTTTCTACCTAGCATAATTTACTGGAAATGGTCTGAGCAGCACCGTATTGAAGAGTTTGTACGTCGTCCTCTTCCTTCCTATTTGGTGTTGGCAATTGTGTTGTTGACAGTTATCGTTTTTATGCCTTTCAACAGTTGGGTGATTGAATGGAATAGCCATCTACACTTGCCGCAAGGATTACAAAGATTGGAGGAGTGGATGTCGGGTAAAGAACAAGAACTCGCTCGAATGACCCAATTCTTGACAAATTTTGATTCTGTGTTAAAGTTAATTGTGGCGGTGCTAGTTATTGCAGTGATTCCAGCGGTAGGAGAAGAGGTGTTGTTTAGAGGTATTATACAGCGTAAAATTTTCCATAAAATTGGTGATGTCCATCTCTCTATTTGGATTACGGCGGTGCTTTTTAGTGCCATACATCTACAATTTTTTGGCTTTATTCCAAGGCTCTTACTAGGGGGAATGTTTGGATATATGTATGTTTGGACGCGTAATTTGTGGGCACCTATTTTTGCTCACTTTGTCAACAATGCCACCACTATCATTCTTGTGTTTCTAGCCCATCGAAAAGCAATAAATTTTGATGTAGAAAATACCGAATCTTCAGTGCCTTGGATTGGAGCCTTAGTGTCTTTGGCACTAACTACCGGATTGCTCTTTAACTTGAAAATGATTGTAAACCGAAGCTCAGCCTCTACGAATGGTACTCAATAACTGGGAAAAGATTTTTGAAACAAGTTTTCAACACCGAGCCGAGATTGTAAAAGAATATCTAGAACAACAAGGTATTTCGGCGGTAATCATCAATAAACAGGATAGTAGTTATCATTTTGGAAAGTGCGAGGTGTATGTTCCTCTGAAGGATTCAATCATCGCTAAAACAATTGTAGTGAATGAAATCTCGTTTGGATAAATTATCAAACCTTCAACAACGCATCATAGCGGCTATTGTAGGAGTTGCCATTATTTTATGGGCTATTTTATACGCAGATTGGACTTTTTTATTGCTTTTTTGCGCTATCAGTACCTTTACCCAATTAGAGTTTTATAAACTCTTGGGTCTCGATGGCAATCAGCCCTTGACCTATTATGGCACCATGTGTGGCGTTTTTATCAATGTACTTACCTATTTGATAGAAAAAGAAATTATAGGTTTTCAGAATTATTTTCTCATTAGCCCTCTAGTGACGATGATATTCTTCATTAAGCTTTATAAAAAGCGAGATTTGAAACCTTTTCAAAATATTGCTTTTACTTTTTTGGGTATTATTTATGTAGCGATTCCTTTTTCCCTTTTGAGTGTGTTGGCGATGAGAGGCGGCACCTACAACTTTGAAATTGTATTAGGGTGTTTGTTATTGCTTTGGGCTACAGACATCGGTGCTTATTTTGCTGGTACTTACTTAGGTAAGCGTAAGCTCTTTGAAAGAGTTTCTCCCAAAAAATCTTGGGAAGGAGCGGCGGGAGGAGCCGCTTTCGCTGGATTAGTAGCTTTTGTACTAGGTATTTATTTCAAAAGCCACGAGCCTTGGGAATGGTATTGTATTGCAGCGTTGATTGTGGTAGGAGGTACCCTAGGCGATTTGGTAGAATCACTATTCAAAAGAAGTATTGCTATCAAAGATTCGGGAAGTACAATCCCAGGACATGGCGGTTTTTTAGACCGTTTTGATGGGTTACTTCTTTCGGCTCCTTTTATTGTGACCTTTGTTAAAATTTTTTCCTGAACTAAGACGTTAAAATAGTAGTAGTTTTGTGGTTCCTGAACTTAAATAGAACATCATGCAACAAAAAAATATATATAGCTTCTTCTTCTTGGTACTCTTGTGCATGGGGTTGGTAGTTGTATCTTCGAATGAAGCCCAAGCCCAAGGACAAGTCAAAAGTATTATGTTTACGGGACGTGTAGTGGGTGTAAAAGGCACTCAGACTCTATCCAAAGCTTATATATTTATTCCGCGAGCAGGAAGAGGAACACTTGCCGATGAAGGAGGGTATTTTGCTTTGCCCGTATTTCCTGGTGATAGTGTGGTGTTTAGCTATCTGGGTTATCAGAAGCAGTACCATGTCATTCCTCGTCGGCACATGGAAGAGTCTTACTCTGCTATTATCTTGATGAAAGAAGATATTAAGACTTTAGCTGAAGTAAAAGTCTATCCATATGCAACTGAGGAGGAGTTTAAAAAAGCCATCATAGCTATGAAGCTACCAGATGAATTTGAACGTGAAAACCTCGAAAAAAATACCCGGCAAGAATTGCTAATGCAAATGGCTGCCGCTACTCCCATGAGTGCAGCAAGTAATTATAGGTCTTTTATGGACCAACAGATATTTGGCCGAGAAAATGCCGCTAATCGAAGTTTTACAACTGCCTTCCCTTTCCTCAATCCATTTGCTTGGGCTAACTTCTTAAAGTCAGTTAAAAACGGTGACTTGAAAAAGAAAGAATATCGTGAAATCCTGAATCAGGCCCCCCGCGAGAATCTTACACGTCAAGATATTTTAAAGAAAGATTAGCCTAGCGTGAGCCCTTAGGGGTACCAAAGTTTTGCATACTCATATGCTTACCGTCAAAGGTAGCGTAGCTTTGATATACAATCCAGTCTCCTAAAATCACCACGTGACTTTGCCCTTCTCCAATGGGATGGTAAACCTCTATATGGCGGTGGCCAAAAACATAAAAATCGTGGTGCTTTTTGTTTTCTTGTTCAATCGCGTACTGAATAAGCCATTCATTTTTTTCTCCCAAAAATTGGGGTAAGTCTGCTTTGGCATGTTTTTTCCAACTGTGTTCTGCCCACGATTGCCCTAGCCAGAGTGCCCAATCAGGGTGCATGAGATTACCAAAAGCCCAACGGGAAATTTTGCTTTCAAAGACTTTTTGTAGCACCTTATAAGAATAATCCCCCGGTCCTAGACCATCGCCATGAGTCACTAAAAATCGAGTGGTAGAGGTATGGGATTGAATGTTCATTTCTAAAGGGCGTCTGTACATCTTTACGTTAAGCTCTTTGACAAGATAGTCGGTCATCCACATATCATGGTTGCCTGGAAAGACGATGACTTCAATACCAGCATCTGTAAGTTCACCTAGTTTTCCCAAAAAACGCACAAATCCCTTCGGTACTACCCGCCGATGCTCGTACCAAAAATCAAACAAATCACCAACTAAACAAATCACTTGAGCTTCGTGGCGAATGCTTTCTAACCATTTGACTACTTGCCGCTCTCTTTCAAGGCTTTTGGCATGGGTAGGTGCCCCTAAATGAAAATCGGATGCAAAGAAAATTTTTTTTCCGGAAAGAAGTTGTACTTCTAACTGCTGAAAAGACATGTTTTATATTTTAGAATTCGGGCAAAAATACGGAGATTACTTTAATAAGATTTTTTAACTTTACGCTTCACCTGTATCAATATTAAATAGAATTTATCATGCCCACAAAAGCAGAAGTATTTGAAAACATTGCTTCGGACTTGGCTCAACAAGGTTTCAACGTCGTAAAACAAGACCAAACTCGTCCTTGGGGAGGTTTTTTTGTGTTGGACGAAGCCCAAACTCCAGCCTTTGCCGCAAAGTATTTCCCAAGCGTAGAGTTGTCGACGATACAAATTACACAAAAACTTAGTCCTAAAATTTTGGTAGTAGCTCCCGAAAAAAGATTGTCATGGCAATATCATCATAGGAGAGCCGAAATTTGGCGTGTAGTGAGTGGCATTGTAGGAGTAGTAAAAAGTGATACTGACCAAGAAACAGAAGTGAAATCTTACGAACCTGGTGAACTCATCACACTACGTCAAGGAGAGAGGCACCGGCTGGTAGGTTTAGCAGAATGGGGGGTATTAGCCGAAATTTGGCAGCATACCGATGCTTCTAACCCCTCAGATGAAGACGATATTGTACGCGTTCAGGATGATTTTGGACGATAATTTATAATAGGGTTAAAGAGCATTAATCTAAAATTTCAACATGGAAGAATCACTTCGTTATCCGATTGGTCAATTTGAGTACGGAAAAATATACACACCCGCTGAGACAAAATCTCAGATTCAAACCATCAATGCATTGCCGTCGAAGTTGTTTAATGCCGTAAATCCCCTCACAGAAGCCCAGCTCGACACACCTTATCGTCCAGGTGGGTGGACGGTGTTGCAAACAGTGCACCACGTAGCCGATAGCCACATGAATGCATATATTCGTTTTAAATTAGCATTGACTGAAGAAAACCCTTCTATCAAACCTTACGAAGAAGCGCTATGGGCTGAACTAGCTGATGGTAGAGGTGCTCCTGTCGATTGGTCATTGCAATTGCTCAAATATGTGCATTTACGGTGGGGTGTATTACTCAACTCCCTTACTGATGCTGATTTAGAACGAACTTACTTTCATCCTGAATCCAAACGAGTGTTTGCGCTGAGAGAAGTGGTAGCTATGTATGCTTGGCATAGTGAGCATCACTATGAGCATATCAATCGGCTGTGTTTACGAGAAGGGTGGAAATAAGAAAGCAAAAAAGAGATTTTTGGACTCCAATAAATTTTTTAATGTGATTTTGCGTTTATTGAGGTGTAGTCATAAAACAGATCACGAAAACAATTAATTTATTTTTAAAATGCCATCTGCATCCACTTCTGACAACATTGTTGTACGTATACTAAAATCCATTTTTTTTAAAAATGCCACTAGTAAAGCAGGACGCTATGCAAGGAATACAAGCAGCTTAGTGCAACTCTTAAAAGATACACTGGCAAAGAGTAATAGCCTAAAAGGTGCAGGGTATGATGCTCTACGCGAAAAAGTAGGGCTACTTACAAGATTGCTTAAGGCATACGTGTCAGGCAATTACCGCACAGTTCCTTGGAAAACATTGACGCGCATTATTGCTGTATTGTTGTATTTTTTATCGCCTATAGATCTGATTCCAGATTTGTTGCCTGTAGTGGGTCTTACTGACGATATTGCATTGATTGTGTGGTTGTTTAATGCTATCTCAGACGACCTTGAGTCTTTTCGCCAGTGGGAGTCACAGCAAAATACGGTTTCTATTGATACAGAAATAGGCTAAGTGAGCAGAGAGAGAAAGATGAAGAAGGGAGTCCTTGCCTCCAAAAATCATAAACCTAGAGTGACAAACTCAATATTTAATACTGCTTATTTGACGAATAGTTGTTAATTTTGCAGCTGGTCGTCTTAAAAAACGCTTAAAATTCGGAGGAAGTAAGGTAAATTTAAGGCCTTAGTTCGTTTTACAGATGTAGTAATTTAAGTTATTTGTCAATATCAGATTGTTTTAGACAACTAATAGCTCAACAATCATTAACCGTATTATCAATGAATATGCTTTCAATCTTGTTATTTTTAGGCTTAGGAGGACAAGAAATCCTTTTGATTGGCCTTATCGTTTTGTTGCTTTTTGGTGCTAAGAAGATTCCTGAGCTTATGAAAGGTCTTGGCAAAGGCATCCGTGAGTTTAAAGATGCTTCTAAAGAAGTAAAAGAAAACATCGAGAAAGGACTCGACGATGTAAGTAAATAATTAATCTGGGTATTTTTTAATAGCCTGATTCACTAAATCAGCAGTAGTTACAGAACTACTGCCGATTTTTTATTTTATGCCTTTCCAAAAACCACCTTATATAATATTTTGAAGTCATACACATCTTTCGGTCAAGTACAAGCAGATTTGAGCGCCGATCGGGTATCGTGCCGTGAGTTGGTAGCGTATTATCTAAAAAATATCGAAGAAAAAAATCCTACTCTCAATGCCTTCGTGGCGGTTTATGATGAAGAAGCCCGCCATAGAGCAGAAGAGATTGACAAAAAAATAGCCGCAGGCACAGCAGGACGCTTAGCGGGGATGGTAGTCGGAATCAAAGATGTCCTTTGTTATCAAGGGCATGGGCTACAAGCAGGAAGCCGCATATTAGATGGGTTTATTTCTCAATTTACAGCTACGGCAGTACAAAGAATTTTGGACGAAGATGCCATTATCATTGGACGTCAAAACTGTGATGAGTTTGCGATGGGGTCTTCCAACGAAAACTCTGCTTTTGGGGTAGTGCGCAACGCTACGGATATTTTACGAGTTCCAGGCGGGTCGTCAGGAGGCTCTGCGGTGGCAGTGCAAGCTGATATGTGTTTGGCATCACTAGGGTCGGATACGGGAGGCTCGGTGCGTCAGCCAGCCGCTTTCTGCGGACTAGTTGGGTTCAAACCGACGTATGGTCGTATTTCGCGCTGGGGTCTGATTGCTTATGGCTCCTCTTTTGATTGCATTGGCCCCATTGCCAATAGCGTGGAAGATGTGGCACTGCTACTTGAAGTGATGGCAGGCAAAGATGATTTTGATAGTACAGTTTCTGAAAGAGAAGTCGAAAAATATACTTCATTAAAATTAGACTCTCCGTCTTTAAGAATTGGGTATCTTCGAGAAAGCCTAAGTGAGGCTATCCAGCCCGAAATCAGAGAAGCTACTCAAGCCAAACTTACTTGGCTTCGAGAGCAAGGGTATGTAGTAGAACCCGTCGATTTTGAATTACTATCTTATATTTTACCTACTTATTATATTCTGACTACTGCTGAGTCAAGCTCCAATCTTTCGAGGTTTGATGGGGTGAGGTATGGGCACAGAAGCAGTAAAGCCGAAGATTTAACTTCTTTATACAAAAAATCAAGGAGTGAAGGTTTTGGGGCAGAAGTAAAGCGTCGTATCATGCTTGGTACGTTTGTATTGAGTGCGAGTTATTATGATGCTTATTATACCAAAGCGCAAAAAGTAAGACGTCTGATGAAAGAGCAAACGGACTTGCTTTTTGAGAAATATGATTTTTTGTTGATGCCAACTACTCCCACTACTGCTTTTCCGATTGGTGATAAAATGGAAGACCCATTGCAGATGTATTTGGCGGATATTTTTACGGTGCAAGCCAATGTAGTAGGAAACCCAGCGGTTTCGATTCCGAATGGTACCGACGAAGCGGGGTTGCCTATTGGGTTACAAATCATGGGAAAACCTTTTGGAGAAGCTCAGCTTTTGGCTTTTTGCAATCACCTTATGAGGAGTAGTCAGCAAGTACAGAACTTATCTACATACTAGCCATTGAAAATAGAAAGAGAAATGTAAAATCTAACGAGAAACAAACGTAAGCGATGATGGATTTGAAGCGAATTGTGAGAGTAAGTATGGTGGCCGGACTATGTTGGCTTGGGGCCAGCAAATATGCCCATACCCAAGTGGTAGAAACTAACACCAACGTGGCTGAGGAGGAATTATTAAAGATTGAAAATTTTGCCGATTCCACGGTGCCAGAAGCATTGGTAAAAGAGCGTTTGGCAAAGTTGCAAAATGAGATTCCGTTGCGTTATCACAAAGTGACGCATCAATTTGTCGAATACTTCATCTACAAAAAACCTAGCTTCGTCAAAAGAATGCTAGAGCATATGCATTTGTATTTCCCGTTGTATGAGCAAACGCTCGAAAAGTATAACATGCCTCGTGAGTTGAAGTTTTTGTCTCTCATTGAGTCAGGATTAAATCCGCGCATTATTTCATACGCTGGCGCGGGAGGTCTTTGGCAATTTATGCCTGCTACTGGCCGCGAGTATGGTATGAAACAAGACAACTATATTGATGAGCGCTTTGACCCCGTTAAGTCAACGGATGCTGCCTGTCGTTATTTAAAACGCCTTTATAATGCTTTTGGGGATTGGGAAATGGCCTTGGCCGCTTACAACGTAGGTCCCGGAAATGTCAAAAGGGCGATTCGGCGCTCAGGTTCCAATACGTTTTGGGGGATATACAATTTCTTACCAAAACAAACGCGTCATTATGTACCACAGTTTGTGGCTATTATGTACATGATGCACTATCATGCTGATCATGGCGTATTTCCAGAAAGTCCCGAATATCCGATGCTGACGGATACACTCCAAATCACGGGCTATTTCAATCTTCATACTTTTGCTAAATTAAGTAATGTCAATTTAGATGACTTGTACAAGCTCAATCCACAATTGATCAATACGGAACTCCCTCATTACGTTAAAGATTATGTCGTCAAAGTGCCTAGCTATTGCTATGAATATGTTACAGAAAATAGAATAGCGATTTGGGACTCCGCATGTAAATCTCCCTTTAGCAAAGCTCCCTATGCTTTGGCCTCACTCACAACGGCTGATAGTACAGAGCAGTCCGAAGAAGAGGGAGAAACCCTAAAACGTAGTACTCAGAAACTTTTTCATACTGTCAGAAAAGGAGAAACTTTGGGGAAAATAGCCAACCGGTATGGGGTAGAGATGCACGAGCTCAAGAAGTGGAATCACTTGAGAAGCAGCACTGTGATGCGAGGTAAAAAACTTCTAATTTATAAAGAGACGGTCGGAAGCCCGGTGCTCCAACGTTTGGCAGGAGGGGATACTAACCCCAAAGCAAACACGAAGATTAAAATGCGTTATCATCGTGTGCAAGCAGGCGACACACTCTCTACAATTGCTGAACGTTATGGTATTAATGTAAGCCGCCTCAAAAAAATTAATAGATTAAAAGGTAATACGGTTCGCAAAGGACAAAAACTAATTGTCGGATAATAATAATCTGTAATATTGTTGGTTATCCGTTAGGCGTTGTCGGACTGTATCACCATTTTTGATAACCGATAATTTTAACGGATAACATCACTCTAATGGCACTTTTTTATTTTAAAGCATTTCATATAGTAGGGGCCGTCGCATGGTTTGCGGGCCTTTTTTATTTAGTTAGAATGTTTGTGTATCACATTGAAGCTGACCAAAAGCCCGAACATTTGCGTCAAGCCTTCAAAGATCAATTCAACCTCATGGAATGGCGTGCTTACAAAATTATCTGTAATCCTGCCATGATGCTTACTTGGACATGCGGCCTTACCATGACGTACCTAAACCCAGGCTATTGGCAAATGGGTTGGTTTCAAGTCAAATTTGCGATTTTGTTGTTGCTTTCGGGCTATCATACTTGGTGTAAGCGCGTGATTATAAAACTAGAAAAAGGAGAAAAACCCTATAATTCTTTCCAATTTCGACTTCTCAACGAGTTGCCTACCTTATTTTTAGTGAGCATCGCTTTGCTGGCGGTCTTGCGCGACACCCTCAATTTCCTCTATGCTTTCGGTGGTGTGCTGGCCTTTGGCATTCTATTGTTTGTGTTTGCTAAGGCATATAAAAAACGACGGGGCGAAGGCTAATACCATAACTGTGATGAGTGATTAGGGTTGTGTATTTGATTAATACAACAGCTATGCTACTAACAGAATATGGCAGAGCGGATATTTGAAGCAAAGCTTTGTCTGAAGCTTCAAAATCCCTTTTCTTCAAGCACTTCAAGGAAAGTTCCTTACATTTTAGGACAATGTAAATAGCAAAAAAACAACTTATTGCTTCCTTAAAAAAGTGGATAAGGTAGAGGCAGCAAATTATTAAGATGTGATTAAAAAGAAAGATTCGCTGTTTTTTGTATGGCTTAAAGATTTAGTTTTGGAAATGAAAATGACAAAATCTAATCTTTAAACCTATAGGGAATTATATCCAAATAAGTTGTATTTATAAAGAAAAGTAAAAATGTCATAGCACATGGAGTGGGTAATATAACAATTAGCTTCTTAAAACATTGGTATAAGTTTTACAATTTAATATCCTCAAAATCCTGTCACCTACACAAAGTACCCAAAAACTACTAAAATGAGTATTTAAACGGGTTTGATTTAGGATTGCCACTACCAAAATCTTATAGGTTTTTTTGCCTATTCAAGGTGTTTATTGCGACCATATATATTTATAAGTAGTTAAGTAGGGGCGGCTTATCATCCAGTTTTTTGGAGCAGTGGCGTTAATATAACTGTTTGATTTTGAGATAATAAGTTCGCAGGAAAACTACGATTAATAGTTGACGGCCAAATCGTGATGTACTTTCACATTAATTTTTAAAAGCTTACTTTATTCTAATTAAACAATACACCTAATACCTAAATAATCACGCCATGAAGCATTCTTTTTGGTTTCTTCTTTTTTGTACTTTTTCAATATATGCTCAAACTCCTCCTCAAGCGAGCGAAAAAAATGAACTGAAATACCCTCTCAACCCATCAGGCTCTCATTTTTTTAAGGTTACATTTATGAACCAAACTTGGGTGCGTTATAATCAAAGCAACCCCGGCACTACAGTGGTGGGCGAAGCATCGCCCCAAACCTTAGATTTAGGACTTCGCCGCACGCGTATGCAGATGTTTGGGCAAATTACCGACCGCGCTTTTGTATACTTTCAAATGGGAATGAACAATTTCAATTTCTTAAACGGATTTCCTGCTTTAGGGAATGCTCAAGGTGTAGCTTCCAACCGTAAAATCGGCTTTTTTATCCATGATGCTGTCGTCGAATATTCGGCTTTTGCCAACAAAGATTGGCTCAAAATAGGAGGGGGGCTTACGATTTTGAATGGTCTTTCGCGGTTTAGTCAGCCAAGCGTAACTTCTATCATGACGATGGATGTGCCAGTATTTGCGCAAGCTACCGTAGATCAGACCGACGAGTTTTCACGAAAGCTGACCTTGTATGCACGCGGGCAAGTCGGTAAGTGGGATTATCGTTTAGGCTTGACCGATCCCTTTCCTATTGGTACTAACGGAAACCCCGTTGCTGCTATTTCAACCAACTCTTCGTTTGCCGCCAAAGGCCATCATAAGCAATATCAAGGCTATCTGATTTATAATTTCTTTGATAAAGAAACTCATCAGACGCCCTATATGACAGGTACTTATTTAGGTAAAAAGAAAATATTAAACATAGAAGGTGGGTTTATTACACAAAAAAATGCGATGTGGCGCACCGAAAACCAAGGACGCGACACCGTCTATAATGCCTTGAAACTATGGTCGATTGCGATGTATGCGGATATGCCTCTCAACAAACAAAAAGGGACAGCTATTTCGGCTTATTTAGGGTATTTTAATACTGACTATGGTACAAATTATTTACGATTCAATGGTATCATGAACCCTGCCAATGGAACCACGTTGCCACTTTCTGGAGTATCTGGTACACAAGGTAATGCTTTCCCGATGTTTGGAACAGGGAGTGTGGTGTATGGGCAGATAGGGTATTTGTGCGCAGCAGACTTACTAGGTAAAAATGGCACACTTATGCCGTATGCATCGGCTCAATTGGCAGATTATCAGAGATTAAATAATACGGCTGGGATTTATAGTACAGGAATCAATTGGCTACTTAAAGGTCATAATGCGAAACTGACACTTGATTACCAAAATCGTCCCGTGTATCAAAATGCTGTAAATGGTCAGCTGAATGCTAATGGGAGAAAAGGAGCTTTGACGCTTCAGTATCAGATTTTTATATGAAAATTGTGTGGTTTTCAATGTATACCAAAAGCTTCCTTTGTTAGGGAGCTTTTGTGTTTTAATAAAATTTAAAAAACATTAAACTGTCATTAAACCTGACCAAAATCATCTCTAATCGACATAAGATGGCTAGATTTTTGTTTATAAAAAAGTAGTTTTTATCGTATATAATTACCCTAACTACTATGGCTCAACAAAATTTTACTAAGCTAGCAATAGGTGTTGTATTAATAATAAGTTCTGGGGCTTGTAATCCGAATGCCAACGAGCCTGTTCAAGAAGGAGTTGATAGAGAGCTTGAGAAGGTACTTACTGCCGCATCTTCAGGGAAAGGGAAAGAGTTTTATATTTTGCCCGCTAGTACTGATTTCAATAAAATTCCTCAAGACCCTAAAAACCCCATTACTGCCGATAAGGTAGAGCTAGGCAAACTTCTATTTCATGAGACAGGTCTTGGAATGACGCCTCAAAAAGTATCAGGGTACCAAACTTATTCATGTGCTACTTGTCATCATTCCAAAGCAGGGTTTCAGGCGTGCGTGCCGCAAGGTATGGGCGATGGAGGCACAGGTTTTGGGTTGAGTGGAGAGGCTCGTACGATTAAGCCTGATTACAAACCTAATGAAGTAGATGTACAGCCTATTCGTACACCTTCGGCGATGAATGCGGCCTATCAACCTAATATGTTGTGGAATGGGCAGTTTGGCGCTACTCATTTCAACGAAAATACGGAAGCTGCTTGGACTAAAGGGACGCCCAAAGAAAATAATAAACTTGGATTTCAGGGTATCGAAACGCAGGCTATTGCGGGTCAAGGGGTGCATCGCTTAGGGTTTAATCCTAATTTTTTCTTCAATCGATCGCTCTATCGAGATTTATATGCAAAGTCGTTTGACCTAAAAACGTTGAATGACCCCGCACAATCAGTCATCAACGTAGGGCTGGCGATTGCTGCTTACGAACGGACCTTATTGTCTAATGAGGCAGCTTTTCAGCGCTGGTTGAAAGGCGAATATAGCGCTTTGAGCGAGAGCCAAAAGCAAGGGGCAATTTTATTTTTTGGGAAAGCGGGTTGTTATCAATGTCACAATGGCCCCTCTCTTGCCAATATGGAATTTTACGCACTTGGTATGTCAAATCTTACCGAAGGAACCTATGGGGCAAATGTAGTCGTAAATGCAGGCAGCGAAAAAGCTGAGCACAAAGGAAGAGGAGGCTTTACAGGCAAGGCTTCCGATATGCACAAGTTTAAAGTTCCTCAACTTTATAATTTAAAAGATTCACCTTTTTATGGACATGGAGCTTCATTTACAACCATAGAGTCGGTGATTGCCTATAAAAATGCGGCAGTACCTCAAAACAAAAGCGTATCTTCGTCGCAACTAGCCAAGGAGTTTAAGCCTCTTCAACTCACGCAGCAGGAAATACAGCATTTGACTTCTTTTATCAAAGAAGGACTGTATGACCCTAATCTTAAAAGATATGCACCTCAAGCTTTGCCTTCGGGACTTGGCTTTCCTAACAATGATACGCAAAGCCGTAAAGATTTAGGTTTTTAGATGTTGTATTTTTTTTGTAAAAAAATTGGTTTATTTGTCGATGAAAAATGTGAGGCATAAAAACCACTTTGAGCCTCATTAATGTTATAAAAAAATAAAATACATCAATGAAAAAAATCCTTTTAAGTTTTCTGTTAGCAAGTACGGGGTTGATTTATGAAGCCGCAGCGCAGTCGGTAGCGGCATCTGTAGTAGTGACCGACAGCCCTCGACTAGAGGAGTTTGTGGGAAATTATAAGTTTGAAGACCTTCCTTTTGAGTACATAGAATTTACATTAAAAGAAGGAGCTTTATATGTAAAGGCAGGAGACAGAGAAGGTCCTTTAAAGCCTATTAAAGATACAATAGATAGATTTGAAAATGCCGATAATATGGCTAAGTTTTCTTTTTTGCGCAATGAAGAAAAACAAATTGTCAAAGTAGTTTTGGACTACGACGGTAGTGTATTTGAAGGTAAAAAAGATGCCTCTAAAAAATGAGTAGAGCTAATCTTTGCTAGATAAATTAAGTCTATACCTTCTATAAGTATAGACATTGAAATTAGATTTTGAAAAAGGCTCTTGAAAAAGAGTCTTTTTTATTGGATTTAGAAAGCGTATAAATTGACCGAAACATTCTTTGAAAAGAAACTTCTTTTTGATGTATGAAAGTTTCTTTTCTTTACAAATTTCTCTGGGGTTCTTTACTTATGGGAATCCTTGCCATTGTGGGGGCTTGCCACCGAAACGTACCATTGACCTATCAACCTATTGCTGAGCCTTTTGTGCTTGACTATGCACCTAATCGCTTTGAGGCTGAAATCCAAAAGTACGAAAAAGAGGATGCCACCAATGGCATAAAAAAAGACGGCATTTTGTTTTATGGAAGTTCGAGTTGGCGGCTTTGGAAAGATATCCAAACCGACCTTGCTCCCCTTCCTATTTTAAATCGGGGTTTTGGAGGCTCTACCATTCCTGAACTTATTCATTATATAGACCGAATGGTGTATCCCTATGAGCCAAAGCTCATTGTGGTATATGGCGGGGAAAACGACTTAACTGGGAAAAAATATAAATCTCCCGAACAAATGTTTGATTCTTATCGGGAGTTTGTATCACTTGTACAAAAGCGTTTGCCTCAGACTCATATTTGTTTTGTCTCCATGAAACTCTCTCCTTCGCGGCGTCAACATTGGCCTACTGTAAAAGCCGGAAATGCCATGGTAAAATCAATGAGTACAGGGAAACGATTATCTTATGTAGATATTAATCCTGTGCTTTTCAATGCCAACGGAACGGTAAAAAGCGAACTTTATACCAAAGATAGCTTACATATCAATCCCCAAGGATATCGCGAATATGCCAAAGTACTTGTGCCAGTCTTAAAGAAAAAATACAAGTAGACCATGCAAACAACTCGTCGCCAATTTATCCAGCAGTTAGGAATGACCAGTGCAGCTTTAGCACTATCTACTGCTTTTTCTTTGGATGGGTATTCTAAAGTCAAGGTGAGCCTGCCTCGAAGTGTGCCGGAGCTACAAGGGGTTGACTCGGTGGGTATCCTTGCTTTTTTGGAGGCCATTGCCCAAAGCAAACATGAATTTCACAGTCTTATGATAGTAAGGCATGGGCAAGTAGTGGCCGAAGGATGGTGGGCACCCTATCGGGCAGATTTACGGCATACGATGTATTCGATGAGCAAAAGTTTCACTTCTACTGCGGTGGGTTTGGCGGTAGCAGAAGGAAAACTTAAAACGTCTGATTTGGTTGTTTCGTTTTTTTCAGAGGATTTGCCCCCCAAAGTAAGTGACCATTTAGCGGCACTCACCATCAAAGATTTGCTTACGATGTCGGTAGGGCATGCTGTTGACCAAGGGATTAGAGATGAAGAAAATTGGGTAAAAATGTTTTTAGCTTTGCCCATTGTTCACAAACCCGGTAGTACGTTTTTGTACAATAGCATGGCTACTTATATGTGTTCAGCAATTGTACAAAAAGCAACAGGCCAGAAGCTAATCGACTATCTCAAGCCTCGTTTGTTTGAACCATTGGGAATAGAGGGGGCCGACTGGGAAGAAGATTTCAAGGGAATCAATACCGGTGGCTGGGGCCTAAGAGTACGCACAGAAGATTTGGCGAAGTTTGGACAGCTTTATTTGCAGAAAGGCGTATGGAACGGCAAACAGCTTATCCCGAAAGCATGGGTAGAAGAGGCTACGTCGTTTCATATTCAGCAGCCTTCGCCTGCCAAACCTACACGACCCAAGGAAGATAATGATTGGCTGCAGGGGTATGGCTATCAGTTTTGGCGCTGTCGCCACAATGCTTACCGTGGTGATGGAGCTTATGGGCAATATACAATTGTAATGCCCGACCAAGATGCGGTGATTGCGATTACAAGCGAAACTCCCGATATGCAAGGAATATTGGATTTGGTGTGGACACATTTATTGCCTGCGATGAAGTCCCAGCCTCTTCCTGCCAACCCAGCTTCTGCTAAACTACTAAAACACCAGATGAGTACTTTGGCGCTTAGTCCTCCTAAGGGAAAAGTATTGAGAGTCAATGCCGCCAAAGTATCGGGTCAGTCATTTCGGATGGAATCTAATCCCCAAAATATAGAGAGTGTATCATTGGCCTATCGAGAGGGAGATACTTATGAGTGGATAATGAAAGATGCAAAAGGTACTCATAAGATTATCTGTGGTATTGGAAAATGGGCTTTTGGAGAAACGGATCTTCCGCGTCCTAATTTGGTTCCTTCTCAGAAAATAAGAGGAGAAAAAATCGCCAAAATAGCCGCTAGTGGGGTATGGAATGATCCTCAAACCTTTGAAATCACGATAAGGTATTATGAGTCACCACATCGAGATTATGTGATATGTTATTTTGAGGATGATAAAATTCGAGTCAGTTTTGACAATAGCATCAATCGAATGTCGGGAGCGAAAGACAAACGATTGCCTATTGAAGGCAAACGGATTGTTTGATATGAAAAATTAAAACGGCAGCTCAATTTGAGCTGCCGTTTGTATAAATATACTGTCCAATAAATAAAGCTTAAAGAGGGTTTTGGACTATGGCTTTGTTGGCATCGAGTTCTCTTCTTGGAAGTAAAAATTCCCACTGAACATCACCTGGAGGTACATCAAAAAGTACAGTGATAGAGGCAATATGATTGGCGCCGTTACGATTGAGGGGCTGATTAAGTCTTTTCAAGTCTAAGAATCTAAATCCTTCACCCCAAAGTTCAATGCGGCGATTGAAGTAAATCTCTTCTAGTAAGGCTGCACCTGTTTTGGTCGAAAGTTTGTAAGCGGCATCTCTTTTGCTTTCTAAGTCAAACAGTGCCTTTGCAGCTCCAGCCTCATCACCTAATTTTGCTTTTGCTTCTGCTTCAATCAAATACATTTCTGCTGCTCTCATGTATGGTACATCTCCCATAGCACTGGTCGAAGGCGTACCAGGAAGTCGGAATTTTTGATTGAGATACGGTACTCGTACTCCTCCTGGAGGTACTACCGAATTGGCAGCGGTGGGAGCTTTTACCCACATTTTAGACCGTATGTCAGTGGTTGGGATTTTGTCATAAAGCAAGCTATTGATTACCTTAGGATAGGTTCTGATTACGGTCGAGTTGTAGTTGCAAGAGATATATGAGTGATATCCTCCAAAAAACTCTGATTGATCTTCGAGGTGGTCAAAGCCCCACATCCATTCTGGATTGGTGATGTCAGCAAAACCGTCTTGGTATTGTGTCTCAGACATTAATGCAAATCCAGTACGTGCTTCGGCAGCATATTTGGCGGCATCAGCCCAGTTTTGTTGGGTAAGCGCTACTCTAGCCAAAATCCCCTTTGTCACTTCTAGATTGATGTGCGATTTGAAAGCACGCGTAGTTTTGAGCAAAGAAGCGGCTTGTTGTAAATCTTTATTGATTTGAGTATATACTTCTTCTACGGTATTTCGAGCAAGACCTTCCGTAGTAGGAGTAAGTACCAAAGGAATGCCTAATTGACTATTGGGTTTAGCCGAGGCGTCGTATCTTTTGCCATAAAGCTGGACCAAATTGAAGTAAGACCAAGCCCGTAGTGCAAGTGCTTCTCCTTTGACTTGGTCTCTTTCTGCTTGAGGACCTACAGCATTGTCAATATTGGCAATAGCGATATTGGCATTTCCAATCACACGATAGTATAACTCATAAGGGAAACGAGCCATATTGTTTGTTTCTGAGCGGTGAGCTGTCCAGCGGGTTTCACCTACGTGCCAGCTAGCGGCGGTAGTTCCGATGATAAGATCTTCCCCCATATGGTCTAAGATAATCATCATAGCAGGATGCCCTGAATGTCCCTGAGAGCTTAAGTATCTCAAAATGAGTGCTCTATAAATTCCATTAATCGCAGCAGTAGCGTTTTTGGTCGTGGCATAAGCAGAAGCCGCATCTACACTTGCCGTAGGAGCAGTATCAAGAAAAGTTTTTTCGCAAGAAGTAGCTATTGTGCATACAACAGCTAGTAATATGATGATGAATTTATTTTTCATATTTCTTAAATTTTAGATTGAAAGTGAAATACCCATTACCAAAGATTTGGCCGAACTATAGACGTTACCCGTAGTTCCTGAAAAATTTTGCTGAACATTCATTCCACTTCTTTTTGATTTTATGAAGAAGTTTTCACCACTTACAAATACCTGAGCATTGCCTAAGTATAGCTTTTGAGCAATGAGCTTAGGGAGCGTATAAGACAGCGTAACGGAGCGTATATTGATATAGCTTCCGTCGATGAGCCAGCGGTCAGAAGCAGCATCAAAATCAGTAGTACGACCCGCGTCCATTCTTGGTACATCTGTGATGTCGCCAGGTTTTTGCCATCTTTTTAAGATGTCTACATGTTTGGCATTGTGGTAACCAGCACCCATCAAACTAGCATAGGCACCGTCGTAGATTTTACCCCCAATTTGATATACTACCAGTGCTGACAAAGTGATGCCTTTGTAGCTGAATGAGTTTGTAAAACCGCCCGTAAGCTTAGGAATAGCTGAACCATTGTAATGGAAGCGGGCATTGTTTACATTGGTAGTGACAGTATCGCCTTTTTCGGTGATAGTAGAGTTGGCAGGAACATAGCTAGCAGCTCTATATAAAGCTTCCCCTGTGGTGGAACTAACACCCATAAATTCTCTTAGCCAAAACTCGTAAATTGAGCTACCTTCTTTAAGTTTTCTAGTACCATCGATGAGTTCTTTATTCTCATCAGGCATTTTGGTGATTTTGTTTTTGTAAGAAGTTGCATTGAGATCCAAGCGCCAAGTAAAGTCTTTGGTTCTAACGGGTTCAAAACCCAACTCTACTTCAATACCTCTGTTGTACATCGTACCGATATTGCGAGTTACAGTAGTGATACCAGTTGACAAAGGCAAAGGAACATCAAAAATCAAATTAGAAGATTGACGGTCGAAGTATTCGACAGTTCCCGTAACACGGTTTTTGAAGAGACCAAATTCAAGGGCTATATCAAAAGCATTGCTTGATTCCCACTCAAGGGCGGTATTTCCTAGACTAGACTGCAAAATACCCGCTTCGGTAGCATTGTTACGGCCTAGTTCGTAAAGTGGCTGCCAAGCATAGTTGCTGATATCGCCGTCGTTTCCTGTTTGCCCATACGAGCCTCTGAGTTTTAAGGCACTGATTTGGGGAATTGATTTTAAGAAACTTTCTTGATCTATTCTCCAAGCACCACTAACAGAATAGAAGGTACCCCAGCGTACATCTTTATAAAACTTGCTAGAACCATCTCTCCGTGCTGAAAGCGACAAGAAGTATTTTTGGTCGTAGTCATAGTTAATTCTTGAGAAATATCCCTCAACTCTGCGACGGTTGAGTTGTGAAGTAAGGTTGGTAGTAGTAGTGAAGTTGACAAGCTCATAGTTGCCATCCAAAATCTGTTGAGAACGAGAACCTTCGAGGTTGTTGCTCATTTGGTTGTAGCTTTCATGTCCTACTAGGGCTTCTATTCCGTGGCTACCAAATGTTTTGGTGTAATTGAGGAGTTGAGAAATGTTGTAGCTAGCTAGGTATTCAAATTCGTGGGTAGCTCTACCAGCAGGAGCGCCGTCTCCGATTTCGGGGTTTCCGAAAGTGACGTTGTTGCGGTTAGTGATATCTGCACCCACATTGGCCGTGAACTTAAAGTTTTTCAAGAAACTAATCTCAGCAAAACCACGCCCTCCAAATACATTGCGGCGGAAGTAGTTTTGGTTAAGAAGTGTTTCTGAAATAATATGGCGACCACCGTATTGAGGTCTGTTTGGCAATCCCAATGCGCTTAAGTTACCATAATCCCAGCGTCTATTCCCATTTTCAAGCATTAAGAAAGAACTAGGATTGGCAGGGTCATAAGCATAAATAGGATAGATAGGGGCAATACCTCTTGAAAAGAAAAATGGGTTGACAAAAGAAGTTCCTCCGTTGGCAGGGGCATCAGATTGGTTTGAGTTTGAAATAGTAGCCGTAATGTTAGCTCCTGTTCTAAACCAAGGTTTCATTTGGCTATTCACATTCAAACGGGCCGTATAGCGTTCCAAATCAGAACGAATAAGGAATCCCCTGTCGTTTAAGTATGATAGCGAAACAAAGTAGTCAGTATTGTTGTTTGAACCCGAGAAGTTGAGGTTTAACTCATCCCTGTTACCTTGACGCATGATGGGTTTTTCCCAGTTGAGATCATCGGGGCTATAAAGCATTGTGGCACTTGAATTGAACACCCCGTCGGTATTTACAAGCTGATTGAACGGAACATTATAAACATTATAACCTACAATGGCTCCCAAACCACTCGTAGCATTGGCATTGGCAGTTGCCATCGGAACAGGGCTTGTAGCGCGATAAGCAAAGTTGTTACGGTTTGCTTCCCACATCAATACATAGTAATCGGCAGGACCTACACGGTCATATTCTGGTAAAGCTCTTGTGTTAAGACCTTTAGTGTATTTGATGTTGATGCTGCTAGCTCCTTTTTGTCCTTTTTTGGTCGTAATCATTACTACACCATTGGCAGCACGTGCTCCATACAAAGCAGTAGATGCTGCATCTTTGAGTACCGTAATGCTCTCAATGTCGCTAGTACTGATGTTGGCAATGTCGGCACTATAAGGGATCCCATCTACTACATAAAGGGGAGAATTGGAAGAAGAAATAGATCCAAAACCTCTAATGCGAATCTCAGGTGCAGAACCAGGCTGACCGCTGCCGGCGGTTGTTTGTACCCCAGAAGTAGCTCCAGCAAGCGCTTGCCCAAGGTTGGTGACAGGACGAGGAGCAAGGCTGCTAGCGTCGATTTTGGCCGCCGAACCTGTAAACGAAGCTTTCTTCGCAGTACCAAAAGTAGTGATGACAACCTCTTCTAGATTTGCTGCATCAGGAACTAGACTTACATTGAGGGTAGTTTGATTCCCCACTACAAATTCTTGAGCTACAAAGCCTACATAACTGATTAGTAAGCGTGAATTTGCAGGAGCGCTAATCCGAAAGTTTCCTTCAGCATCTGTGTTGGTCCCCCTGGTTGTTCCTTTAATAACGATGTTTACTCCGGGTAATGGAGAACCGTCATCAGCGGTGACTTTCCCTGTTAGGGTTTTGTCTTGGGCATGTACAAACGTACTAACAGCCCCTCCCAAAAGGAGGAGAAAAAACAATAAAATTTTTCTCATAGTAATTTAGTTTTTGATAAAGTGCAAGTGCTTTGTACTATTTGGTGTGAAAAAGCACGGTGCAATTTTAGTTAATAAAATTGTATATTGACATATTTTTAGATTTATTTTTTTGTGTTTTTGTATGTATATATGCCTTTTTAGTTAAAATCTTGTTTTTAAAAATTTGAATTATACAATTTTATATTGTAATTATATAATTTTTTGAAAAATTAAAGTTTAATTATCTGATAGATAAAAAATACCTCCCTTTTCAAAATCAGGCAGATTTTGAACCGTAAAATAAATTTCTAAAAATAAAGAGAGGTGAATTTTTAGGGAAAATAAAAGAGATTTACTCCCTAGCGGATAGTATTGCTAACCAAGCTTCATGCACTTTCCCTTCTGAGAGAAACTGTTTAGCAAGTTGCAATAAATCACTTTTGTGATGAAGACTTCTAAACTCTTGGATTTCGCTTGTCAAAGGCAGTTGTTCGATATTTCCAAGACGACCTAGATCATTGCCCGTAAATAAAGGATTAGATTTAATAAAATCAGGAATCGTATCTACACCAATTCCCTTTTGGGTGCTAGGTTTTGGCACTTCAAAGATGGCTTCGCCCGAAGCTCTTGCATACCAATTCCCTCCCATTCGGGCTACCCAATCGGTTTTTTGTTGGTCAATCTTTCCATTTTCATCAAGTATATCTTCCGAAAAATGAGCTAGTACGACTTCACATATAATGAGGTTAGCGGCGCCACCCTCTTCTCCCAAAGCAATGATTTGCTTTACTTTGCACTCAAATACCGCTTTTGATTCACCTACGCGGGGTGGTTTTACTTTCTGCGAGGGAATTTCTGTAAAACCTGCTTTGATAAATTCGTTGGTACCTTTGGGGTATTCGCAACTTGCAAGCGACATCTGCTCTACCATTGCATAATCCACCATATTGATGACTACTTCGTCTACTTCCTGTACATTTTCAAGCGTATGTTTATTGGTGGCATCTCTTACTCGTCGATTGGGCGAAAAAATCAGCGTTGGAGGTTTTGTACCAAACAAATTGAAAAAACTAAAGGGGCTGAGATTGACATTGCCTTCTTTGTCAATAGTACTGGCGAAAGCAATAGGGCGAGGGGCAATGGCACCTTGTAGATAATGGTGAAGTATAGGAACCGAAACAGCCTGAGGGTCGATAGTAAGCATGAGTTGACAGATTTTCCTTGATGAAGACTTAGATTATTTGGGAGGCAAGATAGTGGTTTTTACTTCGCCAAATCCTACTTTGATGTCTCCTTTTTGCGCAAAACCTCGCATAATAATAGTGTCATAGTCTTCTACAAACTTACGCGTAGAGCCGTCGGGTAAGGCAATGGGGTTTTTGCCTCCCCAAGTCAGTTCCAATAACGACCCAAAACTATCAGGTGTAGACCCTGAGATAGTTCCTGAAGCTAGTACATCGCCTGTATTGAGATTACAACCATTGATAGTATGATGCGCAATCTGCTGTGATACTGTCCAATACATATTTTTGAAACTCGAACGACACAAAAGGGTTTCTGAAAGCGGATTTTGATTGGGTTGAAGATAAACTTCTAGCGTAATATCAAAATTAGTGAGATTGCTGCCTCTTAAATAAGGTAGCACTTGAGGGGATTGGGGAGAAGCCTGAATCCGAAAAGGAGAAAGAGCTTCTATCGTAACTACCCACGGAGATAGAGACGAAAAAAAGTTTTTAGACAAAAAAGGACCTAAAGGAACGTACTCCCATTTCTGAATATCACGGGCCGACCAGTCATTAAACAACACAAATCCAAACACGTGATTTTCGGCGTCATCTACCGAAATAGGCGTGCCAATCTCATTGCCATTGGCTATAATGGTAGCCATTTCAAGTTCAAAATCTAGGCGTTTGGTAGGGCCAAAGATAGGAGGTTGAGTGTCGTCGGGGCGTGTTTGGCCGTGTGGACGGTGAAAATTGGTACCAGATACAAAAATCGAAGAAGCTCTACCATGATAAGCTACAGGCAAGTGCTTCCAGTTGGGTAAGAGCGAATTTTGTGGGTCGCGAAACATCGCCCCTACATTGAAAGCATGCTGCTCGCTCGAATAAAAATCGGTATAATCTCCTATTTTGACCGGTAGATGCATGGATACTTCTCGCTGAGCTACTAAAAAATCTACGGCATGTGTTTTAAAAGGGCTGCATGGATCTTCAAAAATCTGCTGTAACACTTGTCTTACTGCCACACGAATATATTTTCCGGTAGCCATGAAAGCGTTAAGAAAATCTTGTTGAAAAACAGTTTTATCAAACTCAAGCGCATTAAAAGCTCCTAATTCCGCTAATTTAGGCATATCTATGACCCATTCGCCAAGGGCTACGCCTACTCGTTTGGGAGTATTAGCGGTAGAAAAGATGCCAAAAGGTAAATTGTGAATTGAAAAATCCGTGTTTTTGTCTATCGAAAGCCACATTTGAATTCAGGATTGGTGATATAAAGAAAAAATAGAGCCGTTATGAAAAGTTTCATTCCAGCCAACTTTGATAGTATTTGCCATCGTCAATCAACATTGCTTCTTGGGTAAGCATAAGGGGTCTAAAAGTATCAATCATGACAGCAAGCTCGATAGTTTCCTTTTTGCCGATACTACGCTCATAGGCTCCCGGAGCAGGGCCATGAGGAATACCCCCAGGATGAAGTGTAATATGCCCTTGCTCGATATTGTTGCGGCTCATAAAGTCTCCGTCTACATAATAAATCATCTCGTCGGAGTCGATATTGGAGTGATTGTAGGGCGCAGGGATGGCCTGCGGATGGTAATCATACAGTCTAGGACAAAACGAACATACTACAAAAGCACTGGTTTCGAAGGTTTGGTGTACGGGTGGGGGCTGATGAATACGTCCAGTGATAGGCTCAAAATTGTGAATCGAAAATCCATAAGGGAAATTGTATCCATCCCATCCTACTACATCAAAAGGGTGCGTTGGATAGAGCAGACTGTATATTTTTCCTTGTTTTTTGATTTTGATTTCAAAATCTCCCTTTGTGTCGTGCGTTTCTAAAACTTCGGGGAGTTTGTAGTCGCGTTCGCAAAAAGGAGAATGCTCAAGCAACTGCCCAAACCAATTGCGGTAGCGTTTGGGAGTATAAATAGGATGAAACGATTCGGCGATAAGTAGACGATTGTCTTCACTATCGAATTCGATTTGATAAATCATACCTCTCGGAATGACAAGATAATCTCCGTATTCAAAGCGGATATTGCCTAATTGCGTTCGCAATTGACCATTTCCTCGGTGAATAAACAATAACTCGTCGGCGTCAGCATTTTTATAGAAATAAGAAGAAAGAGAGTGCTGAGGTGCCGCTAGTGAAATATGAATGTCGCTGTTGACGAGTAAGCGAGTACGACTTTCTAGATAATCTTCTTTGGGAGGTACTTCAAAGCCTTTCAACAAACGCGCTTTGATTCCTTTTTCTACCGCGATTTTGGGCGAAACATCTGTTTCTGACAAAACCTCTTTGACCATCGTAGGCCGGTGTATATGATACATCAATGACGACATACCGTCAAAACCAATGGTACCAAACAGCTGTTCGTAATAAAGACCGCCTGAGGGTTTCTCAAATTGAGTGTGCCTTTTAGGAGGTATTTTTCCGAGTTTATGATAAATAGGCATATCTGTTTCGGTTAGGATACAATAATATATATGCAAAGTTATACAAATAAAATGCTTTGGCAATATTTGTTATAACAAATATATGAACCTAATACCTTTATCCTTGAAAAAGAGATATAGCTTTTAGGGATTTAAAAATGCCCCATCAATCACAAAGAGAGCGGCACCTATGTCAGAATATACTTTGTGGGAAGGCTCCCCATCCGACACTTGAAACGACATTCCTTGCTGGATAACATGACGTGAGCCATCCGAAAGCTCAATGAGAAGTTGTCCTTCAATACAATAAGCGATATGTCCTTTTGCACACCAATGATCGGCTTCGTAGGAGGCTGAATATTGAATATAGCGGACCTTACAAAGTGGGTAATCTTTGGTGCGAACATACGCCATACCGCTTTCACCTTTATGTTCTGTCGCAGTAATTGTTGCCAAGATGTAATTTCGAAGGGTATCATAGTATGGTGCGGTCGCCGTGAGATTTAGGCTCTGAAATGACTAAAAAATGCAAATCTTCCGTATGATTATTTTGAATTTGGTGAGCCACTTGTTTGGGTACATGAATACTTTCAGACGGAAGAAGCGTGTAAGTTTCATCTCCTAATATAAAAGTAGCTTTTCCTGCCAAAATATAAAACAATTGTTGGCAATGATGATGAAAATGACGCTGCTCAGCAGTAGTGGGAGGCATTCGTTCTTGAATTATACTGAGGCTATCGGATTTGAGTAAGTGCCATCCGTCGCAACCAGACCCCCATGTATAATGTTCGGCATTTTGAATAGAGATAGGCATACTGTTAAATTTTTTCAAAAATAACAAAATAGCCTCGTCCATTTTCCAATGAACAAGGCTATCTAGAAAACGACAAGGAAGTTAGGTGTTTTTTACCTCTACTTTGGGGGGAATCAGTCGATACAAGACCGGTGTCACAATCCTTGATAATAAAGTAGAACTAATGAGACCCCCTATAAGCACCCACGCCAGAGGTGAATAAAGGGGATTGGCTTCGATAGCCAGTGGAATAAGTCCTCCTATAGCGGTAAGAGAGGTAAGTACAATAGGAACAAAACGTATTTCGCCCGCTTCTTGAATCGCTTCTAAGAGTGGAAGACCTTCTTCGCGGAGCTGATTAGTAAAATCAACCAACAAAATGGAGTTTTTGACTTCAATCCCAATCAAGGCTATCAACCCAATAACCGCGATGAAAGAAAGAGGATAGCCCACAATCCAAAGCATCGTAAATGCTCCAATGATGCCCAGAGGAATGACTGACAGCACAATTAAGGAACTTTTGAAAGTCCCAAACTCTAGAATCAGAACGCCAATGAAACCAAAAGCAGTAATAAGAATGATTGTGCCTAATCCGCCAAATGATTTCTCGCGGGCTTCTAATTCACCAGCGGCTTTGTAAGTAAAATCTTGAGGGAATTGATACTTTTCAAGCTTATTGATTACTTCTTTATAAACATTATCAACCAAATAGCCATTTTTTACAAAAGCCGAAATAGTCACAAATCTGTCACGGTCATAGTGGCGTATTTGATTGGTAGAGACTTCAAACTCAATGTCGGCTACTTGACGAAGCGGTATAGATGCACCTGTCAGGGTATTGACATATAGATTTTTTAGAATGTCAGAATTCGTGGTTTTGCCTTTGGGGAGAGTCACATTGATATTGTAGTCATCGCCCTTGGAGTCTTTGTAGCTACCAATATTCAAGCCTGCAATGGCAAGTCTCACCGTTCGGTTGATATCCGCTATCGATACGCCGAGCATTCCCGCTTTTTCTTTGTTTATTTTTACCCGTAAATCTGTCCGTCGAGTAGTAAGCGGATTTTTGACATAAATAGTCCCGGGAGTAGCTTTCAAGATTTTTTCTACATCGGCAGCTACATTTCTTAGTTTGTCTAGGTCTTCGCCCATTACTCTGATAGCGATAGGAGCTTCTGTATTAGGCCCCTGCTCAAAATCTACTACTTCGACATTGGCATTAGGAATGTAGCGTAGGCGTTCGCGTAGGCGCTCAATGACTTTCTCTTTTTCAGGGGGATGGATTTCGTCTTGAAGTTGGACAAAAACTTCTGCATAATTGCTTGACTCTGACCGTTCAATCACATTGTAATACATCCGAGGTACACCTCTTCCAGTACTACTAGTGAAAAACTTCACTTCGGGTACCGTTTTAAGTTCATTTTCAATGAGGCGAGTAGAACGGTTGGTTTCATCAAGTGTACTTCCTTCGGGAGTCTCCAGCGTGACCCTAAACATAGGCTTTTCTGATTTTGGGAATAACCCAAATCCAATGATTTTGGGGATAGTAAGTGAAGCCCCAAAAAGCAAACCTGCAACCAGCAGGGTAGGAAAGGGATGTCGTAAAGCCCAATTCAACAGTCGGCTATAAGAGCCAGAAATGAGTTTTTTCAGCGCTCTTAAGAATAGATTCCCTTCGGGATTGTGGTTGTTTTCCAACAATCGGCTGCTCAAAAAAGGAACAATAGTGAGTGAAACCAACATAGATGCCAAAATGGTGGTCACTACGGCAGTGGGAAGGCTTCTGATAAAGTCGCCCGAGGCTTCTGGCAAAAATATCAAGGGCAAAAAAGCCAAGATAAGTGTGACAGTACACCCAATCACCGCCAAAGTGATTTGCTTTGTTGCCTTGACCGCCGCATCGCGTTTAGAATAGCCGTCGCGCATCCATCGTTCGATATTTTCGACCACCACAATCGAATCATCCACCAAAATACCCAATGCTACAATCAAACCTACTACACTCAATTGGTTGATACTATAGCCTAGATAATGCACGGCTGTCAGCCCAATAGCAAGGGATAAGGGAATTGAAATCATAACTACCAACGCAGCTCTAAAGCCCAAAGGGAGCAATGTAAGTGCAACCAAAAGAATGGCGATACCAAAGTCTTTGGCAAAACGATCCAAACGACGATCTACACTGACCGATTGGTCAAAGTATTTTACCATTTTGATATGTTTGGGCATTCCCTTTTCAAATGTTGTTAATGTTGCGTTGAGTTTTTTTCCAGTTTCTGTAATATTTTTCCCAGCTTTTTGAGCTGCTACTACAAGTACTGCTCGACTGCCATTGAGACGCGTGTAGTTGGTTTCGTCTTCATAGTTGAAATCAACTTCTGCTACATCGCCTAAATAGATGATTTTTTGACCATTGGTGGCTACTATAGTACTCCGAATCTGGTCGAGTGATTCGTAATCACCACTGGTTTTGACATTGAATCGGCGGGCACCTTCCTGTACACTGCCTGCGGGAATGTTGAGGTTTTCGGCTTGAAGTGCTCCCAATACGCGATTAAGGGCAATTCCTTCTTGTGCCATTTTCTCAACATTGAGAGAAATTCGGACGTTTTCTTTGGGAAAACCAAAATCTTTGACACTCCGTAAATCTTTATTTTTTTCTAAAACCTTACGAAGTTTTTCGGAATAGTCAGCTAGCTCTTTGTAAGAGGCCACTTCCGATACCAAAGCAACTTGTACAATATTTACCAAACCAGGGTCAAATTGGAAGTACCGTATGTCAAAAATATCATTAGGTAAAATCCCCCTCATGCTATTTACTTCACGGGCCACTTCCTGTTTTTTTTCATCATTGTCCACACCGTATTCGTATTCTAGCATAAAAACCGCTAGGCCATCATCAATGGTGGTTCGGATATTGTTGACATCTTTGAGTTCATTGAGGCGCTTTTCGACAGGGTCAACTACCAGTTCTTCCATGTCTTTTGGGTCGGTGCCAGGATAAATCACCGTTATCACAAAAGTAGGCGCTTCAAAAATAGGGTCTTCTGAACGAGGCATATTGAAGAGCGAATTGAGACCCAGGGCCACAACGCCTACAAACATGACGAGCATGAACTGCCAGTTTTTGACGGAAAATTCTGAAAGATTCATCGGAAAAATGTTTTCTATGACATACCTATCGCAGAAGGATAGATATTGGATTCATGGTTGTTATTTCACTATTACTAAAGAAGATTCGGTCAAAAAAGCACTCCCCGCCGTTACTACTTCTTGGATGTTTTCTAATCCATTGGTGATGAGTACTTTATCGCCATCTATAAACCCTATCTGTATAGGAAGTCTTTTTACTTTCTTACGCGTATCATCAAGTACATACACAAAGGCATCCTTTCCATTGCCTTCTACGATGGCTTCAATGGGAACTTTGATGTAAGAGCGATTTTGGACGGGTTTAAGTTGTACTTTAGCAAACAAGCCAGCGGCTAGTCGCTTTCCGTTAGGGGTTATTTTGATTTCAATTTCATAGAGTTTGTTCATGGGGTCGGCTGCGGGAGCCAATTTCTTAACGATACCCATAAACGTTTCGTTGGGATAAGCGTCTAGCACAATAGAGGCTTGGTCGCCTACTTTGAGCCTTGCCCAGTCTTTGTCAGAGACGCCTACTCTAACTACCCAATCTCCTTGTCGGTCGGAGGTAAGATAAAAAATAGGAGTACCCGGACCAGTGAGTTCGCCTTCGTTGGCCATTTTTTTAATCACGGCACCGTCGATAGGAGAGGTGATTTGGGCATACGAACGATTAAACTGTGCTATTTGCAGGTTTTGTTTTGCTACATCTAGAGCGGTTGTGACATTTTGCATTTGTTCGAGGGTAGCCGCCGTGTCTTTAAACATATTTTGAACTCGCTTAAAATCACGCTCTGATTTTTCGACCCCATATTGTGCTTGATTCACTTGTGCATCTATTTCGGTCAAGTTGAGAGTGGCGAGTAATTGTCCTTTGCGTACTTTTTGTCCTTCTACAACATATATTTTTTGGATTATCCCGCCAATCTTAAAAGACAATCGGGCTTCTTCCGAAGAGGCAACCAGCCCCGAGGCGGTTATGCTTTCAGAACGACTGACTGTTTCGACTGGCGAAAGAGAAATAGGAACAAGAACTTCTTCGGTAGAAGCCTCTTTTTGAGTGTTTTTTTTGTCGTTACTGCAAGAAAAGACGGTCAGTAGGGATGCAGTAACCACCAGGAAAACAGGCCATAAACGTGATTTATTGTGAAAGTAATTCATGACATTTTAGGTTTTATTAGAAAAGAGTCTATTCCTGCTGATTTATTTAATTGCGGTAATTTTATCTAAGTTAGCTTGCTTATTCAGAACATCAAATTGGGCCAACGATTGCTGTAATTGTGCCGTTAGGACTTCATTTTGGGCGCGTACGTACTCAATCAACAGTACATTTCCATTGCGATAGCGACTATCGATAATTCTAAAGTATTGCTGTGATTTGGTGACGCCGTCCACATAGGTTTGGAAAGATTGGCGAGCGGCTTCCAATTCATAAAATGCTTGTGTCGTTTGGAGTTCTATCTGACGTTCGACTTCCAGTTTTTTGGTTTGGAGTATTTCCGTTTGAATTTTGGCTTGTTGGGTTTTTGATTTTCGTTCATATCCTTTAAACAAATCCCATTGTAATCCTATTTGGGCAACGACATAGGCTTGGTTGGAAAAAGTATAACCAAACCCTTGGAAACCAGTGTTTGCTCCGATAAAAAATGACGGTATTCTGGCAGCTTTTTCGTTGAGTGTAATAGCTGTTTGAGAAGCCAATATTGACTGTTCTAACTGTTTGAGCTCTTGTCGATTAGTGACAGCAAGTTGGGCGAGAGACGATGCCGTTTCTGGCCCCGACAATTCAGATGAAAATTTAGCTTTTAGAAATACAGAATCAATTTCAACCGAAGACGCTAGGTCTTTATTGAGTAAAAAATTAAAATAAGCCTTCGCCGTTTTTTGATTTTTTTCGGCGTTGGCTATCTGTTGTTTTAGCTTGCTTATTTCGTATTCTGCCCCTACTACCGCATCTTTCGTAACAACATTGTTTGAGGCCAAGCGTTGATTCAACCTCAGCAATTCTTGCAATGTTTTTTCGGCACTGTTATATATTTTGAGCGCTTCTTCAGCTTGTAAAAATTGAAAATAGGCCCCTTCGATATTATAGCGAAGTTCATTCTCTACCACTCTTTTTCGTGCTTCTTGGGCGGTGAGCAATGTCTTTTGAATCAGATAGTTGTACTGAATTTCTGGGTTGAAAATAGCGTATTGAATCGCAAACTTGGTATCATGAAAATTATTGGGAGCGAGCAGTTCGTCTACATTGGAGATTTGCGGAAACACACTCGATTGGGTAAGTTGGTTGAGAGTACTATAAACGGGATTGAGCAAATCTCCCACAGGAAACTGTAACCTGCGTCCGCCAGCTGCCAATGAGTAAGTAGGATTAAAACTTACTTTGGGGTAAAACAGCGCCTTGGCTTGTCGAATCGTTTCGCTGGCTTTTTTTATTTCTAGTCCCTCTTGTTTGAGAATAAGATTGTTTTGTAGGCCTTCTTGTACATATGCTTCCAAAATGGCTGATTGTTGGGCGATTACTTCCTCACCTAGTAGGAGCAATACCACTAAAAAGAAACTCCTAATCATGTCATATTTAATAAACAGTGTTCAGAAAAACGATAAAAAAATTTACTTAACAATTATTGAAAAATGAGTATGCTTGGATATAGCGGGATAAGTGAATATACTGCCTAGCTCCGCTTCCTTACTGAAGATGAAAATAGAATGACATTTTTATGCATAATAGCTTGAGTTTAAGTGATTTTGTGTTGGCTGTATTATTTATAAAACTAAGATAATCAAACAAATAATCGCAATCATGAAGCACAAAGGAGAATAATAGAACGTATCCATTTTTCCAAAATCTGTATGCTTTATCTTTTTGAAAAAACCCACATACCGAAATTCTCCAATTGATCTTATTAAAAAAAGAAAACCAATGATGGCAGTGGCATAACTGAGATAGTTTTCATTCCAGAGGATAAGTGAAATAAAATGGGCTTTTGTGCCAATTATGCCAGCAAATCCAAATAAGCCTAAGGCTACGATAATAGTTTCAGGAGTGCCAGGCTTGAAAAGCAGTTGCCCTGTTCCGGTTTTTGGGAGGGCTCTATCTATCCATTTTTTGCCGCCTACGGCCCAGTAAAGATGCAGTATTCCAATCGACAGGAAGATGCAAATTAAAACGGATGCAAAAAAAGTTGACATTGAAAATGAGTTGTATTTCAGTTTGTTATAACGAATCTCTTATCATTGAGGTAAACAAGATAAACGACTGCTGCATACCTTGTAGCTGCTGATCATCCTGAAACATGGTCATACGATTCTTGAGATATATGCTCACCAATCCATGCATATAAGACCATATAGTAAGAGCAGATATCTCGATGTTTTTGTTTTTGAAGTAGCCAGCATTTACGCAGTCGGTGATTACTTCTTTTAAAAAACCGAACGCTTTAAGGCCGTCCTCCCATATTTCTTCACGGCAGGCTAAAGTCTCCATTGGAGCTTTCATGATAAACATTAAATCGTATAATTCGGGGTTTTCTATGGCATATTTGATGTATTGGTGTCCCATTTCGAGTAGTCTTGCAAAGGGGTCATGAATACTTCTTACTTGGCCAAGCTCTTGCATCATTTTGAGGAAGGCATCCTCATGTAGTGCAAACAATAGTTCGTTTTTATCTTTATAATATAAATAAATAGTAGCAGGGCTGTACTCGATAGCGTCTGCAATGCCACGAATGCTTGTTTTTTCGTAACCTTGTTCTAAAAAAAGCTTACGAGCCGCATTCAAAATAAGCTTACGCATATCTTCTTTCTCTCTTTCTTTTCTCTCTGCAATACCCATGGTGCTCAGTAGTAAATCTATTGTATTTGAATAAACAATGCAAATATACTAAACACTGTTTAGTAAGCAAGTCATTTTTTAAAAACTTATAGACATAGCCTCATACGATATTACTACACATTGGGGAATATAAACAAAAGTTTACTTCCTAAAGCTCTGTAAAATAATAGTTTATGTAAATTTTGTGCTTTGAGATTTAAGAAGTTTATGTTAAGAAATTGGATTAGAAATAAATTTTAATAATAATCTTTTGTATCTTGCATAAACCTAAAAACCCCTTGTATCGGTATGGGTAGGAAAGTCTTAATATTGAATCAAGATTACTCCGCGTTGAGCATTTGCTCCGTTCCCAAAGCCTTTTTGTTAGTTTATCTCAATAAGGCAGAGTTAGTAGCCGAGTCTTCCTCTTATTTTTTGCGTACAGTGAGTGATACGTTTCCGATGCCAACGGTCATACGGTTGCATCGCTATATCAACTTACCTTATAAAGGAGTGATGATGACTCGGCAAAATATATTCAAGAGAGATTCGCATCGATGTGTGTACTGTGGCGCCCAAGAAGATCTTACTTTAGATCATGTAATGCCAAAGTCACGCGGGGGACGCACTAGTTGGGACAATTTAGTGACAGCTTGTAAAAGGTGCAATACCCGTAAAGGGGACTATACACCCGATGAGGCGTCGATGCCGATGAAACATCGCCCTTTTAAACCATCCTTCATTATGTTTTTACGTGAGTTTTCTGGTTCGACCGAAGAGTCATGGAAGCCTTTTTTGATGAAAAGAGAAAAGGTTCATTAAAAAATTGCTTTTTTTTGGGGAAATATCTACTTTTGCACTCCGTTTGCGAAAGCTAAGATTTTTTTCACCAAATTTCAGTCACTTTGCCTGATGGCTGATGTATAGAAAGGCAATTTTAAAATCTCTTATGAGTAAAACTCAATTAACTGATTTCGATTGGGATAGAGCTGATAACCGCGGCTTCGGTAGCGGCTATACTGCATCTGAGAGAGCTCAGATGGAACAATTAATCAATGGGACACTCTCACCAGTCGCCGAAAAAGAAGTTGTAAAAGGAGTCGTGGTCGGTATGAATGACCGCGAAGTGATTTTGAACATTGGCTCAAAATCTGACGGTATCGTACCGCGCTCAGAATTCCGTGATTTGACGGATCTGAAAATCGGCGACGAAATTGAAGTGTATATCGAAAATCAAGAAGATCCCAACGGACAGTTGATTTTATCCCGCAAAAAAGCACGTGTAATCACTGCTTGGGACAATATCCAGAAGTCATTTGATCATGATTTGGTAATCGACGGATTTGTAAAACGCCGTACCAAAGGTGGTCTGATTGTAGATATTTATGGTATTGAAGCTTTCTTGCCAGGTTCACAAATCGATGTGAAACCTATTCGTGACTTCGATATCTTCGTAGGTAAGAAAATGGAAGTGAAAGTTGTGAAGATTAACCATGCCAACAACAACGTGGTAGTATCTCACAAAGTACTTATTGAGAAAGACCTTGAAGCACAGCGTCAACAAATTCTTACTAACCTTGAAAGAGGTCAAGTACTTGAAGGTGTAATCAAAAACATGACTAAGTTCGGGGTGTTTATCGATCTTGGTGGTGTGGATGGTTTGTTGCACATTACTGATATTTCTTGGGGTCGCATCAATGATCCTTCGGACTTGTTGCACCTTGACCAAAAAATCAACGTGGTTGTGCTTGACTTCGACGAAGACAAAAAACGCATTTCTCTTGGTATGAAGCAATTGCAGGCTCATCCTTGGGAAGCACTTGCAGCAGAAATCGAAATCGGTTCTAAAGTAAAAGGTAAAGTGGTAAATGTAGCAGATTATGGTGCATTCCTCGAAATCATGCCTGGCGTAGAAGGATTGATTCACGTATCTGAAATGTCTTGGTCGCAGCATTTGCGTAACCCACAAGATTTCTTGAAAATTGGCGATGAAGTAGAAGCCGTCGTATTGACACTTGATCGTAACGAGCGTAAAATGTCACTTGGCTTAAAACAACTTACTGCTGATCCTTGGACTCGTCAAGAAATCATTGACAAGTATGCTGTAGGTACTGTTCACAAAGGTGTAGTACGCAACTTGACAAACTTCGGTCTTTTCCTTGAGTTGGAAGAAGGTATCGACGGACTTGTACACGTATCTGACCTTTCTTGGACTAAAAAAATCAAACATCCTAGCGACTTCATCAAAGTAGGTGATGAGCTTGATGTAATGGTACTCGAACTAGACGCTGAAAACCGTCGCTTGTCTCTAAGCCACAAGCACCTTGAAGAAAACCCATGGGATACGTTTGAAAGCGTATTTACTGTAGGATCTGTTCACAAGTGTACTATTGTAGCAAAAGGCGATAAAGTAGCCACTCTCGAATTGCCTTATGGTATTGAAGGAGTAGCTATCCTTAAAAATATTGTGAAAGAAGACGGTAGCGTTGCTGAAGTTGGAGAATCACTTGATTTTAAAGTGACTGAGTTCCACAAAGAAGAAAAACGCATCGTACTTTCTCACACTAAAACATGGCAAGAGAAAGAAGAGCCTAAAGTAGAAGAGAAACCCAAGCCCGCTGCAAAAGCAGAAAAACCTAAAGATGCTGAAAAAGCAACTCTAGGGGATTTGGAAGCACTCTCTGCTTTGAAAGAGCAACTTGAAGAAGGAGAAAAAAGAAAAAAATCTGCTCCTTCTAAAAAAACAAAAGAAGCGGAAACCGAATAATTTATTATATTTGCGCTCCCAAACCTTATAGGCTTCAAAAAAGCCTATAAGGTTTACAAAAAGGTCCTGTGGCCGAGTGGCTAGGCAGAGCTCTGCAAAAGCTCGTACAGCGGTTCGAATCCGCTCGGGACCTCTACTACTAAAGGTTGTTTTCTAAAAAAAATACCATTTTGGCCAAAAAAACTAACTATGGCTAAAATGGTATTTTTTGTTTTCAATAGGGTTGATTTTTGATGAAAATAATGCACTTGAATGTACTTAGTAGGTTATTAACGGCTTAATTAGAAGAAATCTAAATAATAAATTATTGCAAATTAACGATAGAAATGCTTTGGCACGTATTCAATCGTGCATTACTTTTGTAGGGTCAAGGAGTATCATGTTTTTGTTAATTCATACACGAATGAAAAGTAGTTTATTTTTCAAAAAAATGCGCAGTATTGCCCAATTCTTTCTAGTTGCTTTAATAGCTACTACGAGCATCACCCAAGCGGTGGCACAAGATGGTGATGCAGCTAATGGCGAAACGCTATTTAATAATAACTGTAAGGCCTGTCACGCAACTTCCGACGAAGTGGCAGTAGGGCCGGGTTTGAAAGACGTTCAAAAACGCCGCGATGTAGCTTGGATTGTTAAATGGGTAAAAAACCCGAATGGTGTCATTCAATCTGGGGATGAGTACGCTGTAGCGTTATACAACAAATTTAACAAAGCTCAGATGACAGCTTTTCCGGCTTTCGGTGAGAAAGAAGTAAAAGACATCTTAGCTTATATCGAAAAAGCAAATGCAGCTCCTGTTGTTACTACGGCCGCTCCTGGAGCCGCTGCTGGTGGGCAAGCTAGTGGAGATGCTGCCCCGTCAGATTTGTTTACCTATATATTAGTAGCATTGTTGATAGTAATGCTTCTTGTACTTGGGGTATTGATGGCAATCGTGTCTATTTTGTCAAAAGCTGTAAGTGGTACAGCTACAGCAGGTGAAGAAGGTTCGTTTTCTGACAAGCTCCGTAATGGTCTTGTAGGTTTGAGCCGTAATTCTGCCGTAAGAAGTGCAACAGTTTGGTTTTTTATTTTGATGGTAACCAAAGCTACCATTGATGGGATGTACGGAGTTGGAATTCAACAAGGATATGCTCCTAAACAACCTATCGCATTCTCACATAAACTCCATGCAGGTCAGTACAAAATTGATTGTAACTACTGTCATACAGGGGTGAATCGTGGTAAATCTGCTACTATTCCATCGGCCAACATTTGTATGAACTGCCACGGAGTTATTAAAAAAGAATCTCCTGAGATTCAGAAAATATACACTGCTATCGAAAAAGACCAACCTATCGAGTGGGTACGCGTTCATAACCTGCCTGATTTGGCTTATTTCAATCACGCTCAGCACGTAAATGTAGGAGGAGTGCAGTGTCAACAATGCCACGGCGAAATCCAGACCATGGAAGTAGTGGAGCAACGCTCATCTCTTACCATGGGATGGTGTATCGACTGTCACCGTAAGACAGAAGTTAATACAAAAGAAAACACTTACTATGATAAGCTAGTTGAACTTCACAAGTCGAAAAGCAAAGAACCATTGAAGGTTGCTGACATCGGTGGTTTAGAATGTTCAAAGTGTCATTATTAAAAATTTGTGATTATAATCACTAAGGCACAAATCACAAATCAAAAACAAGAATCCAGAATCTATCAAATATATGGAAACCCAAACAAAGAGGTATTGGAAAGGATTAGAGGAACTTCGAAATGACGAGACGTTTATAAAAAATGCCCATAATGAGTTCGGTAGTTTTGAATCTACAGATTCTAGCCAAAACAAGAGTATTGTAGATGGCATTGGATCAGACCGTCGTGACTTCCTAAAAGTATTGGGATTTGGGGTCGCTGCCGTTTCATTGGCAGCTTGTGATGCTCCTGTTAGAAAGTCAATTCCTTATATCAATAAACCTATTGATACTTTTCCTTCTATTGCTGATTGGTATGCTTCTACCTATGCAGAAGGAGGAGATTATACCAGCATTTTGGTAAAAACAAGAGAAGGCCGCCCCATCAAAATTGAGGGAAATCGCCAGTCAAGTGTTTCGGGTGGGGGTGTTAGTGCTCGTGCTCACGCTTCTTTGTTGGCACTTTATGACGTCGAAAAACTTAAAGGCCCTAAAAAAGGAGAGGCAGATGCCGCATGGGATACTATTGATAAAGAAATCTCCTCTCAGCTAGCTTCTATCGCTGCTAAAGGTGGGCAGATTCGTATCGTATCTTCGACTATTCTTAGCCCTTCAACCAAAGCCGTTATTTCAGATTTTACGAAGAAATATCCCACTACTCAACACATCACTTACGATGCTAACTCATTGGCTGGTTTGGTAAAAGCTAATGAGATTTCTTTTTCTAAGGCTGCTATTCCTTCTTATGACTTTAGTAAAGCCAAAGTAATTGTAGGTCTTAGCTGTGATTTTTTAGGTACGTGGCTTTCTGCTGATGAATTTTCTCGTCAATACGTAAAAGGGCGTAAGTTGAGTAGTGCCAAAGGTGGCAAACGCGATATGTCTCGCCACTATCAATTTGAGACTATCCTTTCTTTAACAGGTTCAAATGCCGATTATCGTGCCGCCGTTAAGCCTTCTCAAGAAGGATTGGTGGCATTGGCTTTATATAATAAAATCAGTGGCGCTGCTGGTGTTTCTTTAGGGGCAGAAGTTGATAAGCTCATCGACAAAGCCGCTAAAGATTTGAAAGCTGCACAAGGAGCGGCATTGGTAGTATCAGGTTCTAATGATCCCAATGTACAGATTGTAGTCAATGCACTAAATAGTGCATTGGGTTCTTATGGAACTACTATCGATTTAGGCTCGCCTACTTATTATCGTCAAGGAAACGACACTGCCATGAATGAATTGGTGGACGGTGTTAAAAACGGCGCAGTAAGTGCAGTTATTTTTTATGGATGTAATCCTGTATACGACCATCCTAGAGGTGCAGAATTGAAAGACGGTATTTCAAAATTAAGCCTTTCAGTATCATTTGCAGATCGCGCAGAAGAAACGGCTTCTTTGTGTAAATACATCACGCCTGCTCCTCACTATTTAGAGTCTTGGGGAGATGCTGAGCCAAAAGCTGGTTCTTATAGCCTTCAGCAGCCAACAATCTCTTTGATTTATAAAACACGTCAAGCCCAATCAAGCCTTCTTAAATGGGCTGGTTTAAGCGAAGATTTCTACGCGTACTTGCGCAATTTCTGGAAAAACAATATCCTTGGAGGTAGTGATTTCGAGAACGCATGGACCAAAGCATTGCATGATGGCGTATATGAGCGTGCTGGTGCTTCTACGGCAAGTGGTGCAGGTACTCCTGCTGGAGTAGATGCGGCTATCATTGCTGTAAAAAACACCTACAAGTCAGGTTCAGGTATTGAAGTAGTTTTGTACGAAAAAGTGGGAATGGGCACAGGTACACTTGCCAATAATCCATGGTTGCAAGAATTCCCAGAACCTATTACTAAGGCATGTTGGGACAACTATGCAAGTGTTTCGCAGAAAACGGCTCAGGAAATGGGGCTTTCTCAAAACGATGTAGTAAAAGTAGAAGTTAAAGGCAAATCACTAGAATTACCTGTCTTGGTACAACCAGGCCAAGCCAACGGAACCGTTGCAATCGCCATTGGTTATGGTCGTGAGAAAGCTGGTAAATCTGGTAATGGAGTGGGGGTGAATGTGTTCCCTTTTGCACAGTATAAGGCTGGATTTATTAGTTTCAATGCGGGGGAAGGGACTGTAAGCAAAACAGGAAGTACTCATAAAATTGCACAAACCCAAACTCACGAGACCGTAATGGCTCGTAAGGCGGTATTGCAAGAAGCTCGTTTGCCAGAATACCAAAAAGATACAAAAGCAGGGCGTTATTTCCCTCACGTATTTACTTCAGAAGGCGTAAAATCTTCGACCGAAATCTCGCTATGGAATGGTTATGAAAAACCAAACCACTCGTGGGGCTTAGTGATTGACCTCAATTCATGTACAGGTTGTGGGTCTTGTGTTATTAGCTGTCAAGCCGAAAACAACGTATCTGTAGTAGGACGTCAGGAAGTTATCAATCGTCGTGAGATGCACTGGATTCGTATCGACCGCTATTATAGCAGTGATGCGGTGGAAGATTTGAAAGGATTAGAAATCGCTTCCGAAAATCCAGAGGTGACTTTCCAACCTTTGATGTGTCAGCACTGTGGTAATGCTCCTTGTGAGACGGTATGTCCCGTATTGGCTACGACTCACAGTACTGAAGGTTTGAACCAAATGGCTTATAACCGTTGTGTAGGTACTCGTTATTGTGCCAACAACTGCCCTTATAAAGTACGTCGTTTCAACTGGTTTAAGTACTTTGATAACGATAACTTCGATTACCACTTCAACAATGACCTTGGTAAGATGGTAATCAATCCAGACGTAACAGTGCGTTCACGTGGGGTAATCGAAAAGTGCTCAATGTGCGTACAGCGTATTCAAGAAGGTAAACTCAATGCTAAGAAGGAGCGTCGTCGTCCAGTTGATGGCGAAATTGAGGTAGCATGTTCGCAATCTTGCCCTACTGATGCGATTATTTTTGGAGATATGAATGATCCAGAAAGCCGCATTTCTAAGTTGTTGGCAGAAGAGAAAGATAATCGTGCTTTTACGATGTTGGAAGAAATCAACGTTAAGCCACAAGTTACGTATTTGACCAAAATCCGTAACAAAGACGTTGATGCGAAAGCTGCTACTGCCACAGAACATGCTGAGCATGGAGGACACTAATATCCTTAGTGAACAAAAATTGGTTTTTAAATTAAAAGATAACTACTAACAAATAACTTTCAATAGATATGCACGTTACTTCACCCGTAAGAACCCCTCTCGTAACTGGTGGCAAAACATATGCCGATGTGACAGAGGATATCTGCAAGCAGGTGGAAGGCAAGCCTACCAAAGAATGGAAAGTCGCTTTTGGTATTTCATTAGCGGTTTTAGCTTACGGGACAGCCTGCTTATTCTGGACCTGGTGGGAAGGATTGGGCGTTTGGGGCCTAAACAAAACGGTCGGCTGGGCATGGGACATTACCAACTTCGTATGGTGGGTTGGGATTGGTCACGCAGGTACGTTGATTTCAGCCATTTTGTTGTTGTTTCGCCAAAAATGGAGAACATCCATCAACCGTGCGGCAGAAGCGATGACCATTTTTGCCGTTATTTGTGCGGCTTCATTTATCTTAATGCACATGGGGCGTCCTTGGTTGGCTCACTGGGCATTACCTCTTCCTAATACATTTGGTTCGTTGTGGGTAAACTTCAACTCTCCTCTTGTGTGGGACGTATTTGCAATCTCGACTTATTTCTCTGTATCGTGTTTGTTTTGGTACGTAGGTTTAGTGCCTGATTTGGCTACTATTCGCGATCGGGCTCAAAACAAAGTGTCTAAGTATATCTATGGCACATTGGCTATGGGATGGAATGGCTCTTCAAAAACTTGGGCACGTTACGAATACATCAGCTTGATTTTGGCTGGTTTATCAACTCCCCTCGTACTTTCAGTACACACTATCGTATCATTTGACTTCGCAACTTCGGTTATTCCAGGCTGGCACACGACTATCTTCCCTCCTTACTTCGTAGCAGGTGCGATTTTCTCTGGCTTTGCCATGGTACAAAACTTGATGCTTGTGACACGCGTAGTGTACAAATTAGAAGATTACATCACTTTTGAGCACATTGAGATGATGAATACAATCATCACTTTGACTGGGTCAATCGTGGGGGTAGCTTATCTTACTGAATTCTTCATTGCTTGGTACTCTGGAGTAGAATATGAAAGTTATGCTTTTATCAACCGTGCTACAGGTCCTTACTGGTGGGCATACTGGGCGATGATGACTTGTAACGTAATCTCTCCACAGTTGTTTTGGAGCCGTAAGATTCGTCGTAGTATAACTTGGACCTTCTTTTTGTCAGTAGTTGTAAACATTGGTATGTGGTTTGAGCGTTTTGTGATTATTGTAACTTCACTTCACCGCGATTACATTCCTTCAAGCTGGGCAATGTTCTACCCTACTATGTTTGATATTGGAGATTACATTTTCTCATTCGGGCTATTCTTTACTCTTTTCTTCTTGTTTTCTAAATACTTGCCAGTGATTAACATGGCCGAAGTAAAAGCAGTAATTAGAACATCATCTGAGAAATTGCCTAAGAAAATTTCTGGTGTATCAAAAGCGGATCGTTTGGCTTCGCCCGCCTACAAAAAAGATGCTGAATAAGAGAGAAGTATCGAAAAGATACATAATCTCAAATCCTAAAATTTAACTGACAAAAAAATGACGGATATTAATAAAAAGTTTTTAGTAGGTGTTTACGATGATGACGATGTGGTGTTGTCGGCCGTTGGTAAGTTGAAAAACTCAGGGGTGAAAATCTATGAAGTTTATTCTCCTTTTGCGATTCACGGTATGGATATTGCTATTGGGCATCCGCGTACTAGAATAGGTATTGCCGCTTTTTGTTTTGGATGCACTGGATTCTTGTGTGCATTGCTTCTTACGACTTGGACTATGGGAATAGATTGGCCAATGGTAATTGGAGGAAAAGACCCTATTTCGCTTCCAAACTATGTACCTGTCATGTTTGAGTTGACTGTATTGTTTACTGCATTTGGAATGACAATCAGCTTCTTTATCACCAATGGATTAGGGCCTACTGTAAAGCCTCTTTTGTTTGACCCACGTTGTACCGACAATAAATTTGTAATGGCCATTGACCTTAGCAAAAACAAATTGTCAGAAGCAGAAATCGCTAGTATTGTTAAAGCGTCTGGGGCAGAAGAAGTGAGTATAAAACAGTTGTAATGCATTAAAATACGATGAAAAGAATACATACATTGATAATTGCCGTTTTTGCTGGGATTGCTACCATGACTTCATGTAAGCGTGGTCACGATGATACTGGCTTGGAATATGCTCCTAACATGTACAATTCGGTTGGGTATGAACCGTACACTCAAATTGAGAAAAACCCAATCAATGCTGATGGTAAAAACATGAGAGAACCGGTAGTAGGAACGGTGTCACGTAGGAACTATAAGACTCAATTTGATAGCGCAAGTGTTGATTTGATGATTTATCATTTAGGAAAAGATGATTTGGCTACTGCGGAGGCAGTGCTCAAAAATCCTGTTCCTAACAATGCAAAAGCCTTAGCTGAGGGTAAAGCTTTGTATACACGCTATTGCCAACACTGTCACGGAGAAGGTGGCGCAGGTGATGGCCCTGTAGCAGATATGTACAAAGGGGTACCAAATTATAAAGCAGATGCTTATCTGAATATGACGGATGGACACATTTTTCATGTAATTACGCATGGAAAAGGACGTATGTGGCCACATGGCTCACAGGTGACTCCAGAAGAGCGTTGGAAAATCGCTCACTATGTTCATAAATTACAGAAAAGCTAAGTAAGAAGTTAAAAGTCGATGGATATGATGACATAGAGTCAATCCATTGACAACTAACAAAAACAATAAACAATTAACGACAAAGATTTATAATGGGCGCACATCATCACGAAGTTGTTTCTGTAGAAGAACAATTTGAATTTACCGCCGAATCAAAACGTAATCTGCTGATTGGCATGGGTATCGGTGCCGCACTGGTTTTGGTGGGAGCATATTTGTTGTCGCAGGGCGGAGGGCATGGCCACGAAGCTCACGATGCTGCTCATGCAGCTGCTGGTCATGCTGCCGAGCATGCTCATGACCATGGTCATGGCTATCACTGGACACAACGTATCATTGCCAATTTGTGGGTAAATAGTGTATATTTTGCCGGCATTTCAGTGGTGGGGATGTTTTTTATTTCGTACAATTATCTTGCCCAAGCAGGATGGTCAGCCGTTTTTAAACGTGTTCCAGAAGCGATGCCTGCTTTCTTACCAATTCCAGCTATTATTATTATTGTGATAGCCGTTTTGTTTGGGGATAAGCTGTTCCATTGGATGCACGAAGGAATTATGGACCCTACTAGCGAGCATTATGATGCAATCATCGCTGGCAAAAAGGGCTTTTTGAATAAGCCATTCTACTATATTCGCTTAGTCTTATATTTTGGACTTTGGTATGGATTATGGAGAGTGATTCGTACTCTTTCTCTTCAAGAAGATGAGATTGGAGGCACAGCCAATTATTATAAATCAATCAAATTTGGTACTGCCTTTTTGGTTGTTTTTGCTGTTACTTCTTCTACCTCGGCATGGGACTTAGTGATGTCAATTGATACGCACTGGTTTTCTACTATGTTTGGATGGTATACGCTCGCAAGCTGGCACGTGGCTGGTTTGGCAACGATGACTTTGACGATTGTGACCCTAAAAGAAAAAGGATATTTGAAAGCGGTAAATGCAAGCCACTTACACGATTTAGGTAAGTTTTGTTTTGCGTTTTCAATCTTCTGGACGTATGTATGGTTTGCTCAATTTTTGTTGATTTACTACGCCAACTTACCAGAAGAAACTATCTATTTCCGTGAGCGTTTTTCAGGATATGGAGGAATCTACAAAGCCCCATTCTTTGTGAATATTATTTTAAACTTTGTGCTTCCGTTCTTAGTTTTAATGACGAGAGACTCAAAACGTACCTCGATAATATTGAAAGTCGCTTGTTGGTCAATTCTTGTCGGACACTATTTTGATTTCTATACTAATATTATGCCTGGTACAGTTGGTGCTAATGGTGGTTTTGGAGCAGTAGAGTTCGGTTTTGTACTGTTGTTTGCCTGCGGATTTATTTGGTCGGTTTCAACTCAACTTACTAAAGCAAATCTTATCCCTCGTAATCACCCAATGCTAGAGGAGTCTTTGCATCACGATGTTGCTTAAAATAATTAGTTTACAACTTATCCTAATACGATGGTTTATTTAGTTGGAATATTGTTAGTAGTGCTGTTAGGCGTAGCAATCGCGATAGCAGCAAAATTACAAAAGGTTATGAAAGGTGTTCAGCCTGACAATCAGGATGATATGCCAGTTCCTAACAACAAAGTTAATGGTGCACTTTGGATTGTTTTCTTGGTTCTAGGAACAATCGGTGTGGCAGCGTCTTATTGGTCTGCTAAAGATTATTTCTTGCCAGAAGCGTCATCGCCCCACGGACGTGAAACGGATAGTCAGTTTTGGTTTGATATGTCATTACTGACCATTGCTTTTTTTGCAGTTAATTTCTTATTGTTTTTCTTTTCTTGGAGATACCAATATAAGAAAGGTTATAAAGCCACATTTTATCCTGAAAATCACAAACTTGAATTGATTTGGACGGCTGTGCCAGCGGTGATAATGGCCGTATTGGTATTCTTGGGCTTTCGTACTTGGACTCAGATTATGGCTGATGCCCCCGCAGATTCGCAAGTAATAGAAATCATGGGTAAGCAGTTTGGATGGATTGTACGCTATGGTGGTGTGCAAGATAACAAACTCGGCAATTATAACTACAAGCTCATTTCATCTGACAATGAAATGGGAATTGACTACTCAGACGAAGCATCCATGGATGATTTTATTAATCCTAGTGAGATGCACGTAGAAGTGGGCAAGCCAGTATTGTTGAAAATTCGTGCTCGTGATGTATTGCACAGTGTTTATATTCCTCACATGCGAGTTAAAATGGATGCAGTTCCAGGAATGCCTACAAAATTCTGGTTCATTCCAGATAAGTCTACTGCACAAATGCGTGCAGAATTAAATAATCCTAATTTTGATTACGAAATTGCTTGTACTGAAGTATGTGGACGTGGGCACTTTGCAATGAAACTTCGCTTAATAGTTGAAGATAAGGCCGCAGTAGATGCTTGGAAGCAACAACAAAAACCACAGCTTTCGTTGATTTTGGAATCAAATCCTAAGTTTATTTCCAAAATCCCTGAGAAATTGCGTGCTAAAGCGATGGATTATGCTCCATACGTGGAAGAGGCTGCTGATAGCACAACTGCCGCATCAGGCTCAGCGGCAGCCACAAGCGCGTCATTACGTTAACTTAACCAACCACTTTAAACTCTTATAAAAATGTCGGTAGTAGAGGCCAATTTGGATCACGATATTCACGCTCATGATGAGCATGAACATCATGAAGAGTTAAACTTCTGGCGTAAGTATATCTTCTCAGAAGACCACAAGGTGATTGCTAAACAATACATGATTACTGGTATATTTTGGGCAATCATTGGGGCAGCGATGTCAATTATTTTCCGGCTTCAATTAGGGTTTCCGGGCGCTAACCTAAGCTGGCTAAAACCTATCTTAGGAAAATGGATCACTGATACAGGTGCATTAGATCCAAATTTTTACCTTGCTTTGGTAACAATGCATGGTACTATCATGGTATTTTTTGTACTTACTGCCGGCCTTAGCGGTACATTCAGTAATTTTTTGATTCCGCTTCAAGTAGGAGCTAGAGATATGGCATCTGGATTTTTGAATATGATATCTTTTTGGCTTTTCTTTATTTCAGGTTTGTTGATGTTTGTTTCTATTTTTCTAGAAACAGGTCCAGCAGCTGGGGGATGGGTAATTTATCCTCCATTAAGTGCTTTACCTAAAGCTCACATGGGCTCCGAAATGGGAATGACGCTTTGGTTAGCAAGTATGGCTATCTTCATCATGTCGTCATTGTTAGGTAGTTTAAACTATATTACTACAGTCATCAACCTTCGTACAAGAGGTATGACTTTTACGCGTTTACCCTTGACAATTTGGGCATTTTTGATTACAGCCGTTTTGGGGGTAATCTCATTCCCTGTGTTGTTATCAGCTGCTCTTTTGTTGATTTTTGATCGTCATTTCGGTACTAGTTTCTATCTTTCTGAAATTTATATCGATGGTGAAGCTCTACCAAATGTCGGTGGTAGCCCTATCTTATTTCAACACTTGTTCTGGTTTTTAGGACACCCTGAAGTTTATATCGTACTCTTGCCTGCATTGGGTATTACTTCTGAGATTATTGCTACCAATTCTCGCAAACCAATCTTCGGTTATCGTGCGATGATTGCTTCTATCATGGCAATTGCTTTCTTAGCGTTTATTGTATGGGCCCACCATATGTTTGTGACAGGAATGAATCCATTCTTAGGATCAATCTTTATGTTTTTGACCCTTATTATTGCGGTACCTTCAGCAGTGAAAGCATTTAACTATATTACTACTCTTTGGAGAGGTAATATAGTATTTACTCCTGCGATGTTGTTCTCGATTGGATTGGTATCTTTGTTTGTGTCAGGTGGTTTGACAGGTATCATTTTAGGTAACTCTGCTCTTGATATCCAATTGCACGATACTTATTTTGTAGTTGCTCACTTCCACATCGTAATGGGAGCTGCTTCTGCTTTTGGTTTCTTTGCGGGTATTTATCACTGGTATCCCAAGATGTTTGGTAGAATGCTTAATAATACCCAAGGACAAATCCACTTCTGGTTGACTTTTGCGGGGGTATATTTAGTATTTATGCCAATGCACTATGTTGGTATAGCTGGTTTCCCTCGCCGTTATTACCAATTCACTGGTTTTGATTTTACGAAGTCGTTTACAGACTTAAACATGTTTATAAGTATTGCGGCAATTTTCACTTTCTTTGCTCAATTTGTATTTCTCTGGAATTTCTTCTACAGCATGTTTAAGGGTAAAGTAGCTCCTCCAAACCCATGGAAATCAAATACATTGGAGTGGACTACTCCAGTAAACGTAGGTCATGGAAACTGGCCTGGTGAGATTCCAGCAGTATATCGTTGGCCATATGATTATAGCAAACCTGGCTCTGAAGTTGACTTTATTCCTCAGAATATACCTCATTCCCAAACGCCCGAATCTAACTTCCCGCATGAGAATGAGTATATAGCTCAGGAAAAAGAAATTGAGGCTCAAAATTATAATGACCAATTCGCGGCTCATTAATTCAAACGATAATAATCGCCTATTTCGAAGACTGGCACTTCTAACGGTAGTTGTAGTCTATCTTTTGATACTGATTGGAGGTATCGTTAGAAGTACTGGTTCTGGAATGGGATGCCCTGATTGGCCAAAGTGCTTTGGAAGCTGGGTTCCCCCCACAGAGGTATCTCAGCTACCTCCAAATTATCAGGAAATATATGGTGCTAAACTCAAAGGTGAAATTGAGTTTAATGCCTTCAAGACTTGGACAGAATACCTCAATCGTCTTTTTGGGGCATTTACAGGTCTTATGATTTTTGCAACTTTGGTTGCGTCGGTGTCATATATTAAAAAAGATCGCCCTGTATTTACTGTAAGCTTGCTTACTTTTTTACTGGTAGGTTTTCAGGGATGGCTAGGTTCAAAAGTCGTTTCTAATGAGTTGGCACCGTGGTTAGTGACTTTGCACATGCTTTTGGCCATTGTGATTGTTTTTTTTCTATTGTATGTGGTGGCACGTACCTATGTGGGGAATATCCAAATTGAAAAAATAGGAAATAAAACACTGCTTAACCGGTGGCTATTTATCACCATAGGACTATCACTTATCCAAGTTTTGATAGGAACTCAAGTGAGAGAGGCTATGGATGTAGTGACAGAACGACTCGGTAATGAAAGACGCACTGAATGGATTGATAATTTAGGACTTTCATTTTACGTACATCGCTCTTTTTCAATATTGATTATGATTCTTCATATAGGGCTAGTTTACTGGCTTAAAAAGAATATAGTAACGAAAGGAGTCTTATCCCAACTGACAATGGTTCTGTTGATAATGGTTGGGGTTGAAATTATCTCAGGGGTGATATTGGCATATTTGAGCGTTCCAGCGATTGTTCAGCCTATCCACCTTACATTGGCTACCCTTGCTTTAGGCCTACAATTTGTGATAGGTTTGTTAATAAATGCAAAGGTGGTATTTACCCAAAACTCGGTTGTGAAAAGCAGCCCCATTAATGTGTGAAGATGGTATTTACTTTTGATATTTTGATCGAAAAAGCAAAAGCTTATTTAGAGCTTATGAAGCTTAGATTGGCTTGGCTTGTCGCTTTTTCGGGTGCTTTTGGATATAGCCTTGCTGTTGACAAAGTCGAATGGAATCCACTTATTTTGTTTTTATTGGCAGCTTTTGCTATTACCGGTGCTGCAAATATCATCAATCAAATCATTGAAGTAGATTTGGATAAGTTGATGAATCGCACTCAAAATCGACCACTGCCAAGTGGGAGAGTGAGTGTACAAGAAGCGGTAGTTTTCGCGATTGTCTTATTTTCATTTGCTACTTTTATCTTTTTGGTTGGGTTTAATTTGAGAGCTTGTGCTTTGGCGGTACTCTCAACAATCCTTTACGGATTTGTGTATACACCACTCAAAAAAGTGGGACCTATTGCTGTGTTTGTAGGAGCCATTCCAGGAGCTTTTCCACCCATGATAGGCTGGGTAGCGGCTACTAATCAGTTTGGGTTAGAACCAGGGATATTGTTTGCAATTCAATTTTTTTGGCAATTCCCCCATTTTTGGGCTATTGCTTGGGTATTGGACAATGATTATAAAAAGGCAGGCTTTAGACTACTGCCAGCTCAAGGTGGCAAAGACTTGAATACTGCTCGCCAAATGATGATTTATACCTTGTTTTTGGTGCCAGTTGCTTGGTTACCGTATGAATTAGGTATGACAGGTATGGTTTCAGCATTGGTAGCGATGTTGTGTAGTGCAATGTTTTTGGCTCAAACTTTCCATCTCATGCGTAAGTGCACAGACAAGACAGCACTTCAACTGATGTTTGGATCTTTTGCCTATTTGCCTATTGTTCAGATTGCCTACCTGATTGACAAAGTTTAACCTTAGAAAAGAAATAAACGTTGAAGATGGCAGAGGTTAAAAAACTAAGTATAGAGGAAGCACCCGACACCCTCTCGATGGATCCTAAGAAGTTTATTCTATGGGGATTCATTGTAACTATTATTATGTTGTTTGCTTCCCAAACTAGTGCCTATTTAGTAAGGAGAGCGGAGGGGAATTGGGTTGAGTTTCAAGTCCCTCTTATTTTTTGGTACAGTACAGTTGTACTGCTTGTGAGTAGTGTTGCCATGCATTGGGCATATGTGGCGGCAAAAAAAGACAATTTCAGTACACTCAAAATAGCAATTTCTATTACATTTGTATTAGGTCTTGCTTTTTTGTGGATGCAATTTGAGGGGTGGAAAGACTTAGTAGCTCAAAACGTGTATTTTGTAGGAAACCCTTCAGGCTCGTTTTTTTACGTATTTACATTGCTTCATGGGCTGCATTTGATTACTGGATTGATAGTTTTGTTTGTGACTTTTACTGCCTCATTGAGATTAAAAGTTCATGCCAAAAACCTACGACGTATTGAAATTTGTGCTACTTATTGGCATTTTCTAGATATTTTGTGGATTTATTTGTTTGTATTTCTTTTGTATTTCCGTTGAGATAAAACTTTAATTAAAACCTGAATTTTATAATAGAATAAAGATGGCTGCTACTGCACAACCAAATGTAAAAAATGTATGGCTGGGTGGGGTTGAACCCATGAAAGCTAGCTACGGTAAGTTGATGATGTGGTTCTTTTTGATTTCCGACACCTTCACCTTCTCGGCTTTGCTAGTTGCTTATGGATTAGTTCGTTTTAGTTCTCCCGCTTATGTTGGACAAGTGGCAGATTTTGTCGCTTCACCAGCTTACTGGCCTATTCCTGAAAAGGTATTTGATGCTATTCCATTTTTTCATGGGTTGCATGCTCCCCTAGTTTTTGTAGGTATTATGACATTTATTTTGATTTTTAGTTCGGTTACGATGGTCTTGGCTGTTGAGGCTGGTCATCGAATGGATCGTGCTGCTGTCGAAAAATATATGCTGTGGACTATCTTGGGAGGGGCTACATTTTTGGGCTGCCAAGCTTGGGAATGGACTCACTTTATCGTAGGCACAGATTCGGGAACTGTAGTCAAAGAATTGATAAATGGAGACTGGGTTACGCATACGGTCTTTGGAGCTAACTTAACCCAAAACCAATATGGCCCGCCAGCTTTCGCTGATTTCTTCTTCTTTATTACAGGGTTTCATGGTACACACGTATTATCAGGAGTAATTTTGAACTTCTTAGTATTTTACCGTACTGCTACTGGACTTTATGAGAGACGTGGCCACTATGAAATGGTAGAAAAAATTGGTCTATACTGGCACTTTGTAGATTTGGTATGGGTATTTGTATTTACATTCTTCTATCTTGTATAATTCAAATCCCTCAATACATCATTTTTTCTTTCTTACTGTTCTTGTTAACTTAAAAAAATTAATATAAATGGCACACGTACACGAGCACGAACATGATGAAAACGCTGGTGCAGAGCAACGTAAAGCAATTTGGCGGACATTTTGGATTCTTTTGGCTATTACAGCTTTAGAATTCTTGATTGCATTTACATTAGATGCAGGAGTACTTAAGACAGCAATATTTGTGGGGATGACTATCGTGAAGGCTTTCTACATAGTAGGGGAGTTTATGCACTTAAAGCATGAAGTTAAATCATTGATTTGGTCCATTTTAATCCCTTGTATTTTTGTAGTTTGGTTACTTATTGCGCTAATGCGTGAAGGAGGTTCGATTTTTGACTTGAGATAAGTATTATGCAGAAATATTTAAAAGCCGGCTTACTAACCATTGTGTTGGTATTGCCGGCTTTGGTTCTTTTATTTTTACACCTTTTTGCCGAAAATCATTTCAAGCTGCCCTATTTAGTTCCTCTCAAAGACACTACAGGGGCAGTCAAAATGATGGGGAAAGACACTGTTTTTTATAAGGTTCCAGGGGTGGAACCCTCCAAAATCAACGTGGTAGGGTTTTGGAAAGACGAGGAGGCGAGTCATTTAGCAGTGCAATTTTCAAGAGTACAAAAATTGGCTTCTGAGGAGATTGTATTTCGACGGGTTCGCAGTGATGAGGCTGAATTTGTAAACATCTATAAACTCTCACCTCTAAAAAAGTACCAATCTTCAGAAACCATTCCGTATACTCAACAGTTTGTTTTAATAGACAAAAAAGGCCATATACGGGGTTTTTATGACGGTAGCGACCCCGTTGAAGTAGATCGTTTAATAGCAGAATTGAAGATATTGTTGGATATTTATAAAAAGGAAAAAACGTAGAATGGCTACACTTTCTCTTCCTAATGATAAAAAATACAACCGCATCATTAACATTATTGCGGTGGCGATTCCGGTGGTAGTGGCTATATTGCTCAATCCACGGATTCCAAAAGTTGATTTGGGGGAATGGACCCAAATGCTTCCTCATCTTAATGGAATGATCAACTCACTTACTACTTTAGCTTTGCTGGCGGGGTTTTATTTTATTAAACAAAACAACATTGCAATGCACCGGCGCGCTATGACAATCGCTTTTGGATTAGGAGCTATTTTTTTAGTAAGTTATGTATTGTATCATTTATCCAACGATTCTACTCCGTTTGGAGGTGAAGGTATTATTAGACCTATTTACTATTTTTTGCTTATTTCTCACATTACACTTTCTATAGGGGTTGTTTGGTTTGTATTAAGAGCCATATATTTTGCGTTAAGCAATCAAATTGACTTACATCGTAAAGTGGTGAAATGGGCATTTCCGATATGGCTTTATGTAAGTATTACAGGTGTTGTCGTTTATTTAATGATTAGGCCTTATTATCAATAATTTATCATGAAAAGACTGAAAGTTTTATTTATAGCGTTTCTATTTTTGGTATCAAATGCAAGCGTTACGTTAGCACAATGTGCTATGTGCAAAGGTGCAGTAGAAACCAATATGAGTACCGGACGCAATGTAATTGGAAACGGAATCAACGCGGGCATTGCGTATCTTTTTGTATTTCCGTACTTGACAGTAGGGGTAATTGCTTTTTTGTGGTACAGAAATAGCAAAAAAGAACTAGCTAAAAAACTTGCGATTCAGGCGCGGCTCAAAGAGGCGCTACGTTAAAGCAATGCCTCTAGCATTCTGTAAGTCAATAATCGGGCTACAACCGTAAAGACTTTAGATGCTTGTTTTTGTAATTAATTGATTAATCAACGGACAATCGCCGTTGCGACCCGTAACTAACTGTGTGTAAGCACATAAGATAGATGTTTAATTCTGCCAAACCTCTTTTCGACTACATTGTTAGGAATATAACAGCCTATTCTCCTAAAGAGACTAAAGCTATTGCTTTTATGTTGTTGGAGCATTATTTACGCCTACGCAACGTGGATGTATTGGTGGATAAGCCTATTGCTTCTACTGAATCACAGCCCGACTGGGAGCATATTGTAGCACGTCTCAACCAAAGCGAGCCTATCCAACATATCATAGGTTCGGCTTTTTTCTGTGGTTTAGAATTTAAAGTATCTCCTTCTGTTTTGATTCCCCGTCCAGAAACCGAAGAATTGGTTCGCCTAATCGTAAAAGATTGTTTTTGGGACGAAAATCCTGTCAAAATTGTCGATATCGGTACTGGAAGTGGTTGTATTGCGATTGCATTGGATAGATTTATGTCTTTTGCAAAAGTATGGGGGTGGGATGTATCCGATGATGCCCTTGTGATAGCCCAAGAAAATGCTCATCGCTTGTTGTCGGAAGTAGTTTTTGAAAAATACGATATTTTAGAACAAGATACTTTTGAAGGGCAATTTGACTGTGTCGTGAGCAATCCACCTTATGTGACTTATTCCGAACAAACTAGTATGCAGCCCAATGTACTTCGATTTGAACCGCATTTGGCACTATTTGTAGAAGATCAAGACCCATTACTGTTTTATAGAGCCATAGCGGATTTTTGCCTCAAACATCTTAAATTGACAGGGGCTTGCTACGTCGAAATCAATGAGCAGTTTGGTGATACCACCAAAAATCTTTTTTTGCAGAAAGGTTTTAAGAAAGTTGAAATTATACAAGATATGCATGGTAAAGATAGAATCCTAAAAGCGAAGTTGTCGGAAGAAGGATTGTAAGGGATTCAAATTTTGCGTGGTCAGGTATCTAGTTTTTATGAAGATGTGGAGAATACAATGTTAAGAAAAATTGTCTTACTAATGCTGTTGCCTTTTTTTTGTTATGCTCAAAATGTAAGAAAAGTAAGCGCAACAATGACAATGAGAACGGCTCACAAGGGAAAAACAACTAATACCCGAGCGGAGCTTTGTTATGCTACTTCGGGTCGAATGGTAACCAAATTTCCCAAGCCAGCCGAGTTGTATGTAATCAACAATCTGAATGGTGAAATGCGTGTTTATGACCCTTCGAAAAACACGGTTTTGCAACAACAAAACCCCACAAATAGTACTGAAACTACCCAGTTTTTCTATTTTTTACACAATCGTAAAGCAGATTTGGGGCTTTCTAGCATGGGATTTAGTTTAGGACAAACAAAATTTGAAAATGGCGTTATGATCACTACTTGGAAGTCACCAGCGCCTGTAGCTAAAAATATAAAAAGGGTAGAACTTGTTCATAAAGGTCAAAATCCAATTTTTATGAAATATGTAGACCCCAATGAACGTACCATCAAAAAAGTCTACTATTACAATTACACTAAGCTGGGAGTAGTAGATTTTCCAACTACGATTACTCAAATAGACTACCTTACCGCGAGTGATTCTATCGTTACAAAAACGGCTTATGGAGCCCTAAAAGTGAATGACGAAGTAGAATCTAATTTGCTAGATTTTAATATTCCTGCCAACGCCAAAGTGATTAAATGAACATAAGAGTGGTATTCTTTAAAAAAATATTGCTACTGCTATTGTTAGTATTTGGGTCGAATCTTTATGCTCAAACTTCAGATTTAGAACTTTTAGCAGAATCAGGCTCTGCTCCTGTTGTCAAATTTGGGCAAGTTCAAAAATCTAAGTCCAAACCTTTTATAAGATTTAATCCTTTATATTGGCTCCTCAATGGGGCTTTGACGGGTTATCAAAAAATCATTTCGCCCCAACTTTCGGCTGACTGCTTATATGAACAGTCGTGTTCTCGATTTAGTAGAGCTGCCATTCAAGAATTTGGCATTTTTAAGGGAATTGCGCTAAGCGCGGATCGTATTTCGAGATGTAATAGGGTAGCGGCCACGAGTATAGAATTGATAAGAATTTCGCCTCAAACTGGACGTGTAATAGATACACCTCAGATGTATCGTGTCAATAGCCCTAATGTAAAATGATACATATCCCTTCCTTTAAGTGGGTATGTTTTAATTACCTATTCTTCTTCATTTTTGGTTCAAACCTATTATTTGGACAGCAATCAGACTCACTTTTTGTTGAATATTTATTCGAGAAAAAGTATTATGCCGATATCATTAGATGGACGGAGCAAAAAGGCCAAGCATTTTCTTACTACAGAGGCCTTGCTTTTTATAATCAACAGCAAATTGACTCGGCTATTTACAGTTTTGACAAACTTCCTGTAGGGCATCCGTCCTTTATAAAATCACGTTTTTTGGTGGGATTTGGACAAGCATTCCTGAAGAAATATGGGATGTCTTACCAAACTTTTACTCAAAGTAAAGTAGAAGATACCCTTCAAAGCGCACTTAAAAATTTTGAATTGGCGGGTTTGGCATTACTTCAAAGAGACACCTCTGCGTTTGCAGCATATCAAAAAAACTTTAAGGGAAACTTTTTTGCTTTTAGCCAAGAAGAAGAAAAGTTGAAAGAAATTGATGTTTTGATTCGTAAACATAAAAAAAAGTCTCCTTGGCTTGCGGGAGCGATGTCGGTTGTTGTCCCAGGCAGTGGAAAGATATATGCTGGAAAAACGGGCCAAGGAATCATTACTTTTATTCAAAATTTAGCTTTAGGCTTACAAGCATATGAAGCGTATCGTCGGGATGGGTGGAAGAGTCCAAGATTTATAATTTATGGAGGGCTTTTTACTTTTTTTTACGTAGGAAATGTATGGGGGAGTACCCTCAGTGTGCATATTCGTCAGCAGGAGTTTAATGATAAAATGAATGGACAAATTTTGCTTAATATGCAAACTCCTTTGCGGGTTGTGTTTGGTCAGTAGTATGGTATGTGGGCAATCTTTGCTGAGGGCAGATAGCCTATTAAGAGAAAATAACTATGCTTTAGCGGCGGTATATTATGAAAAAGCTCTTTTTGAACAAAGTACTCAGCCCATAGTATCGGTAGAAGCGTATCGGGTACTTCAAAATAATTTGTTACATAAAAAAATTCAATGCCAAAAATCCCTCCGGGTATTTGAAGAGGCATGGGAAACTGCTCAGAGATTTGATTTAAACGAACTCAATGATACGCTCACGTTTAAATATCGTTATGAAACTACGCTATGCGGGTATTTGAGCGGGCACTACGAAGAAGCTTATGGACAGCTTCAGCAAACGCGCTATTATGTTCAGGATACTACTTTGACAGAAGGGTTAAAAATTATTGAAATTATGCTGTTGAATGAGCTAGGGCATTGGGAAGAATCAAAGGCGGCATTTCGAAAATACGCGGCTCAGAATCAATTATTTTTAGATGTTGACAACTTATACCGAGAAGTAAAGAAAAAGCCTAAAAGTGCCGATAAAGCACAGTTATTATCTTTTATTTTTCCAGGTCTTGGACAAGTATACGCAGGCTATCCAGCCAAGGGGATTGTATCGATGGGGCTACAGGCTTTTGCTCTTAGTTTTGGGGTGTACCATGTGTGGCATCGATATTATTTTATTGGCTTTTTTACAGGAGCGGGCTTGTTTCAGTCTTTTTATTTTGGAGGTGCTAGAAGGGCTGGTATCATGGCTGAAGAAACAAACCGGAAAAGAAAAGCAAGACACAATCAAAAAATGAGGAGTCTACTGGTAGATACCGAAAACAAAAAGCGGAAGTAGCTTAGCTACTTCCGCTTTTTGTTAAAAAAAGTAGAAATTAATTAGTCCACATGAAGAACTTCTTATTATCTACATAACTATCAAATTTCTTTTCATCAATTACTTCAAGCAACAGCACAATCCAGTCGATAAGGGCTACTATTCCAAGGCCACCGCAGGTTAGGATATAACCTACAATAACACCACCCGCAGTACCAAGATAGGCGCGGTGAATTCCTAAGAATCCAACAACCCAAGCTAAGATGAAAGCAACCGCTGGATTTTTGTCAGCCATGATTTTAGTTGTTTCTTTTCCTTCGCCACCCATCAAGCTTTCAAGTGCAGTCGCTGCATGTGCATCATTAGTGATGTCCAATTGATCACCTGAGTTGAGAGTTTGTTCGATTGCTTGTTCGTCAACAAAATACTCAGCTGTAGTAGCATAGCTTTTTCCTACGAGCAATAGTGCGAAGCAAAATACAAGAGCAAATAGTTTTTTCATAATTGTACTTGAAGGATTTATTTTAATGAGCTTCAAAAATAAACTTTACAACTTAAGAAGCCAACGAAAACAGCTTTTTTTTAAAACTTAAATGAAATACCAGCCTGAACCCATGAACCACCAGAACCTAAATCTGCAAAAGCAGAAAGATTATTCGAAATGTTCATGTTAGCACCTACACGAGCAAGCAAATTGACACTAGTGTAGCGGGTCTTAAAGTTATAGCCATAAGCTCTCCAGTATTCATCAGAATATCCGTAACTTCTTAATAAAAGCCCACCTGAAACGTACAAATCAAACTTCTCATCTTTCATGTTGAGAACGTTGTTGAGGTGATAAGTAGCGCGTGGGCCGATTTGAAAGTCTGAGTATCCATAATTAAAAGCTCCAAAACCAATGGTAGGTCTTTCATAACTTCCGTAGAGCCCGATACCAAGATCGTCCATTATTCCATATTCGGCACTTACGTTTGCGCCTATTGAGAATATACCTACTCCAATTCTCACTAATTTATCTCCTTTTGAAAATTGAGCGTTGGCATTAATTTGAAAACATACCATTGCGGTCAAAGCCAGCAATGAACTAAGAAATAGTTTTTTCATGGTAAACTTGTGATTTTAGTAAAACGCTTCAAAGAAAATATAAAAATATGTGTATTGGGATACTCGCACCCTAAAATTTATTATTCGGTATGCAGAGTTCGGCTTACTTGGTAAAGCTAGAAATGTGTACTTGAAATAACAAATCTTTATCAAATTTTAATCTTTTGGGATATGAAGCACCCGTCTTGATTTGCATAGCTCAATCTTTCCAACAAGTTCGAAAGAGGGTGGCAAGGCATCCTAATTATCTTTCTATATTTGCATTTGAACTTTTTGATGAATAAATGCCAAAGATAATTGTTGCTGTAGACGGCTATTCTAGCTGTGGCAAAAGCACTACTGCCAAAGGCGTAGCAGCTTACCTTGGATATGCCTATATTGATACTGGTGCGATGTATCGTGCTGTGACACTGTATTTTTATACGCATCATGTGGCTCTCACTAATCCCAAAGAGGTGAATAGGGCCTTAGAAAATATAAAAATAGATTTTAAAAGAAACCAAGAAACAGGACGTAACGAGACTTATCTCAATGGCTTGAATGTAGAAGACGAAATTCGAAAATTATACATTGCCAATTGGGTGAGTGAAGTAAGTGCCGTATCGGAGGTACGCAAAGCGATGGTGGCGCAACAGCAGCGCATGGCACGCAATAGGGGAGTAGTAATGGATGGACGAGACATTGGGACTGTCGTATTTCCGGATGCAGAACTAAAAGTCTTTATGACTGCCGAGCCAGAGATTAGAGCGCAGCGCCGTCAGATTGAGTTGTTAGAAAAAGGAGAAATGCTCGATTTAGATGATATCTTGGCCAATATCCGTAAACGTGACTTGATTGATACTACCCGAGCAGATAGCCCCTTGAAACAGGCTGAAAATGCCGTACTTGTAGATACCTCTTTTATGACACTTGATGAGCAAATAGACTTGGTGACGCGTTTAGCTGACGAAAAAATCAGTGAGTCAATCAGAAAGAACAATACAGCATTATGAAAGCCGACTATTTGATTGTGGGACAAGGATTGGCGGGCTCCGTACTTGCTTGGACGCTCGATCAGCGTGGGCATCGTGTGTTGATTTTAAATGATTCTTCTTTACCGTCTGCCTCTAAAGCTTCGGCGGGTATCTTCAATCCTTTGACGGGTAAGAAACTAAATCGTACTTGGAAGGCTGATGAGCTTTTTCCTTTTGCGCGGCAATTTTACGGAGACTTGCAACAAAAACTCGGAGGAGAGCTTTTACATTTTTGTGACATCTATCGACCTTTTAGATCTATTGAAGAGCAAAACGCCTATTTGGCCCAAACCGCCGCTCCTTCCCTTGCTAAGTATGTGCGAGAAGAGGCAGAAGATGAAAAATACCGAGATTTTATCGAAAATCCTTATGGTGGACTCCAAATCACCCAGTCTGGCTGGGTAGATTGTGTAAAGGTGCTTGAAAAAATTAAAGAGTATTTTGTTGGAAAAGGACAATATGTAGAAGGGAATGTCAATTACGAAAGTGTTGATTTGGAGACTGAAAAAGTCAAGTATGAAAATATAGAGGTAGAAAAAGTTATATTTTGTGAAGGGTATGAAGCACGTCAGAATCCTTTTTTTAAATGGCTTCCGTTCAATCCTGTAAAAGGCCAAAACCTCATTGCGTTGATAGAAGGCTATCCTATCAATGAAATCATCAATCAGGGCACGTTTGTGTTACCGATGGATGGTAAAGGAAAATGCAGAATTGGAGCTACCTATACGTGGCACGATATTGATTGGCAAACAACTGAGGATGCAAAAGAGTTTTTAGAAGAAAAGGTAAAAACATATTTGAAACCTACTTATCAGATTCTAGAGCAGCAAGTGGGAATTAGGCCCTCTACCAAAGATAGACGCCCTTTGGTCGGCCTCCATCCAGCATATCCTCAACTTGCGATATTTAATGGATTAGGTACTAAGGGAATTACGCTAGCTCCTTACTTTGCAGAACAATTTGCAAAATTTTTAGAATCTGTAGAAGAATTAGACCCTGAGGTGAATATTGAGCGAGTTTTTTCGTTATATTTTCGTTCTGAATAAATAAAAAAGCGATAGAATAACCGTAAATAAACACAAAGACATTTAATACTCAACTCTCTCGCTTTTTGCTGCTAACATATACAATATGAAAAGGTGTTTTATATACAAATTTTGGTTGATGGGGGTGGTAGCTATGTTGTCCCAATCGGTTGGGGCACAAAATTACCCTTCACAAGAGCAGTTTGGTAAAAATAGGGTTCAATACCAACGCTTTGAATGGAAGATTTTAAAAACTAATAATTTTGAAATATATCACTACGGCAATGGTACCCCTCTAGCCACCTTGGCGGCTCAGTATGCAGAGTCTGAATTTGACCGTATCACAGAGGCGTTAGGATATACGCCTTACAACCGTATCAAAATATTCCTTTACAATTCACCGCAGGAGCTGCTACAAAGTAATGTAGGAATGGCTAATAGCACAGACCTCAACGAAACAGAGCTCAATTTGGCTAAATCTCGCCTCGAAATCGCGTTTTCGGGAGATCAAATAAGTTTTCGTAAGCAGCTTATTCGTGAGATTGCGCGGTTGTTTGTCTACGATATGCTGTATGGCGGCAGCCTGAAAGATGCCTTACAGAGTACCTTACTGTTGTCGTTGCCCGATTGGTTTATGTCAGGGATTGCGGCGTATATTGCCGAAGGCTGGAGTCCTGAATTAGACGATTACATGCGAGATGCTATCGTCAATCGTCAGATGAAAAAACCTTCGCTTCTAAATGGCCCTGAGGCTACGCTGATAGGTCAGTCTATTTGGAATTATATTGCCGAACGCTACGGAAAAGATAATATTTCTAATATTCTGAATCTTACTCGTATCATTCGTACTGAGCAAACGAGCGTTGCTAGTACTTTGGGGGTATCATTTTCTCGATTTTTGAAAGAATGGAGAGAGTTTTACACCAATATGGCTACTACCACCAATACCAATTATAAGGCTCCTAGCGGGGATTGGCAGCAGGAGTTGAATTATTCTTTAGGTAATCTTCCCAACAATGCTCGCCTAAGCCTTGATAATCAATATGTGGCAGTTACTAATAAAAAAGATGGAAAGTATAATGTAGAGGTTATCAATACCGAAAAGCGTTCGACTATTACGATTCTCAAAGGTAAATTTTCTTTAGAAAAACGTACTTTCTTGACGCGTGCGCCACTGGTCGCTTGGGGGCGCAACAATGCCCTCGCTATCATATCCGAAGAAAATGGAAGGGTGTTTGTAGAGATTTTTGATATTTTAGATAAGGGAAAATACAAATTACGCCTAACAAGAGAGATTAGGGGGATAAATCAAATTGTCGATTTTGATATTTCGAGTGATGGTTCTATGCTTGCCTTAAGTGCTGATAGCAAAGGGCAAAACGATTTGTTTTTGTTTAACATAGGTCGCTCTTCCTTATTACAACTCACCAATGACCTATATGATGACCGTCATCCGCATTTTGTGGGGTATTCTTCTACAAAGGTTTTGTTTTGTTCTAATCGTCTCAAAGATTCTTTGAGTGTATCAGATAAAGGCTCCTATAAAACGGTCAGAGAAAAAAATACACTTTTTATTCATGATGGCAATCCTAGAGCACAGACCGTCAGGAGAATAGCCGATTCGTTGGGAGTAATTTCGAATCCACGTACAGTTGATGAAAACACTTTTTACTTTTTGTCAGATTATAAAGGGGTCACCAATCTATATAAGTATGAGCTAGATGTAAAGCAGCTTACTCCTATGACTGCGATGAGTCAGAGTATTTTGGATTACGACTATTTGGTGGCGTCGGGGGCTTTTGTTAGTATCAATTGGTACAAAGACAAAGAGATACTGACTTATCAGCGGAAACTATCGCCAGTCACAGCCGAGCACATTCCTACTCCACGTGTACAGAGCATGTCAGGAATATCGGTATACAAGACCGAACAACGAAACAATCCCGTAGCCGATGCAAATATCATCGCCCAAATGGCTAATCCGCGCAAAATGCAGCTAGATTCTGGCGAGATTGATACCGATAATTATGAGTTTGACCCAGAAGTACTGAAAACTTTTGAATATCGTCAAAGAAGGGGTACCTCGGTGCCAAGTATGGCAAACTTACCTATTCGTAATCGCAAACGGGACAACATTACAATCAAAGGTCCTATTAATTATAAAAGCTTATTTATTAGCAATGATGCTACCTCTGATTGGCGAATTGACCCTATCCGTGGATTTAGTTTTGCCCAATCTTTGACGATGAATGATTTGCTCGAAAATCATATCATAAAGGCAGGCTTTTTTTTAGGGCTTCTTAATTTTCGTACCAATAATCTTTGGGCTGAATACAATAATTTGGCGCATAGGATTGATTTTGGGGTAAGAGTAGATCGCCAAAGTTTGTATGTACAACCCCCTGCTAGTCAAAAATATAGATACAATAGAGTGGCCTTTACAGCTTCTTATCCGTTCAACAACAACGCGAGACTTTCCTTGAGTCCATTCTTTGCCGAATCAAGGCTGTTGTACGTAGGAAATGTCAATATCTCCACAGGTGATGCTGCTTCGACTTATCTAGGGGCACGGGCAGAATTTGTATATGATAACTCCCGCATCAATGGGATGAATATGATGGAGGGTACCCGTTTCAAGGTAAGATATGATGTATTTGGTGGTATCAGCAATACAAAAGGATTTAATCGTTTAGCGATTGATTTTAGACATTATCAAAAAATACATCGTGACTTGATTTTTGCTACACGTATTTCGTTTGCCCAGTCGGGTGGGAAAGCCCCCAAGCAGAGTGTTTTGGGAGGAATGGAAAACTGGACTGGAAACAATCAAGAAGGTAGGGTCGTGAATCCTCTCCGTGTGGGTATTAGTCAAAGTACACTTACTCCAATTGATAACCGAGATATTTTCTTTGTAGAGCTTGCAACCAATCTTCGAGGTTTTAATTTCAATAAAGTATCAGGAACAAGCCATCTATTGTTTAATGGAGAGCTTAGGATGCCATTGGTGAAGTATTTTTATAGAGGACCAATTACCTCTAATTTCTTACGGAATTTCCAGCTAGTAGGGTTTACTGATGTAGGTACTGCATGGACTGGCAAATGGCCTTTCAATCGTCAAAACAGTTTGAATACCGAACCGATTAACTTAGACTTCTTTAGTGCGATTGTGACCAATTTTAGAAATCCCTTCTTAGTAGGCTATGGGGTAGGTGCACGTACTATGTTGTTTGGTTTTTATGTGAAGTTTGATTATGGATGGGGATTGGATAATGGAGAAGTCAATAAGCCGATTCCATATCTAACTTTGGGATATGACTTTTAAATAGTATATACTTTAGTATAAAAAAGCCGAGCTCTTATGCTCGGCTTTTTTTATGTCTTTTATAAATCTTGATTCTTACTCTTAAAAGAGTTTTAAACGACATATCGTGCCTTCAAAAAGCTCTTTAGCTAACTCAAAAGGCCCTTTTCGAAGGTAAATTAAGGGAGGCCTTGGCACGGTTTTGGCTAACTCACCCTCACTCTTTTTTTACTACTAAAATAGGCAAATCACCTATAACACCTTTATACGCTTCTATAAAAGATAAGCTAGTTGTTTGTATGTAATGTGTTGTTTTATAGTGCATTATATCTTTTGTTGGAAACTCTGTCAGACTAGCGACAGACTTTGGCATAATTTTAGATACTTCTCAAGTGGGTCAAAGCCTTATTTCATGGCAAAACAGAAGCTTCGATTTCTGAATGGAAAATCGCATACAATAACAACGTATGCTTTTTGACAATGAAATATAATCTAAAACAACAAAAGTGGCAGATGAAATCACAATCTATTACCCCTTCTAATGAGATTTTTGGGTATCAGAGCTCAAGCCTAACGGCAATTTCAGAAAAGACGTTTTGGACTTTTCTAAAGAATTCATTGTCGTGCTTACAGTGGATTATGCCCAATCGAAAACAACCATTTAAGGCTGTACTCATCCAAACGCCTTTTGTTGATGATCTCATAGAAGGAGGACAGAGGGCTTCGTCTGTAAATGTACTGAGTGGAGATTATCACTACAATCTGCCTGGCGCATCACCCCCCACCTGCGATAGCTTAGGCTTCACCCATCAAAATTTTACTCCAAAATATACCTTTTTTCAACCAATTATGTCGCAGATTATGAATCAATTATCCATCTCACCTCCTCCAGATAAGCAGCGAATGCAGGCTCTGGGGGCACGCTTCGATGACAAGTCGAAGCGATGGGTATCGACCTCCCCTCCTTTACCGGATGTGGGGGCAAATTGTCATAAATCAGTGCAACGTACTGATTTACCTTCCTCTGCCCGTTACTTAACACAATCGTTTAAGGCATTTGCGGGTGTGCTAGTGCTGACGTTGTTTACAGCCTTTTCAGCATTGGGGCAAAAAGTAGTAGATATTAAGTTGTCTAAACTGGTTGATAATGCTCAGCCAACGATCGGGCAACAAATCAAGTTTACTATATACGCTAAAAATGAAGGCCCACAAAGTGCAGACTCTGTTATTGTGAGAGATGTGTTTCCCACTGCTGGTGCCACTTTTGGTACTAGTACAGCGACTGCGGGGACTGTTTATACACCAGTTGACGGCAAGTGGGTAATTCCTAGTATTGCTGCTGGTGACTCTGTTAAACTAGAGTTGACTGGAACAGTGACAGGACGTGGCGTTTATTTTAATATAGCTGAATTAGTAGCTTTGGGTTCGAGTAGTGAAGATTCTGACTCAAATCCAGGAAATGGTGATTTAGGCGAGGATGATATTGCAACGGCTTGCTTTTCGGTACCTTTATTATGGTACCCTGGAGATGAGTACACGGTATCATTGTCTGCATTAGGGACTAGCTACTCAAATGTAGTCTGGTCTAAGTTAGGTACGAATGGACTGGTACCTATTACAGGTATTCCAAGTGATAGTGCCTCTGTTTCTAACGATACCCTTACCATAAAAGGTACGGGGCGTTTTTCGTTTACAGCACAAGTAAATACTTCTTGCCCAGCTACCGGGTGTTGTGATATTGTGGTTATTCCTGGGCCTCTTGGCTCTATTGGCGATTTCGTGTGGAAAGACGTCAATGATAATGGTCGGTTAGATAGCGGCGAACCTGGCGTAAGCGGGGTTTTAGTAAGATTGTTCCAAAAAAATGAGGGTGGCACTTTCGTGAAAGTTGACTCTGTCAATACATCCCTTACAGGAGCATATACTTTTGGTAATTTGTTGCCAGGAGAGTATCAAGTTCAGTTTGTAGGTACAAACTTACCAGTAGGCTGTATTCTCTCTCCCAAACAAAACCAAGCTGGGGTACCCGATAGTTTAGATAGCGATGCTAATCCTACCACAGGGTTTAGCCAAATCGTGACTATCGATCCTGAGCAAGGTGGCCTTTTGAAAGACAATCCAACTATCGATGCGGCATTATTTAGCCCGCTTGGTAGCATTGGAGATTTTGTATGGAAAGATTTAGATAACGACGGTATTCAAGACGGAAATGAGCCGGGGGTTAATAATGTACAAATTATATTGTACCAAAAAAACCAAGGAGGCACTTTTGTTCCTATTGATACGACTTTGACTGCGAACAACCCAGTTGGAGGTGCGCCTGGTTATTACCTATTTGACGGCTTGTCGTTAGGAGAATACCAAGTACAAATCGTAAAAGGTAGCTTGCCAGTAGGCTGTGTATTAAGTGATTCTACCAATAAAGGAAGTGATGATACCTTAGATAATGATTTTAATCCTACTACAGGATTGAGTCAAGTCATTGTTATCAATCCTACGTTGGGAGGTATCAATAAAGACAATCCTACTATCGATGGAGCACTTTATAGTCCATTAGGCAGCATTGGTGATTTTGTATGGAAAGATTTGAATGACAATGGTCAGCAAGATTCAGGCGAGCCAGGTGTTCGTAATGTACGAGTTATATTGTGGACAAGCCAAGGAGGTAACCCCTTGACTGCCATTGATACAACCTTTACAGACAACAACGGTTATTACTTATTTAGTAATTTGGTAGGAGGGACTTATCAAGTAATGTTTGATCCAACCAGCTTACCTGATACTTGCCAACTTAGCTTGAATCAGAATGTAGGTTCGGATTTGACAGATAACGATGCGAATCCAACGACGGGTGTAACTGCTCCTATCGTGATTGATCCTACAAAGACAGGAATAGATAAGGATAACTTGACGGTAGATGCCGCTGTAACTAACTTTGACTTAGCATTGACTAAATCATTGGCAGCAGGACAATCGTCAACAGTACAACCAGGCAGCAATGTAACGTTTACTTTGACTGTTAAGAACGAAGGCAGCATGATTGCGACGGCGATTGTGTTGAGAGATTCATTGCCAGTGGGTATGACCTTGAATGATAGCGATTGGACCGCAGCCGGTCAGATAGCTACGTTGAATGTACCTATCGCATCATTGGCACCAGGTGCAAGCACCACAGTAGACATTACTGTAACGGTAAATGCTAACTTCAGTGGTTCAAGCTTGACCAACTACGCACAGATTCAGGATGCGAAAGACAAAAACGGTAATCCAGTAAAAGATAAGGATTCAACACCGGGTAACGGCTTCACAAAAGGTGAAGACGATGACGATGATGAACCAATCAATGTTTCTCCTGCGCCAGTATTTGACTTGGCTTTGTTGAAAAACTTAGCTCCGGGTCAAGCTTCAGTAGTGAACCCAGGTGCAAACGTTACCTTCCGTTTGACAGTAACCAACCAAGGTAATGTACCAGCGACAGCGA